>Ga0316231_1000356_pt1 | contig 68708 bp, 60 predicted proteins | sample TBH18027metaG_FD_206002 | JGI IMG/M metagenome (GOLD analysis project Ga0316231, IMG submission 206002) | Freshwater microbial communities from Trout Bog Lake, Wisconsin, USA - TBH18027 | ecosystem: Environmental > Aquatic > Freshwater > Lake > Hypolimnion/Profundal zone | place: USA: Wisconsin... | reverse complement strand
AGTTTACAGGTGAGCGCATTTATGAAGGTAGCGCTTCTAAGGGGGCCGCCACCTATTCTCGCAGGTGTACCACAATAAGAAACAACGGCTAAAGGCGAATTGATCGCTCGATGAGAAGCTTCGGAGTGGCGCTTGCGATCTGAACGGTGCTGAGGTCCTTCGCTGCTCTCAGGATGACCCTCTCTTCCTCATCAGCCGCGGAGCCTTACCGCAGAAGAGCCTCGATGCGACGAGCGTGCACCATCTGTTCGCAAGGGGACCATGCAAAAACCGTGAAGCGGCCATCCTGTGAGGCCACAAGCGCCATTGCGTCTGGCTGGTCTTGAGCGAACTGTGCTGCCGATAAATGACGAGTGCCTCCGAGTTGCATTGGGTGAACGACTTCGGCCACCGAACCTACTACGGGCTCACTGACCACTACTTTCTCCACCCGGGTACCTTCCTGATGACGCCCAATCTTTGCGCCAAACGCTATCACTTGGTACGAGTCGCTCATCACAGTAGCCCCGTCAACGGCGGTTAGACCAGCGATGGCGTCGATGGTTCGGCGCAGCGCGTTCTTCCATCTCGGACCTTGGATTTCTGGACCGCCTCCAAGCAGGTCTGGGAGCCCAAGATACGGGGGCGAAACCGAATAACGAATCGGCGGGACGATGCATTCGCGCCATGTATCGTTGGTACTCGGCACGACCAGCAGGGAGCCGCCACGCCCATGGCGACGCATTGACACCGCGAGTTGCAACAGTACATTCAGATCGTCGGTCGGCGATGTTGATAGCCCAAAGCCAAGCATTGACTGGACCAGCGGCAGGCAGTCCGGCAGATTCAAAGCGCCTTCACTGAGGACCTTGATCAGGTCACCTTCTAGCACCGCGACATTGAGGAATTTGTCCGTTTCTTCGCCACGGCTCTCCTTAACCACCAGCAGCCCGGGCGAGGTGACTTCAAGCACAAAACAGTGCTTCGGGATCCTTGTGACCGTACCCCACATCTGCAATTCTCCTGAGCGCCGCCACACACCCAAATGCACGCCGGGACGCTCCACAGCTGGCGCGAGCTTCGCCAGCGCGTCTGGAGCGAACGGCAGTGGCTCCTCGAACCGCAGGGGATCGCTGGTTCTGTCCGGGTCCAGGAAAGCGGCGGAAATGGTTGGCACATAGCCTTCCTCGCGACGGAGGCTCGCCCAAAATGCCGCGTCTATCATTTCTTCAATATCAGCGATGTCGGGACGGTGTGGCGAATCCGGTCGGCCGTCTCTTTGCCCAAGCTCGTACAAAAATCGCGGATGAATGAGCTCCGAAGCCCTTCTTGCAACCGGATATGCTGGCCAGTCTCTTCCTCTCATGCCCCATCCTCTTTGCAGTGTAAGTGTAACCGTCTGACCGAAAACGAAGGAAGGCCAGAGCTTCCCTGCCGCCCGCCTCCGAAATAATTCATTGTTGCTCAATAGAACGGCACAGTACTTTGGACGCAGTTGATGTCCCGTGGCGATTCGAAAACCATGCAAGAAAACGATGGGTCTGATGGATGGCGAGCTTTGTTGCTAAGGACTGACGACTTCGCACGCGTGAGCACATTCAGAACAGCCAGCGTGGATTGTACCGGCTGCCCGTGCGGATGCAGGGCGGAAAACGAGACAACAACGCAGTACTGGGGATGGGCAGGTAGAGAATCTGCTTGTAGAAGGCGTGCCTGAGTTGGTGAGCTCCCACCCTGTCCGCGCAATGACGGCAAGGATGGGGGACCAGCTTTTGCTTCGTTCCCTTGAAACCTAGACCTTCGCTGTCTCCGCTTCGCGTGCCGCCTGCTTTGCCCTTGCTTCCCGCACGGCTTTGATGCGCGACTTGCGCAAAGTCAAAAATTCTTTTGCTTCTTTGAAGAGTCGCTTACGATCTTCAGTCTTGAACAGCGAGCCCATCACGATCGGGACCCAGACTTTCGGACGGAAGTAATACTCGTCATAAAACTTGTGAACCATTTCCATGGTGTAGTCGGCTGGGAGACCTGGATATTGCACGTGTGCCACTTGGTGTCCACCAATATCTACCATGTCTTTTTCTTGATTGTTGATGATGAAGTTGTTGTCCCTCACGTAGTCGTAGAACTCGGTGCCAGGGTAGGCGTGAGCCACTGAGACCTGGATCGTCTCCACGTTGAGTTCTTTGGCGAAGTCAATAGTGCGGCGGATCGTCTCACGCGTTTCGCCGGGAAGCCCCAGGATGAAGTCACCGTGAATTACCAGGCCTAGCTTCTTGCAGTCCTTCACGAACTGGCGCGCGCGTTCCAGGGTGGCGCCTTTCTTAATGTTCTTCAGAATCTGCGCATCGCCCGATTCAAACCCTACGATTAGAAGACGGCAGCCCGCGTCCTTCATCGCCTTCAGCGTTTCAAAATCGGTGGTTACCCGCGAAGTGCAGGACCACGTCAACCCCAGCGGCTTCAGCTTGGAACACAGTTCCACCGTGCGCGCTTTCTGGATGTTGAAAGTGTCATCGTCGAAGAAGAATTCCTTAACCTTGGGCCAGTAGGCCTTCGCCTTCACCATTTCGGCGGCAATATCGTCAGACGAGCGCTTGCGCCATGCATGGCCGGAGTGGGTCTGGGGCCACAGGCAGAACGTACACTGCGCCGGGCATCCGCGCGTTGTGTATAGCGCCACATAGGGATGCTCCAGAAACGGCACATTGTAGCGAGTCACGTCCAGGTCGCGCTTATAAACATCCACCACGTGCGGCAGCGCATCCAGATTTTCGATTGAGGGACGGTCCAGGTTGTGAACCACTTTTCCATCCGGGCCGCGGAAGCTGGCGCCAAGAATCTCCGCCAATGGCTTCCCGTTGGCATATTCCACCACCGCATAATCAAATTCGCGACGGACGATAAAGTCGATCTCGGGATGACCCAGCGCATGGTCTGGCGACACGGTCACATGCGGCCCAACAAAGCAAACTTTGAGATTGGGATTGGCCTTCTTCATCAGGCCGGAGAGCTTGACGTCGCCCTCAAACCCAGGCGTGCTCGTGAACAGGACGACGAAATCGTAGTCTTTGCCAATGTCGATGGTCTGATCGGCGCTGACGTGGTGCGGATTTGCGTCCAGAAGACGCGATCCCTCCAGCATTCCAGCGGGATAGGCAAGCCAAACCGGGTACCAATAGGACTCGATTTCGCGCGTGGCCGGCCAGCGCGAGCCAGCGCCGCCGTCAAAGTTCTCAAACGAAGGTGGATTAAGGAACAGCGTTTTCAAAGGCATAACAATCTATGTTGATATTATCATCGGGTTTAGACCCAAGGGAGCAATTGGAGGTCAATGGGGAAAAAGCTGCAGTGAACAGTCGTGAGCCATCAGCGGGCAGAGTAGTTGCGCGCTCCTTCACCGTCGAACTCTTTCATCCCGAAAGGCTTCGACCTCTCCATCGTCGGCGGCCACACTTGCAAAAAACCCTCCAAAGACTGGAAACTGTTAACCTCGAAGAATCGACTTAGGAGAGACATGCTGAAGATCAGCCGCGAGACATGGCAGGTGGCTCTCGACGCGTTGCGGGCCAACAAGGTAAAGGCCGCGCTGACGATGTTAGGCGTGGTGATTGGTTCGGCGTGCATCGTCCTAGTGGTAACAATCGCCCTGATCGGCAAGACATACGTACTGGCGCAGATCGAGGGCGTCGGCTCAAACATCGTGTATGCAACCTATTCGGGCGGCACAGCCAATGCCCGCTCCCAGGCCGATGAGATCAACCTCAGCGATATGGAAGCGATTCGTCACCTGCCCCACGTTATCGAGGTCGCAGGCACCTACGACATGCCCACCAGCATAGTCGTGAACGGCCAGGAAAAGCCGGTAGCACTCATCGGCGTGACCGAAGGCTTCCAAAGAATTCGCAATCTCCTCATCCTCGAGGGACGATTTTTTGACGACCTGGACCAAGCTACGGGAGCCAAGGGATGCCTGATTACCCAGGAACTCGCAAGGCAGTTGCCCCCGGGCCCGATGATCGGGCGGCAGCTCCGTGTTGGCGAGCAGACCTTCACGGTGATCGCGGTCTTTCGCGAACGCGTAGCGACCTTCGGACAGTCAGAAATAGGCGCGCAATCTGTACTTGTTCCTTTCGGCCTCATAAAGTACTACTCCGGAAACGACTATATCCGCACGCTCTATGCGCAGACCGATACCGGCGAAAGCGTGCAAGAGACCACCGCTGCTGTGCAATCCCTGCTCAAGAACAGACACACTCCGGGTGCGGCCTATCTGGTGCAGAACCTCGCCTCCATTCTTGAGGCAGCGCGCAAAATATCCATGGCGCTAACCACGGTTCTGATGCTGGTCGGAATGATCGCTCTCGTCATCAGCGGTGTAGGGATTATGAACATCATGCTGGTCACGGTGACCGAGCGTACACGCGAAATTGGACTCCGCAAAGCTGTGGGCGCCCGTCGCGAAGAAATCCTCTACCAGTTTCTGATCGAGGCGCTGATCATCAGCGGAGTCGGTGCCCTCATCGGAATTCTGATCGCCGTCAGTGTAAAAATCATTGTCGAGCCCCTGATTCCCCCAGAGGTGGGGTTGAAAATTCCAATTTCCATCTACTCCGTAATTTTAGCTTTCGTCGTCTCTTGCGCTACCGGAGTGCTCTTCGGGTATCTGCCCGCCAGCAAAGCTTCTAAACTGCAGCCGACCGAATCTCTGCGCTACGAGTAACGACAACTCCAAGCCAAATTGCGGACTCAGAGTCTGCATGGAGAGTTTTTGCTAAAGGCAAAAAATAGCGGGTTCTGGATGGTGGTAGTGGGCCTGCTACTGCGTCTGGGTTCGGTGGCCTTCCAGTATCGATACCATCTCAATCCTGCGTTGGACCACTGGCGTTTTGGCTGGGAGATGGGTAGGGTTGGCCGCGCCATCTTTGAAGGACGCGGCTTTGCATCTCCCATGTATGAGCCCTCTGGACCTACCGCCTGGATGGCCCCGGTTTATCCCGTGCTCATTGCGCTAGGCTTCAAGCTATTCGGCTTGTATACAGCCGCATCCGCCTGGTTCATTCTCGGCCTCAACGCTCTGTTCGGCGCACTGACTGCCCTGCCGATTCGGGCCACCGTACGCCGCCTTTTAGGTGTTGCCGCCCGTCGCGAAGCGCAGTTCGCAGGATGGGCCTGGACCCTGCTTCCCTATTCAATTTACGTTGCAGGCGAGCGCATCTGGGAAAACACCCTCACTACACTGCTTGCCGCCTCACTCATTTGGCTGACCTATGTAGTACAGGACGACCCCGGTTGGCGCCAGTGGACTCTTTGGGGCGCACTCTGGGGACTCGCCGCCCTCACAAGCCCCACGCTGCTCTCTACCCTGCCTGCCATGGGGCTCTGGATTACCTGGCGTCATCACCATGCCGGGATTCAATGGTTCCGGCAGGCAACGGCCTCGGCACTTGTTTTCTTTGCGATCCTTGCTCCATGGGTGCTAAGAAATTACGCGGAGTTCCACCGCTTCATTCCCGTCCGCGATAACTTTTGGCTGGAAATGCACGTGGGCAACAATGGTGACGACCGCCAACCCTGCCCGGACGCGGTTCATCCGTCGAACTCCGCCAGCGAGCGGGAGCAATGGACGAGTCTCGGTGAGATTGCCTACATGGATGCAAAGAAAATGGAGTCTCTAAGGTGGCTCGACGATCACCCGGAGCAATTCGCAGGGCTCACCGCACGCCGCGCTGTTTTTGTCTGGACCGCGTTCTGGAGCACCAGTCCTGAATATCTCGAGGGCGAACCGATGGAGTATTTTGCGACTGCCTATTTCACCTCGTTGACCCTGCTGGGCGCTGCGGGCTTCGTGATGGCATGGCGCTCTGGGCTCGGATCAACACTGCTACCCATGCTCCTCTTTCTCTTGATCTTCCCAGCCCCCTACTACATCACTCATCCCAGCTATGACTACCGCCACGCCATGGATCCGATCCTTGTAATCATGGGAACCTATGCATGGTTCGGTTTTAGGCGACGCCGTCGTTACTACTAAAATAGCGAGCACTAAATCCGAGTCTGCTTTTCCATTTGTTCGATTTGATATAACGGCCATCCCCGCCCCGCCGCTTGTCGGACCCGGTCCACCAACTTGCCATAGACGCGTACCGTGACGCGCTCTTCCGTCCCCACACGGAATTTGGCCGAATCATAGAACCCGAAGAAGTATTTTCCGGTCTCAACCTCAATCTCGCTCCACGGAATTACCAATGGAGGATGAAAGAGCTGGAATGGAATCTGCACTGCCAGATAAAGCGCCTCCGGACTGGCTCCTACGTTGAGGCAATGGTTGTAATTACACCAACCCCTGAGTTGACCGCTCTGCCATCCCCAACTCTCGCCGCACCAATCGTCACTCGCACGGAAGCGTCTTGTCAGCAGCGCCCATCCGCCAAGTCTGCTGATCAGAAAAAAGACTCCGACGAGGACCAAAAGTACGAAGACCGGAACAGTTATGAACAGCCACGTGAAATCCAGTTGTTGGTTCATGCCCAACATCGTACCTGAAAGCCGGGTCCCCGGAGGCCATACTTCCACCCAGGTCTCGGAGAGGGGCTGGGGTGTGGCGCGTACATCTCAAATATTCTTGCTCTCTGTTTTAGCACTACGCCGTAGTTGGCCCAGAACCTTTGCTACACTTCCTCCATGCTTCCGCGCCTCGCATTTGCTATCGTCATCTGCATGAGCACCTTCGCAGCAGCGCAGTCTCTACCCGTTCCGCAGGCCGTTACCGACCCCGCGCAGCTTCAATCCGCCACGGTCGAAAACCTGCAGAAACTCACCATCCCGGCGCTTTACAGCACGCGCCAGATCGGCGGCGGAATCTGGTCGCCGGACGGCACACAGGTCGCCTTCGTTTCCAATATCAGCGGACGTAACAATCTTTGGACCGTCCCTTCCACTGGCGGTTGGCCTTCCCAACTCACCATCAGCGACCAACGGCAAGCAAAACCGGCGTGGTCTCCCGACGGTAAGTGGATCGCCTACATGAGCGATAAGGATGGCAACGAGCTTTGGGATATCTTTCTCGTCAGCCCGCAATCCGGAGAGGTCACAAATCTCACGGCTTCACCTAATTCCGCTGACGAGTCTCCCGCCTGGTCTCCCGACTCGCGCTATGTCGCGTACATGACCAAGGACAAGACCTCGCCAAGCTATGAAATCGACTTCATTGACATCGCCTCCCGGCGTACCACTCACATAACCCGAAATTCGCCGCCGCAACTTGGCAACATTTCGCCCCTATGGTCGCCCGACGGAAAGCTCATTGCCTACACGCAGCAAAACGCCAGCGGCAAAGATTCCAACATCTTTCTTTACGATGTGGCCGGCAAGACTGCCAGCAATCTGACGCCTCACTCGGGCGACCAAACCTTTTACGCGTCCTCGTTTTCCCCCGACGGCAAGACGCTGCTGATTACCAGTAACGCCGCCAACGGATACGACAACGTAGCCCTGCTCGATGTCGCGTCCAAGCGCATCACCTGGATTACTGGCGACAAGTGGGAGATTCAGGCTGGCAGCTTCTCTTCTGACGGCCTTAGCATCGTCTGGTCCACGAACGTCGATGGCCGCGAAGCGCTCTACGGGCGCCTCGTCTCAGGCGGCGATGTCTACCGCTTTCCACTGCCCGAGGGTGTGAACGATTTCGCCGGGGATATCTCGCCGTTTTCCCATGATGGACAACGCCTGCTTTACTACCACAGCGGAGCTAAGTCCCCCAACGATCTTTACGTTTTTGACCTCAAAACGAAGCAGTCCGTTCAACTCACGAACTCCTTTGTAGCGGGGCTGAACTCATCGAGCATGGTCACTCCCACCCTCGTCCACTATCCGAGCCGCGACGGTAAATTCACCATCTCTGCCTGGGCCTACGTCCCCAATAACATCATTCGCAATCAGCAATATCCCGCCGTTGTCTACATCCACGGAGGCCCTGTTTCGCAGTCCATGGATGGATTCAATCGCTTCATCCAATACATGAACAATCAGGGCTATCTCGTCATAGCGCCGAATTATCGCGGTGGAAGCGGATATGGCAAGGAGTTTCAAGAGGCCAATCGGTTCGATGCCGGAGGCGAAGAACTGAACGATGTTCTTGGGGCTGCAGACTTCATCCGTCGCACCGGTTTTGTGGACCCCGCGAAGCTAATCGTTATGGGTGGCAGCTATGGTGGATATCTCACTATGATGGCAGTCACTCGTCACCCTGAAATGTGGGCTGCCGGAGTTCCCATCGTTCCCTTTGTCAATTGGTTTACCGAATTTGAGAACGAGGACCCGCAGCTACAGGAATCCGATCGCCTGTTCATGGGTGACCCTGTCAAAGACAAAGCGCTCTGGACAGACCGTTCCCCCATCAACTTCATTAGCAAGGTTAAGGCGCCGCTCCTCATCCTCGCTGGAGCCAACGACCCACGCTGCCCCAAGAGCGAAGCCCAGCAGGTCGCCGACGCCATTAAGAAGCAGGGCGGCACGGCCATCCTGAAGATTTACGACAATGAAGGCCACGGCTTCTCACGCGTCGAAAACCAGATCGACGCCTACCAGCGTGTCGCCGATTTCCTCCGCGTCCGCGTTCCCTCCCCCGGGTGTGGCTGCGGAATCTAGCGGCGGCCAGCAGTTTCATCTAGTGCCGCGGCAGAATCGCTCGGCGCAATTACTCACATAGGCAAGCACCTCATCTCTTCCTCCCTAGCCGCTGTCACCTTCGAATGGAGGATTTCGGCGCCAGTGTTTGGCACCAATGTGCCACTTTACCATTGCTTTATGGCACTCTAGTGCTATACTGCCGTCGCTCCAAAACTCTGAAATCAAAATTCTCGCAAGGGGACAAAACTAATGAGGAGTGCACTTGTACTCTGCTGTCTTGCGGTGATGTTGATGTTTGCAGGATGTGGTGATTCGGCCTCTCACTCGACTACGGCAGCAAACGTGAACGGGGTCTTCGCAGATGCTCCAGTGATCGGGTTGAGCTATTCATGTGGAACGCAGACAGGAGTAACAGCAACAGGAGGAACGTTTAGCTGTCCGACGGGAAGCACTGTAACATTCTCGGTAGGAAAGATCACTCTGTGCTCCGGTCCGGCCCAGGTCTTTATGACCCCTGTAAGTTGCGCCCAGATAAGCAATCCAGCAGCAAACACCTCCACCCCCTCTGTAATCGCCGTGGCTCGCTTCCTCCAGTCCATCAGCACGACGCCTCAAACTTCCGGTGCGTTGACGATAACCTCTGCTGAACTGCAAGCCGCCGCGAACCTGGCGCAGTTGGATTTTGCAACTGCTACCGATGCACAGTTGCAGGCTGCCGTCTCCGCCATCCATTCGGGCGCGCCCCTCGTCGATGCGGTTACCGCACAGGCGAACTTACTTAGCACTGTGAATGGCGCACTTGCCGGGACCTATGCTGGCGCTTTCAGCGGAACCAGTTCAGGCACCTGGACCATTACGCTCGATGCCGCCGCGAAAGTTTCAGGATCGGCGAAAGACAGTAAAGGCAACACTGCGCCCATAACCGGTAGTCTCGTTAACGGCACAACATTCAGCGGATATGCAAGCTCTGCCACTTGGACTGGAACCTTGGATACCTCCAAGACCCCGGTTGTTTTCAGTGGTTCCTGGAGCGATTCACCAGACAGCGGCACGTTTACAGGAACCAAGCAATAATCCCTGGCGGCAGTCGATCAACCTGAAAACAGCCTGTAGAGAAAGTGAAAAGGGGCTGGGCCACTTCGGCCAGCCCTGCGCCTGTATGCCGCCCCAAGCCCGGATCTTCGCGGGCTGAACGCCCTCTTTAGGCGATTTGTGCGAAGTTCTGAACTCTTGAGCCCTCGCCGCTACTTCCACACTTCAGCCATGCTGGCCGCGCCTGCCGAAACTCCCGGGAACGCACTCACTCCCTGGGCTTCCAGCATCAACCGCAACAGGCTCTGATGCTGATACATCCCAGTCGCATGAAAGGCGGACTTCACATTCGTCCCTACCAGCACGGTTGCCACCCGTCCCCCGCCGTTTGTGTTGTCGTTCTCGCTTTCGTCAAAAGTCACAGCCAGCAATCCGCTGCTGGCGAAACCCGCATTTGCCAGCACCTGCGGCAGTGTGTTCCGCATCCACGTATCCGCCTGTTGCACTCGCACGGCCGTATTGCAGGTTGCGACCGTAGGCGCGCAGTTGTGCCCCACGTCGTAGATATTCCCCACGATCATCGAAAAGTTGGCGAGCGATCCGGCTGCATCTGTGCCAAGCTGTGAGAATGGCACGATGTTGTTCGCTGCTGCGGTTCCTTGCACGTCCGTAAAATACGAGAATGGATTGTGCCGCCTCAGATACGTCCCCGCATCGCCGCCGGTGTATCCTGCGCTCGGGATTCCCTCGGCGTACACCTTCCAACTCTTCCCGGCGCCTGCCAGCACCGACGCCATCTCCGGAGGCGCCACCGTCCCGCTGTAGGCATCGTCGGTACTTGCCATCGCCCCAGACGTCAGCATGAAATAGTTGCCAATCGAGGGATGCACATTTGCGTAGTAGTTCGTCGACAGCGTCCCTTGTCCGATCAATGAATTGAAATAAGGTGCGTCAGCACTGCCCACTACGTCTGAGTAGTTCACATTTTCCAGCACCACGAGCACTACGTGGTTGGCCTTCGCCGTGTTGGCCGGCCCGATGTTTCCGGGTGCCGTACCTGCCGACGATCCTCTTCCACCGCAGGAAGAGGCGACCAGCAAACCGCAAAGCAAAATCGTCAGGAGTATCTTGTAGTTTCGGTCGGAACGTGACTGTGCGCCCACTCAATCTTCTCCAAACACTCTGATGCTTGTGTCGCACGCCGGGCGGGCTGGATCAGTCTATTGCGATACCGCGAACAGCCCGGGCTCAATTCCAGCTTTCCTTCTCGCATCCGCCACCTCCACGTTTTCCCCAGCTGTTTTTTGTTACGATTAATACGTAATGTCGCACATTCCACAGGAGGCTCTCTTGCCCCTATCCGTTTCGTCTTCGCCCGCACTCGAATCCCGCATCGCCTCCCACCAGGCGCGCATCGGCGTCATTGGCATGGGATATGTTGGCCTGCCGCTCACCCTTCTTTTCAGCGAGCAGGGTTTTCGGGTCACCGGCTTTGACGTCGATTCCCGCAAGGTTGAGTCGCTCAACTCCGGCGGATCCTACATCGTCCGTATCCCCGGAACCGAGATCGTCAAGGCCCAGGCATCCGGCTTTCGCGCAACCATCGCTTACACCGAGATCGCGGAAATGGACGCGATCATCATCTGCGTTCCCACGCCGCTCGACGAATATCATCAACCCGATCTGAGCTTCATCGAGAAGACTGCCGAGGCCATTGCTCCCAATCTTCGCGAAGGTCAACTCGTCATTCTTGAGAGCACCACCTACCCCGGCACTACCGAAGAGGTTCTGGTCCCGATTCTCGAATCCGGTAACCCGGCGGGGTTGCGCGCAATCCGCAAGGCGGGAGATCGCGGCTTCTACGTCGCCTTCTCCCCTGAGCGCGAAGATCCTGGCAATGACACGGTGGCCCGCCGCGATATTCCCAAGGTCATCGGCGGACTTGAACCCACTGCCACCGCTCTCGCCTCGGCTCTTTACGGCTGTATCTTCAATCGCACCGTGCCTGTGTCTTCGCCGGCGACAGCCGAGATGACCAAGCTCCTCGAAAATATCTACCGCTGTGTCAACATCGCGCTCGTCAACGAACTCAAACAGCTCTGCGACCGCATGGGCATCGACATCTTTGAGGTGATCGACGCCGCTAAAACCAAGCCTTTCGGCTACCAGGCGTTTTATCCCGGCCCCGGTCTCGGAGGCCATTGCATTCCGATTGATCCCTTTTATCTCTCGTGGAAGGCCAAGCAGTTTGACTTCCGGACCCGCTTCATTGAACTAGCCGGAGAGGTCAACACCGGCATGCCCTATTACGTGATCGAGAAGACTGCTCTCGCGCTCAACCAGCACAAAAAGTGCCTGAATGGATCGCGTATCCTCGTCCTTGGTCTGGCCTATAAACGCGACATTGACGATCTTCGCGAGTCACCCTCGCTCACCGTCATCGAGTTGCTTCGCAAGTCCGGTGCCGAGACGTTCTACAACGATCCGTTCTTCCCTACGGTCGGCCAGGGTCGCCACTATGCCCTGAATATGACCTGCACGCCGCTGGAGAACCTGGGACAGTACGACGCCGTACTCATCGTCACCGATCACACCAGTTACGACTACCGCCGAATCGTGGCCGAATCGAAAATCGTGGTTGACACCCGAAACGCTACTAAGGGAATTACCGCTGCAAACATTGTGCGCTGCTAACGCATCGCAATCTTTAAGAAGGAACGAGTTTTTATGGCGACGTATTTAATCACAGGAATTGCGGGCTTCATCGGTTCGAACATTGCGCGCGCCCTCCTTGCCCAGGGAGCCTCCGTCCGTGGCATCGACAATCTCATCACCGGCAAGCGTGCCAATCTCGAAGACCTCAAAGGCGTAGATTTCACCGAGGGCTCCATCGAAGATCCCGAAACCTGCGCTCGGGTCTGCCATGGCGTCGATTTCATCTTCCATGAGGCGGCGCTTGCCAGCGTTCCGCGCTCCGTTGAAGACCCTGTGGCCTCCAATTCCGCCAACGTCAACGGCACCCTCAACATCCTGGTCGCCGCCCGCCACGCTGGAGTCCGTCGCGTTGTTTATGCGGGGTCATCCTCCGCCTACGGAGACCAGCCTACGCTCCCCAAACATGAGGGCATGGTGCCCGACCCGATCTCTCCCTACGCCGTCAGCAAACTGACCGGCGAGCACTACATGCGCAGTTTCACTCGCGTTTACGGCCTGGAAACGGTCACCATCCGTTATTTCAATGTATTCGGCCCACACCAGGATCCCTCGTCTCAATACTCGGGCGTGCTCGCCAAATTCTCGCTTGCCATGCTCGAGGGCCGCACGCCAGTGATCTATGGCGACGGCACCCAGAGCCGCGATTTTACATACATTGAAAACGTGGTGGACGCCAATCTTTCGGCCGTCGCTGCCCCTGCCGATAAGGTCTCTGGCCAGGTATTTAATGTAGCCACCGAACAGCGCATCACGCTCAACGACGCTGTAAAGAGTCTCCGCGAGCTGACCGGCTACACCGGACCTGTCGAATATGCCCCGGTCCGCGCCGGAGACATTGCTCATTCGCTCGCGGATATATCGCGTGCTCGCGAAGCCTTCGGCTACGAACCGAAGGTTGATTTCCACGAGGGTCTGAGACGCACCCTGCTCTGGTATCGCGGCATGGCTGCCTCCGCAAAGTAGCCATCCCATGTACCTGGATTCCCACGCCCATCTCGATGGATCGCAGTTTGCCTCTGATCGCGAAGCAACGATTCAGCGCGCCTTTAGCGCTGGAGTTCGCGCCCTTCTTGCCATCGGCAATGGAGACGGCCCCGACGACGTGGCCTGCGCAATTCCTTTCGCCGAGCAGTACCCGTGGATCTATGCGTCCATTGGGGTACATCCCCACGAAGCGCGCCTACTCACCCCCGCGCATCTCGTCCACATGGAACACCTCTCCCATCATCCGCGTGTCATTGCGATTGGAGAGATCGGCCTCGACTATTGGTACGATCATTCTCCGCGCGATGTGCAGAAACAGGTCTTCCGCCAGCAACTCGAACTTGCTGCTGCCGTAAACCTTCCGATCCTCATCCACTGTCGCCCTAGCCTTGATAGCGACAATGCATGGGAAGATCTGTTGGCGATCTTGCGTGAGCACTGGGCACCGACCGGTCTCGGCGGTGTCATGCACTGCTTCACCGGAAACTTGGCCCAGGCCCAGGCCTCGCTCGATCTTGGTTTCGTCCTCTCGTTTGCCGGAAACATCAGCTACCCGAAAGCCCAGAACATTCGCGATGCGGCGGCCATGGTGCCTCTCAACCGCTTCTTCCTTGAAACTGATTGCCCCTACCTTGCCCCCATTCCTCATCGTGGTAAGCGCAACGAACCGGCTTTTGTTGTAGAGACCACGCGCCATTTTGCCGAGCTGCGTAATCTCGCACCAGAGGCTGCGGGCCAACTCGCCCTGGAGAACTTCCTGCACTTCTTCAATCTTCCCGCGCTGGCCTGAACTTCATAAGGTATGGCGCATAACATTCAACGCTCATCGTGAATACTTTCTTCTGTTACTGAGACTTCGGAGTTCCCTCTGCTTCTTGCTGGTAAAATAGCTACAGGAATGTCCACAAAAAGCACGGCCTCGCTCCCCGCAAAGAACTCTGAATCACCGACGCCCGCGCCGCGTCCGCGCGTCGGTTTTGTCAGCCTCGGATGTCCCAAGAACCTGGTGGACTCTGAAGTTATGATGGGTATGCTGTCCACCTCCGGGGCGGAGATCACCGCCCACGCCGAAGATGCCGACATCATCGTGGTCAATACCTGCTCGTTCATAGACACCGCCAAGCAGGAGTCCGTGGACACAATTCTTGAGATGGTGGAGCACAAACTCCACGGTCGCGCCAAGAAACTCATTGTCACCGGATGCCTTGTCGAGCGCTATCGCGACGAAATTCAGAAGAACATTCCAGAGATCGATGCTGTCCTCGGAACCGGCGAACTGGCTGACATTCTCGCTGCCGCCGGAATCGCTCCGGCCATTGCCGAACCGACTCCGTTTACCATCCTCAGCAGCAGTGCACATCCCCACCCCACGGCCTCGCAGCAGTTAAAAAGCGGATTGCAGCAGCCAGCCTCGCGCCCTGAGGGTGATGCCCGCCAGAAGGCAGGGCGCTTCGCTCGTGACGCTTGGACCGGCACCAGCGCCGAGTTGCCCACGTATCTCTACGACGAGAACACCCCGCGTCTGCTCTCGACCGCGCGTCACTCCGCCTATATCAAAATCGCCGAAGGCTGCGATCATCCCTGCGCGTTCTGCATCATTCCGCAGATTCGCGGTAAGTTCCGTTCGCGCACGATCGCCTCGGTGGTCGCTGAAGCCACTCGCCTCGCCGCCCAGGGAGTTCGCGAAATCAATCTTATTGGGCAGGACACAACCTGCTTTGGCGAGGACCTCGGCATTCAGGACGGCCTCGCAGCCCTGCTTGAACAGCTTGCGCAAATTGAGGACCTCCGCTGGGTACGCTTCCTCTACGCTTATCCCAACAAGATCACGCCGCGACTGCTCGAAGTGCTTGCCAAGTATCCGCGCCTCTGCCGGTACATTGACGTTCCTTTGCAGCATGCCGCGACCTCGGTCCTGAAGCGCATGAAGCGAGGCGGCTCCGCTGAAATATTCCTCAAACTCATCGCCAAAATGCGGCTGGTAGTACCTGAAATCACCGTACGCACCTCATTCATCGTCGGATTCCCCGGCGAGACAGAGGATGATTTCCAGCAGCTCTGCAATTTTGTCACCGCTGCCCAGTTTGACTGGCTCGGCGTGTTTTCCTACTCCGACGAAGAAGGCTCACCTGCATATTTGCTCGGAGACAAAGTTGCACCCAAAGAGATTGAGCGCCGCCGCCGCAAGCTCATGCATTTACAAAAGCGCATCAGCCGTAAACGCCGCAAGCAGTGGATTGGCCGCGAAATTGAGGTGATGCTGGAGGGGCCGAGCGAGGAAACTGACTTGCTCTGGGAGGCGCGGACTCCGGCCCACGCTCCTGAAATTGACGGCAAGGTTTTCATCAATGATTTCGGGGAGCACGAGTCTCCCAAGGCGGGCAGCTTCTACCGCGCCATTGTGGAAGAAGCCCACGATTACGACCTGGTCGCAAGATTGTTATAAATTGGAAGACGATGGGTGCTCCACCTTCGACGCGCAGCGTTTGCGCGGCTGAGGTGGGAGAGCAGAAATTGAGGCATCCAGGTTACTCTGAATTTTGATAACTGTCCCATGACGAAGAAAAAGATTTCATCGCTGCGTTGTCCTACATGCCGCAAGATTGTTCTTGCCAAGGACCCTGACTTCCCGTTCTGTTCTGACCGCTGCCGTGTCGTCGATCTCGGCAAGTGGATCAGCGGAGGATACGTCATCTCCTCACCGGTGAATGATCCCGAATCCGGCGGCGAGGCCGAATACAATGAGCCAAGAGAGCGCCGGGTCGGCAGCCAGCGCAAAGGCCCCGAGTGGCCCGGTTCAGCCGACGAAAGCGAGAAGCATGGACGCCGAAAGCCCAACTGAGCAACACTCCGTGCACAGCAAGGCCGGCCCATCGCGTCCAACGCGACCATATTGGGCTTGGACCATCGCAACTTTCTTTGGCGCGGGCACGCTCAAACCCGGCCCCGGCACGTGGGGATCTCTTGGTGCAGTTCTCAGCTGGGCGCTGATAGGTCGTAACCTGCCGCCGAACCTGCTTATTCCTGGGGCTCTGGCCTATTGCGCACTGGCCACCGCTATCGGAATTCCTGCCGCCACACTGACCGCGCGCGCCTGTCACCGCGACGATCCATCGCACGTTGTGATTGACGAGGTTGCCGGGCAGATGCTTACCCTCGTCGCGGCCCCGCTAACCTGGAAAGCGCAGCTTGCGGGCTTCTTGCTCTTTCGAGCTTTTGATATCGTAAAGCCGCCACCCATTCGCCTCCTCGAGAAATTGCGTCCGGAAGGTGTCGGCATCGTTGTAGACGATCTTGGTGCAGGTCTTTACGGTTTTATCGTTCTTCAACTCCTATTGCACTTTGGCGTCGTAAGATAGAGGGTTATAAAAGTAAGTCCGTCAACTATGAGCCAGACTTCTGAATCTCCCGTCATCCTCTCCGCCGAGCCTTCCTTTGGTGCGCCCGGCGGTGAAATTGTCCTGCGTGGCCGCGCTCTGCTCGCTAGCATCACCTTGCCTACGCAGGTTTTCTTCGGGGAGGCCGTCAGCACCATCGTTTTTGCCTCGCCTACAAAGCTCATCGTACTTGTGCCGGAAAGCGCCTCGGGGAATTCCGTGACGGTCACCACTCCGCAGGGCTCTGCCTCGGTCGCATTTACCCTGGCAACGCTGCTTTCGGAGAACCTTCATCCGGTGGCCAATCCCGCTGTCGATGAGGCGGGGAATATTTATGTAACCTTTTCCGGAAGTCGTGGGCAGTCCGTGCCCAATTCGCTCTTCCGCATTGATGATGAGTCCGCGCTTCATCCCCTCGACGCCCAGATCATGAATCCAACTGGCCTCGCACTGGATGCGGCTGGAAACCTCTACATCTCCTCCCGCAATGACGGGGCGGTCTATCGACTCTCCACCGAGAGCGAACTCTCCACTTACGCCGAGGGCATGGGCGTGGCCACGGGTATCGCTTTTGACGAACTGGGCAATCTCTACGTTGGAGACCGCAGCGGCACTATCTTCAAACTTGCTCCCGACCGCCAGATATTTGTCTTTGCCACCCTTGAACCCAGCGTGGCCGCATATCATCTTGCCTTCTCGCCCAATGGCAACCTCTATGTAACCGGCCCCACAACCTCGTCCAATGACTGCGTCTATGAGATTGATCCGCACGGCGTCGTCACGCCATTTTTCGCCAATCTTGGACGCCCGCAAGGCCTCGCCTTCGACCTCCAGGGAAATATGTACGTAGCTGCCTCGTGGCGCGGACACCGAGGCATTATTCGCATCTCTCCTGAACGGAAGGCCTCATTCGTAATCGCCGGAATCAATCTAGTGGGTCTGGCTTTCGATCCCAATCACGCCCTTATTCTCGCCACCACTTCCGCGGCCTATTTTTTGCCTTGGAGCATTCCCGGGTTCCTCAATACTCCCGAGCTCCCCGAGCCTTAGCCGCAGCCTCCCCTGCTGAACCCGCAACACTGACGGGTACCCCACCTTCACGCCGGGCTCTCGGCGCTAAGGTGGGAAACAGTACCCCTGCTCTTATTAGCCTGTCGTAGGAGAAACTATGAGTAACGCTTACGTTGTCGGACATATCACGGTGAAAGACTCCGAAAAGTGGGACGAGTATCGCACTCGGGTTCCGGCTACCCTGGAACCATGGGGCGCGGAGCTTGTTTTCCGCGGGAAGAAAGTGGCAACACTAGCGGGCGAACATTCGCATTCAGATATTGTTGTCATCCGCTTTCCAGACAAAGCTGCGATCAACAGGTGGCACTCTTCAGCCGCGTATCAAGCACTGATCCCGTTGCGTGCACAGGCAGCAGAAATGCTTTTGATTTCCTATGAAGCGGGCTCCTAGAGACTGACGAAGGCCTCAGGCAATCTTTTCGTGGTGGTGAGCCACCAGCGGGCTTAGGCGAGACTCTTCGGCCCTCTAAAGCGCGCTAGCGTACATCCAGCAGCTCCACATCAAAAATCAAGTAAGCATTTCGCGGAATATCAGGCGGCTGCCCTCGCCATCCATAAGCCAACTCCGGCGGAATCCTGAGCTGCCGCTTTCCGCCGACTTTCATTCCCGCCACTCCCAAATCCCAGCCCTTGATCACCTGCCCAGCTCCCAGGGTGAATTCAAACGGTTGCTTGCGGTCATACGAGCTATCGAACTTTACTCCATCTTCCAGCAACCATCCTGTGTAGTTCACTTTCACGGTGTTACCCTTGGCTGCAGTCTTTCCGAGCCCAATCGCAAGATCCCAGTAGGCCAATCCGTTCGGTAGCGTAACTCCGGGCCCATCTACCGCAGATGGATGTTTGTCCTGTGCTGCCAGCCACATCGCCGTTGTAAGAAGCAGCGTTATGATCATTGCCTTGCGCATTGCTATTCCTTCCCCACTGCATCGCTCTTCACCGCGGTGTGCGCGGCATGCAGTTCCTGCAGATTGCACACACTGACCACGCCCGCCTGCAGCACCGGTACGGCCTCGACTACGGCCCGCGCCGCTGACAGTGTAGTGATCGTCGGGATGCGCGCGGTGATCGCTGCACGCCGGATTGCCTTCTCATCGAACCAAGGCTCGCCGCGTGCCTGCGGCGTGTTGATGACGAGCTGAATCCGGTCGCCTTTAATCAGGTCGACCACATTCGGCCTCCCCTCTTTTACCTTGTAGACCCGCTCCACCCGCATCCCACCCTCTTCCAAAATCTCTGCGGTTCCATGGGTGGCCACCAGCTTAAAGCCCATATCCACAAACTTGCGTGCTACGTCAGCGACGTACGGCTTATCGCGCTCGTTGACGCTGATGAATACGGTTCCCTTGGCCGGCAGGGCCTGTCCTGCGGCTAACTGTGCCTTGGCAAATGCCTCGCCGAAGTTGTCCGCAACGCCCATTACTTCGCCAGTCGAACGCATCTCCGGACCAAGCACGGTATCCACTCCGGGAAATTTGTTCCATGGGAATACGGGAGACTTTACGTAGAAGTTCGCGCCCGTATCCAGATCCTTGCCCGAGGCGATGTTCCCCGGCAGAAACTCTTTCAGTTTCCGTCCCGTCATCAACCGTGCGGCAATCTTTGCGCACGGCACGCCAGTAGCCTTGGAAACGTAAGGCACCGTCCGCGACGCTCTTGGATTCACTTCGATTACATAAACCTTCTCGCGCTGAATCGCATATTGGATGTTCATCAGTCCCACCACATTCAGCGCCTTCGCAAGTTTGAACGTGTATTTGCGAATTGTAGCCAACACTTCGGGCGATAGATCGACACTTGGTAATACACATGACGAATCGCCAGAGTGAATCCCCGCCTCCTCAATGTGCTCCATGATTCCGGCAATCACCACGTCTTCGCCGTCGCTCAATGCGTCCACATCTACTTCAGTCGCAGCCTCAAGGAAGTGATCCACGAGGATCGGGCGGTCCTGTGAATATTCCACCGCCTCCGCCATGTATTCCTTCACGGATTTAGCGTCGTAAACAATGACCATCGCGCGCCCACCCAACACATAGGAAGGGCGCAGCAGCACCGGGTAGCCCACTTTGTCAGCCGCAGCCAAGGCCTCGTCCACCGAAGATGCCATGCCGCCCGGGGACTGCGGAATTTCCAGCTGATTCAGCAGGGCTTCAAAGCGCCTGCGGTCTTCCGCCAGGTCGATAGACTCCGGCGAGGTTCCAATAATCTTTACTCCGGCCCTCTTCAGAGGAAGCGCGAGATTCAGAGGAGTCTGTCCACCAAACTGCACGATCACGCCGATATCGCTCGACCCTTTCGCTTCGTGTTCGTAGATCGCCATCACATCTTCAAATGTCAGGGGTTCAAAGTAGAGCCGGTCGCTGGTATCGTAATCGGTCGAAACCGTCTCAGGATTGCAGTTCACCATGATGGTTTCAATGCCATCGTCGCGCAACGCAAACGCCGCGTGGCAACAGCAGTAATCGAACTCGATTCCCTGCCCGATGCGATTCGGCCCCGAACCCAGGATGATTACTTTTTTCTGCGCCGTCGGCAGCGCCTCATCCTCGTCCTCAAAAGTCGAATACATGTAAGGGGTAAAGCTCTCGAACTCCGCGGCACAGGTATCGACTCGCTTGTACACCGGGATAATCCCCATCTTCTGCCGCTTGTCGTAAATTTTTACTGCGCCCTCTCGAGTCGGCATCTTCCATACTTCGCTCAGCCGCGTGTCACTGATTCCCTTGCGCTTGGCCTCGCGCATTTCATCGTAGGAAATTGTGTCGAGCGATTTCTTCTCCAGCCCCGCCAACTCATCGCAGACTTCCTTCAGCTGGTACAGGAACCACGGGTCCATGCCCGTTAACCGGGCCACATGTGGAACCGTCCAGCCGATGCTCAACGCATGGCGCACGTACTGCAGGCGCTCGGGATGCGGCGACACCAACCGCTTCGTGATGATCTTCGGCTCAATGGTCTCTGACTCCAGACGCCTGCCGGTCTCGAGTGAACGCACTGCCTTCAGCAGCGATTCCTTGAAGGTGCGGCCAATCGCCATCACCTCGCCCACCGACTTCATCTGCGGGCCAAGGCTCTCGTCTGCACCCGGAAACTTCTCAAACTGCCACTTAGGAATCTTCACTACAACGTAGTCGAGCGTCGGCTCAAAGCACGCCGGAGTCTTCTGTGTGATGTCATTCGTAATTTCGTCCAGCGTGTATCCGACAGCTAACCGCGCCGCGATCTTCGCAATCGGAAAGCCCGTTGCCTTCGAGGCCAAGGCCGATGAGCGCGAGACGCGTGGGTTCATCTCGATCACGATCTGCCGCCCGGTCGTCGGATTCACCGCAAACTGTACGTTCGATCCGCCGGTCTCCACACCGATCTCACGCATCACCTTGATCGCGCCATCGCGCATTCGTTGATATTCGCGATCGCTTAGCGTCTGTGCGGGTGCCACGGTAATCGAGTCGCCCGTGTGCACGCCCATCGGATCGAAATTCTCAATCGAGCAAACAATGATGACGTTGTCCGCAAGGTCGCGCATCACTTCGAGTTCGTATTCCTTCCACCCAAGCACGCTCTCTTCGAGCAGCACTTCATGTACCGGCGACAGATCAATTCCGCGCGCCAGCAGGTCCAGGAGCTCTTCGCGATTAAACGCGATACCGCCGCCCGACCCGCCCAGCGTAAAAGACGGACGCAGCACCAGCGGGAAGCCCAGTTTGGCCGAGAAATCCAGTCCATCTTTCAGGTTATTGACCAGAACCGAGCGCGGAACATCCAGCCCGATCCGCGTCATCGCGTCCTTGAACATCAGGCGGTCTTCCGCCTTCTTGATCGCTCCCAACTGCGCACCGATCAAAATGACGCCGTACTTCTCCAGCACTCCGCCGTCGGCCAGTTCCACGGCCAGGTTCAGTGCGGTCTGCCCACCTACGGTCGGCAACACAGCCATTCCCTTGCCGACCCCAAGTTCAACCTCATGCCGGATAATCTCTTCTACGTATTGCCGCGTCAGTGGCTCCACATAAGTGCGGTCGGCCATCTCGGGATCGGTCATGATCGTGGCCGGATTCGAGTTCACCAGCACAACCTCGAACCCTTCAGCCTTCAGCGCCTTGCACGCCTGCGTGCCTGAGTAGTCAAATTCCGCCGACTGACCAATTACAATTGGCCCCGAACCAAGTATCAAAATCTTCGAAATATCCGTGCGACGTGGCATCTACTTTCCTTATTTTTACGAGCTTTGCCATCAACTCTTCTCGGCAATCCAACTCTTCACGCCAATCCGCGCCTTAACAGGCATGGCTTGCGGCGTACATGCTTTAAAAGGCGTACATGCCTTGAAAGGCACAAATTTCCGCGGAGTACACGCCTTGAAAAGCACAATTTACGCGCCGTACATGCCTTGAAAGGCACAAATTTACGCGGCGTACACGCCTTGAAAAGCCGCAAATTACGCGGCGAACATGCTTTGAAAGGGCACGGCTTTAGCCGTGCCGTACGGCATCCAAATTAGGCGGCTTTAGCCGCTGAGGGACACCGTCCCAGCCGCCATTACGCGAACAATATCGATAATCTACAAGAAGCCCGGCTCGCGCCGGATTCGAATAAATGTATTCGCGATGCCGCCGATAGTCCTCCCAGTCACGAATGCGATGATCCGAAAAGCCGCGCTGCCAAATCTCCGCGTTCGAACCCAGTTCCTTCTTCACACGAAACGAGAACCCACCCTTAATCTTCTGCGCTGCACGCTCCAACGCTTCGTCGGGCGTGATGAGAAGATGATAGTGATCGGGCATCAGGACAAACTCATGGAGCAGATAACTCGATCCGCGATATTGTCCAAGCACCTCGACGAACAAGTCGGCAAAGGTCTGGGTGCGAAACAGAGGGCGGCGCTCCCACGTCGACGACGTCACGAAGTACGTCTGCTCACTGTTTCTCGCGTGTTCGCGCTTGGGGATCATCCGTTCCCTCAGCGGCTAAAGCCGCTCCATTTCCCGCGTCTGTCCGGCACGACTAAAGCCGTGCCCTTTCAAAGCTCGATTCACTTGCGGGTCTTGAAAGTTCACCAAAGTTGTAGTCAGCACTTGAAATGTCTTTACCGTCTCCACTCATTCATCATCTTGATAAAATCCTGAAACAGATAATGCGAATCGTGCGGTCCCGGCGACGCCTCCGGGTGGTACTGCACGCTGAATAGCGGATACGTCTTATGCCGCAGTCCTTCCAGCGTATTGTCGTTCAGATCGATGTGCGTCAGCTCCACTTCGCTCTGCTTCAGCGAATCCGGATCGACCGCATAGTTGTGATTGTGCGCCGTGATTTCGATCTTTCCGGTCTTCAACTGCTTCACCGGATGGTTCCCGCCATGATGTCCGAACTTCAGCTTGTAGGTCTTGCCGTTCAGCGCCAGTCCGATCAACTGATGACCCAGGCAAATGCCGAAGATCGGCACGCGCCCCGCCAGTTTCCGAATCGTTCCTTGCGCGTAAGTCACTGCATCCGGGTCGCCCGGCCCGTTCGACAGAAACACTCCATTTGGCTGCAGCGCGAGCACGTCTTCCGCCGTAGTCTCTGCCGGAACCACCGTCACATCGCATCCCGAAGTCACCAATCGCCGAAGTATGTTGCGCTTGATGCCATAATCGAAGGCGACCACCTGCTTGCGCTCCGGAACATTGCCCTTTGCCTGCTCGTTAGGTACCACCGAGAGTTTCATTCCCGGCCCACGAGGCACGGCGATAATCCGCTCTTCTACTTCTCCCTTGATCCACTGGTAACTCTGTTTGGTGGAAACGACCTTGGCCAGATCTACCCCATCGATCGTCGGCGTGGCCTTCGCAGTAGCGACGAGTTTCGCCACGTCCATCTCCCCTGTGGAGATCACGCCGCGCATCACACCACGGTCGCGCAAATGCCGCACTAAGGCGCGTGTATCGATATCCGAGAGCACCGGAACCTGATGCCGTTCCAAGTATTCGTCTGTCACTTGGTGAGAGCGATAGTTCGACGCGTACGGCGAAAATTCACGCACGATCAGCCCCTCAATGTAGGGCTTGCCTGCCTCATTGTCGTCAGGATTCGTGCCGTAATTGCCGATTTCAGGGTTCGTCAGGACAACGATTTGCCCGGCATAGGAGGGATCGGTGAATATCTCCTGGTAGCCGGTAATGGATGTATTAAAAACTACTTCGCCCGTACGTTCGAGCCGCGCTCCGTAGCCTTTGCCGCGGAAGATCCGCCCGTCTTCCAGCGCAAGGATAGCTTGCATCGCACCCTCAGGGAGTGAATTTTACTGATGATATCAGCTATTCAATCTGCCTGCAGGCATGGGACGTGAGAATTCATTTTTCATTATGCATATAAATGCACGGCGACGCATAATATGCATTGATGACCAGAATTGATGTCACTTCGAACCTTGGACCGTGTGGCCCGCTCTTACGCCCCGGTCACCGATGGCGCCTCGCCAATCCAGAGGCGTTCCTCTACCGCCCGCAGCATCGCCGTGGCCACGTCCGCCCTGGTAACTCTGCTTGCCGCTGGACGTCGGCCCACCTCCACCGAGTATCGTCCAGTGCGCAATCCGTTGGTCAGCATCGTAGGACGCAGAATCGTCCAATCCAACCCGCTCGACTTCACCTCAGGCTCCATCGCGTTCTTGTCTTCGTACGGAGCCCAGAGCAGGGTCGCGAAAACCAATCTTTCTATCAGGCTCGCCGAGGCCATGCTCTCGCCCGCGCCAAACGCGGACTCTACCACGAGGCGGCGCACTCCGTGCTGCTTCATCACTTCCATGATCAGGTGTGTCCCCACCGAAACCACTCTCGTATTTCGCAATAGGTTGCGCTGGCCCAGGCAGCTCAGCACTGCATCTGTCCCAAGTACGGTCTTGGTGACGCTCTCGTGGTCCAGCACATTGCCCAGCACGATTCTCATATTCGCGTTGGTGAGCGGCATGCGATTCGGATTCCGAAGCAGCACCCGAACACTGTGCCCCTTTTCCAGTGCCTGCCGGGTCAACTCCAATCCGGTTCCACCAGTTGCACCGAAAATTGCGAGTCGCATCGCGAATTCTCCTTGCTTAGCGCGGTTCCACGTCCCCCACTCAAGCCAAAGAAGGAAGGCTTGAATGTGCCACTCGCCGGTTGGAAATTGCGAGTCTCACGCGGTCTTTCCCCCTTACCGTGACGGCATCGACACGGCATCAACTTGGCCTACCGCAGCTTTCCCATCATCCCAGTAGGCCAATATGCGAAAACCGCCTTGCCGAAGATTGCGCCCCGTTCCACCATGCCAAAGTCACGGCTGTCGCTGGAGAGGTTTCTATGGTCGCCCAGAACAAAGTAGCTGCCTGTCGGAACCACTACCTCGCCCATCGAGCGGGTATCCCGGAATTTCCCGGGCACATAGGGCTCCAGCAACTGGTTGCCGTTCACCACAACGGCTCCCTTTTGAATCTCGATCCGGTCACCCGGAACTCCAACAATTCGTTTGATATAGTTCTTGCTCGTATCGCCTGGATACCGGAACACAACCACGTCTCCGCGTTCAATACTCCCCAGTCGGTAGGCATACTTGTTGATAAAGATTCGCTCCTGGTCGGCCAGTCCAGGCATCATGCTGGTTCCCTCGACCTTTACCGGCTGATAGAGAAAAACGATAATGAAAACTGAGATTGCCAACGAGATCACAAATTCGCGCAGCCATTTCCAGTTCGTATCCCGGGATGCTCCATCCTCCGGCCCACCTGCCACCGAAGGGGTTGTTCTCTCATCCATCTCACACGCTCCATGCAGCTCTATTCTATACAGACGTACAATAATGGGCAGGGGTGCGCTATCTTTGCCCGAGACACCCCTGAAAATGCCGCCAAAAAGCTCTCATGTTGACGCTGCCCCCCACACACGGTATAAAGCTGTATTCTGAGACTTGCTACCGTTCCCGGATTTCTAACGGCTGCGGAACGGTGTATTGATCCGCGTTTCTGGAAGGGCCCATGACCAAAAAACTCGAAGTCAAGCCGAAAAGCCCCTCTCCCAATCTGAAGATTGAGACGCATAGGGACTCTCCGAACGAGCATCAGGTGCTCTTTGCCCACACCCTGCAAGGTTACGAGCAGGCTCTACGACTGCTGCAGGCACAAAAGTATGAAAAAGCCAGGCCCCTGCTCGAGAAAGTGATCGAATCGGGAATCAGTGAACTGGCCGATCGCGCCAAAGTCCACATAAACATCTGTAACCAGCAGCTTGATCAGATTCAGAACACTTTCAGCACTCCTGAAGAGCACTATGACTTCGTTGTGTCGCTCATGAATCTCGGAGACTTTGTCACCGCCCGCGAGCATCTGGAGACACTTTCCTCCCAACGTCCGAACCTCGACTTTATCTGGTATGGCCGGGCCGTGCTTGAGTGTCTTACCGGGCGGACCACGGAAAGCCTGCACCACTTGGCGGAGGCAATTCGGATCAACCCAGGGAATCGTTTCCAGGCACGCAATGACTCCGACTTCCGCAACATGGCTGACGATCCGCGCTTCACCGAGCTACTCTATCCGGAAGGCACGATCGGAGCGTAAAATTTTTATATTCAGTAAAGGCCGCATCGATTCCCGTGGGAAGCCCCCGTTCCCCGTTTCTGCTCTTGTAAGAACACGATGACCACAACTTTGCCAATCGCAGATCGTCCAAAGGGCCTCAGAGTTGTTGCTATCGGCGGAGGCACCGGCCTCGCCACCCTGCTTCGCGGACTCAAGCGCCACGTCAATGCCGCGTCCCCAGTGGCCACTCCGGCCCCACCTGCACCGCTTTTCCCTTTCATTTCGAGACTTACGGGGATCGTCACCGTAACCGACGATGGCGGTTCCAGCGGGCGCCTGCGCAAGGAACTCGGTGTTCCCCCTCCTGGCGATATTCGCAATTGCATGACCGCGCTTTCTGACGACGAGCAACTGCTGACCGAACTCTTTCAGTTTCGCTTTACCGGCGGCGGTCTCGACGGTCACAGCTTCGGCAATCTATTCCTCACCGCTCTCGCTGAAGTTTGTGGTGATTTCTCGCTCGCCGTTAAGCTCAGCTCCGCCATTCTCAACACGCGCGGCGAAATCTATCCCTCAACCACCAGCAGCAACGTGCAATTGGATGCCACCATGCGCGACGGCTCACGCGTCCGGGGAGAAACCAACATCACCGCCAGCCGCAGCGGCATCGCCCGCCTCCGCCTGATCCCCGCAAACGTTCGCCCGCTGCCGCAGGCACTGGATGCCATCGTCAACGCGGACATCGTAAGCATCGGTCCAGGATCCCTCTTTACCAGCTGCATCCCTAACGTCCTCGTTCGGGGGGTTCCAGAAGCTATCTCCAGTTCCAACGCCGTGCGAGTTTACGTCTGCAATCTGATGACACAACCCAACGAAAGCACCGGGCTCTCGGCCTCACAGCACATTCAGGCGATCTTCGACCATGCCAAATGCCGAGTCTTCGACTACGCGATGCTGAATAACGCGCCGGTCCCCGCAGAACTGCGAGCCCGCTACGCCGAAGACAACGCGGAACCCCTGCAAAACGATCTTGAGGACATCCGCGCGCTCGGTGTTACTCCCATCCTCGGGGACTACCTCGACGCTTCCCACTTCGCCCGCCACGCCGCCGACCGCATCGCCTTAGACCTCCTCAATCTGCCTGCACGTCTCCACGACGGTCACCAAGAGTTGGCCCCGAGCGTCTAGCCGCCCATTCTCGGTTCTCGTCTCTCGGTCTTAACTCACGCTTTCAGGTGACATTGGTCACACCCAAGACAGAGCTCCTTATGTACACTGGATGTATTGAAAAACATTTTCAATTTCATTTTCATAAGTAATACGCCAGAGGTTCGTGCTAATGAGTGTTTTTCGCCGTAAGCTTTCCCAGGCCATCTGTCTCACAATCTTTATCTTTGCGTGCTCGCTCCTGGTGCTCTCCGCAACCGGGGCTGCCGCCACCCTCCACGGCACGGTTGCCGATCCAACTGGCGCAGTCATTCCCGGAGCAACGGTGAGCGCGCGCAATCTTTCCAACGGCGCTGTTCTTCAGGCAACTACAGGGGGAGAAGGAGCCTATGCGCTCGCTCTTCCACCAGGTCGCTATGATCTTACCTTTAGCGAGGTTGGCTTTCAGCAGGTCATGCGGCAGGGCGTCAATGTGGCTGCAGATGCCGTTATCGCTCTTGACGTCCAATTGCAACTTGCTGCCCAGACCGAGTCCTTAAGCGTAACTGTGGAGTTTTCCGGCATTGAGACCTCGATCTCGCAGGTTGGAGAGACCATCAGCGCCGCAAAAATAACTTCCATCCCGCTGAACGGCCGCAGCTTTACCGACCTGCTCTCCATGCAGGCGGGCGTGATTCCCTCCAGTTCACAACAACCCAATGCGGTTGTGATGTCAGGCTGTTCGGCCACGCCGCCCTCAGGCGATCTTAATCCAGGCAATCTTTCCGTCAGCGGACAGCGTGAAACCAGCAACGGATTTGCCGTGAATGGCTCTGTCGTGGAGGAAGATTTCAATAATGGAACCGCCGTCGCGCCCAATCTCGATTCCATTCAGGATATGAAGGTGCTCACCAGCAACTTCGACGCGGAATATGGAAACTACAGTGGCGGGCAAGTGCTGGTGACGACCAAGTCCGGAGGAAACGCTCTCCACGGCAGCGCCTTCGAATTCTTGCGCAACACCGCCCTGGACTCACGCAATTACCTGGCTACCAGCCGCGCCGCCTATGAGCGCAACCAATACGGCGGAACGCTTGGCGGCCCGATTAGCAAGAACAAAGCATTCTTCTTTCTGGACTACCAGGGTACGGAGATGAAGCAGGGCCAGGAGACGGGAAGCATCACCGTCCCCAGTTTCAACGCCCGTTCCGGCAATCTCTCCGACATAGCCAGTCAGTTCGCGTCAAACGGGAAGCCTAACACGGTCAGCACAGACCATTGGGCACAACTGCTTTCGTCTAAGCTCGGCCAGGCCGTCACCGCGGGCGAGCCATACTACATTGCAGGATGCACGAACGCTTCGCAGTGTGTGTTCCCTAACGCGAGGATTCCACAATCCATTTGGTCAGCGCCGGCCCAGGCCTTGATCCAATACATTCCGAAACCGACGATCGGCGGTAACACATTTTCAAATTCATCACAGAATGAAACACTTAATGACAACAAAGCTGCCGCGCGGTTCGATACGAATACACGGTTCGGCAATTTTTCCGCTTACTATTTCATCGACCAATACAACTTGGATAATCCGTATCCCACGTCGCAGGGCGGCGCCAACGTACCGGGTTTCAATGCGCTCTCCAACGGACGCTCGCAATTGTTCAGCCTCAATCTCACCAAGACCTTTGGTACGAACATGGTCAATGAGGCTCACTTCAGCTACATGCGAGATTTCAATGTCATTGGCAAGCCGGTTGGCGGAGTAGGTAAATCTCTAGCCTCGCAAGGCTTCAAGGAGTGCGATGGCACGGATTCAAGCTGCCTGGGCATCGTTCCGTTGAACAAGAGCATAGAGGGCATTGAGAATGTGGCATTCAATGACTTCACCATCGGCGTAGATGTGACGGGAGAGCGGCAGGTCAACAATACATTTCAGTGGAGCGACAACTTCTCCAAGGTGATTGGCCGCCACACCTTCAAACTCGGTGGCAGCTTCCATTACGATCAGGTCAATATCCAATCGAATTCCATCAACAACGGGTCGTTTGTCTTCAATGGCACAGAGACCGGCTCCGACTTCGCGGACTTTCTCCTCGGAGTCGCCAGCACCTACGAGCAGGGCAATGCCAGTCCGTTCTACATCCGCAACAAGTACATTGGGGCTTTTGCTCAGGATAGCTGGCAAGCGCGCCCAAACCTGGTGCTTAACTATGGACTGCGCTGGGACGTGCTTCCACCCTGGCACGAGAAGTACAACCAGCTCCAGACATTTGTGCTCGGGCAAAAATCCGTGGTCTACCCCGGCGCGCCTACCGGCATGGTCTTTCCTGGCGACCCCGGAATACCCTCGACACTGGCGCCGACCAAGTGGGACAACTTCTCACCGCGTCTCGGCGCGGCATATTCGCCGAATTTCGATGATGGGCTGCTTGGAAAGGTCTTTGGCCACTCGGGTAAGAGCAGTATCCATGCTGGCTTTGGTTTCTTCTACTCGGCCTTTGAAGGGCTTTCGGCAGGCATCATGAGCGCCTGCGCACCCTATGGCTACGACTTTGACAGCACCAGTGGGCATCCCAAGTTCGACGAACCTTTCATCTCCGCCACCACCGGCCTCACGAATGGCCAACCTTTTCCTTCGCCGATCCCAGCCTTCGGAGCTTCGGCATCTCATCCCAACCCGATGAGTTTTTCAAAGTACAACCCCATCACCGGCGACCCAGCGTTTTACTATCGCAACACGTCTCCCTACACCGAAAGCTACAATCTGTCTTTCGAGCGTGAACTGGCTCGCAACACTTTCCTGAAGCTGGCCTACGTCGGTTCGCAGTCGCACCACCTACTAGTGCTCACCTCGGCTGACCCTGGTAATGCGGCGGCTTGCCTCAGCGTGAGTCAGCAAAGCCAGGTAGCCCCCGGCAGTGCGGTCTGCGGCCCATTTGCCGAAGGTGGGACTTTCTACAAAGCAAACGGAACCCCGGTGCAAGTAAGGGGGCCATTCGACGCGAACTTCGATGGAATCACCTATCAGAAGACTATCGCTTCTTCGAATTACAACTCCTTTGAAGCTACCCTGCGCCACACCAGCACCACACTGGATGTGACGGCGGCCTACACCTACGGAAAATCGCTCGATGACTCCTCCAGCCTCTCCGAGCCTGTCTACCCGATGGGCGCGGCGTTCAACAAGGCAATCTCCGCCTTTGATCTCCGCCACAACTTCGTTGTGAGCTATCGCTACGCGCTGCCATTCGAGCGCCTTGCCGGAGTACAGAACCGCTGGACTAAGGGCTGGTCGGTCTCCGGCATCACGCGCTTCACCACCGGATTGCCTGTCACGCTCTACAACAACACGGATAGCTCCCTGCTTGGCACGATGCCAAACGGCATCAACAACAACGGCGTCGATACTCTCCACTACACACCCGGCAACCTCACCCTGAATCGGAATCCGCGTGGACAGGCCGCTCAGGGAACACGTCCCCCGGCATTCAATACCACGCTGTTTTCGGTTCCAGAACTGGGAACGCTCGGCAACGCTCCACGCCGCTTCTTCTACGGCCCTGGCCTGGATAATTTCGATGTCGCGCTACAAAAAGAAATCCCCCTGAGCGAGGGCAAAATGCTCCAACTCCGGGGCGAGGCATTCAACGCTTTCAACCATGCCCAGTTCTTCGGGGCTGCCTCCGTCAATGGAAACATCAGCAGTCAAGGCTTTGGACAAATCGTGAATGCGATGCCTCCCAGACAAGTGCAGCTCGCGGCAAAATTCATCTTTTAACTCAGGCGTCACGGCGGCGGCGAAGGCGATAGTCTGACCTTCGCTGCCACCAAATCCGCTCCCCTGCTTTACAATACTTACGCATGCCAAACCCACGTTTTGCTATAGCCATTCTCGCCGCTGGCAAGGGCACTCGCCTCAAGTCAAAGCTCCCCAAGGTGCTGCATCGCATCGCCGGACGCCCTCTGCTCGAACATGTCGTGCGTGCCGCTACTCGCATCGTCGAGCCTGCGGACATCTTCTGCATCATCGGCCATGAAGCCGATCGCGTCCGCGCCGAGATCGCGCCTCTGGGAACCCAATTCATCGAGCAACTCGAGCAGCGCGGCACCGGACACGCCCTGATACAGTGCCGCGAGGCGCTCGCCGCCTACGATCACGTTCTCGTGCTCAGTGGAGACGTACCCCTTATCCGCCCCGAGACCATCGCATCGGTGCGTGATTTTCATATCGCTAACACCGCCGCCATGACTATCCTCACCGCCGAACCGGCCGACCCCTTCGGCTACGGACGCATCGTTCGCCGCAAGGTGAATGGCGTTTACACCGATCAGGTCGATGCCATCGTTGAACAAAAACAACTCACTTCGGCGCAGGAACAAATCGGCGAGATCAATTCTGGTATCTATGCCTTCAACGTCGCCGAACTCTTCTCCCGCATCGATCGGCTCTCCACAAACAATCCGCATGGCGAGTACTACCTCACCCAGATCGCCACGATCCTTCAGCGTGAACGCCTCCCCGTGCTGGCTTTGCCCGCGCCTGATGCCAACGAGGTACTCGGCGTCAACACTCGCCGCGAACTTGCACAACTGGATTCCATTCTGCGCGAGCGCAAGACTCGCGAGTTGATGGATGAGGGCGTCACTATCTTCAAGCCTGAAACGGTTCTCATCGACGACGCCGTAACCGTCGGTGCCGACACAGTGATTGAACCTTTTGTGCAACTGCTCGGCCAGACCAGCATTGGTGAGGACTGCCTTATCCGCAGCTATTCCGTGCTCACGAACCTGCGCGTCGGCAACGGCGTTCGCATCAACCAGGGCACGATTGCTGATGACTCCAGGGTAGACGACGCAGCCATCATTGGCCCGTATTCGAGGCTCCGCCCAGGCAGTGAAATCGGGCCCGAGGCGCATGTCGGAAACTTTGTGGAGACCAAGAAGACGAAGCTCGCGCGAGGTGCCAAGGCAAATCACCTCACCTACCTCGGCGACTCGGAAATTGGAGAACGCACCAACATCGGCGCGGGTACCATCACCTGCAACTACGACGGAGTGAATAAACACCGGACCATCATCGGTGCCGGGGCTTTCATCGGCAGTGACACGACTCTGGTGGCGCCCGTCAATGTGGGCAACGGAGCGTACATCGGCGCCGCATCCTGCATCACCAAGGATGTGCCCGATAATTCGCTCGGACTAACCCGGCCTCAGCAACTCACCCGCGAGGGATGGGCAATCCAGAAGCGCGCCAAGCTTGAGGCCGCAAAACTGGAGAAGTTAAAGTTGGGGAAATAGAAAATCCTGGCGGCCCATAAACTTTCGGGTGGCCAATATTAGCCTTCTTCTGGTTATGTGGGATTGCCGCGACCTTCACCCGGGCAAGGGTGTTGTTCCAGGGTTGACACGATTGCTTCCCAACTTTCCGCGCAAGAACCTCGCGTCGAAGGTGGGCCCCGGCGTTTTCGTCCATGGAACGGCCTTCGAGCAACTACCTTAGATCTGTTCGCCCGGCTTTCCTGCCCCGGCGAGCAGGACTCCTAGGCCAATGAGTGCAAGCGCCGCAAGGGGTTGTCCGTAGCTCCCAGCCTCCAGGGCCATTCCCGCAAAGAGTGCCCACAATGACCCGACCACTACCATCAAAATTCCGATGGGATGCAGCGCCGGATCGGTTGTGACTCCAAGAACCTGTTCTCCACTACTCGCGTGTGCGTGATGATCTGACATACCGTTTTCGATGTTGCTGCGGCGCCGCCGGATTCGCAGAATTGGTCGTTGAACCCAGTTTAGTTCCTTGATAGCCGCCATTTAGCGCACAGCGCCGTCGTCGATTTCTGCATCGAACACAGAGCAAACCCAAACGGAGGCGAAATGGAGAGTCAGAAACGTCGTAACGAAGCGCCCGCTTCCGGCAACAATCCTAACTTCCAGCCTTCCGAGGGCAGCATTAATCCTTCGGCCCCCTCTTCCGGGACGTCAGGCTGGGGCAACACGCCCGATGAAAAGCGGGCGCAGGTGGGGCAGAGCAATCCGGAAGCCTCAAGCCCAGATGCGCGTGGTGCTGGCGATATCCGCCACTCCTCGTATCCACAGAACGAAACGGCACAGAATCCCGCGGCCGCTGAGTTTGTCAACCATCACGGGGATCGCAGTTTCCGTTGTGCTGATGCGGTTCGTAGAGATTGCGACTGGAGCGTGACCGGAAATAACGAGGACGAAATTCTGGGATACTTCCGAGCTCATGCACGCGAGGCTCACGGAAAGAGCGAGTTCACGCCACAAGAATTAGCTGACGCGAGACGCGCGATCCACAAACTCGCCGCGTAGACCGCGCCCGCGTTCGTGGCGCGACGGATGGTACACTCCTGTTTATCTCTCAAATTGGATTGGATTGTCAGCTTGCCTGAAATTTCGCGTAGCCGTTCCGCCGTGTTGCTGATCAGTTGCCCGGATCGCAAGGGTCTGGTTGCGGTGATCTCAAACTTCATTTTCACCCACAATGGGAATATCCTGCACGCCGACGAGCATCGCGACGAAGAAACCTGCCTTTTTCTGATGCGTGTTGAGTTTGATCCATCGGGCATGGACATGACCCTGGACGAGCTTTCCGACGAGTTCATCAAGATCGCCGACCGTTTTGAGATGCAATGGCGCTTGGCAAAAGGCACACGCCGACCGCGCATGGGCATCCTGGTTTCTCAGTACGACCACTGCCTGGCTGACCTGCTCTACCGGCACAAAGCGGGAGAGTTGGATTGCGACATTCCAGTTGTACTCTCCAATCACACTGCCGCCGAGAGGCTTGCCGGATTCTACGGCGCAAAGTTCGTGCAGGTTCCGGTGACCCGCGAGACCAAGACAGCTGCGGAACGGCAGCAGATTGCATTGCTGCGCGAGCACAAGTGCGACCTCGTGGTGCTGGCACGCTACATGCAAATTCTCTCGCCGGCGTTTCTGGCGGAGTTCCCTAATCAGATCATCAATATTCATCACTCGTTTCTTCCAGCATTCGTCGGCGCCCGCCCCTACCATCAAGCCTTTGAGCGCGGCGTCAAATTGATCGGTGCAACCAGCCACTACGTCACCGAGGTACTCGACGACGGACCCATTATCGAACAGGCCGTGGTGCGCATCTCTCATCGCGACTCCGTGGAGAACCTGGTACAAAAAGGACGCGACCTGGAGAAAGTTGTGCTCTCTCGCGCCGTGGGCTGGCACCTCGATAATCGCGTGCTGTTATATGGAAAGAAAACGGTGGTTTTCGACTAACGTGCCGCTGACGTGATCAAATTCTCACTCAGTCGAAGTCGCCTGCTATCTCGGTGTTGCAGTAGCGGCAGCGACCCTGCTCGATAGCGATCTCTTCAATGCGATGCCAGGTTCGCCGGATCAGCGTTTTGCCACAGTGAGGGCACTGGGTGTTGCCGCCATCGCGTGTCAGGATGTTTCCCTCGTATACATACTTGAGTCCCAAGGCGAGTGCTTGCTGGCGTGCCCGGTGAATGATCTCAGGCGAGGTAGGTTCGCGGTCAAGCATCTTGAAGTCGGGGTGGAAGGCGGTAAAGTGCAGGGGTACGTCGTCACCCAGTTCACCCAACATCCAGCGGCACAATTCGCCAACCTCTTCCACAGCCCTGGGATGAGCAGATTGGTGAGTTCAAACCAGACGCTGGTCTCGCGCCTCATCCAGCGAATCACGTCGAGCACGGGTGCGAGGTGCGAAAGAGTGACCTTCGCGTAGAAGTCTTCGGTGAATCCCTTTAGATCAATATTTGCGGCGTCGATATGCTCGTAGACGTCAAAGAAGGCTTCTCGCGTGATGTATCCATTGGAAACCATTACGGTACGCAGGCCCGCATCGTGAGCGGCACGGGCAATGTCGATGACGAACTCCGCCCAAATAGTGGGCTCGTTGTAGGTGAATGCGATCGAACGCACGCCGCGCGAAACTGCAAGATCGACGATCTGCTGCGGCGACATGTGACCGGAATCATGCTGTACCGAACGCGCTTTGCTGATATCGAAATTCTGGCAGAACTGGCATCCCAGATTGCAGCCTGCGGTACCCAGAGACAGAATGGCCGAACCGGGGTGGAAGTGGAATAGCGGCTTCTTCTCGATGGGGTCGATGGCCAGCGCGGCCGGACGCCCGTAGCCCAATTGCACTAATTCGCCCGCAACGTTCTCACGAATATAGCAAAAACCATGCTGCCCTTCGCCGATATGGCAATGGCGTGGACAAAGAAAGCAGTGGATGCGCCCATCAGGGAGCGTTTGCCACCACCGTGCGGGATGTTGAAGCGAAGCGGGCATATTCAGTCGTCGCTAGCAAACTATACGCGAATAAGTAGTGACCAAATCAAGGGCCGACTTGGTTGCTCGGGTCGCAATAAATTTTAGCGAAAGCAATCAATAGGGGTGTTTCTGAGTGCACAAATGAGGACAAACTGCCTCAAATCGTGGCCGAAAACGTTCTGGAAAACGTCTAAATGGAGGGGAGATGGTGCGCCCGGCAAGAATCGAACTTGCAACCTTTGGTTTCGTAGACCAACGCTCTATCCAATTGAGCTACGGGCGCAATTCTAAAGGACTTAGATTGATTCTGTGGACTCAACCTGAATTGATTATACGGAAGCGATTGTCATCGTGCAAGCATCAAACACATCTTCCTTGCCGTCCACACGCGACCTGGGCAGAATGGAACCTCTTTCATTCAGAGCAGCTTGCGGCCAAAGACCACAATCACACCTAGACCTCCCGCGCACACCAGGAAAAATGAGCCGGGCTCGGGAACGCTCGGCAGGACAGGGTGCACTTCAGTAGTGCAGCACCAAGTCGCGGGCGGCGTAGAAGTATGCGCGGGAGTCCGCGTGCGTTCGGCGCTGGCAGACTGTGGGGCAAACGGCAGTGGCGGAGTCACGCTCAGGGACACCAGCGGAGGAAGCGCCGTGTCCATCGCGATGTCTGGAGGCGGCAGTTCGCGTTCGATGATTGTGCTCGGTAATGGCTGCGGCTTCTTGATCTCAATACGGTTTCCGCAACGGGCACGGACCAGGTTCTTGCCATCAGTCAACACCAGTTCATCGGCCGGAATGGTTACGGGGTGAGTGGTCCAATGGACGCCACTTGTTTTACGGTAAGAAACATATGCCAGCATCGGCTTTTTCATCCGCGTAAACCACATGCGATCGGGCTGCAGGTCACGGTAATGATCGCGGACAACTGGATCTTTGCTGATCGAATCTGCCAATTCGCGCGCGTCCATCAATCCGCCCGGAATAACGGAAAACGGAAACATCTGCCGCGCGGCGCGGAACGTGAGCGTTGGGGGTTTGAGGTCAAGAACCTCAACCTGCAACTGCCGCCAGATCTTGAAACCAAGAATTGACAGCAGTCCAAGGCATAAACATGAGAGGACAAATATGGTTTTCCTCATAGTTAATCCGTCACTCGCAAGCGGCGCATCGGCCGAATATCAGCGCTGATCATTTGCGGCACCCTTCATTCCATAAGCTTTCGGTGGAGCGAAATTCCGAGCGTCGGTTTTCGTGGTTGCAGCTTTCGCCAAGTCTACAACGCGCATTTCATCCAGTCCACTCTTCGTGGGAGGAATGCTACCACGTGTATCGAAGATACCGTACTGGCGCGATTTATAGATGAGAGCCTTGTAGCAGATCCCTAGTAACTCTGCGGCTTCTTTGCGTCTCCATTGAGTTTGCTCCAGGGCGCTACGAATGGCCGTTGCTTCGGCCTCCCCTTTCATCTCGCGCACCATCCGCTTCATATCGCTAGCCGACCCGGTGCGACGTTCTCTTTGGAGTATTACCTCAGGACGGGCTGCGCTGGTAGCCGGCACAGACCCTAAGCTGTCTTCACCGAGCACCACGTAGCGTTTCACATAGTTATGCAACTCGCGCAGATTTCCGGGCCATGAATGACGCATCATTGACTGCAGCATGGTTTGCGTCAGCGGGCGAGAGGGTTGACGGTAGGTATAAGCCAGCCGTTTCATGAAATGCCGGAATAAAGGCGCGATTTCTTCTGGGCGTTCGCGGAGAGGTGGCAGGTGAATGCTGAATGCATTCAGGCGGTAATAAAGATCGAGGCGCAATCTTCCCTGTTCGACCGCGGCCTTCACATCTACATTGGTCGCTGCAAGAATTCGCACATCGACCGAAACCGGCGACTTGCCGCCCAACCGGAAAAACTTCTGCTCCTGCAGAACCTGCAACAGCTTGGCCTGCAATCGCGGAGGCATCTCTCCAATCTCATCGAGCAGAATCGTACCGTGGTCGCACTGTTCGAAGTATCCGGGCTTGCCACTGGTAGCACCGGTGAAAGCTCCCGCCTCGTAGCCAAACAACTCGCTTTCCAGCAGTTCCTCGGGGATCGCTGCACAGTTCACCTTAAGGAAGCGTTTGTTTGCTCGCCGCGACTGGTGGTGCAGAAGCAAGGCAACAACCTCTTTGCCGGTACCGCTTTCGCCCGTGATCAGGACGGGAACCTCAACCGGCGCAATACGTTCTGCCAGATGGAACACATCCTTCATCGCCTTTGATGACGCGAGGAAAAAGCTATCGCCTCCCAAGTCCTCTACTACCAGCTCCGGATCTTCTTCCTGGGCAGTTGTTGGCATATAAAGCCGCAGAGCCCCAATCAGGCGCTGTTCGTCAATTGGCTTGGTAAGGTAATCGACAGCGCCTGTCTTGATTGCCTGTACCACGGCGGCCGAGTCCTGTATGCCAGAAAGCATGATGACTCTTACCGATGGAGCAATTTCTTGAATGCGGCTTAAAGTCTCCAGACCGTCCATCTCCGGCATCATCATATCCAGCAGAATGACAGCAGGCAGTGCGGCGCATCTTAGCTCATGCAAAGCTTCTGCTCCGCTGCCGACGGTGCGGACGGAATAGCCTTCGCATTCCAGCAAACTGCTCGTGTAACGCGACATCATCGGATCGTCATCAACGACCATAATGCCGGGTATAGTTAGTCTCCGCACAAAGCCCCCTCGATCTCTCCTACCGCATGCTTCCTCGCGACGGATCGCACGAGACGGTTCAACGGTGCACCCGCGGAAGCAGCATTCGATGCAACCCAGGGAAGAACAAAACAAAACCTGCTACCTTTGCCAACCGCGCTCTCGACCCAGATTCTTCCGCCATGTGCTTGCACAATATTTCGGGCGATGGCCAGCCCCAATCCGGAGCTTGCCTGGCTTCCATCAGCGGGCGTGCTGACAAATTCCTCAAATATCTCCTGGTGGAATTCCGAAGCAATGCCGCAACCCGTGTCGGCAATCACGACCTTTGCTGCGTTTGGTGAGTCTTCCTGTTTACGTCGGCGGCGCTCAAAGTTCGCATGCAGATTCGCGCCACGCCTCTCCCAGAAGTGCGGCTCCAGCGAGATGCTAACGCTACCCCCGGACGGCGTGAAGCGGCGCGCATTCTCAAGCAAGTTCATCACGACCATGGTAACCAAGTGAGTGTCGAACCGGAAAACCATCGGAATCTTGCCGAGATCGATGTCGAGTCGCAGAGACCTCTCGTGAAAATCTGGTTGTAGCGAAGTGTAGACACGAATCAAACACTTACGCAGATCAGCGGTGGCAAGCACCGGTTCGCACCGAACTGGCGCGTAACTTCCGTTTGCCAAGAGGGCGGCAATCTGGGTTTCAAGCATTGTGCAGCAGGAAACAACGTCAGCCAGCGCACGAACCTGCGGAGGCGAGACAGCACCGAGTTTGCCGGCCAGTAGAAGCTTAGTCTGGCCGGAAATAACCGCCAGATGTCCCTTCAAGTCATGGACGGCCATCGCCAGGCCGGTGATTTGCCGATCGCGAATTCCTGCAACTTTCTCGTGTGCGGATGACATGGCACTCTCAAAACTACTCAACTAAGGTGAATCCAAGGGTGAACGACCAGCTCTGACTAACGAAATCGTACTACGTAACAATTTCGGATCAACAGGATATTCAGCTTAGGCACGCGTCTTTAGTAACCATTTGGAAAGTACTTTCCGAAAGGGAACGACTTTTCCATTCCTTCAGGCGGGCGAAGCTCCCCCCAGCGTGAGAACGTTTTCGCGCAAGTCACTGAAGCTAAACCTTATCTATGCATTTTAACCCGAGACTTTGCTTTTTCGTGACTCTGGCACCAGAACTGCACCTTACTGAAGTGCCATGTCACAATCAGGGAAAAAGCTTTCTTCGTGCGACGAGGGATGTCCACCCGAATCGATCATTTTCGGCAAAACCAAGGCTATGGCTGCGGTTCGCAACAGCTTGCTCAAGGTTGCGGATACCAACATTCCCATTCTGATCGAAGGCGAGAGTGGCACAGGTAAGGAACTCATCTGCAAGTACATTCACCAGCACTCCGTGTGGGGCCAGGGCCCTTTCGTCAAGGTAAACTGCCCGGCAATTCCAGGAACGCTGCTGGAGAGCGAACTATTCGGATACGCACGCGGAGCATTCACTGGCGCCTATGGGACCAAGGCCGGGCGCGTCGAGATGGCCGAGAGTGGAACGCTTTTCCTTGATGAAATTTCCGAACTCGATTTATCGCTGCAATCGAAACTGCTGCAAGTACTACAGGACGGACAATTCCAGGCAATCGGGTCGACCATCGACAAAAAGGTCAACGTACGTGTAATTTGCGCCACCAATCGCGAACTGCAGACGGAAGTCGCAAAGCAGAACTTCCGGCAAGATCTTTATTACCGCATCACCGGACTTGTGCTTCGCTTGTCGCCTTTGCGCGAGCGACTGGAAGACCTTCCAGCACTGGTCGAGTATTTTGTGATGCGGCACAACGAACAATTCAAATGCTCTGCTCCGCCTGTTTCCGAGTCAAGTCTGCTGTTGATGACCACCCACCCATGGACCGGCAACATGCGCGAACTGGAGAACCTCATCAAGCGTTATGTTGTAGTCGGCACCGAGGAGGCGATCCTGAGCGAGATAGGCCACCGCGACCTGATGATTGGTCACACGGAGGTCGAGTCAAACCCTTCGGTTTCGCTTGGTCAACTTACCCGCGCGGCGATGCGCGATATCGAGGGGAGAATCATCCTCAACGCACTCCGCGCCAATCAGTGGAACCGTAAACGCACGGCAACCGCGCTCAAGGTCAGCTACCGTTCACTGCTCTACAAGTTGAAGAAGTCAGGCATCCAAAACCGCCCCAGCCCAGGGCCGGTGCTGGTGGAACACCGCAAATTGGGGAACATATGATCAAGAATCGGAAGACTTCCATTGCCGTTCTTATATTCGCTCTGGTGCTAGGTGCGGCCACGGCGTATGCGCAGAAATCCGAAAAGGCCAAGCCAGAGCCACCAACTGCTCAGGAAACCTACCTGATCGGCGAAAGCGATCTGTTGGCGATCAATGTCTGGCACGAAGCGGAACTGACGCGTGTGGTGCCGGTGCGCACCGACGGAAAAATCACTCTACCTCTGATTGGCGAACTGCAGGCCAGCGGGCAGACCGTGGAACAACTGCGCGCCACCATCGCTTCTCAACTCAAGCGCTTTCTCGAAGCCCCTGAGGTAACAGTAATTGTGCAGGAACCTCGCAGCCAGTTCTTCACAATCGTAGGCAAGGTCCAGAAACCGGGTTCGTATCCTCTCGGACAACGCCTGACTGTAATTGAAGGAATTGCTCTTGGCGGCGGGTTCAAGGATTTTGCCAAGCTAGGAAAGATCCAGATCGTGCGCACGCATCGTGATGGCCGCGTTGAGCGGCTTCCGTTTGACTACAAGCGCGCGGTGGATGGAGACCTGAGTCAAAATTTTGCTCTCGAAGCGCACGACATGATCATGGTGCCGTAGACGGACATATTGACCGTTGCACTTTTAAAAGGTGGCTTTAATGAAATTTTATTTAGTGATTCTTGGGGCGCTGTCGCTCGGCCTTGCAACAGCTGGCTTCGCGCAGGATGCTGATGTACCAAAACCGGCAGTGCTGGAATCCACAGGACCAGCGCATCTGGACGCCAATGCCCCATCGCTTGCAATGGGCTCAGATACTGAGTCCGGCAACGTGATGGTTGCCGGGTTTAGTGCTGGCGCGGCTTACGATAACCGGGGTTTAGCGAGCGGCACGCCTACAGTCTACTCGGGTGACACGCGTTTTTTCCTACAGCCCAGTATTGGATTTCAGCGTAGGTATTCCACGGGCGACTGGACCCTCACGTACACGCCTGGCATCAGCATCAGCCAACACAACTCCGGCGATAGCCAGTACACGAACAACCTTGCAGGGGACTTTAACTGGAAGCCCAATTCGCGCCTCGCGCTGCACGGCCGCCAGGACTTCAGCCTTACCGACAATCCCTTCGAGACCGTTGGCCGAGTTGATCTTTTGCCTGGACTGGGCGGTCCGCTGGGTCCGAACTACAATGGCGTGCTGCCCGAGACCCGGCGAACCTCGCTGGTCTCCAACGCCGACGCGTCCTATCGGTTATCAGAACACAGTTCCATAGGGATCACGGGCGGCTTCCAGAAGTATGACTTCGACGCACTGAATTCAACCGCGGGGAGTTCCCCTTTCATCAACTCGAAGACGATTTCAGGCTCTGCTTTCTACTCGCAACAATTCACGGCAACGGTGAATGCCGGTGTGCAGTTTGCCTACTCGGACATCTATAGCACCGGCGGACAGGTCTCCCGCACACAGGTCGCGGCGCCGATGCTCTTCGTTAAATGGAAACCAATTCCAAGCGCCGAGATAACACTTTTCGGCGGCCCAGAATATGCGCGAACGCGTGATGTGGTGTCATTTGGCGCGCTCGGCAACCTTCCGGTATATGAGGCCAACTGGCGTTCCACCTACGGCGGAACCCTGGCCTGGAGCAGCGGACGCTCGGCGTTCTCCGCGCAGGGAATGCGCCGCATCAGTGGTGGCGGCGGCGTGATGGATGCGGTGCAGTCCACGAACGCGGGTGTTGGCTACCGAGCTCGCCTCCGGCAAAAGCTGCTCGTTGAGGTACGCACCAACTGGTCAGATGAAACCGGGATTGGCGTGCTCAACCCTGGAAACTATTTCCGCAGTTTGTGGGCCGGTGGAGGCCCGGTTCTTGAGTTACGCCGCTCGTTGGCACTCCGCATGGAAGTAGCCTATGTTCACCAATCGCAGCAGGGCATGGGTGCAATCGCCGGCAATCATGTGCTGGTGCAGGGATCACTCGACTACCATTTCCGCAAGAGTTTGGGGAATTAGCTATGGCGCAAGAAGAATCACCGCGAACCCCGATGACATTTCACGACGCGTGGGAGATCCTGCAGCGGCGACGCTGGCTGGTGGGGGGCGGGCTCTTTGTTTGCTGGCTCATTATCTGGTCGGGCAGCTGGCTCCTACCCTCCATTTACCGGTCGGAAACCGTCGTACTCGTTGAGCAGCAGAAGGTTCCCGAGGAATACGTGGTAGCCAACGTCTCGGTCGATTTACAGCAGAGGCTGGAAGGCATTCGCCAACAAATTCTCGGCCGCTCACGGCTGCAGCGGATCATCGATCAATTTCAACTCTATCGCGAGGCCAACCGAAATAATCCTGACGACGCGATTGAGCAGATGCGCAAAGACGTTAAGACCGAATTGGTCGAGTCGCCCGGCCGCCGTGGACAACTTTCGGCCTTCAAGATCAGCTACACTGCGCCCTCTGCACGCCTGGCACAGCAGGTGAACGCACAGATCACTTCCCTGTTCATCAACCAGAATATTGAAGAACAGTCGCAACGTGCGGAGAGCACGACGGAGTTTCTCTCCTCCGAACTCGATGCGGCGAGAGGTCGTCTTGCCGAGCAAGAGACGAAGGTCAAACAGTTTAAGACTGGGAATCTCGGGCAGCTGCCCAGCCAAATGGAGAGCAATGTCCGGATTCTGTCCGGGATGCAGGAACGGCAGCATAATCTCAGCCAGTCGGTAAACAGGGCTCAAGAGCAGAAGCTCTACCTTGAATCGCTCCTGGCACAGTACCGCACCGTGAAGGTGGAAGCCGAGAATGGCGGCACCTCGCTGCCAGGCGTCGAGGATCAACTCGCCAAACTTAAGCAGGAACTCGCAGAGGACCAGACCAAGTACACGCCAGAACACCCAGACGTATTGCGCCTGAAGAGGTTGGTAGCGCGCACCGAAAAGCGTCGAGATGAAATCAAGACCAACCTTGCGAATGGAAGCACCGCTACGACTCCGGTGGGCACTCCGCGCGACTTGCAGACAATGACACCGATTCTTCAGCTCGAAGGCCAGCTTAAGGCCAATCAGCAGGAAATCGCAGACACAAAGCAGGAGCTTCGCCGCGTAGAAGAACAGATTTCGGCGTACCAGGCGCGACTGAATGGGACTCCAATTCGCGAACAGCAACTGGCCGACCTAACCCGCGACTACGATCAGTCGAAGGCAAACTACGACTCGCTGCTGAAGAAACAGATGCAGTCGCAACTTGCCACAAACCTCGAAAAGCGTCAGCAGGGAGAGCAGTTCCGCATCGTCGATCCACCAAGCCTGCCCAATAAGCCCATATCTCCAGACCGCCTGAAACTAAGCCTGCTTGGAATATTGGTTGGGTTGGTTGTGGGCACCGCGCTTTCCGTTCTTGCAGAGGCAACCGACGATCGCGTGCGCACAGAGGATGAGATCGTACGCATCGTTAACCTTAGGATTCTCGCGGGGATTCCGCACCTGCCCACGCCGGAAGAACAAAAGAAGCAGCGCCGCCGCAAGGCGCTTGAATGGAGCTGCGCCTGCCTGATGTTCGTGATTCTGGTGGCTGCTAATACATTCACGTCTCTCAGGAGATAGTCATGTACGAAAAGTTTTATGGTCTCAACCAGAATCCGTTCCGCATGAGCCCCGATCCCGCGTTCTATTACGCGACGCCGCGCCACAACGAAGCGCTGGCGAATCTGACGTACGGCGTGCTGATGCAAAAGGGATTCATCGTTCTCACCGGCGAAGTCGGCACCGGCAAGACACTGCTCGTCCGTTGCCTGCTGGACACGCTGCACCGCTCGCGCGTTGCGCATGCCTACGTCTTTAACCCGCTCCTTTCGGCTGAGGACCTGCTGCGTACGATTCTTACTGATTTCGGCATACGTGATGTAAAGCACACGAAGGCCGATATGCTGCAGCAGTTCAACGAGTACCTGATCGACGTCTATCGGCGCCGGGGCGTCACGGCCTTGATCATTGACGAAGCGCACCTGCTGGCGCCAATGCTGCTGGAAGAGATCCGTCTGATGACGAACATCGAAACCTCCCAGCACAAGCTGCTTCAAATCGTTTTGGTAGGCCAACCAGAGCTCGACGAAAACCTCGATTCCCCTGAATTGCGCCAAGTGAAGCAGCGCATCAGTTTGCGTTATACGCTCGAGCCAATGACGGACCCAGAGATTCGCGGTTACATCGGACGCCGCCTCGAGGTTGCCGGCGCAGGCGGTCGTATGCTGGAAATTTTCCCGCCGCCCACTGTCGACCGCATCCTGCACTTCGCGCACGGAGTTCCGCGTCTGGTAAACACGATCTGTGACGGCGCGCTGGTGAGTGGCTACGGACTGCAAAAAACCAGTATCGCCCCAGGAATCATCGATGAAGTGGCTGCGGATTTGCGCTTGAGCCTCAAGAGTTCCGCGGCAAAAATGACGGGAACTCCGCTAACGGCGAAGGGCCCTGAAGACGATATGACACGGAAGATGCTGGTACGCACGCTGCTTCGACTGGCCCGTTTGCTGGAGCCTGGAATGGAAGCAGAGAACAACAAGCAGCAGGGAGTGACAGGATGAGTAGAATTTTCGATGCGCTTCGCCGATCTGAAGAAGAGAAACAGTCCGGAATTGAACCGTGGATCCCGGCTCAAGGCGCGAGCGAGCCCGTGACTCCTAAATGGTCGCCGGATGTCGATCCGCTTGACCTGCCCTACCTCGAGGCAGGTGCCGCAGCGCCACCTGCGCTTACTGCAGAAGGCGAAGACGTCGTTGCGCCACGGATGCACTCGGACACAACCACTGAACGCCCCTTAATCCGCTTTCCAGGCGCCGCACCCCTCGACTCGGCATCTGACAAGACGTTGCGAAGTCTCGCCGCTGAAGTGATGGCCAACACAAGTAACTTTGCACAGAACCAACCGCTGGTGGGAATTCGCGAACCGCAAATCGACCTGACGAAGCTCAAGGTGGTTCCAGTATCGTCGATCCCGTCTCCATTGTTGGTTGCACTAAGCAGCGAACGAGGATTAGGCGCCGAAAAGTTTCGTGTCCTTGGGGCACGCTTATCGAATATCCGTATGGGCACGACGCTCGGTGTTTTGCAGGTAACGAGCAGCGTGGTCGGCGAAGGCAAGACGCTCACCTCGGTCAATCTTGCAATGACATTGGCAACCCGCTTCGCACAAAAAGTGCTGCTCGCCGAGGGCGATCTGCGCAAACCGGCGGTGTGCGCCTTGCTCGGATTGGAACCTCAGGCAGGTATCGGGGAATGGTGGGATGGGGACAATATACCGATCAGCGATTTCCTGCTGCGCATCGGAGACACCGGCATGTGCGTGCTGCCGGCAGGCCAGGTGGCGCACCCGGCCTCGGTGCTGCAGTCCCCGAGAATCGCCGACCTGATCGCTGACCTCGCGAGCCAGTTTGACTGGATCATCATTGACACACCTCCACTGCTACCGATGGCTGATTCCAATCTCTGGTCCCGGATAAGCGATGGAACGCTGCTGGTAGTTCGCACGGGTGTGGTCACTCGCGCGGCTTTGAAGAAGGCGGTGGAAAGCATTGATAACCCGAAGCTGGTGGGCGTTGTTCTGAACGACGCTGCTGATTACGACCGCGTGAACTACTACGACCAGTACTACACGCCGCGGGGCGAAGACGCGAGCACACGAAAGGCTGCGGCAAAGTGACTCGACGTTTCCAGGCGATTGTCCCAGTCCGGTCCGTGATTCTTGGCTTTTCGGAGGCCGTGTTAGCTACGCTCGCCATGCTGGTGGCGATGATCGTTTTTCTGGGACTGCAGAACGCTACGCTGGCGCTGGGATATGAGCGAGCGGACTCGCAGGTTGCGCTGGTCGTCGTCCTTTTTGTCCTCTGCATGTATTACTTCGATCTATACGATTTGAATGTGCTCCACAATTCGCGTGAGGTTGTGACGAATCTCGTCCAGAGTTTTGGAACATTTTTCCTCGTCCTCGCCTGCGCGTATTCACTGTTTCCCTCACTGCGCTTGCAACAGGCTGTGGTGCTGGCTGGAACCGGCACGGCTGCCATTGGCGCGCTCTGCTGGCGGCAGCTTATACAGCACGCGACGCGCTGGTCAGCGTTTCAGGAACGCGTTCTTCTCTTTGGTGATGGACCGATGGCGTCCGAGCTTAGCGTGATCTTTAACGAGCACCCGGAGCTTGGCCACCGGTTGATTTGCAGGGTCTCAGGACAACCTAGTCTTGATCCCGGGCGAATCACGCGTCTGACGATGAACTCCTGCATCTCGTCGAATCCCAGAGAATCCGCCGCGTGGTGGTGACCCTTGGGGAACGTCGCGGACGGCTTCCGGTTGATTCCCTCCTCGACCTGAAGGAACAGGGCGTCCTTGTTCAGGAGGGCAGCGAGCTTTTTGAGACCATCACCGGCAAGATCTGCCTGGAAGCGCTACGCCCGAGTATGCTGCTGTTTTCACCAGCCTTTGAGGTTTCAACGCTCTCGCTTATCTGTAAGCGGCTACTGTCGCTGGTGGTCAGCATCTCGACGTTGCTGCTGACCGCACCTATCATGCTATTGGTTTCCGTGGCCATTAAGCTTGATTCCCCGGGGCCAGTCATTTTCAGGCAGAAGCGCGTTGGCTACCGCGGCCATCTGTTTACACTCTACAAGTTTCGCTCCATGCGCGATGGTGTGGACGGCAGTCGCGCAGCGGAGGAAGAAGACGAGCGAATCACGCGCGTTGGCCGCTGGTTGCGCTCGACGCGTCTCGACGAGCTTCCGCAATTGTGGAACATCCTGCGTGGAGACATGCACCTTGTTGGACCACGGCCGTTTGTCCCTGAGCAGGAGGAGTCTCTCCGTGCCAGCATTCCCTTCTACAAGCTTCGCTGGAGCGTTCGTCCGGGCGCGACCGGTTGGGCACAGGTGAACCGCGGTTATTGCTCGACACTCGAAGACAACGCCGACAAACTTGCGTTCGATCTTTTCTATATCAAACACTTTTCACTCGGCCTTGACCTGCTGGTGCTTTTCAAGACTGTCAAGATCATTATGCTGGGCCGGGGCGGGCGATGATCCACGCCGTTGCCTTTACTGTCTTCTGGATGGCGCTGGCGCTGTTGGTCTACGCCCATGCTGGCTATCCATTCGTGCTGTTTGTCTGCTACGGAATCGTACAGATGAAGCGCGACTTTCATTACCTTAACAACCGGCGGGATCGACGGCGTGCAGGCTTGAGCGATGAACAACTTCCCTCTGTGACCATGCTCTTTGCCGCATACAACGAGGAAGAGCATCTAGCGGAGAAGCTGAAAAACACAACTCAACTCGACTATCCTGCCGACAAGTTGCAGGTTGTGATCGTCTCCGACGGATCGTCGGACCAAACCAACGAAATTCTCGCGGCGGTTGACGATCCGCGTTTTGAGATTGTGATTCGTGCTGACCGTGGAGGAAAATGCGCTGCCCTGGCAATCGCCGTCGAGCGCGCGCGAAATAGCGTTTTTGTCCTCTCTGACAGCAGCACCATGTTTGAAGCGGACGCTCTGCGCAGACTTACCCGGCATTTTGAGGACCCCGCCATCGGCGCAGTTTGCGGGGCACTCAGCTTCCAATGCAACAACGAATCCGGTCAGACCGAAGGCCTCTACTGGAAGTATGAGACGGCTCTCCGGTTGATGGAAGCACGGTTAGGTGCAACGCTCACGCCAAGCGGAGCAATCTACGCAGTGCGCGGCGACGTCTACGTCCCGCCTACACCCGACACGCTGGTGGATGACATCCTCACCCTGATGCATGTTCGCAGCGCCGGCTTCGAAGTCCACTATGATCCCGAAGCGAGAGCGGTCGATTTTCCCGCATCGAGCGTTGCTGGTGAGTTCCGCCGCCGAGTCCGCATCGGCACTGGAAGCTTCCGCGCGCTTCCCATGCTGTTGCGCGCCAGGATGCGCGGCTTCACGGCCTTCGCATTCCTCTCACATAAGCTGCTGCGCTGGATTGTCCCGGTACTACTCATTCTGGCTTTGGTGAGCAATCTGTTTCTGCTGCGGCAGTCGTTTTATGTTGCGGCCTTGATGGCCCAGGTTGCCATTCTGCTTTGGGCTGCTGCAGGTTTTGTCTTCCGCAAATCCCTCAGCCATGTGCGGTTTAGCCTGTTTGGCTACTTTCTGGTTGCGATGCACCTGGCGTTTCTACTGGGCTTGCTGCGTAGTCTCACGGGAACAAAGGAGACGGCATGGCAGCGCACGAGCTAGTGGTTTCGCGCTTCACGATTCCTGGCGTGCCGGTATTTATGTACCACGACGTCTGCGCTGGTCCGTCCTCGGATGACAGGTATACGTTGCCTCTCCCGATGTTGCGAGAGCAACTGTCTTTCCTGCGCGACCAGAAGTTCTCAGTCGAGAATCTGCCTACCCCCGCAGGAGCGGCAAGTGGCCGCAGTGCGGTACTCACCTTTGACGATGGCCTCTCCAGTCATTACGAGAACGTATTTCCCGCTCTGCTGGAGCATGGACTCACTGCAACATTTTTTGTGACCACGGCGCTGACAGGCTCAGCCGGATATCTTACTTGGAATCAGTTGCGGGAGATGAACGCGGCAGGCATGACGATTGGCTCGCACGGACGCGACCACATCGACTATTCCAACCTGCAACCTGCCATAGCACTGCGCAGGCTTCATCAATCACGCCTGGTGCTGGAAGATGAACTCGGAGTGCCTGTCTCCAATTTTGCTGCTCCATACGGAGCCTTATGCCGTCCGCTGATCAAGGCTGCGCGGCGTGCTGGATTCCAGCGTATCTATTCTTCGAACCCATGGCTCGCCTCGGGAGACTCTGCTGTAGTCTCGCGCCTAGCTGTTTATCGTGATACTGATCTGCTGCGCTTCTCGGCATTCGCCACCAGAAGTGCCTTCCCATTGCTAGCTCGCGGTGCTCGCAGCGTTCTTCTCTATCTGCCGAAGCAATTTGTGCTGCGCACCTGCCCCGAGCGTCTGCGAGGACCGGACCGCCAGGAGGCTCGATGAACGGCCTCCATATATTCGTACTCATCGATGCGCTCGGTTGGGAGCTGATTCGCGAGCGCCCCTTTCTTCCAAAGTCCCTGAGCTACCAGCAGCCGTTGCGCACAATGCTGGGCTATAGCTCGGGCATCATTCCCACCATTCTGACCGGGCGCGACCCGGTGGAAAACGGGATGTGGAATCTGGTGTACCTCGATCCCAAAAACTCTCCGTTCCGCAGCCTGCGCAAGCTGGGAACATTGCCCGGACGCCTGCTCGACAATCGGATAGGGCGCCGCGTGCTCACTGAAATCGGGCGAAGAGTGCTTGGCATGGGGAGCAACTTTGACGTATGCGTGCCGCCGCAAACCCTGCCATGGTTCCACTGGGCCGAGAGCCGCGATATTTACGCGCTCGGCGGTGTTCCCGGTCAACGTTCCATCTTTGATCAGTTGCACGAGAGACGCATCGCCCACAAGGTTTACACATACAAAGATTCCCTCAGTGACCGCGAGATTCTGGAGAGGGCCACCCGCGATATTGCCAACGGGCGCGAGGAGGTTTACTTCCTCTACCTGTCCGAGTTCGATGGATTTCTCCACCTTCATCGCGGAGACCCGGAAAAGATTGTCGAAAAACTGGCCTGGTACGAAGAGGCGCTTGGACGCGTGTTTGAGGCGGCGAAGAAACGAGACACAGCCGCACACCTGCGAGTTTTTTCTGATCACGGAATGACCCCGGTGAGACGCCATTGCGATGTTGCGGCCATCGTTGCCGGATGCGGTTTCGAAACCCCGCGCGACTACCTCGCCGTCTACGACTCAACCATGGCGCGCTTCTGGTTCTTTTCAGAAGAGGCACGCGAAGCAATTCTCGCGCGATTGCAGCAACTGGACTATGGGCGCTTGCTCACGGACGAGGAACTCATCGAGTTCGGCGTATTCTTTCCCGACCGTCGCTATGGAGAGCTTGTGATGCTGCTCGATCCGGGCTGCATCATCGCGGAGAGCGGGTTCAACGGCAAAGGATGGAAGCCTGCGGGGATGCACGGTTATCACCCCAATGATCTGAACTCCACCGCTGTATTTCTTTCGAGCGAGCCCCCGAAGAATACTGTCGTGTCGGTGCGCGATGTCTTCGGATGCATGCAGGAGGCGCTGGGATGAGCATGACGCCGAGTTTTCCTCCAATGGCCGTCTGTATGTTCGACAACGAAGTCGTGCGCGGCGGAGCCGAGGAACACATGCTCTGCCTGCTGCGCGGACTCGACCGTCGCCGCTTTCGCCCACTGCTGGTGTGTCCTGAAGAATTGCTGAGCCTTTTACGGCCAGAACTCCCAGAGGATGTGGAGACGCTGCCGCTCGCTTTGCAATCGCATCGGCAACTGGGACGTATGTCCGCTCTCCGCAATTTCCTTCGAAAACAGAAAGTACAAGTACTGCATTCACATGGATTCCGACCAAGCATTTTGGCTTCGCCCGTGGGTTGGTTGACAGGCGTACCAGTTACCGTGGAAACGCCACACGTGCGCGAGTATTGGCGCAAAGGGTGGAAGGCCAACTTTGCGGTCGACCGCGTAGCAGGCCGATTCGTTACCCAGTACATTGCCGTGTCAGAGGCAAACCGCAAGTACCTGGTACAGGAGAAGGGGTTGCCTGCGGACAAAATCGTGACGATTCTCAACGGCTGTGACATTGAGCGATTCGATCGCGCGCACACTATTCCTGGCGGGTTCAGACGCGAATCCAATCTTGCCGATACCGACCGGGTGCTGCTGGTTGCTGCACGGCTTGAACCGCAAAAGGGACATTCCGTGCTGTTGCAAGCCATGAAACTGCTGCGAGCCGAGTTCCCTGCCCTACAGCTGGTGGCCTTGGGAGACGGCAGTTTGCGTGGAGAGTTGGAGGCCGAAGTGCGCGCGCTGGGCTTGGAAGGCTCGGTGTCGATGCCGGGGCATTGTTCGGATATTCGTGATTGGATGAGCGCCGCAGATGTCTGCGTTTTGCCTTCTTTCGCGGAAGGCTTGCCGCTATTCGCCATCGAGTGCCTGGCGGCGAGTCGCCCGATGGTCGCCACCTCTGTGGATGGCACTCCGGAAATCGTGGTTGACGGGAAGACCGGTATTTTGGTTCCCCCCGGTAATCCTCTGGCTCTGGCCGAGGGGATCGCGAGATTGCTTCGAGACCGCGCTCTGGCTGCACAGTTGGGAGAGGCTGGCGCGAAGTGGGTGAGAGAGCGATTCACTCTGACACGGCAGCTTCGTGAAACCGAGGATCTCTACGAACGGCTGTGGTGCGCAAGAACCAGAAACACGCTCCCGCGAGCGTGCGATGCCCGCGACCCGCTTCTGATGGGACGTTGCTGACGATGACCAACATGGGACAAATCGAGTACACTCCGGCCGCGTTGGCCTTCCCGATTGAAGCCGGATTAGTGCAGACCTGCCGCGAAGCTCTTGGCACTACGCTACGCGCAGTGGTCCTGACCGGCAGCCTCGCACGGAACGAGGGCAGCTATATCCGCAAAGAGGGGCAGGTGGTCCTGCTCAGCGACGTTGAAGCCATTGTGGTGTTATACGATGACGCACCTCTGCCTTCCAGAGACGTGACCAAATCACTCTGCAATGCCGCGGAACAAGTGTTGGCTGCGCGCGGCGTTCGTGTCGATGTGAGCCTGAGCCTGGTCCACGCGGCATATCTGCAGCAGTTGCCTCCACATATTTACAGCTACGAGTTACGCGTCTGCGGAGTCGTACTCTTCGGCGAGCCTGCGATCCTCGATCAAATTCCCAATTTTGCAGCATCGGAACTGTCAGCTGAAGATGCCTGGCGTATGCTCAGCAACCGCCTGATCGAACAGATGGAGGTTGCAACGGGAGCGAAAAGTTCCAACGGTGACGCTCTACGCTACCGAAGCATCAAGTTGTGCCTGGACCTGGCGTCCTCCTTGCTCGTACTGTCTGGGCGTTTCGAGGCCGGTTACCGAGCCCGGCTGCATCGCATGGAAGAATTTGCCGACACCTCAGGCGCAAAGCAGCTACCGATTTCAATAGAAGAATTACTGGCCGCTGTGCGCTTGTGTACAGCAGCCAAGCTGCAACCGGAGATTGTCGTAGACCTGGGTTCCGACTTCGCAGAGCGAGTCACGGACTGGGCGTGGCAGATCTGGCTTTGGGAACTCCAGCACATGACGGGCTGCGACACACACACCACTGCGAAAACCATGATTTGCTCCTTCGGACGCAAGCAGGGCTTGGGGAGACTGCTTCGCGGTTGGTTATACGCCATACGGCGCAGGGGATGGCTGCTTTCCGCGCCGTACTGGCCAAAGTGGCTTTCCCAGTTTGTATCGGGACTGACGCCTCGCCATGCGATCTACCTAGCGGCCTATCGCTGGCACGAGGCTTCCTGCGAAAAATTACCCAGCGAGGCGGCTCAGGCGTTGACCTCCGCTCGCGAACTTTTGCCGGTCGACGGCGGGACGCAGGTCATTACTGCTGCCGAGGTTTTAGAGCAACTTGTCTGGAATTACAAGCACTTCGCCGTCGAGACTCGCTCATGAGCGGCTCTCGGCGTGCCGATATGTTCGAGTGCGTGAATTGTGACGCCGGTATCGTCGGCAAAAAACTTTTGGCGGCTGGAGCCGCAGCAGGGATAATGGTGTAACCAAATGACAAATCCAAGTTCCCAATCAACCAGCAGCACAGTAATACTGCGCCCTGTTAAAGATGACACAGTCGCAGCCATGGTTCGCGAGTGCATGGAGTTTCTCGACTGGAGGAGCATCGTTGCCCCCGGCTCTACCGTGATTGTGAAGCCAAATCTTTGCACGGCCGTACCGGAAAAGTGTGCAATGTCGAACACCGACCCGCGGATTGCGATTGCGCTGTGCGAACTTCTGCTCACGCGTGCCGGCAAAGTGTACGTGGTAGAGTCGGATGGTCTTCGCCAGACGGCGTGGGAGGCCTTTGACGCCTCTGGTTATCGGCAACTTGAATCGCTCGGCGTAACCTTGGTCAACCTGACCGAAGACGAGCAGGTTGACGTAGAAGTTCCACCAGCAGGACGGGTGAAACTGCCAAGACTAATGCTGAACGGCCACGTCTTCATCACGTTGCCAGTACTTAAAACACACGCTCTCACCTACTTTACTGGCTGCATCAAGAATCAGTGGGGATGCGTTCCGCAGTACGACCGCATTCTGCTGCACCAGTATCTCAATCCGATGCTTGCAGAACTGCACGCGATCTTCAAGCCACAACTCTCCATCATGGATGCAATCATAGCGATGGAGGGTCGTGGCCCCGCGAACGGCAAGCCAAGAAGAATGGACCTGCTGCTTGCCAGTCGTGACAGCGTGGCGCTGGATGCCACTTCGATGCGCCTCGCCGGACTTGATCCGCAACTTTGCCGACACCTGGTGATGACGGCAGATAAAGGTCTTGGCCGCCTGGAGGAGCAAGCTATACACGTCGACGGAGACTGGGCGGGCTACGCCACCCATTTCGAGCCAGCCATCCTCGATAAGGCCATCGCCGCCATGGACTACATGAGCCGCTATCGCTGGTTCGTCAAATACATGCTGGAGAAAAATTTCGTTTTCTACCCATTTCGCGCGTTGGTACAGGTACTGCGCAAAGTGGGACTGGTCGAAGGAGGCTAGTTGTCTGTGTCGGACTACAATCCGTGGGCGAGAGGGACCCGATGAGAATCCTCGCCATCCTGCTTTCGCCGCCATTTCCTGCCACCGCAGGGCATCGCATACGAAACGGTAGCCTGCTGCGCGCACTCAAATTGGAGGGCCACGCGGTAACCGCACTCGCCTTCGCCAGCCCGGAGGAGATCGCTGCTCCAGCGCGCGAGTTACCCGGCTTGTGCCATGAATTTCATCTGGTTCCGTCCCCGGAAAACAGTTTGTCTGGCCGTCTGCGCGCGGTCTTCGGAAGCAAGCCCTACGGAGCGATTCGCCTCGCTACGGACGCAATGCGATCTTTGGTCCGCGAGCAACTTGCAACAGGGGAGTTCGACCTCATATTCTGCGATGACGTCTACATGGCGGGCAATATTCCGGAAAGCAATCGGCTGCCTGTCGTGCTCAATAAACATGACATCACCTGCCGGATCATGCGCCAGTTCGCGGCAAGCGAGCGTAATCCGCTCAAGAAGTTGTACGCCATTATGGAAGCGGCTAAGATTCAGCGCCTTGAAGCCGCCGCCTGTACCTCTGCACAGAGCGTCGCTGTCTGCTCTGCGCGCGATGCCGAACTACTTCGCGAACTTTCGCCAACGGCAAGGCTGCTCGTTGCTCCCAATGTTGTGGACGTAGAGAAATACGCGCCTGCCACGCAAGGCGACGGCCACTCCGTGCTCTTCGTCGGCGCCATGGATTGGCTGCCGAATCAGGATGGTGTGGAATTCCTTGTCCACCATATTTTCCCACTGCTGCGCCGGCTTGTTCCCACCGCACAGATCGTGCTCGCCGGCCGCAATCCCTCAGAAGCAATGTTGCAGCGCTATGCCGAATTTCCCGACGTCAGGTTTACTGGAACGGTCGTTGACCTGCGCCCGTATATCGCCCGCGCCGCCGTCTGCGTGGTACCGCTGCGCATTGGCAGCGGCACGCGGCTCAAGATACTGGAAGCTGCCGCTATGGCCAAGCCCATCGTCTCGACGACTTTGGGCGCAGAAGGGTTGGAACTGCGTAGCGGTCAGGAAATCGTTCTCGAAGATAGCCCGCGAGCCTTTGCGGAAGGCGTCGCGATGCTGTTGACCGATCCATTGCGCGCCGCGGCGATTGGCAGTGCCGCCCGCCGCGCTGTTGAACAGCAGTACAGCATCCCCGCCCTGCGCCAGCAGTTACGTCAGTTGCTGGGCTCACTGGAAATTCCAGCAGCGATGGCAGGGAGGTCACACCCGTGATCCTCTTCTACATTCTCGTGCTGTCGCTGCCATTTGTGGACCATGGCTTTCTGGGCCGCGAGATCGCTGGTTTGACGCTGGAAAAGCTGATTGGCGCCGGTTGCTTTGTCTATGCACTCTCCTACCTGCCTCGCCGCCACACGTTGCCAATGATGTTTGAGACGTCGCAGGCCAAGGCTTTCGCCACCTATGTCGCACTCGCTGTGATCTCCTATGTCGTTACCGCCAAGGAGATCACGTTCGCGGACCTTATCAGCGTCTTCCTATCGCAGTTCTTGTTCTTTATTACCGTGATGATCCTGGTAGACTCGCGCGAGCGCCTGGAAAACACCGTGCTGTTTTTGATTGGGTCCATAGGGTTCGTCTCGCTGTACCTCATCCGCGAATGGATTGGCAACGTCGGGATGTATGGCTATTCTTACCGTCCAGGCTGGGTGGCAGGAGATCCCAATATGTTCAGCGCGTCGGCGCTCGTCGTGCTGCCGCTGATGCTTTACCCCATGATGCATGCCCCACGCCCATGGCAGCGTGCCGGGGTGGGCGCGTGCTTGGCTGTCACGCTGTTTACATTTCTTTTGGCTGCCTCGCGCGGAGGCTTCCTCGGATTAGCCGGGATGTCTCTGTGGCATTTACGCGACAATCGCCGCCGCGCCATCGCTCTTGCAGTTTGCGTTGCAATTGTTCTGGTCTGCTTTGTGTCGCCGCACTCGCCCCTCGACCGGTTATTGAAGCCTGATGCGAGCGACATAGAATCCAGCAACATCCGCCTGCAACTCTGGTCTGTTTCAGGAAAGATTTTCGCCGACCATCCGCTCTTCGGTGTCGGCTTGTGGAACTTTCCACAATACATGCATCGGTACCTTCCGCCCGGCGTCGAACTCGATTTCGTCGTTCCTCACAACACCTATCTTGAAGCCGCGGTTGAGATGGGCGCTACCGGGTTGCTCGTGTTTCTCTCTGTCCTGGGATTCAGTTTGTGGAACCTGGAGCGAATGCGCCGATCCGCGATTGCACTAAAGGATGCGTATCTAGCGGCGCTCACCGGTTCGCTCAGCAGCGGAATCGTAGGCTTCGCCATTGCCGTGATGTTTCTCTCTGCCAAGCATGCCAAGGTTTTCTGGTTCGCGGTGTTTTTATCCGCCTGTCTTCAACCGCTGGTAGCGCAGTCGATTCGTAATGCTAGAAAGAAAGACGAAGTGCAGAAAACCGCCGTCGTGCCAACGCCGAAAGAGCTGATCGTTGTGCAACCCATTCCAATTCGCGTTGGAAACTGGCTCACACGCCACTAAGAAAGAGAAGAAGCAAGGACAGACGATGGAAACCACCGGCACAAAGCGCGAGTTGCAGAATCAGGCCGCACCTTCGTCCGCGTCTCCTTCGATTCTCACAACACCGAGCAAACGCTTCTCCCCCATATGGAACAATGGCTTGCTCTTCTGCATTGAGGCGCAATGACAAGCCAGATTCCATCTCTCTCACCATTGCCTCCTCCCGCTACGGTTGGCCGCGCCTCCACCTTGCGTAGCGTAATTTCAAACTGGGCCGGTCTTGGAGTCAATGCGCTCCTCTCGCTCCTCCTCACTCCAATCCTCGTGCACGGTCTCGGCAACCTTTACTTCGGCATGTTTATGCTCGTTGCCTCGGTTTTGGATTCCTGTGGCCTCCTTGACTTTGGTATGCGCACCGCAACATTCCGGTTTCTCGCCCGCTACCGCGGTAGCGGCGAGCGCGACGAACTGAATTGCACCTTCGCCTCTGCAGTGGTGATCGCCTGTGTTTCCGCTGCACTCATTCTGTTGGCCGACCTCGCAGCCGTGATCCTGCTGCCGCACTTCTTTGCGGTTCAGGCCACCGACCGCGTGCTCTTCCGCCTCCTAATTTTGCTTTTGGGAGGCTCGGTCGCGGCTGCTTTTCTTGCCCAGTTCTTTGGAACCTATCTCTGCGCCTTCCGCCGCTTTGACTTCTATAACCTCAACTCTGCAGCGACCGGAATCTCCCGTGCCCTGCTCATCATCGCTGCGTTACATCTGCGCGGCGGAGTGCTTGCCGTGGCAGCAGTCGCCTTCGGCTGTTCGCTGCTTTCGCTACTCTCCTCCGCCTGCCTGGTGCGTGTGGCCGATCCAGCACTCGCCTTCTCCGTGCGGTACGTATCCGTCAGTAGGATTCGCGAACTCCTCGGCTTCAGCGGCAACGCATTTCTCGGAACCTTGGGTGACCAACTTCGTTTCTTCATCGACTCCGTTGTCATTGGGCGAGTGCTGGGCATTGCTTTCATCACGCCATTTGTCATTCCCGGACGACTGATGGTCCTTTTCCGAGAGATGGCCTTTTCATTGGCAAGTCCGCTTTCAGGACTCATGAGCGAACTTGCGGGCCAGAAGGACAACGACGCGCTAAGCGCGTGTTTTCTGCGGGCCACGCGGCTATGCCTTTTGCTGAGCCTCTTCATCAGCTTGCTGTTGCTAGTGAATGGTGCGGCACTGATTCGCTTCTGGGTGGGCCCCGGCTACTCAAGTTCGTATTTACTGATGCTGGTATTGCTCTCTGGGTATTTTCTGATGCTGGCACAGCAGCCTTCGGTGGACTTGCTTTTAGCCCAGGGTCGCCACCGTCTGCGCGGGTGGTGGAATCTGGGCGAAGGCGCTGCCAATCTTGCGCTCAGCATCTACTTGGGACGGCGCTATGGCTTGATTGGCATTGCGCTCGGTACGGCTGCACCAATGATTTTTGTGCAAGTATTCATTCAGCCGTGGTATGTGCTGCGAACTATCTCGCTAAGTCCGGTGCGTTACCTTCGCGAGGCGCTGCTTGGGCCAGCGCTGGTCTCTGCGATTGTACTTGGCGTTTGCGGAGCACTGCGCCCGTGGCAGCACGACTATAGTGTGGGATGGCTTCTTCTTTCCATTGGATGGCAGGCAATTCTTTACCTCGCAATCGCCTGGAAGTTCGGGTTGACGCCGGAGGAACGTGAACAGTTCAGGACTGGAGCGAACTATTTACTACGTCCGGGACAAGTTCCGCCTCAGTGATTCGGCGCTCAGATTTTTCCTCCAACTTCGTTTCTGTAGCGGTTCGCCGCAGTAAATTCCCTTTGAGGACTCGCTTCACGCAAGCAATCGGAGCTTCAATGGCCGATTTGCAATCACTTCTCTTTCGTCCCAACTTCTCTTCCATATTGCAGCGCTGCGGTAAACGCCTTCCACGGTTTTAGCGAGCCGCGTCTGGCGCTCGCAGTCACAGCCAGCAGGACGAACCCACTCATTAACCAAGCGAAAGCAATGCGATTGATCAGTCCGCCCTGCCAGTTCCGGTAGTAAAGATAGCTGTTGCCGCGAACGACGGATGCTATCCAATGCTCGTCCTTGCGCGTATCTGCACTCGCCTTGTGGATCAATCTCGCACGAGGGTCGATTTCCAGCCTTGCATTCGCCGGCAGACGCAGGCAGAAATCCACGTCTTCTCCCTCAGAGGTTCCGCGCAGATTTGAATCGAAGCGGAGGCCACCAATATGATTCGCACGGAAACTCATCAGACCGCCGCCAAACCGACTTACCGTGATTCGTCCCGAGTTGCGCAACTCATCCGCACGGTGATAAAGGCTTTGACGCTCATCGTAAAAGGGGCCGCGGATAAACAGCCACTGCCACATGCGGGCAGCGTATCCTCCAGGCTTATAGTTGGTAATGATGCCCGAGATGCCGGTTATCTCGGAATCCTCCGAATAGCCCACCATCAACTCTTCCACGAAGTCTGGCTCCAACTCTACGTCGTCGTCCAGAAAGAGGACTACCTCGCAACGATTTTGATCCAGCGCTACATTGCGCGCCATCGCCGCACTGTCGACACCAGTATCGCGCGTGTATCGCAGGCAAATCTGATTGGCTTGTTTCGCATGCTCTGCAAAAAGGGTGCGCACCTGCTGCTCGGACTCATCGCCTGGGCTCTGGTCAATGATGATCAGTTCCTCTGGAAGTTTCGTTTGCTCGAGCAAGGTTCGTACCGCGGTTGTGAGATCGTGAGGACGATTCAGTGTCGGAATCACCACGGCAAGCGAATGCAATGCAGACTTTTCCAATGCGGCTCGCGGCGTTTCCGAATTCAGTTCAGTTTCACTCATGTGCTAACTGTTCCATCACCGAAAAATTGACCGCCCGAACGGGCCCGATAAAATCCCCGTAATTATGTTCCTCGCCACCGGTGCGGTAACCCCACGCGTCCGTGCCGAGGCTTTTGCCTGCTTCATGACCATCGTAGGCATTATCCATCAAAGAGACTAGTCCCCAATTCATTTCCTCGGGCACGCTGTCGGTCCACGCCCACAACAGGTGACCGATAAAAGGGTGCGTTCCATCCGCCGTGCGCGCCTTGAACAGCCACTCTACGTCTCGACGGTAACGCGCTGCACGTTCGGCCTGTGTGTCCACCTGAGACGACGCCTGCTCTTTGTACTTGGCATGCCGCCATTGGCCGGAGTCCGCATTGGCCACCACTCCCTCCCAAATCAGCAACGGGAGGTCACCAGCGGCCCGCACGATAAAGTCCAACTGCTCCTGACTTCCGTCCGTGGAAACGCCCATCGCATCCAGCGACTCGCCTGCAGCACGGTAAATCGGAGCGCGCGCTGGAGCCCACCACCCGCCAACTGTTGTCGGCCCAAAGAACAGCGCGTGCGGCGCAATCGCGCGAACTGCTTCGCGTTCCGTTGTGAAATATTGCCGGGCGATGAGATACAAGAAGTCGTCGAGATCGCGGACCATATTCGGATTCGCACCAGAAGTTGGCGACAGCTCCGGATTTCCGTTTCCCAGCCAGTTGTGCGAGCTTCGTCCGTTCTCGTCAAGCAGGCCCTTCCCGTTGGGCCAGCCACCGTCGCTGCCAAATGTAGTGTAGTTGGCCTGCCATGTGGTGTTCAGCGCTTCAATTGATTTGTATTTGTCCCGCAGAAAATCGCCCAGGCGTAGTTTGGTGTATACCCGCACGTCGGTATATTTCGCACCTGACTCCTTCGCCTTTTCCTGCGTGGGGGCGGTGATTAGTGCCACATAGCCGAGGTGCGGATGGGTTTTGCCAGCAGGCTGCGAAGCAAATTCCGGGCCTGGGCCGAAGCCCGAAAGATAGTCAGTGTCATCACCATAGAGCCCTACCAGGTACGGCGACTGTGAAACCGCTGCGAGCTCGTTGTCTGCGCCGATGACCTCTCGCGCATTTTTCACCCACGCCGGATCGAAGACATCGGGAAAGTTCGCCCAGCTCTGATCTCCAAGCGCGGAAACCCTTTTGTCCGCTCCGGCATACAGGTTCTTGAATATACCTTCCTTCCGTCCTCTGATTGACGGGTGGCGCGAGATCCACACGAACGGCATCTTCACAGGTTGTTCGGTGCCGGTCCACTCCGGCTCGGAATCTGTTGGCATCATCATGCGATAACTGTATGGCCCGATCGCATTAAATCCCCACGAACGAAGTCTGCGATTCGCCTGCAGCCATTTGGCTGGCTCGCTGCCGTATTTATCATTCATCCTTTGATCAAGGCTTACGCCGCGCTCATCTTTGTGCGTATCGCCGCCCACAAACCAGACGCCGATCATCCTGAATGGATGTCCTTCTGGAGTCATCAACACCCATCGAGCACCAACTTTCGCAGTTCGCCAGCGTCCCGTGGCATTGGCCGTCGCTCCCGGCGTGATGACACCACCGAAGCGGTCCACTTGAGCCGGGCTGACGTGAAGCGAGAAATTGCGCCGCGCCTGTTCCCCGTCCAAATTGCGTACCAGCACCGCGAAATGGAAGTCGCCTCCCTGCTCGGGCGCTCCGGAGAGAACACCTTTTGCGCTGAGCTTCATACCTCGCGGCAATGCGTCTTCCGCCTTCCAGAAAAATGGCGGCATCCTGCCAGCGGCTGTCAGCCTCACCAGGTATTCACTGCCGGCCCGTGCCCAAGGCAACTCCGAATTAGAAGTGATCACCGCCAGCCGTTCCGACGAAACTCGCAGCAAGAATGACTGGTGGAGTGCGCGCGGGCTCTTCGAGCTGTCCTTCACTGAAACATCGAACCAGTACTCACCGGGGACCTCTGCCCGGCCGCGAATTGTGCCATCATTCTGAAGGTCCAATCCTGCCGGCAAATGCCCGCGCTCCATGCTCCAGCGATAGGGCGGGACGCCACCTTCTGCGTGCAACTCGCTGCGATACTCCGCGTGCAGAGACGCCGGGGGTAAGGTAGATCCGCCTACTGTCTTCAGACCGAAGAAGCTCTGCGCCGAGACCGGCAGCCACTGGATGGCGGCGCAGATTACTAGAGCGGTTGAGATCAGCGCAATTAGCTTGAACGCGAGCGCCTTCGTAATGGACTTTTCTTGCATATAAACCAATGTTCTCGTTGCGTCATTATACGCACCACGCTTCCTCCCAAACTTCAAATTTCCACGATTGCCAAAGCAGGTTGAGTCCAGCGAGAATCATTCTTCCAAACGGGGCGCGACATGTGTCCAAAATGAGTACAAAGGGAAACAACTGTCCACTTTGTACCGCGTGTTTGCACTCAGGCCATTAAAATAATCGGCCTTGGTTCACATTTTCTGCTCACCTGCCAGGCGTCTTTTCTGGCACACTCGGTGCGGACCCTTTCGTCGACAATGGATAGTACTGAAGCACAAGCCATGCCACCCGTCTCGCCGACATTCGCGGCGCTGCGCCACAGCGCCTGCTGGCGCGTGTGTGCGCTTGCGGCTTGCGTGTTGATGATCTATGCGCCCGTTCTCAGCCACTTGGCGCGCCAGTGGTGGGACGAACCTGACTACTCACACGGCTTTCTGGTGCCGCTGTTTAGCGCTTATTTGCTGTGGCGGCGTCGCGACACACTGCGACAGGTTGCTCTCCGTCCCTCGTGGATGGGCATGCCGATCCTATGCGCTTCATTATGCGTCTTGATTGCCGGGTCACTTGGTGCGGAACTATTTTTGCAGCGTATTTCCCTGCTGGGTGTAATCGTCGGCCTCATCGTCTGGTGCTGGGGATGGCGGATGGCACGCGCGACCGCATTTCCAATCGCTCTTCTCCTGCTGATGATTCCGCTGCCTGGAGTGGTCTACTACCAGTTAGTGTTTCCATTGCAGATTATGGCCACGGAGATTGCGACTTGGTTTCTCCACGTGATCAATCTCTTTCCTGTTCTGCGCGAGGGCAATATACTCGTGCTCCCATCCAACCGCCTGGAAGTGGCCGAGGCCTGCAGTGGACTACGCTCCTTACTCTCGTTGCTGACCATTACTGTGATTTATGCCTATCTGGGCGAACGGAGCAACTTCATCCGCTGGATTCTGTGTCTGCTTGTGTTGCCAATCGCCGTTCTCGGGAATGCCGGGCGGGTTGTGTTTGCGGCGATTTCCTCGGAGCTAGCGGGCGCATCGACCGTCGAGGGCTGGGCGCACTTTCTTTCCGGCTTGTTTCTCTTTTTCTTTTCGACGCTTTTGCTGCTTCTCTGCCATGCGCTCATCACGAAGGCTTCCAAGCGTGTGGCTGCCCTAAGGAGGTCGGCATGAATGGATTTCGCTGGTGGGCGGCGCTGGTGATTCTGCTGGCTGCAGCTACGCTCGAGTATGCCCTGCCTCAGGCTGAAGCCCCGGTGCCGCACGCGACGCTGCAGAGTCTTCCCATGGCCATGGCAGGCTGGACTGCACAGGACTTTCGTATCGAGCCACGCCTGGTCGCCGCCTCAAGCGTCGATGCCTATGTGAACCGTGTCTATCGAAAAGCGCCAGGCAACGAGGTCGGAGTCTATATCGGTTACTACAAGAATCAGCGCGCTGGAGACTCCGTACACTCGCCAAAGAATTGCTTTCCCGGCGCAGGCTGGCAGGCTGTGTATTCGTCTCGGATCGCGCTTCCGCTGCAACGGGGCGGAGATAGCGAAGTAAACCTTTACACTGTGGAGAACGAACAGCAGCGTTTTGTAGTCCTCTACTGGTATCAGTCACATGGACGTATTATTGCCAGTGAATATCGTGCGAAATACTTTACCGTACGCGATGCGATTCTGCTCCACCGAACCGACTCGGCGCTGGTCCGAATCACAGTTCCAGCCGCAGGCGACGAGGCGCGCGCCCGCCAGTCCGCCATCGCGTTTGCCATTCAAATCGCACCTGAACTCGATGCAGTCATTCCGCGTTAAAGTGGAGGCCCTCTTGCCGAACCGTTTCATTTTCGCTTGCCTTGTTGTTTTACTCTCGCTGACTTCCGGGTGCAGAACAAATCCGGAGGTTGCCAAGCGACAGTATTTGCAAAGCGGACAAAAAGCTCTGGAGGAGGGCAAGTATCAGCAGGCTGAGATCCAGTTTCGCAACGCGCTGAAAATCGATCCACGATTCGCCGAAGCTTACTTGCAACTCTCGAAATCGTCCATCGCGACAGCCCATTGGCAGGACGCCTTCGGCAATCTCCAGCACGCCGTACAACTCGATCCTAACCTCACCGAAGCTCGCCTCGTCATTGGCAGGCTCTATCTCTCGGCTCGCCAGTTTGACAAGGCCGAGGAGCAGGTGACCGCCCTCCTGCAGCGGGAACCCGGCAACGTCGCCGCGGTCCAGCTACTTGGGTCCATTTATTTCAGCAGCGGACGCGAGGATGAAGCTCGCGATACCTTTGCGCGCGCTATAAAACTGGCCCCCAATGATGCGTCGGGATACGTCAATCTTGGCTTGATGGAACTGAGTCTGCACAATTATCCCGCCGTCGAGAGCAACCTGTTACGGGCGGTACAAGTTGATCCGCATATGGCTGTGGCCTATGCCGATCTGGCCAACTTCTACCGCATCCAGCAACGCCTGCCTGACGCCGTGCGCATTCTGCAACAAGGTATATCGCAAAACACGGAGACGTTTCCGCTGAACGTCCTTCTAGCCGAAGTTTTCGCCGCCCAGGCACGCGTAGCCGACGCAGAGGCGGAATTGAACAAGTTGCTGAACGGCCATGCAAACGTTCCCGAGGTTGCTGCCGCGGTCGGAGATTTCTATGCCGGCCTGGGAGAGAACGAGAAGGCCCTTTCGGCCTATCAGCGCGGTCTCTCCGCAACGCCGAAGAGCGTCGAACTCGGAACCCGCGTGATCGCCGTCTATCTCAGTGTCAATCGCATCGCGGAGGCACAGGCGCTGAACGATAAGATCAAGCACGAGAATCCCTCCAACCCAATTGCCAACGTGCAGCATGCGCAGATACTGATGGCTCAGAACAGCCTCGACCAGGCAGTGCAGATTTTAGAGCGGCAAGTTGCAGATAGCCCCGATCTTGCGGTGGCGTATTTTGTACTTGGCACGGCACAGTGGCGTCGCGGAGCGATTGAACAAGCGCGTGATGCCTATCAGAATGCAGTCCGCATTTCGCCTGGAATGGTGGAAGCCTGGAAATCCTTTACCGAACTCCTGCTCGCGCGTGGGGAGATCAATGCCGCGCGCCTGTACGCACAGCGTTGCATCCAGCTTGAGCCCGGTTCTGCTGCTGGACATCTGTTGGCGGGAGCAGCGTACTTCTCGGCGCGAGACTACTCGCGAGCTCGCGAGGAATTTGCCGTCGCGCAAAAGTTGTCGCCACGCGATCCCTGGCCCCATGCCCGCATGGCCAAGGCTTGGGCCGCGCAGAAACACCCTATCGAAGCCGAGCGTGAATTCCAGCTTGCGCTCGCGCTACAGCCTGACAATACCTTGCTTGAAGGCGAGTACCTTGAGTTTTTGCTCGCCGGCTCGCAGCCCTCGCGTGCGGTTGATCACGGTCGGCAGTTTGTGGCCGCGCACGCGGACGTTGCCGAGGCTCATCGCTTGCTGGCAACCGTGCTTATCCGGCGTAATTCATACCCGGAGGCAGCGGCAGCGGCGGAACGTGCCGTCGCTCTCGGTCCGAATATGATTTCCGCCTACCTGACGTTGGGCTCCATTCAGGAGAAGCTCAACCAGACCGACGCGGCACTGGCTACTTACACCCGGGCGCTCGGCATCCGGCCCAATTATCCGCCACTGCAGACTCTCATAGGAAACCTGTACCTGGAGAAGAATGACCTCAACTCTGCCCGGCGCTACTTCGAAGCGGCGCTTGCGGTCGATCCGAATTTTGCGATCGCGGGCTCCAACCTCGCCTGGATCTACGCTCAGCGCAATGAGAACCTCGATGTGGCACTCAGCCTGGCGCAAAAGGCCAAGCAACAGATGCCCACACTCGACTCCATTACAGACACCCTGGGCTGGGTCCAATACAAAAAGGGAAACTATGTTGCCGCGAGGTCGCTGCTGCAGGATTGCGTTCGCGACTCCCCGAGGCAGGCCAATTCTCACTACCATCTAGGGATGGTTCTGCTGGCTACGGGCGAACACTCGCGCGGAAAGGCGGAGCTTGAAAGTGCGCTTCGTTTGAAGCTGAGCGGCGATAGCGAGCGCGATGCCCGCCAAACGCTCGACAAGTTGCGCTGACACTGTGCAAGACTTCGGTATCTTTGGGAACGGAAGTATTAGGACCGATTCTGCCGAGGCTGTGGTATCACTGGCAGCACAGCGCTATAACGCTGAAATAAAAAGGCATCATCGCGCATTCAGCTCTGGAAATGTTGGCATTGAAAGTGCTCTACTGTAAATGGATAAAGATTTGGGAACCGGGAGCCGTTGTTTTTATTTAAGAGTCCGAGAGGGTACGACACATGCGCCGTTTTGTCAGTGCTGTTCTATCGATAGTCTCACTGCTGGTTGTTCTGGGAGCGGCCGCTACAGCACAGACTCAGATCACTGTAGGAGCTAGCACCAGCGGCAGCGTCCAGTTCAGCGGCGCCGGGCAGACCCAACTGGCACTTGTCGGCTCATGCGGCCAGGCAAGCTGCGTTCAGGGGTATGGGTATTTGGGAGCTCAGGTCGGCACGTACGACATGTGGATCACCGGCAACAATCCCTTGCTTTCAGCAACATCGAACCCCAACATTTTTGCCGTCAACATGAACGGCGGCACGCTGAATTTCAGCTTTGCCATCGGCCAGAGTTCCATCACTGGAGCGATTCAGCTCACCACGCTGAAGGACGGAACCAACGCACCACAGTTCCTTGGCTCTTTGACAGTTTTGAATTCCAGCGGCGTCTTTGCTTCGCTCTGGAAAGCTGGAAACGTAGTGCCTTTGGACCTTACTGTCTCATTGCCTCAGGGCAGCGCTCTGGTAGATCAGGTCGTCGCTGGGACAGCAGGCAGTACCTCGGGGACGCTTTCCAGCGGAGAGATATTGGCCGTCACCGCCCCGGAGCCAACGAGCATTGCTCTCATCGGCTCGGGACTGCTGGCCATCGGCGGAGTACTAAAACGCCGCTTGCGACGATAGGCCTGAAGTCGTACACAGCTACTTATGTAAATTAGATCAGCCTCCGCACCGGAGGCTGATTTAATTTGCGACCTAATATATAAGCTGGAATATCTGCCCACGGCCTTTGCTGTGATTCCGAACTCAGGCCAGGAAGTTACCTTCGGCAAGACTTTCGTAAGTCCTAGAAAGCACATAGTTACCTTCGTAAGCTGTTAGCTCCGGATAGGGTATCCGATGATTGTCTCGTAAGAGGTGACATCGTGTTCCTAACGGCGTGTCTGGTTCTCGGACTTTTCGCGGCAGAGGCTTCAGCAGGACTACCTGCAGAGGCGTCCATGCCCGACACGCTGATCGTCTCCAACCGCCCCCTCCCAAGTGTTGAGGATTCGCAGACAGTTCTTCTCGACCTGATCAACCGCGAACGCAGCAACGCCGGTCTGCACCCCCTCATGTGGGACGACAGGCTTGCGGAAGCGGCCCGTGATCATGCAGAGGTCATGTCGCGCGAGGGCAAACTTTCGCACCAGTTCGAGGGGGAACCTGATCTACTGCAGCGCCTCACGCAACACTCTCTACGCCTGCGAACGGCTAGCGAGAATGTGGTTTACGACGTCAGCGCCAAGGGTGCGCACCAAGCTTTCGCCAAATCGCTGCCGCATCGGGCGAACATGCTCAATGCATCTTTCGATGGTGTGGGCATCGCGGTTGTGAACCAGAATGGAATTCTGTATGTGGTTGAGGATTTTGCTCATCGCATCGTCGACCTGAGCGATGAAGATGCTGTTCAGCGGGTCGCAGGAAGCTTCGCCGGTTTGCGCGAGCGTTTCAAAGCACCACCGATGCAGTTTGTAGACGAGCCCCGAGCGCAGGCGCTAGTGGAACAGATGGCGGCACGTGAAATACCGGATGGACACTCGCCGCTGTCGTTGCCTGGAGCTCGATCTGCAGCCTCCTACGCGACCACCAATCCTGACGAAATCCCTGCTTCAGTCACGCCACTTGCATCGCTTCGCGGCGCAGGCTCTTACACGGTGGGCGTTCGCTTCGTTCGTACCCCAAACTACCCTTCGGGACTCTTCTGGGTCAGCATAATCTTGTTTGACGAAAATGCCACGCTACGCGCCAGCAACCGCCACTAAACAATTTCCCGATCCTTGTTCTACACCATCGCGAAATTTTCTTGTCCATCAATGCCCTCGGCGTCGATAATCTGTAAGAGAATACAAACTCGATCGCCCATAACGAAAAACGTGAAGCGTTTTCTGCGAGACCGCGCGCCGCTCGCGATTGGCTGACTGCGACAGGACTAAATGCCATTGACACTGGAACCGCTAGACGCTGGAAAGATAGCTCAGTGGGATTCCCTCATCTCGGAATTTCCGCAGCGGCGGGTATTTCACAAACAGGCCTGGTTTGATTATCTGGTGGAAACCCACCAGGCTGAATGGAAATACTGGGCTGTGGTTGACCACGGCCGCACGGTCGGATACTTCTCCGGAGGCATCGTCCGGCGGGGGCCTTTCCGCATTCTCGGCAGCCCGCTGCGCACCTGGAGTACGAATCATCTTGGACCGCTGCTGGAGGAAGGCATTGATGGCTCCGAGTTCGTAGGCGCACTCGATAACCTGGCGCGCGAGGAAGACCTCTCGGTGATCGAGATTGAGTATCCGGCAATGCCACATGCCGTCTACGAATCACGAGGATTCGCCTGCCATCAGACGTGGACGCTTCAGCTCCCGCTTTCTACCGATCTGGGCGAGATGATGAAAAGCATGACCAAGGGACGAAGGAGCGGGATACACAAAGCTCAAAGG
>Ga0316231_1000355_pt1 | contig 68763 bp, 63 predicted proteins | sample TBH18027metaG_FD_206002 | JGI IMG/M metagenome (GOLD analysis project Ga0316231, IMG submission 206002) | Freshwater microbial communities from Trout Bog Lake, Wisconsin, USA - TBH18027 | ecosystem: Environmental > Aquatic > Freshwater > Lake > Hypolimnion/Profundal zone | place: USA: Wisconsin... | reverse complement strand
CGGCGGGAGGTGTGGTGGTAGAAGCAGAAGCTTTCGCCGCGCAGGGCAGGCGAGCCGCAGCGTCGGCCTGAGGTGTGGATGTGGCGGCAGAGGAAGCGCTTGGTACAAGGAGCATCGGCGGCAGGAATCGGTTGGGACATCGTGGGTACCCCCCTGGGTACTTTTCGCAAAGTATTCAAAGTAAAGGTTAAAGTATATGTACCGGGGGTATACGACCCGGTGGCTAAAATGCAGGGAAGAGGGAACAGTTAAAAGCAAAAACCCGGCACGATGCCGGGCTTCTTGGTTTAACTGACTACTTTAATTCTACTCTGCGGAGCATAACTAGTATGCCAAGTATTTTGAAGTATTAAGTGGTTTAGATGGAGTTGGTTAGGGGGATGTTGGAGGTTCGAGCCCCTTGACAGGGAAAACAGGGAAAACAGGGAACAGGGAGCAGGGAACAGGGAACAGGGAACGGGGAACAGGGAACAGGGAACAGGGAGCAGGGAACAGGGAACAGGGAAGAACGGGCAACGACAAAGGCAAAAGCAAATCCCCTGCGGGGATGACAAACAAAAAGACCAGGGTCAATACGGAGATTCTGGCTACGCCAGATGGGCGGGTAAATTTACGGGATGGAGGCGGCGGTATTGAGGAGGGGCGCTGCGGGGAGGCTGGAGGAGGGTATGGCTGAGGAGCGCAGTGTAGAGATGATCTTGTCTGGGGACCAGGTTGGATTGGCAGCGCGGAGGAGTGCGGCAGCTCCGGCGACGAGCGGGGCCGATGCGCTGGTTCCCATGGCCTGGACGTAGGCGGCGTGGCCCAGGTTGAAGCAGCCAAAGCTATGCGCGGCGTCGGAGGGCGGGCCGGTAGATGTGTTGGGAAGGCCACTGGAGCATGCTCCGCGGATCCATCCACTGACCGCGCTTTCTGTGCCGTCGGGATAGCTACCACCGGGGGCAGCGATGGCGTTGAGGGGCGTGCCGAAGTTGGAGTAGTAGGGGAGGGTGATGGGACCGGGGTGGCAAGAGGCGTTGGGTGTGAGATTTTCGGCGCAGGCGGGGTTGGTGGAGGCGACGACGGCGAGTACGCCGCGGGCCTGTGCGGGAAGCTGGATGAAACGGGGTGCAGTGAGATTGATAGCATCGTTGCCGGCAGAGGCGATGAGGACGGCACCGGCCTGGTTGGCAGCATAGGTGACGCGGTCGAAGATAGCTATGAGGCCTGCGCCCTCACCGGTGTTTAGATCGACGAGTGTGCCGAGGGAGAGGTTGATGATGTCGGCGTGCTGGGCGATGGCGTCCTGAATACCCTGGATGACCCAACTGAGGAGGCCGCTGGCCTGGCCTGTGGAGCACTGGGTGGCGATGTCGGACGCGGTGCTGGAGGGATCGGGGAGGCGCTCGAGGACCTTGATGTTGAGGAGGGTGGCTGCGGGTGCGACGCCGATGAGCAGACCGGTGCCGGGACCAATGGCGGCGGCGGCAAGCGAGGCGACCCAAGTTCCGTGTCCTTGCTGGTCTTGCGGAGAGCCGTCGTCGCAGGGGCTGGGCATGCCGGTGAGGGATGACTGATCGATTTCGGAGAGATTGAAGGCGAGGTTGGGAGCGATGTCTGGATGGAACTGATCGACGCCGCTGTCGAGTATGGCGATGCGGACACCTGCACCCATGGTGGTGTCCCATGGGCCGTGGATGGGGCCGCCGGGGATGCCTGCGCCGAAACCGCCGGATTGCAGGACAGACCATTGCTGCGGGGACGAGGTGTAGAAGGAGTCGTATGTGGGAGTGGAGGTGGGAGGGCCAGCGATGACACCGACGGTGGCAGGCAGTATGGCGCGGAGGATGAGGTTGTGGGCCGAGAAGATACGGTCGTGGATAACGAAGTCGATGGCGGGGTCGGCGCGGAGTGCTGCGAGGGTGGCGGCTTCGTTGGCGTCGGAGGCTGTATCGAGGACCGAGATGCCGAAGGGTGTGTTGCCAGGGACGATGTGGAAGCCTGAGACACGGGCACGGGCGAGGAATCCATTGGGAATGGAGCCGTTGCGATAGGCAATGAGATAACGGTGGGGGACGGCTGCTCCGACGGGACTGGGAAGGATTTGGGCGTGGGCGAAGGCCGAGGCAAAGAGGAAGCCAGTGAGGATGAGGGCGGCGACGATAAGGAACTGGCGGAGGGCCGCGAGAACACGCATTGAGCGGAAGGTGGGGTTGGCGGGGTCGGGATGGAATGAGTAGAGGATGTGTTGGGCCTTTGCAATACGGCGCTGGCGTATGGGGCATGCGCTGGATTCTGCATCGGCGAAGAGGCGGGATGGGTGATGGGTTGGGGCGGAGGGTACCGTTACCTTTGTTCTAATCGGGCGGGTATGATGGCGGATAGCAATTTACGGAGGCGAGGGATGAAGATTTGTGGAGTGATATTGGCGGTGGTGATGGGTGGGGCTGTTGCGACGGCGCAGACGCCAGCGGATGGCGGGATCACGTTGTGGCCGAAGGGCGTGCCACCGGCGGGTGCGGCGCGAATGAGCTTTGAGAACTCCGCGATGATGATTTCGCACAGAGTGGCGACGGGACGTGTGGAGGTTCACCAGGCGGTGGCAGACTTTGTGGTGGTGCAGAGCGGTTCTGCGACGCTGATAACGGGCGGCGAGGTGGTGGACCAGGTGACGACAGGGACGAATGAGCTTGGGGGATCGTCGATTAAGGGCGGCGTGTCGCGGACGGTGACGGCGGGAGATGTGTATGTGATTCCGCCGGGGGTGGCGCACTGGTACGTGTTGGAGCCGGGTAAAGAGATTACATGTTTGCTGATCAAGGTGACGAAGAAGTGATTGGTGCGAGGTACCAGGTGCGACGGACGAAAAGCATTGAAGAAGTGAAGTGGGGCCAGATTGGAGATCAGAGATGCGGGCAGCACGGTTGGTTATGTTTACAGTGATTATGGTTGGGACGGTTGCAACAGGAAAGGGACAGGCAACACAGGCAACAACGGCATCAGCGGCGAGCCAGGCGGTGGATTCCGTCGAGTTTGTATCGGTGAAGACCAAGAACGACGCGCCTATACAACGGGGCAAACCGATCGATATGAAAGTGACTGTGCACTACACACTGGTATCGGTAAAAAGCGCGAAGCTGAGCATCGGTGCAGCGGAGTTTCACGATCCGCATTGCAAGGTAAGTGGGAGCACACCGACCTCTGCCGAGATGGTGATTCATAAGGGGAGCAAGACAGAGACCTTTTCGCTAACGTGGCCGGGCGATACGGGGATGAAGAGCAAAGGACGCGTGATGGGTAGCGGGTCGCTGAGCTTTACGGCCATACTATGGAACGATAACGGTGGTGGTTTTTTACCGACGACTCCGCGAGTGCAGTACGGGGTCTACCCCTTTTCCAACGACTACTGCGCTACGTTTTAGGGGATGGATGGAAGCCTACAGCTTCCTCCAAAGTACAAAGGCAACGACAAGGACGAAGACGGAGATTCTGGCTACGCCTGAATGACGAATGAAGAGAGGCCCGAAGGGATATATCCCACCCTAACGGCGATAAGGCTGCCGTTAGGATAGGGCACCCGGCTTGGTAGTGTTCAAGGTTGAAGAGAGGGTTTGGGGGTAGAATCTTGACTGGGCCAGATGTGATCCGGGGGTGCTATGGCGCGTCGCAATGGGACTGGCGGTGATGGAAGAAGGCCGGCGGTTGAGACGGTGGTGAATGAACCCACATCTCAGACGCGAGACATGGGGCACACGGCAACGGATCTGACGCGGGAGCAGTTGGTGGAGTTCTACCGGCTGATGTACCTGTCGCGGCGGACGGACGACCGCGAGATTGTATTGAAGCGGCAGCAGAAGATTTTTTTCCAGGTATCGTGCGCGGGACATGAGGCGCTGCTGGTAGCGGCAGGGATGGCGATGCGTCCTGGGTACGACTGGTTCTTTCCGTACTACAGGGACCGCGCGATATGCCTTGCGCTGGGCAATACGGTGGAAGAACAACTGCTGCAGGCGGTGGGCGCGGCGGAGGATGTTGCGAGCGGCGGGCGGCAGATGCCTTCGCACTGGTCGAATAGGAAGCTGCACATTGTGACGCCGAGTTCGGCAACGGCGACGCAGTGCATGCACGCGATTGGCTGCGCGGAGGCCGGGCGATACTTTGCGGCGCATCCGAAGGCGGCAAAGAAACACACGGGCGATTACCGCGAGTTTAAGGATGTGACGTTTCAGGGTGACGAGGTGACGTACGTGTCGCTGGGCGAGGGCGCGACGAGCCAGGGCGAGTTCTGGGAGTCGCTGAACACGGCGAGCAATGCGAAGTTGCCGGTGGTTTATGTGATCGAAGACAACGAGTACGCGATTTCGACTCCGGTGGAGGCGAACACGCCAGGGGGAAACATATCGCGGCTAGTGGCGAATTTTCCTAACTTTCACTTTGCGGAGATTGATGGGACGGACCCGATTGCCAGCTACCAGGCGATGGTGGAGGCGGTGGCGTATTGCCGGGCGGGACGTGGGCCAGCTTTCGTGCATGGGCATGTGGTGCGCCCGTATAGCCACTCGCTGAGCGACGACGAGAGGCAGTACAGGAGCGAAGCCGAGGTGCAGGCGGAGAATGCGCGCGATCCGCTGGCGAAGATGCAACTGTGGCTACTGCGGGAAGGGATTCTGGATGAAGATGGGATCAACCGGCTGGAGCAGAAGGTGGACGAAGAGGTACAGCGGGCGGCTGATCGTGCGATGCAGGCAGTGCTGCCAAGCGTGGACAAGAAGGCGATTCTGCGGAATCAATATTCCGAAGACCTGAAGCCGACAGACGCGCGATTCGATACGCAGCCGGCGGCGACGGCAGACGACAGCGAGCGGACGATGGCGGAGCTGCTGAATCATTGCCTGAAGGACGAGATGCGGCGGGATGAGCGGGTGGTGGTTTTTGGCGAGGATGTGGCGGATGCGACGCGAGACGAAGCATTGCGCGCGGGCGAGATCAAGGGCAAAGGCGGAGTGTTCAAACTGACGGCTGGATTGCAGACGGAGTTTAGTAGCGAACGCTGCTGGAACTCGCCCTTGGCCGAGGCGAACATTGTAGGGCGGGCGATTGGCATGGCGATGCGCGGGATGAAGCCGGTGGCGGAGATTCAGTTCTTCGACTACATATGGCCGGCGATGCACCAGATGCGGAATGAACTGGCGTCGATACGCTGGCGGTCGAATGGGGAGTGGAACTGCCCGTTGGTGCTTCGGGTGCCGATTGGCGGGTACCTGACGGGAGGCTCGATCTATCATTCGCAGAGTGGCGAAAGCATATTTACGCATACTCCGGGAGTGATGGTGGTGATGCCATCGAATGCGCTGGATGCTGCGGGACTGCTGCGGACGGCGATTCGGTGCGACGACCCGGTGCTGTTTCTGGAACACAAGCGGCTATATCGTGAGACGTTTGGTCGGGCGGCGTATCCGGGCCCGGAGTACGCGATTCCCTTTGGCAAGGCGAAGGTGGTGCGGGCGGGAAAAGATTTGACAGTGATCACATACGGGGCTGTCGTTCCGAGGGCGTTGCAGGCGGCGGAGAAGCTGGAGCGCGAGACAGGCGTGAATGTGGAGCTGATCGACCTGCGAAGTTTGAGTCCGTACGACTGGGAGGCGATTGCCGAATCGGTGAAGAAGACAAGCAAGGTGATTGTGGCTCACGAGGACATGCTGAGCTGGGGATACGGCGCGGAGATTGCCGCTCGCATCGGGGAAGAGCTGTTCGACTGGCTGGATGCTCCGGTTCGACGCGTGGCGGCGATGGATACGTTTGTGGCGTATCAGCCTCTTCTGGAGGATGCGATTCTGCCGCAGCCGGAAGATTTGTATAAGGCGATGGAGGAGATGGCGCGGTACTAGGGGGTTGAGTCTGTCTGGGATTGGGTGGCGGTGAAGAGGCGGAGGAGGTTGCCGCCGAGGAGTTTATGGAGGTCGGCGGGGGAGTGGCCGCGGGCTAGGAGTGCGGCGGTGATTTTGGGCAAGTCCGCGGCGGAGTTGATGCCCTCTGGCAAGGCGTAGATGCCGTCGAAGTCGGTGCCGATACCGACGTGGTCGATGCCGGCGACCTGGATGATGTGGTCGAAGTGGGCAATCAGCGAAGACAGGGGTGGACGTGGGAGACGCGCGGCGAACTCGCGGTCGATGCGATTGGCGATGTGGTAGGGGACGGGCGCCCCTTTGGGATATCCGGCGGCGAGTTTTTTGTGTGCGGCGGCAAGGGCGGGCTTCTGCGCGGCCCATGCCAGTCGATAGGGCTCGTCGATGAATGCTGAGTAGAAGTTGACCATGCATACTCCGCCGTTAGTGGCGAGGGCGCAGAGTTGCTCGTCGCTGAGGTTCCGGTGCGAGTCGGTGAGGGCTCGGGCGGAGGAGTGCGAGACGAGGACAGGGGCGCGTGTGACGGCGAGAACTTCGGCGAAGGTGCGGTCGGAGACGTGGGAGAGATCGACCATCATGCCGAGGCGATTCATCTCCGCGATGACCTGGCGGCCGAATTCGGTGAGGCCGGTAGGGACTTTGGGGCGTAGGTCGCCAGAGGATTCGGCCCAGTCGTTGGAGTTGATCCAGGTGAGGGTCATGTAGCGGACGCCGAGGGTGTGGTAGAGGCGGAGGAGCGCGAGGGAGTTCTCGATGGCGTGGCCGCCTTCGATGCCGAGGAGGATGGCGAACTTATTGGCTGCGCGTGCGGCGAGGATTTCTTTGGGTGAGGTGCAGAGGGCGAGTTCGGCGGGATGACGGCGGACCTGCTCGCGGACGGCGTCGAGGAGAGTGAGGGTGCGGAGGGCGTAGCGCGCATTGGGACACTGTGCGGGATCGGGCCAGAGAGCGAAGAACTCGGCGGCGAGATTGCCACGGCGGGCGGTGGCAAGATTGAGATGGCCAGCGGGCTGCTCTGCGGTGGCGAGTGGAGAGGTAAAATCCCATGACTCGTCGACGAAGCGCTGCGGAGTGTCAGCGTGGGCATCGATGACGAGGGCCGAGGCGTGGATTGCGGCGGGATCGGGAGCAGGGTTCGGCATCAGAGATAGTGTAGTGCGTTGGAGGGAGAGGCAACCTGCGGGACGAGGATTGGGTCTTACTGGGTGAGGTGAACTATGGCATTGGAACAGGATTTGGGCAAGATGGCGGCGCGGCCTTCGCATGAGGCCGTTGAGACGGCGGGCGAGGACAACATCAAAGATTTCGTAAGAAACGAGAAGAAGCTGGACAATGTTGCGATGCATATGGCCAAGCGCGCGGAGAACCGGATTGTGGGGAATGAGGAGAAGATTCCGGGGAGCACGATCTTTTCGAAGTAGGCGATCGAGAGGCGAGTATAGATGCGGCCCTGCTCAAGGTGAGTGGGGCCGTGCTGCGAGACGCGCTTTTATTTAGAAGTTGCGCAGGAGCATCTCTGTGGCAATTCCCTTGTGTTCTGCGATTTCATCGAGAAGGCCCTTGAATGTGCCGACCCGGAGGGGCTTGTGAGCAGGCACAGAGACGGTGAGACCGGAGGGCCGATCAGTTCGCAGGATGATGTGACTGCCGGTTTGACGGAGTTCGCGAAAATCCCAGCGGCGGATGAGGTGATTGGCGAAGTCGCGACCGAAGATGTCTCTGGGAATCCTCACGCGACTGCGAGAACCTCATCGCGCAGGAGATGAAGGCGAATCCGCGCGGGCGGTTCGGAGTCTAAGAAGTATCCCTTGGTAGCGTCGAGCACCATCTCGCGCAGTTCTTCCCATGTATCTCCCTGAGTGAAGATTCCTTCGCCGACAGCGCGCGCACAGAAACCGCCGTCCTCCTCCTGCATGACTTCGAAGACGAGTTCTCTCATGGACAGAGAATACGCTACGGTGGGGCGGGCTTCAAGGGCGGAGTTCAGCGGGCGACGAGGTCTTTGACTTGCTGGAGGAGGACTTCACGGCCTGTGATGGAGATGGATTCGGTGAGGGGGAGCTGCTTGGGGCAGGCCTCGACGCAGTTCTGGGCGTAGCCGCACTCCTGGATGCCGCCTTCGCCGGCGAGGGCGCGGAGACGTTCCTCCTTGAGAACGGAGCCGGCGGGGTCCATGTTGAAGAGGCGGGCCTGCGCGATGGTGGCCGCGCCGACAAAGTTGGTGTCCTCGCTGAACTGCGGGCAGACCTCCATACAGATGGTGCAGGAGATGCAGTTGGAGAGCGGGTAACGTGCCTCCTGCGTCTGCGGGAACTGGCGTGGGCCGGGGCCGAGGTCGTAGGTGCCATCGATCGGGACCCATGCCTTGACGACCTTGAGGTTTTCGAAGAGTACGGCGCGATTGACGGCGAGATCACGGACAACGGGGAACTTGGAGAGTGGGGCGAGACGGATGGGCTGGTTGGGAGCATCCTTCAGCAACGTATCCACGAGAGTGGAGCAGGCCATGCGGGCGCGGCCGTTGATCAACATGGCGCAGGAGCCGCAGATCTCTTCGAGGCAGTTGGAGTCGTAGGTGATGGGGGTGGTAGGCGCGCCGTCGGCGGTGGTGGGGTTGAGTGCGATTTCGCCGAGAACAGAGGTGATGTTCATGTTGGGGCGATAGGGGATGGCGAAGCGCTCAGTGCGCGCGGCGTCATCGGGGGTGGACTGACGGAGGATCTCGACGTGGATGGTCTTGCCGGACGATGCGGCGGTTGGCGCGTGTTGTGGATCGGCGAACGTTGCGGTAGCCATCAGGATTGCCCTCAGGGGCTAAAGCCCCGTTCTTCTTTTGGTCTATTGCGGCACGGCTAAAGCCGTGCCCTTCCGTTCTAGCCTCAACGTGCGGTTGAGGTTGGTTAGGCCGTCGCGTCGTACTTGCGCGGGCGTGGTGGGATGAGACTGGTGTCGACTTCGGCGTAGGAGAAGGCGGGCGCGTTGGTGGTGGGGTTGAAGGTAGCCATGGTGGTTTTGAGGAACTGCGCGTCGTTGCGATCGGGGAAGTCGGGTTTGTAGTGTGCTCCGCGGGATTCGTCGCGGAGGCGAGCGCCCTGTACGATGACGCGGGCTAGAAGAAGCATGTTCTGCAACTGGCGGGCGAAGGCGAAGCTGGTGTTGGCCCACTGAGTTTTGTCGGAGAGGTTGACGTTCTTGTAGCGGTCGAGGAGTTCGACGATCTTGGCATCGGCCTCCTCGAGTCCAGCGTTATAGCGGATGATGGTGGCGTGCTTGGTCATGGTGTCGCCGAGTTCGCGCCAGAGCTTGAAGGGGTTCTCGGTGCCGGGGTTGGAGAGCAGTGCGGCGTTCTTCTCCTGTTGACGCTTGAGCTCGGCGGCATGGCCACCGTCGCCAGGTGCGGCTGCGAGGGACTTGGCGTAGGCGATGGCGTTGGGGCCGGAGATGAACCCACCGTTGATGCAGGAGAGGAGGGAGTTTGCGCCGAGGCGGTTGGCCCCATGGATGGAGTAGTCTGCCTCGCCTGCGGCGAAGATTCCGGGGATGTTGGTGTGCTGGTTGAAGTCGACCCATAGGCCGCCCATGGTGTAGTGCATGCCGGGGAAGATCTTCATTGGAACGTCGCGCGGGTCGTCGCCGACGAACTTCTCATAGATTTCCAGTATGCCTTCAAGTTTACGATTCAATGTTTCACGATCAATGTGAGTTAGATCGAGGTAAACCATGGGCTGTCCATCCAGACCGAGGCCCAGTTCGTAGACGACGCGATGGATGGCTCGAGTGGCGATATCGCGGGGGACGAGGTTGCCGTACTTGGGGTACCACTCCTCGAGGAAGTAGAAGCGATCGGCCTCCGGGATGGAGCGTGGGGCGCGCTTGTCGTTCTTGTCGCGGGGGACCCAGACGCGGCCACCCTCGCCGCGGGCGGACTCGGACATGAGGCGCAGTTTGTCGTCGCCGGGGATGCAGGTGGGATGGACCTGGATGAACTCGCCGTTGGCGTAGACAGCTCCCTGCTGGTAGAGGGCGGACTGGGCGGAGCCGGTGCAGACGACCGAGTTGGTGGACTTGCCGAAGATGGCCCCGATACCGCCAGTGGCAACGATGATGGCGTCTGCGGGGAAGGTACGGGTCTCCATGGAGCGGAGGTCGAGGGCGCAGATGCCGCGACAGACTCCGTTGGAATCGAGCACTGCGGAGAGGAACTCCCAACCTTCGTACTTGGTAACTTTGCCCTCGGACTCGTGGCGGCGGACCTGCTCGTCGAGTGCGTAGAGGAGCTGCTGGCCGGTGGTTGCTCCTGCGAAGGCAGTGCGCTGATAGAGCGTACCACCGAAGCGGCGGAAGTCCAGCAGGCCCTCGTGGGTGCGGTTGAAGGGGACGCCCATGCGGTCGAGCAGGTCGATGATGGCGGGCGCGCGCGCAGTCATATCGCGGACGGGGGTCTGGTCGGCGAGGAAGTCTCCGCCGTAGACGGTGTCGTCGAAGTGCTTGAGGACTGTGTCTCCCTCGCCCTTGAGGTCCTTGGCGGCGTTGATGCCACCCTGCGCGCAGACAGAGTGCGAACGCTTGACGGGGACGATGGAGAAGAGATCGACGGTGCCGCCGGCTTCGGCGATCTTGATGACGGCGGAGAGACCTGCGAGGCCTCCTCCGATGACGATGATGCGGGGTGCGGGCATTTTTATTCCTATTGAGCCGGTGGAGTTGCGACGGGTGCGGGTTGAGTGATGGCGGGTGATGTTGGGGCAAAGGTGTCGTCGGGGGCGTTGGCGTACTTCGGGTTGCCGACGAAGGCGTAGATACTGGCCAGGCCCATGATGCAGAGGGCAGTTCCGAAGACGGCGCAGAGCTGTCCGAAGCGTTTGCGGGCGCGGTCGCCGGGCGTGATACCCCACTTGGCGGCGAAGAGCCAGATGCCGTAGCTGAAGTGGAAGCTGGTGGCGATCATGGCGATGATGTAGAGGGCGAGCATCCAGGGATTATGCAACTCATGCTGGACCTTGGCGAATGCTGCGCCGGGATGCTCTGGCAGCATGACTCCGCTGAAGCGCTGCCGCCAGACGTGCTGAATGATGTATGCGAAGGCGATGAGGCCGGTGATGCGCTGGGTGAGGTATCCCCAGTTACCGGCCCAGGGGTAGATGTTGACTGAGGCGCGGCCACGCAGTGCGATGACAACTCCATAGAGTGCGTGGAAGGCGAGTGGGATAAAGATGAAGGCCCACTCGAGAACGCGGACAAGAGGGAGGGAGTTGAGGAACTTGACTTGGAGGCCGTAGGCGAGCGGGCCGTTGAGTGCCTCGAAGTTGGAGAAGATGTGCTCGAGCAGGAATGCGCCGATGGGGACGATGCCGGAGAGGGAGTGGAGCTTTCGCCAGAAGAAGGAATGGCCGATGTCGGGGCGGAGAGGAAGGACTCCGCGCACGGAGGCATGCGATGGTGCGGGTGGGGCGGCTGTTGCCATGGGTGCTGCTCCTGTGGATGCCTGCCCATGGTTACACACAAGCTATTTGTGAGTATGCGCACAACAGGCGGCAATCGATTATTTCGCGTGTAGTTGAGGAGAGTCAAATGACGAGTTGTCAGTTGCAGATTTCAGGGTTGTTGGTTGAGGCTCGATAGCAGAGTTGTGAGGGCGCGGCCACGGTGGTTGAGGGCGAGGCGGTCGGCGGGAGGAAGCTCGGCCATGGTTTGATTGAGCTGGGGAACTAAAAAGAGCGGGTCGTATCCGAAGCCTCCGGAGCCGCGTGACTCGGTGAGGATCAAGCCTTCGACAGAGCCATCGGCGGTGTGAAGGACGTGGCCGTCGCGGGCGAGGGCGAGGGCACAGCGGTAACGGGCCTGGCGGCTGGATTCGGGGACCTCGGCGAGAGCTGCAAGGAGAGCGGCGTTGTTGCGGAGGTCGGGAGAATCGGTGTTGGTGGGGTGGGCTACGTCGGCAGCGAAACGGGCGCTGCGGACACCGGGTTCACCATTGAGTGCGTCGACTTCGAGGCCTGAGTCGTCTGCGAGTACGAGAAGGCCGGGTGCGCGGAGGGAGTAGTAGATGGCTTTGGCGCGGGCATTGGCCTGGAAGGTGGGCTCGTCTTCGGGTGGGGCAGGGATGGCGGCGAGATCGGGAAGGGGTTCGATGCGGACTGAAGGCGAGGAGGCTGCGGCGTGGGCGAAGTCGCGGAGCTTGCCGGGATTGGTAGTGGCGGCGTAGAGGTGCATGGATTGAGGGTAGCAAGACATGGGGTTTGAGGTGAGTCGAGCGAAGGCGATCGGCTTCGCCGATACCCACCCATGACGATAGAACTGTCATGAATGGGGCACCCGTTTCAGTGGCAGCAGCTATGAGGTGGAGGGGGTGGGGGATCGGGAACGGGATCGGAATGGCAGCAAGAGTGGACCGGCTCGGGTTGACAGCAGGAGTGGGGTGCGGCGCTGGGGTCGGCGGGGGCGTTGCCCATCTCGCGCAGCATGGCGGGGCCGTCTGTCTTCAAGAATCGGATGAGGAGTGATGCGCTGATCGCTAGAAATACAAGGTTTAGAACGGAGGTGTAGTTCCAGGTGATGGCGGAGTTCATGATGGCGAGTTGATGGTGGGCGGGGATGAGATTGAGCGCGGAGAAGAGAGCTTCTACGAGGATGGCGGCTCCGGCGATGGCGAGGTAGAAGGTGACGGCCAGGATGGCGGCGACACGGAGACCGTAGTACTTGCGGTAGATGTTGAGGATGGGAAGGATGAGGAGGTCTGCGAAGAGGAAGCTGATGACTCCACCGAAGCTGATGCCCCCGTTCCAGAGGACGGCGGCGAGGGGGACGTTGCCGACGGAGCAGACGAAGCTGAGGACAGCGACGAGGGGTGCGATCAATGGACCCCAGAGACGGGCGAGCGCGGGGTGACCGGTGAGGAAGAATGCCTGCCAGAAGCTGTTGGGGACGAATGCGGCCAGGATGCCGGAGATGAGCAGGCCGAGGGCGACGTCGGGGACGAGGGAGTACCAGTCCATCCAGTAGTAGTGGCTGGTGGCGGTGATTCCGCGGCGGGAGGTAATTTTTTGTAGGAAGGTGCCCTCGTGGAGGCTCATGTCCATTGCGGCGTGGCCTTCCATTCGACCGGCGAGGCCGCGGGCGGCATGGGCGCGGGCGGCTTCGATGAGGCGCGGGCGAAGGGTGGCGCGGAGAAGAATTACCAGCAAGGCGATCATGATGGGCCCGCCGACGAACTCGGCCGCCATGAATTGCCATCCAAGGAGGACGCAGAGGAGAACGCTGAGTTCGACGACAAGATTGGTCGATGCGAACTGGAAGGCCATGGAGGCGATGAAATCCGCGCCCTTACGGAAGAGGGTGCGTGCGAGTGCGGTGGCGGCGTAGGAGCAGGAGGAAGAGGCCGCGCCGAGAGCGGAGGCCTTGAGGATGGTGCGCGGGGAAGAGTCTGGAAGGAGTTTGGAGAGCTGGGCTTTGGATACGACGGCTTCGACGACTGAGGAGAGCAGAAAGCCGAGCGAGAGCGCCCAGAATATCTGCCATGCCATGATGCCGGTCATGCGGAGGGCTTCGATGGAGTGGGAGATCATGGAGGCTCCTTGGGGGGACTGTATTCAGTATAGGGGAGGGGCCGGAGAGGTTTGAATCGAAGAGCAAAAGCACAGTTGGGCGAAAGCTGACCTTAGCGGCTAAAGTCGTGCTCTTAAGTAAAGCAAATACGGAGATTCTGGCTGCGCCAGAATGACGAGCAGGAACAGACAAAGACAAAGAGCCCAGGTCTCAGAAGCGAGACCTGGGACACCCAGCGATACTGTTTGATGTGGGTTAAGGTTTAGGTGCGGCGGGCTGAGGTGGCGTAGTAGGTGCCGGAGCGGGAGTAGAGGCTGCCGGTGCGGTGGGTTGTGGCGGAGTAGCCGCTGCGGGAGCTGGAGTTGCGGGTGGCTTGGGGGTGGGGTCGGTATCGCTCTGGCTGACGAGTTCGATATCGAAGATGAGGTCTGACTTTGCGGGGATGCTGAGGTGCGCGGAGGCACCGTATGCGAGCTCCCATGGGATGATGAGGCGGCGTTTGCCTCCAATGCGCATGCCATCGAGGCCGGTGTCCATACCGAGGACGACAGCGCGCTGGTTCTGTGGGCCCTGCGGACCTTGCTGGAAGGTAAAGGTGCCACCATTCTCTGGATGATTCTCAGAGGCGTCGAACTTGGTGCCATCGACGAGGTAACCGGTGTACTTGATGGTGTAGAACTTACGCGGCGTGAGGAGGGCACCGGTTCCGACTTTGAAATCGATGTAGCTAAGGGTGATGGTTTCAGGCAACTGAATATTGAGGGCATCTCGCAGCGCGGGATCTTCCATGGGGGAGAGGTCGGTGAGCCTGATGGGAGGTGTAATGACGATGGTATAGAGCGGCTTGGCGCAGGATGAGCCAGCGGGCAGCGCGGGAATTTTTGGGGAGAGCGTGGGCAGCTTGACGCATCCGGCTGGAACTGGCGCGGCGGATTTGGCGAGTGGCGCGGCGGACTTAGCGGCGGGGGCTGGGATGGGTTTTGCTGCGGGCTTGGTCTGGGCTGAAGCAGCGGCTGGGGCCAGGGCGAGGGTTGCGAAGAGGAGAGCGGCGATGATCTTCATAGGTCCTTATGATACTTGGTTGGTTGCGTATGGGGGAACAGGGATTACGTTTCGAGGTATGGGTAATGAGGCAGTGGATATGAGCTTGGGGGGTAGAAGTGGCTAGGTGGGTGTGCGGAGGAGGAGGTAGGAACCGGCGATGGCGAAGAGTGCGTCGGGAGACCAAGCGGCGAGCATGGGAGGGAGTGTGTTGATGTCTCCGAGTGAGGTAAAGATGGCGGCGACGACCCAGTAGGTGATAGCGACGACGATAGCAGTGGCGACCCCTGTGAGGCTGCCGCGTTTTCCGGTGGATAGAGCGAAGGGGACGGCCAGCAGGGCCATGACGAGGGTTATGGCTGGGTCGGCGAATTTGCGTTCGAGCTGCACGCGGAGTTGTACGGTGTCGAATCCGGACTGGCTAAGGTCTTTGATGTATTCGGTGAGCTCGTTGTAGTCCATCTCCTGCGATTGCTTATCTTCTTTCATGAACCAGGAGGGCTGTTCGTGGATATCGGGGAAGCTGGCAACGGTGAAGGGTTTGTAGCTGGCAACGGTTTGATCCGCGAATGTGCGCTGCCAACCATTGTCGAAGATCCAGTTGCCTGATGCGTCGTCCCAATGAGTGCTGGTGGCGAAGATGCGGCGCTGGAGGGTGAATGACTGCGGATCGAACTCGAATACGGTTAGGTTTGCGAACGCTTTTCGGTCTGGATCGAATGCCTGGTAGTAGAAGATGCGCTGGGGGGTGGCGAGTGCGACGGAGGGTGCGTTCTGTGACGGCGGGGGCAGGGCGTCGGACTGGCCGGACATCCATTGTCTATCGGGGCGGAGGAAGGTTTGTGCGGGCTTGCCTTTGATCTCAGCGCGAAGGGCCTGCTGGCGGCGGTTTGCGGTTGGCAGATAGGACTCGTTGAAGGTGAAGAGAGCGACGGAGAGGAGGGCGGCGAGTACGAGGATGGGAGCGACGACACGATAGAGACTGATGCCTGTGGCCTTCATTGCGGTGAGTTCGGAGCTGCGGTTGAGCGAGCCGAAGGTGATGAGGACGGCGAGCAGCGAACAGAGTGGTGTGACCGCGGAGATGATGTAAGGGAGCAGGTTGAAGAGGTAGTCGCCTACGATGAGGAGGGCTATACCATTGTGTACGATGTCTCCGATGAGTTCGAAGAAGGTGAAGATAAGGAAGAGCAGAGCGAAGGCAGCGAGGGAGAGGACGAGATTGGTGGCATAGGCACGCAGAACATACTCGTCGAGCAAGAGCGGGAAGCTGGTTTTGAAGAGGCTTCTCATGCGCTGGATGAGTGTGCGGCGGTAGGGTGGATGACGGAACGGGTTTGAGATGGTTGGTGCGGCAACTTCAGGAAGAGATGTGTGATCCACGACTGGGTTGGATGGCAGGTTGGATCCGGGGTTGGTGATCCTTGCGAGTGTTTGGCGAATGCTTGAAGGTGCGATGTGGGAGAGTTTTTTGCCGAGGGATGCGGCAAAGGAGTTGAAGGAGTGAAGCAGGACACCCGTGCCAGCGAGCTGCTGCAGGAGGAGGATGCCGAAGGCGGTAAAGAGGAGGTTGGCGGCCCAAACTCCGAGAGTTGGGGTGAGCTTGCCGGATTTGGCGAATGCGACCCCGATATTGGAGAGAAGGTAGTAAGCGAAGACGAGGAGGAGAGTGAGGACAATGCCTGTGCTTTTGCCGCCTCGCCTGGAGGAAAGCCCCAGGGGGACACCGATGAGCATGAGGACAAGGCATGCGAGGGGATAGGAGAATCGGAGGTTGAGTTCGATTTGCGCGGCGCGTACAGCGGCTGGGTCGAGTGAATGCATGTCGGGGCTGAAGCTGTGAGCGCGCTGCCATAGCTGGTGCAGCGAGAGCGCATGCATGGTGGTATCTGAATGCGAGATGTGGGTGTCGTCCTGGGAGTCGAACTGCAGCGGCAGGTCAGTGGATGCGAAGGTTGAGATGGTGTACTGGTCTGGATTGGTAGGAGAGATTTCGTGCTGGCCGCCGTTAAGCAGGTGAAGTCTCAGGCCTTGCGGGTCGTGATTGCCCGGATTGAAGGCGATGGCCAGATCTGCGGTGGTGACGTTGGGATTGGCTGGTTGGGTGAGGTCAGCAAGGAAGACGTGACGCCAAGTAGGTACTCCATTCGAGGAGGGAACGTCTTGCACATAGAGGACATAGTTTTTGAGGTCCTCAAAGAAGACGCGGGGTTGGACCTGGAAGGAGGCCTGCGACGTTTTGAGCTGATTTTCCAGCTTGAGCAGATTTGCGGCTGCGCTGGGAACAAAATAGAGGGCGTTGACCAGGCCGAGCCCGAGCGCGGCTATGGATAGGATGGAAACGATACGCACAAAGGTGATAGCGCCGATGCCGCACGCTCGCATGGCTGTGATCTCGCTATCTGCGGCGAGGCGGGAGAGGCCCAGGAGGATTCCGGCGAGGACGGCGGTGGGGAGGGTGACGGTGAGGGTGTTGGGAAGGGTGTAGGCAAAGATGCGCAGGACATCGGAGAGGGAGGCTGAGTCTCGGACGACCAGTTCGAGGATCTTAGGCATGTCGCGCATGAAGAGCACGAAGGTAAACAGGACGGCACCGAGGAGGGCGTAAGAGACGACTTCGCGGAGGACGTATCGAGTGAGCAGGCGCATGGGGAAGTACTGGCAGTGCTAAAGAGCTTTCAATTCAGGTTAGATGATATGGATTATTAGGCCACGGCTTTGGCAAGTTTGCGGCTTTGCAAACGAATTGTGCTGACCGGGCGGATCTTGCCTTTCTTGATTCGACGGGCCTGGGCAAGATCGTAGTTGGTCTGCAGGCGGAGCCAGAAACCCTCGGAGGTGCCGAAGGCGTCGTCGAGCTTGAGCGACATGGGCGCGGATATTCCGGCGCGGGCATTGAGGATCATGGAGAGATTGGCCCTGGTGACGCCGAGGTGGGTGGCGAGCGCGCTGACGGTGAGATTTTCTCCCATGTACTCGCGCAGGATTTCGCCGGGGTGGGCTGGATTGAACATCGGCATTGGGTGGAACTCCTTTTCCAGTCAGGAATTGCTTAGTGATAGTCCTGGTAGTCGACGACTTCCGCATCGACTCCCACAAATTTGAACGTCATACGCCAGTTGCCGTTGACCGAGACCGACCAATGACCGATGAGATTTCCTTTGAGCGGGTGCAAGTCCCATCCTGGAATGTTCATATCATCGGGCCTCGCGGCCGCGTCGAGGGCAGTGATCTGGGCGCGTAGCTTCTTTGCATGAGAAGGGTTGATTCCCGCCTTCGAGTCTTTCCGGTAGAACTTCTCGAGTCCTGCATGGCGGAAGGACTTAATCATCGTATTGACCAGACATCCACCATCTGTAAAGCGTATTGATATGCAATACGGATGTCAAGAGCTGGGTTAAAAGCGGAAGCGGTAGCGGAGTTCGGCGTAGAGCTGGCGTGGGTCGTTGAAGTGGAAGCCGCCGAAGGTGAGGGAGTTGTCGAGCAGAACGCGGCGATTGGCGATGTTGGTTGCGGTGACGGACGCGGAGATGTTTTCGGTGATGGACTTGCCGATTGCGAGATCGAAGGTGGTGTGCTGGGGCAGATATTGGTTTGGATAGGGAGTGGTAGGGTCGGGGGCGCCATTGGTGAAGCCGGAGCCGTAGTAGAGGTTGGTGGAGGCGTAGGCGTGGCCGGGCAGCGTGGCGTTGAAACCGAGGTTGAGGGTGTTGCGCTGGTCGTGATCTACGGGGGTGTAGGAGAAGCCAGCATCACAGGCGGGGTCGCCGATGGGAGTGCAGATGAGGCCGCCGGTGATGTTGCCACGCTGTTGGGCGATCTGGTTGGAGAAGGCGAGGTGGGCTTGGCCGAAGCGGGCAACGCGAGGCGAGAGAAGAGTAAGCTCCCAGGCGCGGACCAGCGCTCCGTCGACGGTGACGGGGAAGTAGATGCTGGAGTCGCCGATGTTGGAGTGGTCGAGGAAGTTGTTGATGCGGTTCTTGAAGGTATCGGCGTCGAGCAGCCAGCCGCGGAAGGGAATTTGCAGGCCGAACTGGCGCTCCTCGTCGCGCTCGCCGTGGAGGGGAACGAGGGTAGTGTTGTTGGCACTAGCGAAGGTGAGAACCGGGCCTGAGGCTGTGAGGAGCGGCGGAGGTTGGTAGAAGCGGCCGTAAAAGGCTCGGAAGACCCAGTTGATGCGGGGAATGCGCAGGGCTACGCCGAGGCGGGGGGCCGTACTGTCTTCGGAGAAGCTGCTTTGAAAGTGGGATTGGCGGAGACCGGCGATGAGGGTGAGGAAGGAGGTGGGCTTGTAGTTATCGGAGACATACTCTTCGACCACGCCGCCAGATGCGGTGTCGGGTTCGCGGATGGGGAGTGCGCCGCTGCCATCGTTGAAGAGAACGCCGAAGAGGTAGTTGTCGCGCTGGGCGAAGGAGTAGAGGCCGGCTTGCAGGGTGTTACGAGTGATAGTGGAGGTAATACTGGCCTGCGCGCCCGCGTAGGTGGAGGAGCGATCGGCGGTGGTTGCGGTTGGGGTGTCGCTGGGATTGGAGCTATAGTCGGCATTGTTGAAGTGGAAGAAGGGCGAAGCCTGCAACACGGTCCGGGGATTGATGGTTCGCAGCCAGGAGAATGAGGCGACGCCGTCGGTCTCGTGCTGCACGTCGCGCAGGCCGCTGGAGTTGTATTGCAGGTTTTCGAAGTCGTTGGGGTTGGGGTCGTTGGGGACCTGGAAGAAGTCGTGGCGGAGTTGCGCGATGAAGCGGAGCTGATCCTTCGGGGTGCGGTTGATGAGGAGAGATGCGAACCCGCCAACTCCGTTGGTGGCGTCGTGGTGGATGGCGGCGACGGGCGGAGCGAGGCCGTAGTCGCTGCGATTGGCGTTGAGGCTGACGTAGTATGCGCTGCGCCGGCTGTGGTCGCCGAGGCTGAGCTGGTCGTCGGTCTGGAGGAAGTTGCCGGCGGAGAGGACAAGTTCGGCCTGACGGTCGCGCTCGAATCCGGTGCGTGGGACGACGTTGAATACGCCATAGGTGCGGTCGCCGACGTCGGCGGTGTAGCTGCCGCGCTGGACTTCGAGGTAGTCGATGTCGCGGGGGTCGATCTGCGCGGCGAGGTTGGAGGCGATGTTGGTGTTGGGGATCTCGACGCCGTCGATGAGCCATGCGACCTGATGGCCTCCGCGCATGTGCAGCATGTCGTGCGTCATATAAGCGCCGGGTGTGTAGTCGGTGATGAGGGCCATGGAGTTGGTGCGGTCTGCGCCGGGGGTCTTGGCGATGTCGGAGCGGGAGAGGAGTGCGGTGGGAGTTACAGTATCGACATTGGCGGTGTCGGTGCGCGCGGTGACGGTGACATCGCTGGAGACGCTGGCGAGCTGGAGCATGAAGTGGAGGATGGGTGCGGTATCGGAGTGGAGGGTGAGGGACTGGCGGAGGGGCTCAAAACCATCGTGGGCGATGGTGACGACGTAGTCGCCGAGGGGAATGTTGAGGAGGGTGAACGCGCCTTCGGGGTTGCTGTCGGTGGAGAGTGTGAAGGCGGAGTGTGCGGCAGCGAGGGTGATGTGCGCGGCGGGAAGTGGGCGATGCTGCGGGTCGTGGACGACGCCCTGGAGTTGGGAGAAGATGGTGGCGTGCGCGATGGAGGTGGAGAGCAGGCAGAGAAGTGCGAGGAGGATGACTTTCGAGCAAAACAGGGCGAGAGATCGCATAGGAACTCCAGGGTCACGAGGTTGTGACGATGCAGGGGCGCGCGTCGCGTCGATGCAAGGGCGACGGCGGCTAAGGTCGGAACCGCAGGTCTTGCGACTTCGCTGCGCTCCGCTCAGGATGACAATTTTTCAGATGAGGCGAGTGGGAGGGCCGCGAGTGTAGTTCGAGGAGGGAGTGAGGATGCGGATGCGAAGCGCTGTGGGCGCGGGCGGTGCGGGGTCGCGGCGAAGCTGGACTGAGTGCGGAGGCTGGGCGGAGATGAATGCGGTGACGATACGGACGGGTGCGGCGGCGGCGGGATAGAGCGGGCAGGGCCGAGGTATCAGTACAGGGCCGCTGGAGGCGGCGAGCATGGCCATCATTTCCATCGTCATATGGCAGTGGTGCTTGCCGTGACGGCGGCAACAGGCAGGGAGCGATGCTTCTGGATCGGAGGTTGCGGTGAAGATGGGAAGGACGAATGGGGAGATGAAGACGAGCATCAACGCAACGGCGATGAAACGGCGCGCAGGGTAAGGGCCGCGAGTTGATGGCTGGGGCGTGAACACTTAATGAGTAGAGTGCGATGGGTGGGGGCAGGATGCAATTTTGGGAAATGGAGTAGGGAAGGACGAGAGAATTCCTATAAGCGTGCTATTCGGCACGGCTAAAGCTGTGCCCTTCCGATGAGGCAGAATGGGGCACCCAGTTTAGTAAGAGTTAGTGGGTGGAGGAGCGGTGATGGACGGGTTGTCGGGAGCAGGTTCAGTGCAGTCGCCTTCTGTGCAGCAGCAGCGGAGGATGCCGCAGATCACGGCGAGACCAAGGCCGATCGTGACGAAAAAGCCGACGTTGGTGAGCCTCCCGATGAAGTACGGGAAGAGGAAGATGACGACACCGGCATATAAAAGTACGGTAAAGATGCTGCGCAACGTACATTTCGACATGGGACGCCTCCGGCCAAGGAAGACGCGAAGCCTGGGAGCCTCGTTTGATGCGGATGATACACCGGCGGGGACAGAATCGCCAAAGGGGATTTCAGGGGTTGGGGAGAAAGCGGTATCCGATGCCTCGGACGGTGGTGAGGTGGGCAGGGTTGGCGGGGTCGTCTTCGATGTAGCGGCGGAGGCGGACGATGAAGTTGTCGATGGCGCGGGTGTCAGTGTCTTCGTGGACGCGCCAGACGTCTTCGAGGATGGATTTGCGAGAGACGATTTGGCCGGCGCGGTCGGTGAGGTAGCGGAGGAGGTCTGCCTCCATCACGGTGAGGTGGGTGGTGCGATGAGGAGCGATGAGCTCGAGGGCATCGAAGCGAATGGTGCGGTGGTTGAAGGCGTAGGCGTCGGCGGGGGATTCGGCTTGGGCGTGGCTGGGAGCTAACGACGGAGATTCTGACTCTGCGCGATGCTGCGAGTCAGAATGACGACGTGCGAGTTCAGGGGTATTGGTGGTCTGCCATGCGGTGCGTCGCAGGAGGGACTTGATGCGGACGAGGAGGATATTGAGGTTGAAGGGCTTGGGGAGGTAGTCGTCGGCGCCGGCTTCGAGGCCGTCGAGGATGTCCTGCGGGCGGGCGCGGGCGGTGAGCATGAGGATGGGAGTGAAGCATTGGGCGTCGCGCAGGGCGCGGGCTATGGTGAAGCCGTCGGCTCCGGGCAACATGCAGTCGAGGACGATGGCTGCGATGGGTTGGGGTGGGGCGAGGAGATAGGCGAGGGCGGCGTCGCCGTCGGATTCGTGGTGGGTGCGATAACCCTCGGCGGCAAGGTTGAAGAGCAGACCCTGGGCGAGGTGCTCTTCGTCTTCGATGAGGGCGATGAGAGGGGCGAACGAGTTTGTATTGCTTTCTATCATCTGCGACTGGAGTCAGGCATTCGGATTCTGAGGAAGAAATTCAATCTTGATCTCTCGCTCTGCGAGCTTAAAGTCAAAGTCCGCAGTGAGCAGAACATGTTTATCTGAATCGGAAGCTAGTTCGACTGCAAATGCGTCGGCGTAAGGGAGTTTTATTCGCTCCTTGATGAATGCAGCACGCTGGGCGCGCTGGGCGGTTGCAGGTATAAGTTTGAAATCCAGTGACTGGAGGTCGTTTAGCGCATCTATTGCAACAGACAGGCCATGACGTCGCAAGAGGACACCTGCAACTTCTCCCCACTGGATAGCAGATATCACGATTTGATCATGCAGCGCAATATGAGAGTTGATGCAACACTCAACACGATCTGCGCCAGGTCCATTATCCAGATAGCGCAAGATCGCACTGGCATCCAGAACGTATATCAATATTTATTCCTTTTTTGATCCGCCCTGCGTTCCTTGAGTAGTTCCTCGGTCATGGACGGACCGCTGGCAAATCTGCCGCGCAGATTTCCGACCAATCGTTTATTGACAGGTTGAAGAATTATGCGGGTATTTTCAACGGTAAGAGCGATACGAGAGCCGGGTTGAATCCCAAGCTCAGATCGAATCTCTGCGGGGATCACAAGCTGTCCCTTGGTGCTGATGGTAAGCATTTGCGTATTCATGCTTACACTCTAGCATAAGTAAGACGATCCATGCTTCATCGGGAATTTACGGGATCTGCGAGGGGGAGGGTGAGGGTGATGGTGGAGCCGAGGTTGGGGCCGGGGCTGGCGGCGTGGATGCTGCCACCGTGCTGGCGGGCGATGGCGCGGACCAGGAAGAGGCCGAGGCCGGTGCCCTTGATGCGTACGGCGTTACGTCCGGGGACGCGGTAGAAGCGTTTGAAGATTCGTTTGAGTTGGTTGGTGGCGATGCCTACGCCTGTGTCGGTGACGGCGATGGCGACGTTGGTGTAGCGGTATATGGCCAGGGTGCAGCGGACATGGACTCCGTTGGGGGAGTACTTTACTGCATTGTCTAGCAGGTTGATGATGGCGGTGCGGAGGTCTTCGGGGACAGCGTGGACGTGGAGGCGGACGTTGCCGGGTACGGGTTCGAGTTGGATAGCTTCGGGGTGGAGGTGGTGACGCAGGAGTGTGATGGCAATGCAGTCTGCGACCAAGGGAGCGAGTTCGAGGAGGGTGCGGTCATGGGGGCGGCGGGAACCGATTTCGCCTGCCTTAAGGATCTGCTCGACGGTGGCGAGGAGACGGTCTGAGTCTGCCAGCATGATTTGGTAGAACTGTGCGCGCTGGGCCTCTGGGAGTTCGCGGCGTTGCAGGGTTTCGAGGTACAGGCGGATGGAGGCGATGGGGGTTTTGAGCTCGTGGGTGACGGCGTTGAGGAACGAGTCCTGGCGCTCGTTGCGGCGAACTTCGCGGACGAGGAAGACGGTGTTGAGGACGACTCCAGTGGTGATGAGGCCGAAGAGGATGAGGCCTACGACGAGTAGAGCGATGCGGCGCTCGTTGAGGATGATCCATGCGATGTTGAATGCGACCAGACCGCCGACGATGAGAACGCCGAGGGTAATGGCAAGGGCGATGGCTCCGCGTCGTCGGTTGATGTTCATGGCGTGAGTTGGGTTAGGACGGCGGAGATTAGCGGTGCCAGGTGTTGGTGGGGTAGTAGTAGTAGGCGCCCGGGACGCGCACAACGCGGTAGTACGGCGGGCAGGAGACAAGAGCCCAGATGAGCAGGATGAACCAGCCGATGACGGTCCAGCCTAAAAAGAGATTGAGCACGAGGATGAGGGCGATGTTGTGTCCTCGATGGGCCGCGACGAGGGTGGGGAGGAAGTAGAGAAGGGCGAGTATGAGTAGGACGAGCATGGGCAACCTCGTTGCGGTCAGGCTTGTTGCACAGTGTACTACGCAGAGGGCGGGCGGGAAGTTCCGTGGTGAGTGATATTCTCGGGCGATGAGAGATGAGATGGATTCGGGCGGTCAGAGGCAGCGGCTGGTGGAGCTGTATCGAGAGATGACAGACGGAGAGTTGCAGAAGCTGGCGGCTCGGCCGGACGATTTGACGGACGAGGCGCAGGGTGTTCTGCGCACTGAAATGGGGAGCCGGCGATTACAGATGGAGCAAGGTGCGGTATTAGGTGCATCTGCCGCGGTAGATTTTTATACGGGGGCGCAGTCTGAGCCCGATATGAAGCCAGAGCCCGCAGCGAAGGGCTTGGCAAAGGGGATGGTGGTGCTGACGACGTTCCACGATGCGATTGCGGCGCGGGAGGCGTGTGGACTGCTGGAGGCCGAGGCAATTGAAATCGAGGTGCGGGATGCGGCGGAGAAGAGCTCCGGTGGAGGATCGTTTTATGGAGGGCCGCCCGTAGCGTTGCAGGTGATTGTGGCGCAGCGCGAACTGGGGCGGGCGATGGCGATCCTGCGGGAGAAGATGGGGATGTTTCCAAAGCAGGAGGTTGAGGTTGCGGATGAGGCAATCGACGATGGAACGACGGCTGTGCTGGGGGCGTTCGGGTATCGCAGCGACGCGGAGGATGTGGCGCGAATGCTGTTGGAGGCAGGAGTGTGGCACCGCATTACTGCCAACGCGGAGGGGAGTGTGGAGGGCGAAGACGCTTACACGCTGGAGGTGAAAGAGGTGGATTTGGTAAGGGCAGGAGAGATTGTGGAGCGAGGGTTGGGGATGGGGGAGGGGTGAGAGAAGACTATAACTCTGACGCTAGTGAACACGCACCAGCCAGCTAGCATTATGCGTGCCATAATCCTGGAATGAATCACTGCGATAGCCTTCAATGTTTGTGTGTACGTTTGCTCCAAACTTCCAGTCGTCTTCAATATAACCACGGAGCTCACGACCCAATTCCGTTTTGTCGGCGACGAGTGCAAGTGAAGAACAGACGTACTGTCCCTCGTGCGGCGTTCCGATGGTGAACAGTGGGCCACCGATGAGTCGCTGTAACTTTCCTTCGATGGCAAGGTCATTTGTCGAGTCGCCTTTTCCAATGAAGTCGCTAAAGAACTTCTTCAACTCATCTGCTGTGGCGTATCTCCAGCCCTCAAACTGTCGGCCTGCCGCCGTCTGTACCACAACTTGGTTGTACGAAAGTCCCGCAGTGAAGTTGAGGCGCAGCCACTCCAAGTGAGCCGTTCGATCGAGTAGGGCTGTGTTTTCGCCAAAGGTTGTGTCGACGAGCGAGAAATGTTTTTTCCAGTCAGTGTATGCAGGAACTGTAGGCAAGCCATCGTGAACAGCATCGCCGGTGATTGTTATGTATATTGGTTTGGAATTTACCGAGGCAAATGGTTTCAGCGCCTGAAAATCAATCTGATTTCCGTCCATACTCTTCTGGAATGCGTGAGCGAGGCCGCAGTCATTTGAATTGGCTGTATAGGGGCTCCATGTCAGGGTGATTTTGTACTTTCCGGGCGCACGTGGCAGCAATCCGATGCGTGCGAGGCTCTTCTCGAAGGTCAACGTCTTGCCCTGCTCGATGCGGTTTGGACATGCAATCTGCCCGTGACTTGTGTCGAGTTCATCCCAGGTAGAAAATTGCTGCAATGGCCCATCTTCGTCTTGAACCACGATGTGGATACTGGCCATTGCATCGCTTAATTCAGGGTCGGACGGGAGGAACGGTTCGCTATAGATAGGGTTTGCGTTGGAGACATTTTCGATGGCGATATGCAGCGGAATATCCTGACCCAACGGATAGGTCAACTTGTCCAGCGTCAGGTCGGCACGCATGCCTAGCTTGGTTGCGCCCCAGTTCCGTTTCATGGTTGCGACATCCACGACTTTGATCGTGACCGGGTTGGACTCGACCATATGAATCTCGCCGTCGGGTGCGGGGCTTGTCAATTGCACGACGCTAAAGGTTCGTGGTCCAAGTCCGCCCCAACGAGAGCGCTCGCCGGAATCGATACCGAATTCGTCCGGATGTTCTTTCGTCGGGTCGCGAGTAACCCACCAACGCTGACATTTTTTATTGCCTGGGCTCTCGATATCATCCATGCGGATGAAACCATTCTCGTCGACAATTTTCTCGATAAGTACGGGACAGTCCTTGCCTGAGCTAGGCAGAGTGGATAATTTAAGCTTCAGATCGATGAACTCCCGATCAATGTAGGTGTCTTTACTTGAGCTGAGCGTTGAGGGAGCCGGGAGGGGCTGGACTGGATCGGTGGATGTCTTCCAGTCAGGAGCAAAGTGGCCTGGTAAATAAGGCCCATACTGAACGTCGGAGCACTGCTGCGGAAGCAGGGACTTTGATGCCAGCAATATTCCATTTGGGCTGTTCCTAACTGTTAAGCGAAGGGTGCTAAGAGAATGACAATTCGTTGTCGGTGTCTGGGGCTGCGTGTACCAGCGAAGTGATGTGTATGCCGTCGCGCCTGGTTTCATCTCTAGTACAGGGCCCTGATCCGGTCCTCGTTCTGGGCGAAGCGCACATGAGGCCGCGGAGCTATTTACATAGTCCATCGCTAATACAGAGAGGTGATTCGGAGCTTGATAGACGTGGAGGGTAGTTTGTAGCGACTGGTTAGTGCAAGCGGGCATGTCGCTCAGGCGAACGAGTTCCGCAATTTGCTCCGAAGTCATCTGGGCGCGGTAGGAGGGGGACAAGCAAGTGAAAACGATTCCGGCTATAAGAAGCCGTCCTCTTAGTGGAACGCGCAGAGATCGATGCCGACTGCGCGATTGAATCGAGAGGCCCATTCCGTTAGTGTGCGCCGAGACTTAGCGGGTATCAAGAGCGAAAATGCTGAGGCCGTCCCCTGTGGAGACGGCCTTTGATTTCGTTGCTTGTGAGGTTGAGCTAGAGGACGCCGGCGGGTTTGGGGTTGGCCTTGTCGAATTTGGCGATGACGACTTTTTGGGCCAAGCCGAATTTTTCCATGACCCAGATGCCGTAGTAGTTGATATCGAACTCGTACCAGGTGAGGCCGTGGCGGGCGCTGACGGGGTGGGCGTGGTGGTTGTTGTGCCATCCTTCGCCGCCGGTGAGCAGGGCGACCCACCAGGAGTTGCGCGAGTCATCTTTAGTTTCGAAGCGGCGCGAACCGAAGAGGTGGGTAGCGGAGTTGACCAGCCAGGTGGCGTGCAGGCCGAGGGTGACGCGGAGGAATGTTCCCCAGAGAACCATGGAGACTGCTCCGTAAACGATGTGGCCGGCGGGCGCGAGGGCAGCGCCGAGGATAAGCTGCGCGATGCCAGTGACGGCGAGTGGAAGCCAGTGGTACTTGGAGAGCCAGACGTGGCCCTTATCGCGGGTAAGGTCGGGGGCGTAGCGGCCGAGGAGAGCTGTTTCAGAGTGAAGGGCGCGACCGGAGATGATCCAACCTGCGTGCGACCACCATGTGCCGTCGCGAGGAGTGTGCGGGTCGCCATCGTGGTCGGAGTTCTGATGATGGACTCGGTGAGTGGCAACCCAGAAGATGGGGCCGCCTTCGAGGGCCATGGTTCCGCACGCGGTGATGAAGTACTCGAGCCACTTGGGAACACGATATCCGCGGTGGGTGAGCAGGCGGTGGTAGGACATGCCGATGCCGACATTGATGGCAAAGAAGTACATGACGGCGAATACGGCGAAGTTCTTCCAGGAGAAGCAGAAGAGCGCGGCGATGGCGCCGACGTGGAAGAGAGACATGACGACGGCGGTGATCCAGTTGATGCGTCCCTGCTGGTGTTCGCGTCCCATGCGCAGGTCCTGCTTGATCTGGCGGGCGACTTCGGCGGCGCGACGGAGTGCGGCACGGCCCTCTGGGAGGGCGGGCGTGGCGATGGGCAGGGTTGCGGTGGAAGTCTGCGTAAAGGACTCGGCGGCGGTGGCTTCGGGCGTGAGCAGGGTTGGCGACATAGGTTTTTTGTTGGCCTCGGATGTTTGCGTACAGATTTTAGACTCAAAGCTAGCAGGGCTTGCTTCATGGTCTATGTAAGAGTTTTGTAATGGAAACGAAAGAGTAGTTTGTTAGGGTGTGTGTGGGGAAGATTGAGGGGGCCAGGATGATTTGTGGGCGAGTTTTGCGGTGTGGGGTATTGGCTGGGTTGGGCGGGATGATGCTGGCGGGTGCGGGGGCGCTGGGGCAGGGGACGGTGATGGATCTGCCTTCGAGTAAACAGATTGTGGGGGTGGTTCCGGGGAGCCCGCAGCGGCTGAATTCGGAGCCTGTATCGATGGCGGTGTCACCGGATGGGCGGTACGTGGTGACGGTGAATGCGGGGTATGGGACGTTCGAGTCAAAGTATGAGCAGTCGTTGGCCGTGATGGATACGCAGACGGGGAAGGTGGTGGACTTTCCTGATGCGCGGACGGGGTTGAGCTACAAGCAGACGCTGTACTCGGGGCTGGCGTTCAGCGGGGATGGAAAACATCTGTACGCGAGCATAGCTTCGCTAACGGACCCGACGGGGAGTTCGGTGGGGGATGTGGGGAATGGGATTGCGGTGTATAGGTTCGACGGGGGAAAGATTACGCCGGAGAGATTGATCCCGATTGGGTTGCAGAAGCTGGCGAGTGGACGGAAGACAGAGCTGATTGCGGGGTCGGATGGGACGATGGGTGTGCCGTACCCGGCGGCGATTGCGGTGGTACGAGAAGTTCCATCCATTCAGGGATACAACGGTAAATCTGTGCCGGGTATTCCAGAGCGACTATTAATTGCGGACAATCTTTCCGATGACGTTCTGCTAATGAATTCCAAGACGGGCGAGATTGTGCACCGGTTTGACCTGAGTGAGAGTGATGCGGTGCCGAGTACTTATCCGGTGGCGGTTGCGGTGTCAAAGGACGGGGCGCGGGGATTTGTAGCACTGTGGAACGCGAGTGAGGTGGTCGAACTCAATCTTGTGAACGGAAAGGTGGGGCGTAGGCTGGCGCTGCTGAAGCCGAGTGATCCGGTGAAGCCGGGGTCGCATCCGTGCGCGATGGCGGTATCGCCGGATGGGAATACGTTGTATGTGACGCTGGCGAATCGGGACGCAGTGGCGGCGATCGATATCAGCGGCGGTAATCCGGGAAAGCCCGAAGGGTATGCGGGGCTTGTCGGATATAAGGCGCCGAAGTTCGAGGTGAAGGGGTACTTCGACACGCGGCTGCCGGGGCAGAGTTATTTTGGCGCGGAGCCGGTGGCACTGGCGGTGAGTGCGGATGGGAGCCAGTTGTATGCGGCGAATATGGGTTCGGATGCGGTGGCGGTGATCGACACACGGAAGTTGACGACTTCGGCGGCGAAGCAGGGGATGGTAGAGCCGGTGGGGTTCATCCCGACTGAGTGGATGGCGATGAGCATGGCGATACTTCCCACCCATCGCGATAAGACCGCGATGAATGGGGCACCCGGCTCTGTGGCTGGAGAGAAGCTGTACATTGCGACGGACAAGGGGCGAGGAACGGGGCCAAATAATTTTGCACAGAAGCAAGTGACGGGAGTGGCTGCGCGGAGGAAGAGCGATTTCACATACATTGCGACACTGTTATATGGGTCGCTGGCGGCGGTGGATCTGAGTGCAGTAGACCTGAAGGCGGCGACGGTGGAAGTGATGGCGGCGAACCGGATGAAGGCGGCTGCGGAGCAGATTGCGTTTGCTGGAGGAAGCAATCCGATCAAGCATGTGATTTATATTCTCAAGGAGAACCGGACATACGATCAACTGCTGGGCGACCTGAAGCAGAACGGCAGGCCGGTGGGGAATGGCGATGCTGGGCTGGCGATGTATGGCGAGAGCGTGACTCCAAATCAACACGAGCTAGCGTTGCAGTTCGGCGTGCTGGACAATTTTTTCGATTCAGGCGACGTGTCGGGCGACGGGCATGTGTGGTCCAACGCGGCGATCAGCTCTGACTATGTTGAGAAGACGTGGCAGCAGCAATATCGCAACGGGCAGCGGGCATACGACTACGAGGGGGTCGTAGCGAATGGGTATCCGTTGCTGCAGAAGATTGCCGATGTAAATGAGCCTGCCAGCGGATACATGTGGGGCAACGCGGAGACTCACGGCAGGACGCACTATAACTTTGGCGAGTATATTGCGTCGACGTTCTGCGCAGCGAAGAAGAGTGGAAGCTCGCAGGATGGGCCCTTGCTGATGGGACAGGAGTGCTCGAAGAACGCGATTGAGCCGGGAGGTGAGATTCCGGTGGAGTGGGGTGGTGGTGTAAGCAAATGGCCATGGGCGATCCCTTTGCTGGCGACCAACGTAGCGACCAAGCCGGAGTTGGTAGGACACTTTGCGGTGGAGTGTCCTGACTTCAATTTGAGGATTCCGGACCAGATACGGGCGGAGGTGTTTTTGCACCACTTTGCGGGATGGGTAAGTGACCGCGCGGCAGGGAATGACAGCATGCCGAACTACATAACACTGCGGCTTTCGGATGACCACACAGCGGGGACGGCTGTGGGTGGGCCAACACCGAAGGCCTCGGTGGCGGACAACGACCTGGCGGTGGGACGGGTGGTAGATGCGGTGAGCCACTCGCCGTACTGGGGCGATACGGCAATTTTCATTCTGGAGGATGATGCGCAGAACGGGGCGGACCATGTGGATGCGCATAGGAGCCTTGCATTAGTGGTGAGCAAATATGCATCGCGGGCGAAGGATGGCGGGACGTTTGTAGACAGCCGGTTCTATACGACTGTCAGTGCAGTGCGGACGATGGAGACTCTGTTGGGACTGCCGCCCATGAATAATAACGATGCGCTGGCCCCGCTACTGAAGTCTATGTTTACGGGGTCGGGTGACCAGCAGCCGTATTCGGCGGACTATATGAACCGCGAGAACGGGTTGATTTATAGCGCGAATGCTGCGAATGCGGTGGGATCAAAGGAGTCGGCGAAGATGGACTTCACGCACGCGGACCGGGCGGACACGAGCAGATTGAATGTAATCCTATGGCGGGACGCTATGGGAGATCGCGCGATACCGGCTGAATTGACCGAAAAGCGGAAGAAGGTGAAGAAGGATGCGGACGACGACTGAAGCCTAACTTCTGCGGAGATAAGCTGCGCGAGATAATATAGATATATCTCTTTTGGTGTGTGGCTTGGAATGACGTTTCCCCTCAGGTTGGCGCGAGTTTTTTTAGTTGTTGCAGGAATGCTGATGCTCTTTGAAAGCTTGCTTGGATTGGACTATGCGCTCGATATTGGGTTCGGTTCTGTACGCGCACTTTTCAATGATCTATGTTTGATGGCGGGATTTCCGATCTATCTATTCGGATTAACCAGTTTGCGCAATGCATCCGTGAGTTTATGGGTATTTTTAATCCTGCAGTGGCTCAATCATGGTCACGTCGGGTTTCATGTTGGTGTGATGCTGGCCAATCCATTTGACTGGCTGCATGGCCTTTGCTCCTTTCTTTCGGCCATATTGGTGAGTGTCTCGACCTGGATGCTGTGCAAGCCTCAAGATGGTATTGTCCATGTCAACATGCGCACAATCTTCGACTGACCTATTTCGCAGCCAAGGAGAACCATGGGGAGTGAGAGCTTAGGGCCATTCCGTCTGGCGCCGTGGTTTAGTGAACGTCCATGGGGGACGCGCGATCTGCGGCCGTGGTATGGGGAGACGGGGACGACCAAACCGGTGGGCGAAGCATGGCTGACTGGGCCGCAGTGTCTGGTGGAGACGGGCTCACTGAAGGGGAAAACGCTGGCACAGGCGGTGGCGGAGTCGGGCGATGCGCTTCTTGTCAGCGGAAGCAAGGCGGAGTTTCCACTACTGGTAAAGCTATTGTTTCCAAGCGAAAAGCTGTCTGTGCAAGTGCATCCTGACGATGCGATGGCGCAGGAGATGGGAGAGCCACGGGGCAAGACGGAGTGCTGGTATGTGCTGCAGGCGGAGGCTGGAGCGACGATTGCGTTGGGGCTGCGCAAGGGCGTGACGAAGGAAGCGGTGCAGGCGACGACGGATGGGGCACATCGGGTGGGAATGACGATGGAAGACCTGCTGGAGTGGGTCACGGTGACGGCTGGAGAGATGGTATTTGTGGATGCTGGGACAGTGCATGCGATTGGACCAGGGGTGGTGCTGCTGGAGACACAGCAGACCAGTGATACGACCTATCGGCTGTACGACTATGGGCGGGGACGGGAACTGCATATGGAGTTGGGGCTGCGCGCGATGAAGATGCGGACAGCTGCGGGCAAGGTGCAGCCACGGGCGATGGATGGCTTTGTCAGACTGATTGAGCAGAAGTATTTTGTGGTGGATCGGTATGATGTGGCGGCGGGTGGCGAGGCGATTGTTCCGGTGCAGGGAGCGGGGTGTTTGGTGGGGTTGAGGGGAATGGCTGCGGTGATCGGCGGTCCGGAGGGGCAGGTGGAGCTATTGACTGGGCGTGCGGTAGTAATTCCAGCGGAATGCAAGACGGTGCGGGTAATGAGCAGCGTGGGGGCAAGCTTTGTGAGGTGTTGGGCGCCGTGAGTGCAAGAGCAAATCACTGAGATCACAGAGAAGAAGAGAGAACGCAGAGAACTGCTGGGGCGGCAAGCTGCGTGACTGTATGGCGAGGATGCGGTTAGGATGGTGCACGTAGTTTTAAGAGGAGGGATGATGCGACGAAGAGAAGCTGTATTGGTGTGTGCGATTGGTCTAGTGATGAGTGGGACGATGGGATGGGCGCAGGCACCAGCGGCGCAACCGACTCCTGTACCCCCGGGTGGTGTTACCCCGGTGAGGCCGCAGCGCGCACCGGCCCCGCCCGCGGTGATGCCGGCGAATTCTCCTGCGCCAACACTACTTTGGCCGAATGGGGCACCTGGAGCGCAGGGTGATACCGACGCGGACAAGCCGGCTATCTATGCGTGGTTGCCCGCGACGAACCCGACGAAGACGGCGGTGGTGATTGCGCCTGGAGGCGGGTACGAACATCTATCGGTGGTGCATGAGGGGTCGGACATAGCTGCATGGCTGAACTCGCATGGGGTGGCTGCGATTCAACTTCGATACAGGATTGGGCCGAAGTATCATAATCCGATTGAGTTGGGCGATGCGCAACGCGCGATCCGCATGGTGAGGGCGAATGCGGCGGCGTATGGCGTGGCACCGGACCACATCGGGATATGGGGCTTTTCGGCAGGCGGACATCTGGCAGCCTCAGCAGGCACCCTATTCGATGCGGGGAGTGCTGCGGCAACGGATCCAATCGATCGGCAGAGCAGCCGACCAGATTTCATGATTCTGTGCTATCCGGTGATCACGATGGAGGACCCGTATGTGCACAAGGGATCGCGGATGTATCTGTTGGGCAATGCACCGACGCAGGCAGAGATGGATGCGTTGTCACCTGAACTGCATGTGACAGCACAGACTCCGCAGACCTTTATGTTTTCCACGACGGACGACCATACGGTGCCGATCATGAACAGTGTGATGTTCTATTCGGCGTTGGTGAAGGCAGGAGTTTCGGTGGAGATGCACCTATTCCAGCATGGAGGACATGGGTCAGGATTAGGGGTAGGGAACCCACAGTTGAGTGTGTGGCCAGATGATCTGCTGCTGAAGTGGATGCGCGAGAAGGGGTATGCGGCGGCTCAGTAGGGAGTACATCCCGCCCAACGCGATATAGCAGCGATGAATGGGATACCGGGCACTTGCAGGAGGAACTAAAAAAACGCCCCATCCTTAGTTTGGGAAGGATGGGGCGTATTTCATGAAAGAAGAGTACTTCGGCTGCTACTGGTGAAGGGATAGAAGATAGTTGCCGTATCCGATGATGACGGTGGAACCAATGAGCAAGACGAGGCCAGCGGCGACGAGTAGCTTGGTGCGAGCACTGGTGCCTTTCCACTCTTTGAAGATGATGCCCCAGAGGGTGGCGAAGATGATGACGGAGGCCATGAGCAGGGTCCAGGAGGAGAAGTCGTAGATCCCCATCTTGGTTTTGGCCATGGAGTTGAAGAAGAACTGGAAGTACCAGAGGACACCGGCGAGGATTGCGTAGAGGTAGTTTGCGAAAAGGGTGGAGGGAGCGATGCGGTCGTAGGTGGAGGTATCGAGCGGATCGAAGTCGACCAGGGTATCTCCGGCGGTGGCGGCAGCGCGCATGGGGTTGACCCCAGGTTCGCCAAAGAACTGACGGAAGGAGCCATTCTGAACGATCAGGATGGCGGACCAGACGATATTGGTGAAGAAGCCGCCCCAGAGGAGAACGACGAGGATGGGCAGGTTCTGCCAGATCTCATTATGTCCAGCGGCGAGCAGATGAGTTTTGGCGATGGCTGCGATGGGGGCACCGGAGTCGAGTGCGAAGGCGAAGAAAGCACTCATGAGGCCAGCGAGGATGGCGATGGCGAGACCCTTACCGAAGGCGAAGGTCTGCTCTCGGGACTCGATGGTTTCGTCCGCGCCGATCTCATGTTCTTTGGAGTAACCGGCGGCGCCGTTTACAGCCACTGCGAAGGCGCAGATGAGGACACCGAGCAGGGTGATCTGTCCGGAGTGGGTATGGGCGATATCCATGATGGTGCCGTGATAGATCGGCGGGATGATGGTGCCAAAGACCATGCAGAGGCCGAGGGCGATGGAATATCCGAGGGCGAAGCCAAGATACCGAATGGCCAGCCCGAAGGTGAGTCCACCGATACCCCACAGCGCACCGAAGAGGATGGTGTAGGTGAGGGCGTGGTTGGTGGGGTCCGCATGCGCCTCGGCAATGATGGACCACAGATTGGGAACGAAGATGTAGGCAAGCAGTGTGGGTGCCGCGATCCATGCGGCAAAGCCCTGGATAATCCAGTAGACCTCCCAGGACCAGCGTTTGATCTGGCGGAAGGGGATGAAGTTGGTGGCGGAGGAGAAGCCGCCGATCAGGTTATAGATGACTCCGATGAATGCGTTAGGGACCACGGTGCCTCGCTTCTACGGGAAGTTGAATGCGGTGAATGCGGACGGCTGGGATGAAACTAATAAAGGCGGTTCCATCTTATCTGAGGCAGTTGCAATGTGGAAATAAAAGCTGGGGGTAATCCCATGTCTCAGGATCGAGGCATGGGGTACCCAAGGATGAGGCGAGTCCCAGCGTTAGAAGCCAAGGGTGCGTATGACGTTGCGGATAGAGTCGGCGCTGGCGCGCAGGCCGGCTACTTCCACGTCGTTCATGGGCACGGGCAGAAGCCGCTCGATGCCACGGTGTCCGACGACGGTAGGCACTGAGATGCAGACATCGCTGATGCCACGGTAGTCGGTGAGCAGGGAGCTGACGGGAAGTACCCGGTGCTCGTTCCAGAGGAGAGCTTCGAGGATGGTGGAACCGGCGAGGCCGATGGCGTAGTTGGTGGCTCCCTTGCCTGCGATGATGACACCGGCAGAGTTGCGCACGCCGTGCAGGATTGCCTTTTCGTCTTCGGCGGTGAGGGGACCGTGTCCTGGCATCTCCCAACTTTGCACGGGTACTCCACCGATGGTGGTGGTGGACCAGAGGGGAATCTCTGTATCGCCGTGTTCGGCGACGATATAGCCATGAACGCTTTGCACGGCCACGCCGCAATGCTGGGCGATCATGTAGCGGTAGCGTGCGCTGTCTAGCACAGTACCGCTGCCAAAGACGCGGTTGGTGGGAAGTCCGCTTACTTTGAGGGCAACGTAGGTGAGGACGTCGACGGGGTTTGTGACCATGAGGATGGTGGCGTCGGGCGCGACTTTGAGTAGATCAGGGATGAGGGTGCGACACATGTCGGCGTTGATTCCGGCAAGTTCGATACGCGATTGGCCTGGCTTCTGTCGTGCGCCTGCCGAGACGACGATGACGTCGCAGTCGGTCATGACCTGGATGTCGTCGGAGCCGTCTATGGTGGCCATGGGGACAAACTGCACGCCATGGTTGAGGTCGAGAACCTCGGCGTCGACCCTGGATTTAGCTACGTCGAAGAGACTGATATGTTTACCGATTCCTTTTACCAGACATGCATAGGCGATGGTCGCCCCCACGCTGCCCGCGCCTACGATTCCGATCTTTCCCTGCCACTTGCCCATTGCGGTGAATCCTCCACCCAACAAACTAACATAAAGCGGTTGATTTCGCGTTCCCTCGATCGCAACGCGATCGAGGGAACGCGGGTCTTCTAGATAACGCATATGCGGCCCGCATGAATGCGGGCCCTTCCGGATTTACATGAATCTAATATTAAATTTGTTCGGTTGCGTATAGTACATCTGATGAAATATCCGGTACTTCGAAGAGCACGAGAAGGCGGGTTGGCGGATGTGTTTGCGCAGGGAGTATATTTCCATCCATGCAGTTTCGAAGCTTTAAGGGGGATAGGACATGAGTAAGGGCAGTGCGAATTCCGGCGCGAGCGCGACGGAGAAGGTTTTTGCGGCGTTGGATGGGTTCCGGATCGAGGTCCCATCGTGGGGCTTTGCCAACACCGGGACGCGGTTTGGCAAGTTTGTGCAGGCGGGCGCGGCGACATCGCTGGAGGAGAAGTTCAGTGACGCGGGCGAGGTGAACAAGCTGACGGGCGCCAGTCCAACGGTGGCTCTGCATGTGCTGTGGGACCTGCCGAATGGCAAGGGCGACGTTCCGGAGCTGAAGCGGCTGGAGAAGAAGTATGGCGTGAAGTCAGGGGCGGTGAACCCGAATTTGTTCCAGGCGCAGGAGTACAAGTACGGATCGATTGCGAACCCGAGTGCGGAGATCCGCAAGCACGCGTTGGCGCACCTGCTGGATTCGGTTGAGATCGGCAAGGCGCTGGGCAACAAGGATGTGTCAATCTGGCTGGCCGATGGATCGAACTATCCGGGAGCGCAGTCGATGCACAAGCGGATTGAATGGCTGGAGGAGACACTGAAGGCGACGCACGCGGCGCTGGGTCCGAACCAGAGGATGCTGGTGGAGTATAAGCCGTTTGAGCCGGCGTTCTATCACACCGACATCGCGGACTGGGGCATGGCGTTATCGCTGTCGCGTGCCGCCGGACCGAAGGCCAAGGTGTTGGTAGATACAGGGCACCACCTGCAGGGATGCAATATCGAGCAGATCGTGACCTGGCTGCTGCATCTGAATGTACTGGGCGGCTTCCACTTTAACGACAGGAAGTACGCTGATGACGATCTGACGCTTGGATCGATCGACCCATATCAACTGTTCCGCATCTTCCACGAGATTCTGGTGAGCGATTCGCCGGCGGTGAAGGGAATTGCGTACATGATCGACCAGAGCCACAACATGAAGGGCAAGATGGAGGCGATGGTGCAGTCGGTGGTGACGGCGCAGGAGCTGTTTGCGAAGGCAGCGCTGGTGGACCACAAGAAGCTGGACAAGTTGCAGCAGTCGTGCAGCCTGGTAGAGGCCGAAGAGACCTATCGGGGCGCGTTCTGGACCGACGTGCGACCGATGGTAAAGGAGTGGCGTGTGGCGCGCAAGCTGCCCGCCGAGCCGCTGAAGGCCCTGAAAGAGAGCGGATACGTGGAGAAGATCAGCAAGGAACGTGGAGCCAAGAACGCAGGCAGCGTTTCCAGCTACGCGTAATGGCATGGAAGAGAAGACAGGAAACAAGGGCCGGACTGCGATGTGCAGTTCGGCCCTTGTTATTCTTTGTGGTATGAAAAATCTGCTTCATTGCGGATGCGTCACTGCGTTGCTGGTTGGTGTTAGTCTTTTGGCGATTGCGGTGGGTGCGCAGACATGGCAGCTGCAAACATTTGGCGATGTACTACCTGAGACTCACACGGCGATGGTAGCTGGGGTTGAATCGTTTAGAGCTGGTCGGTATGAAAATGCTGTTGCGAACTTTCGCAAGGCAACACAGCTTGAACCGGGCAATGAGTTTACCCATCTCTACCTTGGTATTGCCTATGCTTATCAGGTTGTTCCAAATTTGCTTATTTCAAAGAACATGCAGTTAGCGAATTCGGCGTTGGTGGAGTTCAACGTCGTGCTCAAGATTCATCCCGATGATCTGACTGCTATCAAGCAGGAGGCCACCGTCTATCGCAACATTCAAAGATACGACGAGACGAAGAGGTGGGAGCAGAAGGTTATAACGATCGAACCGAATGCCCCTGAGGCCTTCTATATCCTGGGCTCAATTGATTGGACTCAGGCCTACAAGAATACTGTCGAGATTCTGTCCGCCGAAGGGTTGACAGATGATCGTATGGGAAATGTGAAATTATCTTACGGAGCATGCGAGAAGATGCGCGAGGAGAACGCCGCACTGGTGGACGATGGGATTGCAAACCTGAAGCACGCAGTCGAACTCAATCCGGATTACTCGGACGCGATGCAGTATCTACAGCTGATGTATCAGCGGCACGCAGACTTTGCATGTGGTGATGCAGCGGCACTGAACGCGGACTTGAATCTTGCGGATGAATGGAACTCGAAGGCGATGGCGACGCGCAGGCGGGAAGCGCTCCTCCCTCAGAAGTGATCGCACTCACAAACGGTGAGGTGCGGCGGTTGGTATTCTTGAATCTATATGGCGAAACCAATTGTTCTGACGATTCTTGATGGATGGGGCTATCGGGCCGCGACCAACGGTAATGCGATTGCGATGGCGCGCAAGCCGGTATACGACGCGCTGCTGAGGGATTATCCCAACACGCTGCTTCATGCAAGCGACCATTATGTGGGACTGCCCGACGGGCAGATGGGCAATAGCGAGGTGGGCCATCTGAACCTGGGGGCGGGGCGAATTGTGCGCATGGACATTACGCGCATCGACCTGGCAATTGCGGATGGGAGCTTCTTTACCGATCCAACACTGCTGGCAGCTGTGGCCCATGCACAGGAGAAGGGAAGCGCGCTGCACATCATCGGGCTGCTAAGTGATGGTGGCGTGCATTCGCATGTGCGACATCTATATGCGCTGCTGCGGCTGGCGGCGCAGAAGAGGCTGAAGCGCGTCTTCGTTCATGCGTTCATGGATGGACGCGACACGTCGCCGACCGGCGGTGTGGGATATATCGAGGAGCTACAGGCGCAGTTTCGCGCGACAGGCGTGGGGCAACTGGCGAGCGTGAGTGGGCGCTACTACGCGATGGACCGCGACCTGCGTTGGGAGAAGGAGCACCAGGCCTTCGACGCGCTGGTGACTGGACACCCCGTGGGTGGGACATACGCGGATGCAGTGGCGCGGGTGAAGGAGCTGTACAACGGCGGGACCACGGATGAGTTCATTCCTCCGTTCACGGTTGTCGATGCGGCGGGCAAGGCTGTAGGGGCGATTCGTGATAACGATGTGGTGATCAACTTCAACTATCGGGCGGACCGTGCGCGACAGATTACTCGGGTGCTGGCACGGAACTCGGGGCTGACGGCGAATGGCGGAATGGATTTGCCGAAGGCTGCTGAGTTGGATGCGGAGATTCCGCGCAACACTGTGCCGACGGGCATTCATTACGTCTGCATGACGCAGTATGACAAGAACTACAAGCTGCCGATTGTGATTTCGGCGGAGTCGATGGACAATCTGCTGGCAAATCTGATGGCGCAGGGCAACCTGCGCAACCTGCGTGTGGCGGAGACGGAGAAGTACGCGCATGTGACTTACTTCTTCAACGGCGGGATCGAGAAACCGTTCGGTGGGGAAGACCGAGTGCTGGTGCCATCGCAGAGGGTGGCGACGTATGATCTGGCGCCGGAGATGTCTGCTGCGGGGATTGCCGATGCGGTGATCAAGGCGGTGGCGGATACAGCGTTCGACGTGATCATTGTGAACTTTGCCAACGCGGATATGGTGGGCCACTCGGGCAAGATCGAGCCGACGGTGCGCGCGGTAGAGACGGTGGATACTCAACTGGGCCGCGTGTATCAGGCGGTGAAACAACGGGGCGGGAGCCTGCTGGTGACGGCGGACCATGGGAACGCGGAGATGCTGATCGATCCGGTAACGGGCGGACCACACACCGCGCACACAACCAATCCGGTGCCGCTGATCCTGGTGACGGACGCGGCGAAGGGGACGATGAGCCTGCGGGCAGATGGGAGTCTGCGGGACATTAGTCCGACGATGCTTGGACTGCTGCGGATGGAGAAGCCGAAGGATATGACGGGGGGCGACCTGCGCATCTCTGCAACTGCATAGGTCGAGCTTTCAGCCCGGACCCCATGCATGCGCAGAAGCGCGCATGAATGGGGGAGCTGAGAAACCCTACATGGAGCCCATGGGCATGGTGGTGCCGTCGGGCATGGTCATGACGGCGAGGGTGGGCTTGGCTTTCTGTTTGGGCTGCTGAATCGGGCTTTCGTGCTGGTTCTCAATCATGGCGAACATGGTCTTCATATTGCAGGCCAGCTTGCCGGCGGAGGCCAGCGTGGATGAGGAGACTGAGCCGCGATAGCAGTTGATGGAGGCGTTCTTGGTGGTGACGCCGATAGGCAGGACGTAGTGGTAGGCTCCGGAGGGAAACTCCGGGGTGGGGCTGGTGATGCCGTTGCAGGCGTCCAACTGGGAGACGTTGACGATGCTGCCGTTGATATCTCGGCCACCGTAGATGGGGAAGCCGTCGAGCGCGATGCCGATGATGTGCGAGGGGCCGGTGGCTGTGTCGACCTGAGAGGTTACGCAGTTGGGCGTACCGTGGGCGTGCCAGGTCATACCGTTGCTGTGAGAGTTGCACTGATCGAGGAAGTACGCAGTCTGCGAGTTGCCGTTACCGTCGGTGAAGGTGTAGGAGGCGTTGTCGGCGACGGCGGGTGTGCTTTGGTCCATCTCGTAGGGATTGAACATGGCCGTGCCTGAGATGAGATAGCCGATAGCTCCTCTGCTGGTGGATGTAGTTGAGCTGGCCTGAGTGGGGCAGATGTTGAGGGTGGTGGAGGAGCCGCGCAGCGTAGGCGCAATGACTGAAGCGTAGGAGATGACGGCCAGAGGCGTGTTGGTAACCGCGGTGTAGGCTACGGGCGTTTGGCCGTTGTTGGTGGGGGCGAGGTAGTAGGCGTTGGGCGTGTAATCGGGCTTGCCGCTGGTGGTAAGGGTCATCTGGCAGGCGCTGGGATAACTAACGCTGACGGTGGAGCCGAAGGACATGGATTTGTAGACGGCAGTGTATTGATTGGTGGATGCCGTGGAAGACGAGGTCGAGGCAGTGGAGGAAGCTGCGGTCATGCTGCTGCCGCATCCGATGGCGATGATTGCGCCGCAGAGTGAGATGACAAGAAGACGAGGGAGAGAGATTCCGCGGCCGGGGCCCTGGGCCGCATGAGCAAGAGTGTTCATGCGCTTGTCCTTTCCTGGTGCATGGACTCGCCGCGTTGATTGGGCCCGGAACGCGGGAGACTAGATCGCACGGTAAGACGGGCACATGATGCGACGGGATTACATGGGGAGGGTGAAAGAACAACAGAAAATGCGGGGATCTTCGACGAATTAACGACTTGCCAAGCTAGAGGTCACGTCGGCCTTCGAGTGCGCGGGAGAGGGTGACTTCGTCGGCGTATTCGATATCGGAGCCGGCGGGGAGGCCGGTGGCGATGCGGGTGATGCGTAGGGTTGGTGCGAGGTGGCGAATCTCAGTGGCGAGGAATGCGGCGGTGGCTTCGCCCTCGGTGGTGGGCGAGGTGGCGAGGATGACTTCGTGTATGCAGGTTGCCGGATCGGTGAGGCGAGTGAGGAGGTTGCTGATGCGGAGCTGTTCCGGGCCGACTCCGCCGATGGGCGAGAGGGTTCCGTGGAGGATGTGGTATACGCCGTTATAGCTGCGCGACTTTTCGATGGTGGCAATGTTGGTAGGCTCTTCAAGGACGCAGACAGTGTGCTGATCGCGGGCGGGATTGGTGCAGTAGACGCAGGGATCAACTTCGGTGATGTTGTTGCAGATGGAGCAGAGGCGGAGTTTGGCGCGCAGGACGAGTATTGAGTCGGCGAGGGCACGGGCGTCTTCATCGGTACCGCGCAGAATGTGGAATGCGATGCGCTGGGCGGACTTGGAGCCGATGCCGGGGAGCTTGCGCAGTTCGTCGATGAGTCGTGCGATGGGGTCGGCGAAGCGGGCCATGGATTACTCCAAACCGGGAAGATTGAGGCCGCTCATAAGTCCAGCGACGGAGGATTTGATGGCCTCGTCTGCACGGCGGCCAGCCTCGTTGATGGCTGCTGTGATGAGGTCTTCGAGGAGTTCGATGTCGCCGGTGGATGCACCGAGAGCGGTGGGTTCGATTTTGAGGCGAAGGACTTCTTTTTTGCCGTTCATGCGGACAGAGATCATGCCGCCGCCGGATTCGGCTTCGACGATTGTGGTGGCGAGCTTCTGCTCCATCTGGGCCTGCATTTCGCGGGCTTGCGACATCATTTCTTTCATCTTGCCGAGATCGGGAAATGCCATTTCTATTCCTCTGATGCAAATACGGAGATTCTGGCTTCGCCAGAATGACGAACAATGCAGAGATGCGGTTAGTCGGGTTCGCGGAGGTCGATGACGGATTGGAGATCTGCGGAGAAGAGCTTTTGCGCCTGCTGGACCATTGGATGCTCGAGGGCACGGGCCTGGACCGAGCCAGTTCGGGCTGGACGAGATTTTTTTATGGGTTGCGCGGCGACAGAGGGGAGCAAGGTGAGCTTGAGGATGCCGGCATCGCGCAGGACGGAGCGAAGGATTTTTTCCGCCTCGGAGTTGAGGATGACGGGCAGCATGGTTTTGGAGAGGGCGGTTTGAATGCTGGCTTCGCCATCGGCGATGACCCAGTGGGCCTCGTCGAGGGCTTCTGCCGCGGATGTTTGAGCGGCAGCGGTCAGGGCCTGTACAGCGATGAGTTGGGGATCGATTGTGGATGGCGTGGTGGCGGGTGAGGGGGCGAGTTCGAGTGCAGTTGCCCCGCGGGTTTCAGGGACGGGTTGAGGAGTGACGGATGAGATGGGGATGGGAGCTGACATCTCTGGACGGCGACGGGCCTTGTCCTGCTCGAAGGGTGAAAATGCTGGTGCTGAGGAGGCGGATTTCTCACTCATGCTGGAGTGAGAATCCGGATTGGGTGGGACGGCAAGTTTTGAGGCGATTTTGCCGCTCATGCTGGAGTGTTGCCCGGCCATCGATGCGGCAGCTGCTTTACCGGCGGATGGGGTGCCTGATTTTGTAGTGGGAAGCTGGCTTAGGAGTTCTTCGATGGGAAGCAGTCGGCGAAGATGGACCAGCTTGAGCAGGCCGAGTTCGAAGTGGAAGCGCTGCTCCTGGCGGTAGCCGAGCTCGTCGAAGGTGCGGAGCATGACCTGAAGAAAGCGAGTGAGCTCTTCTTCGCTGAAGAGGGATGCGGTGCGGGCGGCGCGGCGCTGCTCGTCCGGGGAGATTTGCAATAGCTCGTTACCGATGCCCTCGGCGGATTCACCCTCCGGGGAGAGGCCTGCGATGCTGGCGACGAGAGCGTTGCGCAGATAACGTACGCACTGGCGGGCGAGTTGGGCGGGGGAGTTGCCGGCGTCGAGCAGTTGGTTGGCTGCGAGCATGACCTCTGCTGCGTTGTTGGCGTTGACAGCCTCGAGGATGCGCTCAAAGACTGCGTTGGGGACGGTGCCCATAAGTTCGCGAATTTGGGCGGCGTCGAGATGGGGATGGCCGTCGTCACTGGTGGGGGCAGATGCGATGGCCTGATCCATGATGGAGAGGGCATCGCGCATGGATCCGTCGCCGGCTTCGGCGAGCAGGGAGAGCGCGGATTCGTCCGCGACGACGGCCTCGCTGGCTGCGATGGAGCGGAGCTGGCCGAGGATGTCGATGAGCTTGACGGCGTGGAAACTGAAGTGCTGGCAGCGAGAACGGATGGTTTGGGGAAGGTCCTCGGGCTGGGTGGTGGCCATCATGAAGATGATGTGGGGGGGCGGCTCTTCGAGAGTCTTGAGGAGGGCATTGAAGGCTGCGTCGGTGATCTGATGAGCCTCGTCGAGGATGTAAATCTTGTAGCGGTCGCGTGCTGGGGCGTAGCGTGCGGCGTCGCGCAGCTCGCGAATCTCGTCGATGCCGCGATTAGTGGCGGCGTCGATTTCGATGACATCGACGGCGTTTCCGGCCTTAATTTCAGTACAGGATTCGCAGATTTCGCAGGGCTCGGCGGTGGGTCGGGCGGGGGAGCCGATGGCATTGCGGCAGTTAAGAGCCATGGCCAGGATGCGGGCGATGGTGGTTTTGCCGATGCCACGATGACCGCTGAAGATGTAGCCATGAGCGATACGGTTCTGGTTAAGCGCGTTGGTGAGGGTGACGGTGACGTGGTCCTGACCGACGACATCGGCGAAGCGCTGGGGACGGTACTTTCGAGCTAGAACCTGATAGGCCATGGACGAGATTGATTGTACCGCCCTGGAGGGTAGCGGGGGAGCGAGTCAACGAGCTAGCGTAGCTTGACGTCATTGCGAAGTGCGGTATAGTCCCTGTAATTTGGGAGTATGAGATTCAGGGCTATTTCCCTCCCTGCGCTGCTTACGGTGGCCAGTGTATGTGCGCAGACTGCATCAAAACCGATTGAACCGAATGGCACGGCGAAGGCTGCCAATGCGCTGAACGCCTACAAGGAGTTACGGGCTGATGCACTTGGCACCGAGGGTGTGACGGTCAAGAATTTCACCTTGGAGCGAGAGGGCGGGAAGTTCACCTTCGAGCAGGGTGCATTTTACTTTTACACGCCGGTGGAGGGTCGGGAGACGGGTGCTGTATTTGTGGGGAAGGGCCTGTTCGAACTAGCGGGACAGGATCTATACCAGCAGCGTTCGCTGGCACTGCTGACCAAGCAGAGTTCGATGCATCAGGAGTTCAGCACGCTGGTTCTTCGTTTTGCCGACGACACGGCGGATGAGATCCGCAAGGCATCTGTAGGAACTCTCATCGCGAAAGCTTCGCCTGCGGAAGCTCAAACTGCAACCGCGGAGGTGGCGAACGGATTCAGGAATAAGTTGCGCAACAACCTGGATCTGCGCTTGTTGGCGGATGTGCTGGGAGACAGCGATGGCATGGGAGATTTTTTCCTGGCATGTTTCCGGATGGGCGACGCGGCTACCGGAAAAAATGTGCTGTTTCTGATTGATCCAGAAGGGACGTTCCACGCCGCTCCCGATGAGGTAGGGCTGTCGACCTGGAATGACAATGAGGTTGATCCCTGGATTTCGTATCTGATGCAGAACGCAAAGGAGGACGACCTGGGCAACCGGGTGCAGGTGACGGACGAAAGTGTGGATGTGACGTTCGACTCTACGGGCATGATGAAGGGTTCGGCGGAGACGACGATGAAGGTACTACGCGACGGAATGCGCGTGGTACGACTGAACATATATCCGACGCTGCGTGTATCCGGGGTGTACAGCGAGAGTGGGGCACCGCTGGACTTTGTGCAGGAGGCGAAGGAGAAGGATGCCGAATTCGCAGTTGTGTTGCCCGAGGGGGCGAAGGCGGGCGATACGCTGCGTCTGCTGACGGTATACAGCGGCGCGGACGCGCTGCACTCAGACGGAAACAACACCTTTCATCTTGACTCGGGGGCACAGTACAGCTGGTATCCCTCCGGTACGGGAGGAATGACCGACGTCGCAAATTTCACCATGACCTTCCATATGCCTAAGAACTTGCAATTGGTGGCCAGCGGAAAGCAGGTGAGCCAGTCTGCGGAAGGCTCAACCATGGTGAAGACAGTATGGGTGACAGAAGGACCGGTTGCCGCAGCCGGATTCACCTTGGGCGACTTCAAGACGCTTGAGGAGAAGGCTGCCGTGGGACCGATGGTGGACGTCTTCAGCAATGTGGACATTCCAGATCTTTACAAGTCAATGCTACAGACCGCTGCGGCAGGTAACCAGAGTACGACACAGGCTCTAAAGACTGAGCTAACACAGGGGAAAGCGGCGTTGCAGTTGTACGCGGACTTTTACGGCAAACTGCCTTACGACCATATTGCACTGTCGCAGCAGAGCGAATGCAGTTATGGAACGATCTGGCCGATGCTGGTATCGCTTCCGATCTGCGGATTTATGGATCCGTCGGTACAAGGCAAGCTGGGGATGTTTGACAGTACTTATTGGGGGGAAGTGACTGCGACTGAGGTAGCGCATCAATGGTGGGGCGGGCTTGTTGGTTTCTATAATTATCGCGATCAGTGGTTGCGAGATGGTCTGGCGAGCTATTCGGTGGGCATGTTCCTGAATGGCACATCTGTAAAGCCGCAGGACTACCGAGATTTCTGGAATAAACAACATGAACAATTATTGTTGAAGAATGTACAAGGCGTGCGGCCTTTGGACCTGGGGCCTCTGACCATGGGGGAGCGGGGCTCGAACAGCAAGCCGGGAGAAGACGCCTGGCGCGTGCTGATGACCAGCAAGGGTGCGTATGTGGTTCACATGCTGGACATGATGTATTGGACGCCTGCGTTTGGAGACAAGCCATTCAAGCTGGCGATGCAGAAGTTTGTGAGAGATTTTTCGGGTAAAGCAGTGCGGACCGAAGATTTTAAAGCAGCGATGGAGCGCTCGATGTCGCACACACTGGACCTGCAAAAAAATGGCAAGCTTGACTGGTTCTTCAATGAGTATGTCTATGGTACAGAGCTACCTCACTACACAGTCAGCTCGGATTTCACGGTTGACAGCAAAGGGATGACAAGCGTGCATCTGAAGATGACACAGAGCAACGTATCTCCTAGCTTCGTGATGCTGATCCCGATGTATATGGAGTTGAAGAACGGGGAAGTGAAGCGGATGTTCAATGTAGTGATCTACGGCAACGGAACCATCGACCAGAATATTCCATTGGGGAAACTGCCCTCTCCGGCCAAGGCGATGCTTATCAACTACAACTCGGATGTACTGAGCGACGAATAGCAGGAGGGAGACTCAGGGGACGGAGTTTTTACGGCGCGAGATTCGTGCGCGGCGCTTGAGCTCGAGTTCTGAGAACATGGTGGCGCGGCAGTTGGGTGCGGCGCAGAAACAGTGCTGGTGCTCTTCGTCTGAGTCGTAGAGGTTGTACTCATAGGTGAGCTCTTCGCCGGCTGCGATGTTGCGGATGGTGGAGATGAAGATGCGGTTGTTGGCGTCCTGCTCGGTTTCGCAGTTGGGGTTGCAACTGTGGTTGAGGAACATGGCCATGCCGAATCCGTCGATGACTGTGTTGCCTCCGCAGGAGAAGAGATAGGTGACGTGGCGACCCTCGTAGCGGGCGTCGGCGACAGCCTTGGACATGCGCTGGCCATCGTATTCGCAGACACGTGTGCCCTTGCGGATGGGGCGCATTGTGTAGCATCCAGCAGCGTGTATGGAGGAGGAACGAACGATGAGTCCGGGAAACATCATACTGGGCTGACTATAACAAATGCATGAGGCGATCCCCTGTGCAAGACGTTTGCCGGGAGCGCATCGTCTAAACTGGAGAGGGAGGGGACCGAGATGCTGCGAGAAGCTGTTATGACGCTGGCTATAGTGGCGTGGGCCGCAGTAGCCTGTGGCGCACAGAGCACACCGACGTCCAAGCCCTTGCCCACTACGAACGTCCCAGCGCCATGTTCCGTGGCTGTGCAGCCCGTTCCATGCAGCGCTACACCTGCGATGACGGGCAAGCCAAACGCGACAGAGCAGTTTCCATTTCCTGGCGAAGAGAGTGGGAGCAGCATACCTTTGACCCAGGGGCCGAGTGAGCCAAATCTGAGAGGCACTGTGCAGCCGTCTGAAGCTGCCGGACGGGCGTCAGGAAAGACGGCAGAAGCATTTCCATTTCCTGGCGAAGAGGAACCCCACGCTGTTGCAAGCGGAAGCACAACTGCGGGCGGCGGTACGGGAGCGGGTGGAACGAGCAGCAGTTCAAGCAGCAGTTCCAGCAGCGGGGACGATGTATCCGCTGCCGGGCAAGACGGGTCTGCCGATGGGGCTGGGCTGCAGGACAAAGGCAGCGAAGGTACAACGGGCAGGCACCTGCTGCATCGGGTGAATCCTGTAGGGACAAAGTTGCAGACCGCAGACGAGCGCGAGGCGGAGGACCTGAGCGTGGCCAAGTTCTATACGGATTCAGGCGACTTGCAAGGGGCGTACCTTCGCAGTCAGGATGCGGTGAAGACCGCGCCCGACGATCCGGATGCACACTTTGCGCTGGCTGAAGCTGCAGGACGGTTGAACAAACGGGAGGAAGCAATTGCCGAATACAAGGCATGCCTGAAGCTGGATCCGGTGGACAAAGAGGGGAAAGAGGCACGCAAGGCCCTGGAGCGGCTGAAGCCGTAGGTATTCAGGTAAGGCGGTTTCGGACGAGGGCAATTTTCTTGGGAGCAGGGTTGTCGTAAGGTTCGGGTTGTGTGGGCTGTTGGTTCGCGATGGGCAGTTGGGATTGGCCGTCGTCTGGGTCGAGCTCCGCGTCGACGCGCAGATATCTGCGCATGTAACGCAAAGGCTCTTCAGCGAGGGCGAGCTCGCGCAGATGATAGCGCCATGCGTCAGGACGAGTGCTGCGACGGGTATATCCCTTGCGGGTAACAGTGGCGATGGTGCCATCTGCCTTGCGCCGGGTGAAGGTCTGATTATCCACCTGGAATGTGATGTGCTCACCGGCCTTCCAAAAAGAGGAGGCGAACTCATGGGAGAAGAGGAGGGCATAGTACCGCCGCTCTGCACACAGGGTTTCGACTGCCTGGTGAGTTGTCTCCCACGGCAGACCAAGCTTAGCGATGTACCACTTGCGAAACTCGAAACCATTGGCCCTGGCTTGCGAGACAAGTAGATGCAGCAGTTCGAAGCGGGTCATAGGCGGACTGTCTACTGTGCTATCAGATGCATGGCCAGTAGGCAAGAAGGGATCTGAGGCAGGATTAAAATGTATCGAATTGAGTACCTTGCGATTGCGAACAGTAGATGCCGGGGTGCATGATAGGGGGTAGATCATCGGGAGAGTGTAGCTATCCCGCTAGCAGCAATACCGCAAGTACATGGCGGCAAATAGGCAGCGAATATCTTGGTATCTAGGCCCCCATGGTGTTGAGGAGATGTAGAGCCATGGCTATTAAATGTCCAAAGTGCCATGAACCGGACGTGCGCAGATCGCATCGCCGGTTGATCGACTTCATCTTGCGCAGCATCGGCATGGTTCCGATACGCTGCAATGTCTGTGAACACCGGTTCTACCGATTTCGCCGAAGCCTACGAAACTGATTGCACCCTTTGGAGGGGAGCTTTACGCTGTACGTTTCCCGTCGATCTGGGAGGCGACATGGGACGGGTCTGTTCCGTTGCAGCGATGAGGCGTAAGGCGAGGCATCCAACCCAGGATGCATCAAAGATATAGTGAAGACTGTGGCCGTGGATGAGCATGCCGGAGAAGGGGAGTACAAATCTGTGCGCCAAAAGGTAGCGATGCGCTCAATAGATTTCTGCCGCGGTGTACGCAGTGCCTGGCTGGTTCTTTTGCTTGGGTTTCTGATGGTGGCCTGTATTGCCGCACCGGCGCGAGCCGCCTCTGGTGCACCTGAGACGAAGGTGGAAGCAGCGGCACAGCACAGCGATCCTTTGAATTTCGACCCGACGGTACGCGAACTCTATGAGCATTTTTATATTCTGGACTTCGATGGCTCGCTGAGCCGGTCGGAGGAGGTACTGAAGGCTCATCCGCAAGACCCTATGGCCTACGGATATGAGCTGATGGTGACGGTGTTCCGCGAACTATACCACCAGGATCTGCTGGATACGACGTACTACGCGCACGATTCATTTTTGACATCGAAGCGGAATGTGCCTGTACCCGAGTCCACGCGGCAGAAGATTGAATTTCTGACCAATACAGGCATCAAGCTGTGCGACGATCGCATCAAGGTCAACTCCAATGACAAGAACGCATATTTTGCGCGCGGCTACCTACGCGGGATGCACGCTGTGTTTATTACGCTGGTTGATCACAGCTATGTGGCTGCGGCGCATCAGGGTTACGCTGCACGCGGCGACTCTGAACAGGTATTAAAGATCGATCCTGAATATGCAGACGCGAAGATGGCGGTGGGGATCCAGCAGTTTGCGGTGGCCAGCCTGCCGCGCTGGGTGCGCATGGTGGTGGGGGTTGTAGGAGTAGGAGGCAACAAGGAGCGCGGACTTGCCCTGTTACGCGAATCTGCTGAGCACGGTGTGGTGACGAAGATCGAATCGAGGACGGTGCTGTCGCTGTTTCTGCGTCATGACGGACGCTACCCGGAGGCTTTGGCGGAGCAGCATGGACTGGCGGTGGAGTATCCACACAATTACCTGTTTCGCCTGGAAGAGGCGAACCTGACCAAGGACGAAGGCAATGGGCCGGGAGCGATAGCGCTGTACAAGGCAGTGCTGGCGGATGCGGTGAAGCCAGGATACTATGCCGATCCGCGGGTACAGATGGCGTGGTTTGGATTGGCCGACACTCAGCGCGGGCAGAACGATATTGCGGACGCGGCAGAGAACTACCTAAAGGCTGCAGATCAACCCAACTGCAGCGATTGGCTGCGCAAACGCGCGCAATTGAATGCGGGCGAGATGTACGACCTGCTGCAGCAGAGGACGAAGGCAGTGGGGCTGTACCAGATGGCGGCATCCGGCGGCGGAGACCAGTCTCAGGCCGATATGGCGCGGCGATTGATGAAAACACCGTATACGGGGAAGTAAGCGGTGCGGCGGATTCTGCGGAACCGGGACTACGAAGTGTGCGTATAGAAGACTGGGATATGTCAAAATAAGAGATTCCCGGAGGCTTGCAATGTATTGCTCTCATTGTGGAAGGCCAGTTGAGGCAGGGGCGCGCTTCTGCCCCGCATGCGGTGCGGTGGTGCAACCGGTAGGCTATGTGCATGTGCCGGTGTTTGGACAACTGTTGCGGCCACGCTATCCTCGCGTCTTTGGTGGCGTGTGCTCGGGCCTGGCGCTGCACTATGGATGGGACATTACGACGGTGCGGCTGCTATGGGTGCTGTGCGTATTGTTTGCGGGAACAGGGATACTGGCGTACATCATTGCGTGGATCGTGATTCCCGAGGCACCGTATGTACTGCCTGAGAACAATGCGGGGAGCGGGGTTTGAACGCACGCACGGCGAAGGGTAAGGGCAAGAGCGCGATGACGGTGGCGGCGCGGCCGTTTCGCTATCTGGGACGTGAACTTTATTGCGATGGGGTGTCGCTGACAGCGCTTGCGGAGGCGCATGGAACGCCACTGTACGTTTACTCGGCGGAGCAGATCAGGTATCGGTTCGAGCTATTTCAGAAAGCGTTCGCGGGGCGCGAGGCGACCGTATGCTATGCGGTGAAGGCGAACTCGTCGTTGGCGATTTTGCGTTTGCTGACAGAGTTGGGCGCGGGTTTCGACATTGTCAGTGGTGGCGAGTTGGAGCGGGTGCGGCGGGCGAGTAAGACAGCTCTTAAGCACGTGGTATTTTCCGGTGCAGGCAAGCAGGAGTGGGAGATCGACGCGGCGCTGAAGGCCGGGATATTGATGTTCAACGTAGAGTCGGAGGCGGAGCTGGCAGTGCTGGCCGCACGAGCCGAGGCACTGGGTGTGCGGGCGCGGTACGCGCTGCGGGTGAATCCGGATGTGTTTGCAGAGACGCACCCATATATATCGACCGGGCTGGGGAGTCATAAATTTGGCGTCGAGATTGGGCTGGCGCGGGCTATCTATCGCCGGGCGGCGCGGTCGAAGTGGCTGGATGCGGCGGGAGTGAGCGTTCATATCGGGTCGCAGATACGGGCGGTGGAGCCGTTTGCGGCAGCGCTGGAACGTGTGGCGAAGCTGGTGGGAGAGCTGCGCAACGACGGTCACAACATTCGAACGGTGGATGCGGGTGGCGGGTTGGGGATCGACTATCTGGATTCTCCAACGGAGCCGAAGTTCGATGCGGCGCGCAAGGTGAAGGAGTATGCGGCGGCGCTGGCAAAGGTGACGGAAGAGATGGGCTCGGTGAGGTTGCTGGTGGAGCCAGGGCGGTTTGTAGTGGCGCAGGCGGGCGGATTGCTGACGCGGGTGATTGTTGTCAAGAAAAATGGGGCGAAGACGTTTGTGATTACGGATGCGGCGATGAATGACCTGATACGGCCAGCGTTGTACCAGGCGCACCATGAGATTCTACCGGTGAAGCAGGGGCGTGGGACGATAGCTAAGGTGGATGTGGTGGGGCCGATCTGCGAGTCGGGCGATTTTTTTGCGCATGACCGCGCGATGGCGAAGGTGAAGGAGGGCGATCTGTTGCTGCTGCTGGACGCGGGAGCGTACGGGATGAGCCAAAGCTCGAACTACAACACGCGGGCGCGTGCGGCAGAGGTATTGGTGGATGGGGACAAGGCGCGGCTGATCCGGCGGCGGGAGACGTTGCGGGAGATGATGGCGGCGGAGATTCTGTAGCGTTTGTGATTTTGAGGCGAGGAGTGGGGCCTCTGCATCTACTTCTTGCGTGTTCTTGCTTGCGTAGCAAGTAAGAACACGCAGTTAAATGTACGGTCATCGGCACGCGTGAAATCACCCCATCGAGCGATGACCGCTCTCTGGGGCCCCGATACGCGTGCCCTTCGGACTGCGGCCCAACGACGATGAATGGGGCAACCAGTGGAACCTCTAGCTGACGACGGCCCTAGGAAAAGCTATGCCAGAGACACCGGAGATTCCGAAAGAGTTGCTGCTTGCTGATGTGGCGGAGACGACGCCATCGCTGTCTGAATGCGGCGCGCTGAAGATTGCCGCGATGGAAGAGGTTGCTGAGATTGCGAAGGAGGATGAGCCCATGATTGAGGTCCACGCGCCACACGAAGCTGTCCATAGCTGGAAGGACGCGTTTATCCATATAGCGATTATTGTTGTTGGGTTGCTAATCGCGGTGGGTCTGGAGCAGACGGTGGAGTGGGTGCATCATCGGCAGGAGGTCGCGAAGGTGCGCGTGGAGCTGCGAGCCGAACGTGAAACTAACAAGGAGACGTTCAAGCGTGAGACTGCAAACTGGCGGTGGGAGACGGCAGAGTTGGAAAACAACCTAATGGTGTTGGCGTATCTTCAGCAGCATCCGGGCACGCCGGATGAGAAGCTACCCGGCACCCTCTTCTGGGCGCGCTACAACAGTGACTCCAGCCAAGCCGCGTGGGATGCGGCCACGAGCAGCGGCGTCACCAGCCTTATGCCCCGCGAAGAGATCGCGCAGTATGAACGCAACTACGACAAGCTTAAGTGGATCCATGAGTCGAATCTCATAGTATGGGACGCGATGAATGACGCCATGCGGTATGAATTGACGGATGGCCGACTTTCTCATCTCAGCCCGGCGCAGATTAATGAGATCACGACACTGACGCAGATAGCGTTGACCAAGCACTGGTTGGAGGGTGTTGCACTGGAAAACACAGCCCAGGAGTTCAAGGATTTTCCGGCGTCGATCACCTCAGACGAGCTCGATCAGGTGCGTCATCGGCCGAGTTGGGTCGAGGAGATGCAGAACCCGGCGTTTGCCCTGACGATTTCGCGGATTAGAGCAGCGGGGTATGGGGTGGCGGCATCCAGCGCGGCGGCGACGGGAAAGAAGTAGGGCGCAGGGTGCATCCCGCCCATCGCGATGAGCCTGCAATGAATGGGGCACGCGAATACAACCCATGTCACAAAATCGAGACATGGGGCACCCGCTTTAGGGAAAGTGAAGGCCCGGGGCTGAAGCCCCTCCTTCCATGACGATCTATTCAGGGGCCTGAAGGCCCCTGCTCCCTCCGGAAAGAGAGGAACAGAAGCAAGGACAACGACGGAGATTCTGGCTGCGCCAGAATGACGAGCGGTGGTGCGATGAAACCGCGTCATGGAGGGGAGACCCAGCCCGCCCTAGCAAGCTAGGACGGGGCACCCGAAATCTCGGCGTGCGACACGATTCAATGCTTGGTCCAGCCGTGCATGCCGGCTTGAAAGCTGCGGCGGTCGAGGCGGGGCAGAGTGCGGGCGACCTTGGCGGGAATGAGCGGGTAGTGGCGTGCGGCGATGAGGAGGTCGGTGACGCACCAGACATCCTGCTCCGAGGTCATCCAGTGTTGGCTGTCGAGGCGGGTGAGGTTGACCGGGACGGAGTAGGAACGCAAGGTGCGCTCGCCGCGCAGGTTGTAGTAGTTCTCGAAGTAGCTGAGGGCCAGTTCGCGCGGGGTGCGGTAGATGGGCGCGCGGAAGCGCAGGCCAGCGAAGTTCGACTTGGCAACGCTGCCCCAGAGGCCACGTTCGCGATAGAGGGCGATGACGTGGTCGTCGTCGCGAATGGCTTCCAGGTCCATGAGGAGCGGCGGGTGACCGTTGAGGCGCAGGGCGGCTGCGGCCAGCAGCGCACCTTCCAGGCAGTTACCCTTGCGCTCACGCAGGGCGCGCGCGGGTGACCACGCGGTGTCTGCGTACTGGTATGGCAAAGCGTCCAGGAAGCGCTGGATTTTTATGGGTGTGTTGAGGGCACGGAGAGTGCGCAGGGCTTTAGGTTGCAAGCCGAAGGGCGAGAGGCCGAAGGTCTGGTCTCGGCGTGTTCGGGTTTTCGACGGCTGTTTCGATTGCGAAGGCAAAGGCATGCTCGCTTGGTGGAGGGTCTGGGGAATTATATCGAGGTAAGAACAAAGAACGAGGGGAGCGGTGGATCGTGGTGCGGGGAGGGGCATCTAATCATCATGACGATAGCTAGTGGGGCGCGGATTGGGCATGTGCATCTGAAGGTGGCGAACCTGGATCGGGCGCTGGCTTTTTATAGTGGTGTGCTGGGGTTTGAGCTGACGCAGCGGATGGGGAACTCAGCGGCGTTTGTGTCGGCGGGCGGATACCACCACCACATTGGGCTGAATACGTGGGAGAGCGAGGGAGGGCGACCTCCGGCTCCAGGGACGACGGGGCTGTATCATCTGGCGATCCTGTATCCCACGCGGGCGGAGCTGGGTGCGGCTCTGAAGGCTTTGAAGAGGCATGGGGTGGAGCTGGATGGCGCTGCGGACCATGGAGTGAGCGAGGCGCTGTATCTGCACGACCCGGATGGTAATGGAGTGGAGCTGTATTGGGACCGGCCTGAGGCGGAGTGGCCACGTGATGCTAAGGGCGGGTTTGCAATGGTGACGCGGCCACTGGATTTGAAGGGGCTGCTGGCGGCGTGAAAACGGGAAGTGCTGAGTTCGTCGGAGGGAGAACGAGACGAGCTGTTCTGCAAAGGCAGAGTTCGTCGGGGTCCTTCGACTCCCCTTCGGCAAGCTCAGGGTCGCTCAGGATGACAGCGGTGCGGTATGGAGAAGGGAAGGCCCGGGGCTGAAGCCCCTCCATCCATGACGTTCTATTCAGGGGCCTGAAGACCCCAGCTCCCTCCGGTAAGACAACAGCAGATTCCTCCGCTACGCTACGGAATGATAAACACAACCCCTATTGCGCAAAGCACAGGCATGGATGGCACCTCACGCCCGCCCTAGCGAGCCAGGAAAGGGCACCCGACTCTTTACATGTCGTGCTAAAATCGTGTGTTGCGTGAGGCTGGCGGAGGGATGCTGGCTGCGCCCAGTCGGCTTGTTCAACCAGCCAAAATCACAGAATCAAGAGGGACGATATGTCAGGCCATTCGAAGTGGGCGACCATCAAGCACAAGAAGGGCGCAACCGACGCCAAGCGTGGGAAGATTTTTACGCGGTTGATCAAGGAGATCACAATTGCGGCGAAGGGTGGCGGGGGCGATCCGGACGGCAACCCACGTTTGAGGACGGCGATTCTCGCGGCCAAGGCGGAAAATATGCCGGCGGAGAACATCAAGCGGGCGATCCAGCGTGGCACGGGCGAGTTGGAAGGGCTGAGCTACGAGGAGATTGTGTACGAGGGATATGGGCCAGGCGGCGTGGCGATCATGATCCAGGTACTGACGGACAATAAGAACCGCGCAGTAAGCGAGATTCGCCATGCGTTCCAGAAGAATAACGGGAACATGGGCGAGTCGGGGTCGGTGAGTTACCTGTTCAGCAAGAAGGGCGTGATCGCGGTGGAGAAATCTGCGGTGAATGAGGACAAGCTGACCGAGATTGTGCTGGAGGCGGGCGCGGATGATCTGTCGGACGAAGGTGAGACGTGGGAGGTAGTGACCGGGCCGAAGGAGTACGACGCGGTGCTGGAGGCGATCAAGGCGGCGGGGATCAAACCGGAGTACGCCGAAGTGACCATGGTGGCATCGACACAGCAGCGACTGGAAGGAAACCAGGCGACGGCAATGATGCGGTTGCTGGAGGTTCTGGAAGAGCTGGACGATACGCAGAATGTGTATACCAACTTCGATATGGATGAAGCGACGATGGCAGCGAACGCGGGATAGCACTTCGTGCTGTTCTCGACGTTCGTATGCAATACAACACGAGCTTTGAGAATTCGAGAGAGTGTCATGGAGGCCGCCGGAGCGCCGGCGGCTTCACATGTGTGGGGATGTAGATTATTTAGGAACGGAGCATGCATTGAGCGGCGCGAGAAAATTAATCATAATTACGATTGCGATGGCTCTGCTGACAGGATCGGCCAGAGCGCAGACTGCGTCGCGTGGGGCGAGTGTAGCGATCACCAACCCGGTGCAGCAGGAGATGATGCCATATAACTTTGGCGTGCTGGTACAGAGCGGCGTCGGGGTGACAGAAGATCGTGGCGGGTTCACCTTTTTCATGGCGGGGGTGCATGCGGGCAGGGTGTTGTCTGCGATGCACGGCGCGGGAATGATGCGCGGGAATTTCGAGCTTGCGATGGAGGTGTTTCCATTCTGGCAGTCGTACACGCCGACCTCATTGCGGCAGAATTGTACGGTTGCGGCAGGACCCTTTGGTGGGTCGGGGGCACAGTGTTCCGCCCCGTTCAGGATTGGTGGGACGTTTACCGGGGTGAGCATTACGCCGGATATTTTGCGCTGGAACTTTGCCGGGACGCGGCACTTCGCACCATGGGCGCAGGGGGCGGGCGGATTGCTGTGGACGAACCACAAGTATCCGGCGTTTGGCGGGCCTCCGATTACCGCTGTGGCAGGATTCAGCTACAGCACGCTGGGCGATAATGGGCCGAACGATGAGACCAGTGTGTGGAACTTTACGCCGCAGTTCGGTGTTGGAGTTCACTACTTCACGCGAGCCAACCGGTCGATCGATCTGGGTGCGAACGCGATTCACATATCGAGCGCATCGCTGGGCGACAAGAATCCTGGGATCAATGCCAGCGTGCAGTTCACGTTGGGGTACAGTTGGTGGAAGTGAATCTATGCCGACGCGTTTAAATCCGAATGCCGTGATTGAATGTGTACCCAACTTCTCAGAGGGCAGGGACGCGGGGAAGGTTGCGTCGATTGTGGCGGCGATGCAGGTGGAGGGCGTGCACCTGCTGGACTGGTCGCTGGATGTGGCACACAATCGGAGCGTAGTGACCATAGCGGGAACACCTGCGGGGGTATTCGAGTCGGCGGTTCGCGGTGTAGGGCGGGCATCGCAACTGATCGATCTTACGAAGCAGAAGGGAGAGCATCCGAGGATTGGTGCGGCGGACGTGGTGCCGTTTGTTCCTGTGAGCGGTGTATCTCTGGCGGAGTGCGCGATGCTTGCCCGGCAGGCAGGGCTGGAGATATGGCGACGATTCGGAGTGCCGGTGTACTTTTATGAGGCTGCGGCAGCTCGTCCGGACCGTGTGAATCTGGAAGACGTGCGGCGGGGACAGTTCGAGGGGTTGCTGGAGACGGCACCGCGCGACCCGGGGAGGCGGCCCGATGTTGGCGGGCCGGAGTTGCATGCGACAGCCGGCGCCAGCGCTGTGGGTGCGCGCAGCTTTCTGATTGCGTACAACATTTTTTTGGATTCGTCGAAGACCATGGCGGAGGGAGTGCTGCCCCTGGCGGCGCAGTCTGATATTACCGCGGCACGCGCTATAGCTCGGGCGATCCGCGCCTCGACAGGCGGACTGCATGGGGTGAAGGCGATCGGGGTAAACGTGCATGGGCGTGCGCAGGTGAGCATGAACATCACGGACTTTCGTGCCACGCCGATGAGCAAGGTATACGACAAAGTGTGCGAGTTGGCGCATACGCACGGAGCGATTGCGGTCGAAGGCGAACTTATAGGACTGATTCCCCAGGAGGCATACGATCCGGAGGCGGAATGGCTGCGGCTGATACCGAGCTTCGATCCGGAGGGGAAGGTTCTGGAGCGCCGATTGGAACACCCTCTACAATGGCCCGCTGGGTGAAGTAGCTGGGCTGACGTTATTTATAAGTAGGATGGACACGGGCAGGTTGCAATTGAGGCAAACCTTTTTGCCCAGGAAGAGTCCAAGAAAGTAGTCGACACTTGCCTGGACCATTGATTCAGAGAACAATAGACAGTGCGGCCTATATGCAAAAGAGGCAGGGAATTAATTCTTCAGGGACACACAGGAGTTCATTGTGCGTAATTTTGTAATCAAGTTTCGAACCAGAATCAGCCGGCAGGGAAGATTATTCCTGGGGACGGCAGCCGGGCTGACAGTGCTGCTGTCGCTGATGGCACCCATTGCCCACGCCGAACAGCTTTCGAGCGATGCAAAGTCATCGATTCCGCATGATGTGCAGCAGATCATCATGGTGGACTATCGTGCGATGCAGAACTCGCCTGTGGCAATGAGCCTTAAAGATCATGTAATGCCACCCGAATTGAAGAGTCTGGAGACGTCTCTGGAGCGATCGGGTCTGAACGTGGATGCGGACACGGATGCGCTTGCATTTGCTGCATTTCGCTCGGTGACACCGAGTTCGGACAACAAGGGAACGGTTGAGGTGGAGCGGATGGTCGGCATCGCGCAGGGCCAGTTTCATACGCGCGATATTATGGCCAACTTTACGAAGAACAAGGTGAAGCCGGTGATGGTGCGCAACAATAGCGTGTATCCCATGGGCTCTACCGGTCTGAGCGTGGTGTTTCTGAATCAGACGACGATGGTGTTTGGCGACAAGGAAGCGGTGCGAGCCGCGGTGGACGCGCGCGACGGTTTTGTGCCGAACTTTCTGACTGACAGCGATCTGGTGAGCGATGTGGGCGCGGTCGACAGTCACGCGATATGGAGCGTACTGGATTCCAAGGGCACGCAGATCATGATGCGCAGTGTGCTTGGCACAGCGTCCCAACTGGCCGATTACGACACGGTTAAGAACCGGATGAAGGGTTCTCGCTACACCATGGACTTCTCCAATGGGGTGAAGTTCGACATGTCTGTAAACATGTCTGACACGCTGACGGCTGCGACCATATCGACTGTACTTAAGGGAGTTTTGCTGTTGAAGAAGCAGCAGGGATCTCCACTGGAGAAGACTGCACTGGACGAGACGACGATCGATTCCGGATCGGGGGCGCTGACGGTCGCATACGCATCGTCAGATAGCCAGTTTACCAGTCTGTTAACATCGCCGCTGTTCCAGACAGTGGTTAAGTAACAGCAGAACTTTCGCGAACAATTGGCCCGGAGCTATCAAGGTTCCGGGCTTTGTTGTTTGTGACTGCATTGAGCAAGGAAAGTACGCGTTCCTGGACTTGTTGCAGCGTAAAGGGCTTGGAGAGAAAGCCTACAGCGGCTGCGTCTATTGATTTCGATACACGAGGATCGCCTGTGTCGGCGGTGATCATCAGGAACGGCACGTTCGATGCCAGGTTGAGCTGCTTCATGCGCAACAGGAAATCGAGTCCGTCCAACTGAGGCATGTGCATATCGCAGAGAATGAGGTGGATCGGCTGGTTGGCGGCTGCTGATTGCTGGAGTGCGGTCAGTCCCTGCTCGCCATTGGAAGCGTTCAAGACATAAATAAGATGGGGCAATGCGAGGCGGAGAGCTTTCTCCAGGATGTGGCGCATCACGATGGAATCATCGACAAGGAGGATTCTTGTTCCTATGCTGGGATCGGTCACGAAAGTATTATCGACGGGCTGTGAGAGAGCATGAGGAGCGGGTATAGGGTTCGAGATTTAAGGGACTAGTTACCAGATACGGAGGTTGGTTGGTGGGGGTAGGATATTGCAAGCGAACCATTGAGCACGATGTGTGAAACATAAGTTTCAAGGGCCATGATTAAGTCAGGCAAACGCGTTATCGGTTTTGGGCCATTTCGTTACGACTGGGAGCAGCGACTGTTGTTCCGCGCGGGCGAGCTGGTGGTGCTGGCACCCAAGGTGGGGGAGACGCTGCGCGTGCTGCTGGAACGGCATGGGATGGTGGTGGAGAAGGCCGAGCTGATGCGCGCGGTGTGGCCGGACACAACCGTGGAAGAGATTGGGCTGGCGCGGAACATCTCGCAGTTGCGTAAGGCACTGGGTGATGAGGGTGAGAGTGGAAGGTACATTGAGACGCTGCCCAAGCGGGGGTATCGGTTTGTTGGCGATGTGATGACGGAGGGGGACGGGCCATCGGGTACGCAGGCGGGTGCGTCATGGGTGGGGCAGGGCAGAAGAATTCTGCTGGCGGGGGTGGGGGTGTGCGCGCTGCTGGCTGTGGTGTATTGGCAGTTCTACCGGCCATCGCGGTATCTTTCAACGGGCGATGAGATCGCGAACGTCGCAGTAATCCCATTTGAGTGCCTGAGTCCGGAATTGGACTGCGAGACGTTCCCTCACGGACTGAATGACTTGCTGGTGGCGAACTTGACCCATCTGGACGAGGTGCATGTTTTGTCGCCATCAACGGTGCGGAGCTATCAGCGTGCGCGGTTGTCGATGCCGTTTATGGCGCGACTGCTGGGGATGGACGTGTTGCTGGATGGGACGGTACAGCGGGCCGGGGAGCAGGTACGGGTTACGGCGCGGTTGGTGGATGTGCATTCTGCGAAGCTGGTGTGGTCGGACAGCTACGAGTACCCGGTGCAGCAGTTGGCGGAGTCACAGAAGCTGGCGGCACGAGATATTTCGGCGCAGGCGGGTGCGCATTTGGCGATTCAGAAGCAGTTTCTACCTGCAAATCGCTGATTTTGCTGGGATTCATACTTCAGAGAAGAAACCTTCAAGGATTCCTCAAGGATTGCGAAGCTTCTTTCGCGGCGTGGTGGGGCGATAGTGAGATTGGCGGACGAGAAGTCTGCTGGATCGTGAAGGCTGAGATGAAAGCGATATTGCGGATGGGGTTGATTGTGCTGGTTGTTGCTGCGCAGGGTGGAATGGCGCAGACGGCAAAGATTGGCACGTTCGATAGAACATCCATTGTCATGGCTTTCTATGGTTCTTCGATGTGGTCGGCGAAGTTGAAGACGAATGAAGCCGAGATGCAACTGGCGAAGTTGGTAGGCGATCAACAGAAGGTTGCGAGATTGTACAAGTGGGGCAAGGACCAGCAGAAACTGGCGCATAAGCAGATGGTGGGCGAGTCGCCGATCGACAACATTATGGAGATGATGAAGCCGATATTTACGGTGGTGGAAGCTCAGGCGCAGGTGACGACGATTGTGCCGGAGGGGGTCAGGATCGACAAGACTGCGGAGAAAGTGGATGTGACGGACTTGCTGATGGACGAGTTGCACTCGAACGCGAAGACGCGGCAGAGTGCGTTGGAAATGCGGAATTTTAAGAAGGAGCACCCGATGAAGTACAAGCTGGCCATGTTTTTATTCAGATTTGACGGAGATTGAGCTAACAGATTTCCGCTGAAAGGAAGGTTGCGATGAAGAGGATGAATGGGCTGGTTGCGGTTCTGATGGCGTTGACGGCTGGATATGGAGTGACGCAGACAACGAAGGTTGGCACATTCGACAGGCCATCGATTGTGGTGGCTTACTATCGCTCGCCGATGTGGGCGGCCAAGTTGAAGGATGCTCTGGCGGAGCGGGAGAAGGCGAAGGCATCGGGCGATCAGAAAAGGGAGGATGAACTGAGCAAGTGGGGCCAGGACCAGCAAGAGTTGGCGCACAAGCAGTTATCGGGCGAGGCGCCGATTAACAGCATTCTGGATTCGATGAAGCCGATGCTTGCGGCGGTTGAGGCAAAGACACATGTTGTAAGGATTGTGCCGGATGTTCCCTGGGACGACAGCAGGGTGTCGACGGTTTCGGTGGACGTGACGGATCTACTTCTTGATCAGTTACAGGCTGACACACAGACTCGACAGATTGTGGACGAGTTGCGAAAGTCACAGAAGGAGACGCCGACAGCGAAGGTAGGTGCGTTGCCACAACGGCAGACGCTGGACCAGCCGCGGGAGATCAATGGCGTTGCCTGCGCGAGAGGGGTTGCGTGGTTTTATCCCGATGGGCGACTGCAGCAGTGCACATCATCGCGGGAGATTGCGGTTGGAGAAGCTCAGGTGCAGCGGGGGTCGATCATCGTGCTATTGCCCGATGGGCGGCCGAACTATGTGATGATGCTGCATGACGCCGCAGTCGGCGAGGTTGAGTGCAGTGGCGGGAACCTGCTGCTGGGACCGAGCGAAGGCGCGATGACGGCGCTGTATCCGAGCGGCAAATTGAAGCAGTGCTGGCTGGCAAAGAACCAGGTAGTACAGGGGATTCCATGCATGCGCGGAGGGGTGCTGGGATTATTCGGCGACGGTGCGCGACGCGACGGCGGGGCAAAGTTCTACGAGAGCGGGAAGCTCGAATCCTGCACACTGGCGAAGGACTATGGCGGGAAGAAGCAGGGCGATCACTTCCAGCAGACGCAGTGAGGAAGGGGCGCGGCTGCGACGGAATCTATAATCAAGAATGAGGTGATGCCGATGGGCGCTGTGCTGATCTTTGTATGGAATTCGACGCGTGGCAGCCGGTTAAGGCCGTGGCGGAGCGAGTTCCTGAAGTGGCGGCTGGAGACGTTTACGGGAAGACATGCGGACGAGGTTGGAGTGCGCGACTTCGTGCGGTTTTTGTATGGAGAAAGAAAGCAGGTGTTGCGCTATCTGCACTGGCTGTCGGAGATGCGTGGGTATGCGCACGCGACTGTAAGGCACTGAGGCCGATTCCAGATGTGAAATCGAGACCTGGGGTGTCGAGTCAGCATCTGATGGAGTGACTGCACATAAGATTAGGAGCGAAGTGATGGGGAGTTGGGTGAAGTTGACGGCTGAGGATGGGCACGAACTGGGGGCGTATGTTGCGACTCCCGCGCAGGAGCCGATAGGGTCGCTGGTGGTAGTACAGGAGATCTTCGGTGTAAACAAGTCCATTCGAGGCGTGGCGGATGCGTACGCGTGCGAAGGATTTTTGGCGATTGCGCCAGCGCTGTTCGATCGCTTCGAGCGCGATGTGGAACTGGGCTATGGCGAAGAGGACATGAAGCGGGCGTTTCAAGAGTTCTATCCGAAGCTGGACCCCAATGTTTCTCTGATGGATATAGCGGCGGCGTTTCAATATGTAAAGAAGGCGGGCAATGCGACGGGAGTGCTTGGGTTCTGCTACGGCGGGCTGACGAGCTGGCTGTCTGCGACGCGCGGCGAGAAGTTTAAGATGAAGCCGGATTGCTGCGTCGGGTACTATGCGGGGGGAATTGGCAAGGTAGCCACGGAGGAGCCAGTTTGCCCAGTGCTGTTGCACTTTGGCGCGTCGGACACACACATTGGCAGCGAGCAGGTGGATGCTGTGCGTGCGGCGCATCCAGAAGTTGAGATTCATCTATACGACGGGGTGGGTCACGCGTTTGCGAACCCGGACCGTCCCAGCTACGACGAGACGGCGGCACAACTGGCAGATACACGGTCGCTGGCTTTTCTAATGAAGAACTTGGCTTGAGACATAAGTAAATTTTGCGGCACATTGAATTGCGGGGTTCCCGCTGGGGGTGCTATCCTTGTCGGAGACACTACGACTGCGAGTGAACTAGAGATCAGGAGCAACAACTGCTGTGTTGGAATCGGTAAAGAAGACAGGAATCATTGAGAAGTTTCGTACGCACGAGACGGACACCGGAAGTCCGGAGGTCCAGATCGCCCTCCTGAGCGAACGCATTGGAGAATTGACGGAGCACTTCAAGACGCACAAGAAGGACCATGGCTCCCGCCGGGGACTTCTGATGCTGGTGAGCAAGCGGCGTGGCCTGCTGGATTATCTGAAGAAGTGCGATGCCGACCGATACCGCGAGGTAATCGGGAAGCTGGGCATCCGCAAGTAAACGCACTGGGACAACTCCACATTATGGAAGAGAGCAAGACCCGACCCACCCCGTCAGTCATCCTCACGCGCAGCCGCATCGTCCGATGCAGCCGGAGTTGCTGATGGCGGGAGAGTCGGTCCATGGAAAATCGAACGGATGCATGGTACTGGTCGCTGACCGGATGCGCTGTGCCATGGGTGACGGTTACGAACCACAGATTATGAACGTGCATGCTACAGGTGGCCTCAGCACAGGCTGCTGTGGGATGCAAGCCAGCGCGCTTGGTTAGCGGCGCGGTAACAATTTCCCAAATAGATAAAACGATGCATAAGAGAAGAGGCAAACGATGAAGCAGGAAGTGACAGTAGAGCTTGCCGGCGGCAAGCGCATTACCTTTGAGACGGGACGGCTGGCCAAACAGGCCTCCGGTGCCACACTTGTAACCAGCGGCGACAATGTAGTTTTGTCCACGGCCGTGGCAGCGCCCGATCCTAAAGAGGGCATCGACTTTTTCCCATTAACGGTAGAGTATCGCGAGAATACCTATGCGGGTGGACGTATACCCGGAGGATTCATCAAGCGCGAGGGACGGCCCAGCGAAAAAGAGATTCTGACGTGCAGGCAGATTGATCGGCCGATTCGTCCGCTGTTTCCGGAGACATTCCGCAACGAGACGCAGGTGGTTGCATTCGTGTATTCGGCGGACAAGGAGAACGATCCCGATGTGCTGGGTATTAACGGAGCAAGCTGCGCTCTGGCGTTGAGCGACATTCCTTTTCACGGGCCTGTGGGCGCGGTACGGATTGGATTGATCGACGGCGCATTTGTAGTGAACCCAACCTACGCGGAGCGTGCCAAGAGCCTGCTGAACATTATGGTGGTGGGCACGAAGGACGGCATCGTGATGGTGGAATCCGGCTCGCAGGAGTGCAGCGAGGTGCAAGTAGTGGACGCCATCGAATTCGCGCATGCAGAGATCAAAAAGATCTGCGCTGCGATTCAGGATTTGGTATCGCGTGCGGGTAAGACCAAGCGCATACCGGCGGCTGTGGAGATTGATCAGGCATACCTGGACGGGCTGAAGGCGAAGGTTGGCGCGCAGTTGAAGGACGCGCTGGACACGCAGAAACATCCCAAGTTCGAGAGCTACGCGCTGGTGAAGGAGATCAAAGACGCGGAGAAGAAGGCGCTGCCTGAGGGCGACGCCGATGCAGCGAAGAAGTTCAGCAAATACTACGAACTGCTGCGCGAACAGATCTTCCGCGAACAGGTGTTGAACGACCGGGTACGTCCGGATCATCGCGCGTTTGACGAGATTCGGCCGGTGACGATTGAGGTTGGCGTGCTGCCTCGGGTCCATGGCTCGGCGGTGTTTACACGCGGCGAGACGCAGGCGCTGGTGACGGCGACACTGGGTACGACTGACGATTCGCAGCGCATGGAAAGCTACGAGGGCGAACAGAAGCGGCGCTTTATGCTGCACTACAACTTCCCTCCGTTCTCGGTGGGCGAGGTAGGGCGCATGGGCGGCGTAGGACGGCGCGAGATTGGCCACGGCGCGCTGGCGTGGCGAGCGATTGAGGCTGTGCTGCCGGGCGAGGACGAATCGCCATATGTGTTGCGCGTGGTATCAGACATTTTGGAATCGAATGGATCGTCGTCGATGGCTACAGTGTGTGGAGCGTCGCTGGCGCTGATGCATGCGGGCATTGCCACTAAGGGATCGGTGGCAGGCGTTGCGATGGGTTTGGTGAAGGAGGGCGAGAAGTATGCAGTGCTCTCTGACATTGCCGGAGCGGAAGACCACTACGGCGACATGGATTTCAAGGTGGCCGGGACGCGCAAGGGAATTACTGCGCTGCAGATGGACATCAAGATCATGGGCATCACATCGCAGATTATGCGCGAGGCACTGGAACAGGCTCGCCGTGGCCGTCTGCACCTGCTGGACATTATGGATGCAACGATTGGCGCGGCACGCACGGAGAAGTCGCAGTTTGCGCCGCGCATTCATACCATTCAGATTCCAACGGACAAGATCCGTGATCTGATCGGGCCGGGAGGCAAGGTGATCCGCGGGATCATTGATGCGACCGGAGTGAAGATCGATGTGGACGATACGGGCCGGGTGAATGTGGCGTCGAGCGATGCGGACGGACTGGCGGCGGCGATCCAGATGATCTCGGACATTACTGCTGTGCCGGAGATCGGGAAGACGTACCTTGGCAAGGTGGTGCGGATCGCGGAGTTTGGCGCATTCGTAGAGATTTTCCCCGGTACAGACGGACTGCTGCACGTCTCGGAAATTGCGGAGCACCGCGTGAAGGATGTGAAGGACGAGCTGCGCGAGGGTGACCAGATTCTGGTGAAGGTGCTTTCGATCGAAGGCAACCGGATCAAGCTGTCGCGCAAGGCTGTGCTGCGTGAGCAGAGAGCAAAGCTTGGGCTGCCTGAGGTGCCGGAGGGCGGTGGCGAGGCTGGTCACGGTAGACAGCAGAGCCAGGTTGCTGCGCCGGTATACGCTGCTGCCGCGGAGGATGACGATGAAGAGGTTCTGGTAGAGGGCGGCGAGGAGTTCTCCAGCGAAGAGGGCGAAGATGGAGACGATGCACCGGACGATGAGCCGAACTTCAACCGCGCCGATGGCGCTCCTGCTGCAGCAGGTAACGCAGGCGGACGCGGGCCAGGCGGACCAAGCGGCGGGCGTGGGCCAGGTGGCCCGGGTGGCAGCGGCGATCGTAGGCCTGGCGGACGACGCAGGCGCGGTGGAAGGCGTCCTGGCGGACCTGGCGGCGGAAGCGGCGGATCACAGGGCGGCGGTGGAAATCGCTAGGCTACTGGATTATTAATACGACAAATAAAACGAGAGGCTCGGCGATTGCCGGGCCTCTTCGCTTTTCGAAGGAAGATATGGGCTAGTGATACTTTTAACCAGATGCAGGAGGATTGATCTGTGAATCGAACCATGCGGTACTTCCTCTACTTTGTGTTGAACCTCATTGTGTTACCGGTTGTACTGCTGGCGCAGGGATCGCCGCCGCATGTGATTGCGCCCGGGGTGTGGTTTTTGACGGGTGACATAAACGGCTACAGTAATACCGTCATCATCGAGATGAAGGACTACCTGATTGTGGTGGACGCGAACTATCCGGGGCGCGCGAAGGAGCTGCTGATGATTGCGAAGCAGCTATCGCCCAAGCCGGTGCGGTATGTCTTCGATACTCATGCGCACGGCGATCATGCTTATGGCAACTCGGTGTGGACGGCTGCGGGCGCTACGACGCTGGCGTTCCAGGGCGTGACGGATGAGATGAATCGCTGGGAGCCGACGCGCTGGCGCAATGCGATGGCGAGCCGGGCTGATGTGAAGGCGATGGGCGAGACGGATGTGCAGCGGCCGCAGATGTCGATAACGGGCGACAAACTGACGCTGAACGACGGAACGCGCGAGGTGGATTTCCTGTTTCTGGGATGGGGGCATACGCCGGGCGATGGCTATGTATGGCTACCCGGGGAGAAGATTTTGGCAACGGGTGATGCGGCGGTAAATGGGCCGCGCAACAAGCTGCTGGATGCGAATCTTGCAAACTGGCCGAAGGCCCTGGATAAGGCGATTGCTTTGGGGCCGCAGCATGTGCTGCCGGGACACGGCGATGCGGGCGGGATCGAGATATTGCAGGGTCAGAAGCAGTTTCTGGTGGACCTGTATGCAGCGGTGAAGGCGCAGGCGGATGCAGGCAAGAAGCCTGCGGAGATGCAGATTGTGCTGCCCGCGCCGGACAACGTATGGTTCCCGGTGGGGCGTGCCGATCTGCGCCAGCAGGACATTGCGACAGTGTATCTGGAGATTACATCGCATCAGCCGGCGGGGGCGACTCCGCATGAGTGGAGGTAGCCGGCGGCGGACGCCGTAAGGGAACACAGGGTGGTACGCGAAGGCATTTGGGGTTTCGCGGAATGCGGCGCGCGAAGTACACTGCTGCCATGGCTGCTTCGATGTACATCGTGGTGGAGGGCGAAGACCCTGGGTATGACATCTTCGTCAATGGGCGGGCGCTGGCTCGGCATGAGGACGCGCTGGAACGGCTGGCGCTGAAGCTGGGTGTGAGGCCGCTGATCGAATTTTTCTCAGCAGACGAGAACTCGATGGCGCTGCTGATTGAAGAGGGCGGGGGAAATCCCGAACTGATGCGGAAGCTGCCTCCGCCGCAGTGGTACGCGGCAGATAGTGGGCTGGCGACAGTGCAGGCGCTGGTGAAGGTGTTACACGACGATCCGCAACTGCTGGGCACGGAAGGGCCGCAGGTGCTGTGCGAACTGGAGGAGTACGCGCGCGTGCTGGAGCGGACGGTGCAGGCCGGGCTAAGGTGGCATCTGGCGGTGAGTTGGCGGTAGGCACTTCGTGCCACATATGCGATGAGACCGCATGAATGGGACACCCAGCTAAAATTCTGAAGTGATGAGGCTGGATGAATGATGGAGACGGCCCGGGGCTAAAGCCCTTCCTTCCATAGGCAGTGGTTCGTGGGGCTGAAGCCCCACGCTCCCTCCGAAGAATAGGGGCAAGGACAACGGCAAAAAGCAGATTCCCTACGGGAATGACAAACAAGAAGCGGTCGTTTGCGGTAGCAAACGATAGCCCACCCATCGAATGAGACAAGAGCGCGATGAATGGGGCACCCAGTTCGTCGTGTATGGGGCACCTGTGATCTTTCAAGAGGTTGTCCATTCGAACTGAACCGGAGAAGCTGGTTGTGACGAGCAATCAGAACCTTCGGAGGGAACGAATGGACATTCATAAGAATGCCCGACTTAGCTTTCG
>Ga0316231_1000345_pt1 | contig 69688 bp, 58 predicted proteins | sample TBH18027metaG_FD_206002 | JGI IMG/M metagenome (GOLD analysis project Ga0316231, IMG submission 206002) | Freshwater microbial communities from Trout Bog Lake, Wisconsin, USA - TBH18027 | ecosystem: Environmental > Aquatic > Freshwater > Lake > Hypolimnion/Profundal zone | place: USA: Wisconsin... | reverse complement strand
CCGGCCGGCATTTCTTTCTAAAATTTGACGGCGCATCTTTTGTTGCTGATGTTTATGTCAACGGCAGCTTCATCGGCGAGCACCAAGGCGGGTTTTCAGCGTTTGTTTACGATGTTACTCCCTACCTCAATATCGGCGGGGATAATCTGATTGCCGTGAAGGTGAACAACGCCGTCAACACAAACATACCTCCGCTGTCCGCAGACTTCACATTCTTCGGTGGTTTGTATCGTGACGTCCATCTGCTCGTTACCGATCCGGTGCAGATCTCCCCGCTGGACTATGGTTCTCCCGGAATTTATTTAAAAACAACCGGCGTCAGCTCCAATTCCGCGAATCTGCAAGTCACCACCATTCTTTCAAACTCAACAGCGATGGCGCAGATGGTAACCGTCCGGAGCATTGTCACCGATGCGGCGACAAATGTTGTGGCCGTTCTTGCCAAGGGTGTGGTGCTGCCGCCGGCGGCGGCATCAAATGTGGTTACCTCAACAACAATTGCCAGGCCGCATTTGTGGAATGGGCTTTCAGATCCGTATCTGTATCGCACTTTCACAGAAGTCCGGAAAGGCTCAAAGGTGGTTGACTTGGTGATCCAGCCGTTGGGTTTTCGTTACTATACCGTGGATGCTAATGAAGGATTTTTCCTGAACGGCCGGCATTATGATTTGCACGGCGTGAGCATGCATCAAGACTGGGTGGATCACGGCTGGGCGATTACTGATTCGCAAAGAAAAACAAACTTTATGTTTCTGAAGGAGATCGGAGCCACGGCTGTTCGTTTGTCGCACTATGAGCAAAATGATTATATTTATCAATTGGCGGATCAAAATGGAATTGTTCTCTGGACCGAGCTTCCTCTCGTCAACCGCATCACCGAATCGCCTGAGTTTTACAACAGTGCGAAGCAGCAGCTGATCGAACTGATCCGGCAGCGGTATAATCATCCGTCAGTGATTTGCTGGGGCGTATTTAATGAGGTTACCCTCAAGCCTGGTCCGAAACCGGTCAACCTTGTCCGCCAGTTGGCCGCCCTTGTCGCGCAAGAGGATCCCACGCGGCCTTCTTCTTCCGCCGCCAATTCACGCGATGACGAGCCATCCAGTTGGTGCACCGAACTGAATGCCTTCAACAAGTATTTCGGCTGGTATAACGACACGGTGGAAGATTTTGGCCCGTGGCTTGATGCCATCCACGCGAAATATCCCGAAAGACGGATCGGCATAACCGAATACGGCGCTGGTGCCAGCATTAACCAGCACAGCGAGGATCCGGTGCGGGAGCCCGCCCAGTCCGGCCATTATCATCCCGAGGAATACCAGAACCTTTATCATGAAACTTACTGGCAGGCATTGCAGGCGCGGCCGTTTATTTGGTGCAAGTTCGTTTGGAACATGTTTGATTTCGCCGTTGGCGGGCGCAATGAAGGGGACACACCGGGCCGCAATGACAAGGGGCTGGTGACATATGACCGCCAAGTCCGGAAAGATGCCTTCTATTTTTACAAGGCCAACTGGACGACGAACCCGATGGTTTACATCACCGGGCATACCTTCACCAACCGCCTGACCAACAGCATCACGGCCAAGGTCTATGCCAATTGTGATTCCGTCGAACTTTTTGTGAACGGAAATTCGCAGGGCAGCACCACCAGCACGAACTGCATTTTCACCTGGCCGGTGACACTGTCCGGTGGAACCAACGTTGTTAAAGCGATTGGCAACAAGGGCAAGGTTCAAGTCGGCGACGCGTTGGTATGGGTTGCCCCGCTTTCGACGTTGACAACCGAGGCGGCCAGGCCGGTCAGCTTTATAACGACCAACAGCACTTTGCAGTCGTCAGCTTCCACGCTGCTGAACCAGAACGGCAAGTTGAGAGAAGAGTGAAAATTTTGCCGGGACAGCCTTGAGGAGACGGGACGCAGATTGCTTGCGCCAGGCTGGGTCCGAAAAACTTTCGGAATTCCACACGTTCGTATATTCGTTTGCCGCCGCGATGTTTCTTCCCTATGCTTTGCTGATTAAATGGACCAGTCACGTTTCATTGCCAAGCACGTCATCAACCTGCCCAAGTCAGGCATCCGCGACTTTTTTGAGGTGGTCGCGAAGATGAAGGACGTGATTTCGCTCGGCATCGGCGAGCCGGATTTCGACACGCCGTGGCACATCCGCGAGGCCGGCATTTACGCGCTGGAAAAGGGCAAGACGCATTACACCTCGAACCTCGGCCTGATCGAGCTGCGCCGCGCCATCAGCAAATACGTCGAGAAGAATTTTTCCATCGGCTACCGGCCGGAGGACGAAATTCTCGTCACCGTCGGCGTGAGCGAGGCGCTGGACATCGCGTTCCGCGCGCTGGTGAATCCCGGCGACAAGGTGATGTTCCACCAGCCGTGCTACGTCAGCTATTCGCCCAGCATCACGCTCGTCCACGGCGAGGCGATTCCGGTGCCGACCTATGCCAAGGACAATTTTGCCCTGACCGCCGAGGCGTTGCGCGCCGCGTGGCAGCCCGGCGCAAAACTCCTCGTGCTGAACCTGCCGTGCAATCCCACCGGCGGCACCTGTGATCGCGCGCAGATTGAAGCCATCGCCAAGTTCGCCGTGGAAAAAGATCTGCTCGTGTTGAGCGACGAAATTTATTCCGAGCTGACGTTCGAGGGCGTTCACACCAGCATCGCCAGTTTGCCGGGCATGAAAGAGCGCACGATTTATCTGCACGGCTTTTCCAAGGCGTTCGCGATGACCGGCTGGCGCATCGGCTATGCGTGCGGCCCGGCGGCGCTCATCGAGGCGATGATGAAAGTGCATCAATACTCGATGATGTGTGCGTCCATTTTGAGCCAGGAAGCCGCCATCGAGGCGCTCGTGCGCGGCGCGGACGGCATGAAGAAAATGCGCGACCAGTATCATCGCCGCCGCGACTTCATCGTGCGGCGGTTCAATGAGATCGGCCTGAAATGCCACCTGCCGCGCGGCTCGTTCTACGCGTTTCCGGATGTTTCCGTGACCGGTCTCAATGAAAGGGATTTTGCCGTCGGCCTGTTGCAGGCGGAACGCGTGGCGATGGTGCCGGGAACAGCCTTCGGCGCGAACGGCTCCGGTTTTTGCCGCGCGTGTTTTGCGACGAGCTACGAACAGCTCCTCGAGGCGAGCAATCGCATCGAGCGGCACGTCCAAAGTCTGGCGGCTAAAAAAGTGTAGGCAGGCGTCACGCCTGACCTACAGAAGATTTTCACGCCGATTGCAGTTCTTTTTGATGCGCCAGTTCCGCCAGCGTGCCGCGCACCGATTTCTCGGTCAGGCTCGGATACGCGTCCACGATTTCGGCGACCGACAGGCCGGCGGCGAGCGACTCCAGGATGAGTGCCACGGAAATGCGCGTGCCGCGCAAACGCGGGCTTCCGCCCAAATACTCCGGGTCAGCGACAATCCAGTTCTTCATGCTGGTAATTTACCCGATTTGACCGGATGCTCAAGTCAGGATTAACTGTGGCGAAGACAAGCCACTCATGCCAACGGCGTCAAATGAAAATCTTAAAACCAACTTTCATTCTGGTTTGCATAGGAATTTTTTGTGGATTTGGGTGTGGCCGGCCAGAAATGACAACGACTCAGGCAAATAAGCTGTTTGAGAACGCAGGCGGATTGGAGAAAATTAACCAAGAAGCACAAATCATTTTTAAAAGCTACAGGACGAACGTAGCCACTGTAATCTATGGCCAATCTCTAACTAATTTCCCTGCGATTTCTTCGTTTGGTGGTTCCATCTTTTTTCAAACAAACAATTCCGGATGGTCAACGCATATTGAAATTCCGTTTGGCACTCATTACCAAAGGAATTTCATCTTCATTTTTAATTCGGAAAGTCCTATCGAGTTTCCGTATGCGTCGAATTGCATCCAAGTCACAAGTAATATTTTTGTCGGTAAATAAATTATGGCAAAGCCTGATTTCAAAACCGCCGCCGCGTGGCTCAAAAAAGTTTCGCCGCTGCGCCCGACGCTCGCCATCGTGCTCGGCAGCGGGTTTCATCACGCGCTGACGGAGCTGCGCGTGGACAAAAAAATTTCCTACGCCAAAATCCCCGGCTTTCCCAAACCAACCGTCAGCGGCCACGCGGGCGAATTGTATTTTGGCCATCTCTGCAAAACGCCGGTGCTGGTCTTGAGCGGCCGCGCGCATTTTTACGAAGGGCATCCGATGGCGCGCGTCACGTTCGCCGTCCGTGCGCTGGCGGCCTTCGGCATCACGGATCTGCTGCTGACGAACGCGGCGGGCGGCATCAACAAAAAATTCCGCGCCGGCGATTTCATGGTGCTGACCGACCACATCAACTTCATGGGCGAGAATCCGCTGCGCGGTCCGGCGATTTCCGGCCTAAACCGGTTTGTGGATTTGACCGATGCCTATGATGCGGGGTTGGCCCGGCTTTTGTTCGCGGCCGGAAAACGTTGCGATTTGAAGCTGCAGCGCGGCGTTTATCTGGCCGTGAGCGGGCCGAGCTACGAAACGCCGGCGGAAGTCCGCGCGTTCGCCAAACTCGGCGCGGACGCGGTGGGCATGAGCACGGTGCCGGAGACGATTGTCGCGCGGCAGTGCGGCCTGCGCGTGGCGGCGGTTTCGTGCATCACGAACCTGGCGGCTGGCATCAGCAAGGCGAAATTGTCGCATGCGGAAGTTTTGGAGACGGCGGAGCGCGTGAAAAAATCCGGCGCAGTGCTGCTGAAGAATTTTGCGGAGCTTTATCAAAATTCCGCCGTGGTTTGAAGCAATCTTGGAAATGTCCGCATGTGTTCTCTGCTTTGCCGTGATCCGCGTCCGTCCTCGTTCCTTGAAATTCCGGCAAAGACCGGTAGTCTCCCTTGTTGTCACAAATGAAGCCTGAAGTTGTTTTCGGCCTGGAAGGCGCGGCGTGGCCGGCGTTGCTGGTGAACGCGAGCGGCTCCATTCTCCGCGCCAACACCGCCGCCATTTGGTCGCTGGACAACGGCGGGACGGACGGACAATTTCTCATGCTGTGGGAACAGGCGCCGACGGCGACGGCGGATCTGAAATTCCGCGTGGCCGGCAAGGCGGTGGCGAAATTCACCGTGGCGATCTGCACGTTCAACAAGGACAACAGCAAATGGTTTGTGCTGCAACTGCTCCCGGCCGTCGAGCCCGCCGCCGCGCCCGCGCCGGCACCCGCGCCCATTCCAATTTCCATTCCAGTTCCGGCGGCACCCGCGCGAGCCGAAATCCCCAAGCCCGTCGCGCCCGCGGCTCCGGCGGATGCGGGCGGCCAGGCGCTCAAGCAAAAGCTGGACTGCGCGCTGCAACTGGCCCGGACGGTTTCGATTGATTTCAACAACGCGCTGACCAGCGTGCTGGGCCACACCTCGCTGCTGCTGGGCAAGGCTGAGGCGGGCCATCCGTGGCGGCATTCGCTGCTGGAGGTGGAGAAATCGGCGGAGCGCGCGGCGGAAATCGCGAATGAACTCCAGACCTTCAGCCGTCAGGAAAAGGAGACGCCCCGCCTGCCGCCGGGCAATCTCAACCAGGTGACCGACCGCTGCGTGGAATTTTTTCGCAACGCGCACGGCACAAAAATCGCCTGGAAGGAACAGCCGGAGCGCAGCCTGTTCGGCGCGCGGTTTGACGAGGCCAAAGTGCAGATGGCGCTGACGAAAGTTCTGGAAAACGCGGTCGAGGCCGTCGGATTGGAAGGCCAGGGCCAGATCACGGTGTCCACGCGCAATGTGGATTTGACGGAGCCGACGCAGGATCGCAACGTGAAGCTCGCGGCCGGCACCTACGTCTGCGTCGAGGTGGTGGACAACGGCAGGGGGATTGACCCGGAAATTTTACCGCGCATCTTCGAGCCGTTCTTCACCACCAAGGGCAAGACGCATCGCGGCCTCGGCCTGGCGCTGACTTACGGCATCGTGACGAACCACGGCGGCGGCGTGGCGGTGTCGAGCCAGCAGGGCGCGGGCGCGTCGGTGCGGATTTATCTGCCGGCGGAAAAGGGGCTGCTCCGCGAAATGACCGCGAGCGACGAGAATCTGCACGGCACCGAAACCATCCTCGTGGTGGACGATGAAAGCCTGATGCTGACGATGGCGGAAACGATTTTGACGGAGTTCGGCTATCGCGTGCTGACGGCCGGCAGCGGCCAGAAGGCGATGGCCATTTTGTCGCGCGAGGACACCAAGGTGGATTTGCTCATCACGGATTTGGTGATGCCGGTGATGAGCGGGCGCGAACTAGTGGAGCGGGCGCGGCAGTTGCGGCCGGAGACGAAGATTTTGTGCATGAGCGGCTACTTGATGCCGGCGGACCGGCAGAGCGGCATGGCGTATCTGCAAAAACCGTTCACGAGCCGCGAAATGCTGGCCAAAGTCAAACTGTTGGTTGGCCCGCACCAAGTAGTTGACTGAAATCCGATTTTGAGGTTAAATTGCGCTTATGCAAATTGAGAGCCTAAAAATGTTTTGCGACTTGGCTGAAACCGAAAGCTTCACCAAGGCCGCCCAGATCAGCGGAGTCACGCAATCGGCCGTCAGCCAGCAGATCAGCTCGCTGGAACGGATTTTCAAGTCGCTGCTCATCGAGCGCAGCAAAAAACGCTTCCGGCTCACGCGCGAGGGCCAGGTGCTTTACGATTACAGCAAGCAGATCATCCAGTCCTACGAGTCGCTGCACAGCAAATTGCAGGAGCTGAAGGACATCATTTCCGGCACCATCCGCGTCGCGACGATTTATTCCATCGGCCTTCATGACCTGCCGCAGTATGTCAAGCGGTTCATGCAGAGTTATCCGACGGTCAATGTCCACGTTGAATACCGCCGCGCCAACCAGGTTTATGACGACGTGATGAGCAATGTGGTTGACATGGGCCTCGTCGCCTATCCGGTCAAGGATCCCAAGATGGAAATCGTCGCGCTCCGCAAGGAACCGCTGACGCTCATCTGCCACCCGCAGCATCCGTTCGCCAAGCAGAAATCGGTCAAGCTGAAGGCGCTGACCGGCCAAAGCATCATCGGCTTCGAGCCGGACATCCCGACGCGCAAGGCGCTGGACAAGATTTTGAAGGAGCACGGCGTCGAGGTGAAACACGTCATGGAGTTCGACAACGTCGAAACCGTGAAACGCGCCGTGGAAATTGACGCCGGCGTCTCCATCGTGCCGCAGGGGACCATCGCGCAGGAAATCAGCAAGCAGACGCTCGTCGCCGTGGACATCGAAGATGGTGATTTTTACCGCCCGATCGCCGCGATCTACAAAAAGAACAAAGTGCTTTCGCCCGCGATGAAGCAGTTCCTGACCATCCTCAAGGAAGCGGCCTGATTCAAATTTAAAACAAAAAACGGGCGACGCTAAAACGTCGCCCGTTTTTGTTTGCGGAAATCACTTCAGGTTCTGCGGATTCAGCGGCTTCAATTCCTTCTTCAGGAAAATCCCGTCCTTGCGGATCAGCTCGCCGTCGAACCACACCTCGCCACCGCCCCATTCCTTGCGCTGGATCAGCACCATGTCCCAGTGGATCGCGCTCTTGTTGCCGTTGCCGCAATCCTCGTAGGCCTGGCCCGGCGTGAAGTGCAGCGAGCCGGCGATTTTTTCGTCGAACAGGATGTCGCACATCGGGCTTAAAATATGCGGATTGAAGCCAAGTGAGAATTCGCCGATGTAGCGCGCGCCGGCGTCCGTGTCCAAAATTTCATTCAGCCGCTTCGTGTTGTTCGCCGTCGCCTCGACGATTTTTCCGTCCTTCAAAACGAGCCGCACGTTTTCAAACTTCGTTCCGGCGTAAAGCGTCGGCGTGTTGAACTGGATCGTGCCGTTCACGGAATCTTTCACCGGGCAGGAAAATACTTCGCCGTCGGGGATGTTGCGGTCGCCTTTGCACATCTTCGCGCCGATGCCCTTGATGCTGAAACTCAAATCCGTGCCGGGCGCGACGAGCCGGACGCGATCGGTCTTCTTCATCAACTTTTCCAGCGGCAGCATCGCGCGGCCCATCTTCGCGTAATCCATGGTGCAGACATCGAAGTAAAGATTCTCAAACGCCTCGGTGCTCATGCCCGCCGCCTGCGCCATGCTCGGCGCGGGCCAGCGCAGCACGCACCAGCGCGTCTTGCCCACGCGATAATCCTGCACCGGCCGGATGACGCGCGAATACAGCTTCATCCGGTCGCTCGGCACGTCGGCGTTTTCGTTCATGTTATCCGCGCCGCGGATGGCGATGTAGGCCTGCATTTTTTTCATGCGGAACATTTCCAGGTCGCGCACATCCTTCGCCTGCTGTTCGGTGATGCCGAGCAACTGCTCGCGCCCGACGCGCGTGTGGCGCGTCTCGACGAACGGCGTGGCGCCCGCCGCGCGCACGGCGCGGATGAGTTCCACGGTGAACTCGTCCGGCACGTCAATCATGTCGAGCAGGATGCGGTCGCCTTTTTTCATCTCGGTGGAATAGTTCACGAGCAGCCTGGCCAGTTTGGTGTAACGCGGGTCGGTCATAAATTTTGAAAAGGATAAAACGAATCGCCGGAATTTGCCACAGTAGAAAAATGTCGCGCGAAGAACGCGAAGGCGGCGAAGGAACAAAATACTTTGACACGGATTGCGCGGATTTTCACGGATGGCTTTTAATCAGTGCCAATCTGTGAAATCCGTGTCTGCTTTTTCTTCGCAACCTTCGCGCGACAAATTGTTAATCGGAATATATTTATCGTTTTTCGATAAAATATGCTTGACTTGCGGAATTATTGAATTTAGGCTACACCCATGATCTCTACAACCGAATTGATTTCAATATTGGTTTTAATCGTTACTTACATCGCCTTCCGGTTCGTCCGCAAGGGCGCGGGCGGACAAACCGCCAAAAGCCGTCAAGCCCGGCTGCTCCGCATCAAAAACGCCAGCTTCATCTTCTCGGTCTGCCTGTGGTTGAGTTTTTTATTGGGCGGCTACTGGTTCCTTGGCTTCCTGTTCGGCTGGCCTACGTTCGGCCACGATATTTTTCGGATGGTGGTTTCGCACAACCATGTTTATTCCTCGCCGTCGGAAATGCCATCGGCAATTTTCTGGCTGGTGGTCGTCAAGCAATCGCTCGCATTTTTTGCCGGCGCGATGTTGCTGCGGCTGTTCTGGCTTTATGGCAATGGTATTCTCTTCACGGCCAAAAACGTCAACTGCATCCGGTTTCTCGGCTACTGGCTCATCATTGACTGGTTCATTGATTACCAGATGCAAAGTTTGCTGCGGGACATGGACTTGAGCACCACGTCAATCTTCCTCGGCCTGTTCATCATTTTCTTCGCGTGGATCATGGACGAAGGCCGGAAGATTCAGGAGGAACAGGAACTGACCGTTTAACAACAAATTCAACCGTGTTATGAAAAACTTTCAGAATAAAGCCAAAATCATCAAGGTCAGCAAAATCTTGAGGAACATCGCATTTGCCGGGCTCGTTGTGTCAGGAATTTTGATGTCGATTTCTTTGATTGCTGCGGTTTTGACGCCATTACTGTTAAAAAAACTCCCGTCCGACACGACTCAATTTTCGATCATTCCCATTTTTATATTCATATTCGTAACCAACCTGAAAATATTCCGCTTCCTTGACCGCTTGAAAAACGGCTGCTTCTTTGATGCGCAAACGGTTGGTTATTTGAACGCGGCTGCAAATTGGTGGCTGGCGCTATGGATTTATGAAGTGGTTTTCTACATCCTCATGCAGCAGCCTTGGAACAACCCTCATGATTTTAGCCTCTACCATTTCCCGCCGGATGTGGGTGGGTTGTTCGCGGCGCTGACTTTGAAATTTGTCGCGTGGTTTTTCCGCGAAGCGCAGGAACTGCAAGAGGAACAGGAACTGACGGTTTGATTTGAAATGAAGAATTAGAAATGAAAAATGAAGAATTAAATCGCGCTCCGGGAAAAGTTCCGTTTCTGCATTCTTCATTCTGCGTTCACCCTTCTTTTTGATATGCCCATCATTGTCAACCTCGACGTGGTTCTCGCCCAGCGCAAAATGCGGCTGAACGACCTCGCCGCCGCCGTGGACATCACGCCGCAAAACCTGTCCATCCTCAAAACCGGCAAGGCCAAGGCCATCCGCTTCTCCACGCTCGAAGCCATCTGCGAAACGCTCGACTGCCAGCCCGGCGAAATCCTGGAATTCCGCCCCGAAGCCACCAAAAAGAAGAAAATTTAACCACGGATGGGCGCGGATAGCCACGGATGGGGAATGATTTTATCCGCAGATTTCGCGGATTGGCGCAGATTGTTTCAACGAATTATTTCTGCGAAAGTCTGCGTAATCTGCGGATGCTTTGCTTTTATCCGTGGTTATCCGTGGTTCATTTTTGCTTCTTTACTCGGCGGCAAACGCCGTTCATTTTTAAGTTTTCCGGCAATGGACAGAGAAGATTTGGACAATTTGTGCGAGCGGAGCATCCTGGGTTTGGTGCTCGGCATTTTGGTGTTTGCGCCGCTGGCGTTCGGCGCGGTGGATGCGTGGGCGTTTCTCGTCGTTCAAGCGTTGACCCTCGGCGTGATGCTTGTGTGGGCGTTGCGGCTGTGGATCAATCCCAAACCAAAACTGCTCTGGCCACCATTAAGCTGGGTGGTGCTGGCGTTCGCCCTTTACGCTGTCGCGCGCTATCTCACGGCGGACATCGAATACGTCGCGCGGCAGGAAATGATCCAGGTCGTGATGTATGCGTTCCTGTATTTCGCCGCCGTCAACAATCTTTACCGACAGGAATATGCGCAGGTCGTCAGCTTCACGCTGGTGTTTCTGGCGATGGGCATTGCGGCCTATGCCTTCTTCCAGTTTTTGACGCACTCGGACCGGGTCTGGAATTTGGAGGCGTTGTATCCCGGACGCGGCACGGGCACCTACATTTCGCCGAACAATCTGGCGGGCTTCCTGGAGATGATCCTGCCGCTGGCGGTCGCGTATCTGCTGGCCGGCCGGATCTCGCCGCTGATGAGGATTTTCCTGGGCTATTCATCCCTGGTGATTCTGGCGGGCATTGTGGTGACATTTTCGCGCGGCGGCTGGGCGGCGACGGCAGTCGCGCTGCTGGTGCTGCTCGGAATTCTGATCTGCCATCGGCAACACCGGCTGCCGGCGTTTCTGCTGCTGGTTTTACTGATCGGCGGCGGCGCAGTTTTCACCAACAAGTATCTCGCGCGCACCGTCACTTTTGTCGAGCGCCAGAAAGCCGACGGGATGAATTTCAGCCAGGTCGGGCTCGAACTGCGCAGCGACCTCTGGCTGGCGGCGGTGCAAATGTGGCGCGAAAATTTTTGGTGGGGCGTCGGCCCGGCGCATTACAACTACCGTTTTCCCGCCTACCGCACCGAGCGCGTCCAGGCGCAGCCCGACCGCGCGCACAACGATTATGTGAACCTGCTGGCCGACTGGGGCACGACCGGCGGCCTCATCACGCTCGCAGGCATGACCGTTTTTGCTGCCGGCCTGTGGCAGACCCGCCGGCACGTCCGGCGGGTGGAAAAAGAATTCAAAAGCGGCCACAGCAACCGGCTGGCCTTTTATGTCGGCGGGCTGGCGGGCTTGGCCGCGCTGGCGGCGCATTCCGTCGTGGATTTCAACCTGCACGTTCCGGCCAACGCGCTCGTCGGCGTCACGCTGCTGGCGCTGTTGAGCAGCAACCTGCGGTTCGCCACGGACAAATTCTGGTTCAGCATCCGGCTGCCGGTGAAACTGGTCGCGACGCTCGCGCTCGCCGGCGGATTTTTTTACCTTGGCGCGCAGGAAATTCAGCGCAGCCGCGAAACCGTCTGGCTCGCCCGCGCGGACCGGTTGCCGGATTTTTCACCGGAGCGAGCCGCTGCATTGGAAAAAGCCTTTGCCGTCGAGCCGCAAAACTTCGCCACCACCTACGCCATCGGGGAATGTTATCGCATGCAAAGTTTTGAAGGCGGATCCGATTACGAGACGCAGGCGAAGACCGCGATGGAATGGTTTTCGCGCGGGATGAAATTGAACCGCTATGACGGCTACAATTATTTGAGCTACGGCATGTGCCTCGACTGGCTGGATCGCCACGATGAAGCCGAAACGTATTTTAATCGCGCCGACGCGCTCGATCCCAACGGCTATTTTGTCGCCGCAAACGTCGGCTGGCATTATGTCCAGGCCGGCGACTACGCCGCCGCACGCCCGTGGCTGCAGCGCTCGCTGAAGCTGCAATGGGATGATAACCCGACGGCGCGTTCCTATCTCGACTTGGTCGAGCAAAAGCTGCGCGACAACGCCTCCGGCAAAAATGTGCTGCCGGCAGGATTTTGAACATGCGGATTTGCTTGCCAGCCGCGCCGCGAACTCTTAACTAGCTTTATGCAAATTCCCTTGGTGATGACCATCATCGGGCCGGACCGCACCGGCCTCGTCGAATCCGTCGCGCGCGTCGTGGCCGAACACGGCGGCAACTGGCTCGAAAGCCGCATGTGCCGGCTCGGCGGGGAGTTTGCCGGCATCCTGCGCATCGAAATTCCGGCGGAGAAAAAATCCGCGCTGCTCGCCGCGTTGCAAAAACTTCAGCATAACGGATTGCAAGTCGTCGTCCGCGATGGCGCGCCGGTTTCCGTCGCTGCCGGCCGGCAGACGAAACTGGAAATCGTCGGCAGCGACCGGCCGGGCATCGTCCGCGACATCACCAGCGCGCTCGCGCGGGCGAACGTGAACGTGGAGGAGTTTTCCAGCGAAGTCGTCAGCGCGCCAATGTCCGGCGAAACCCTGTTCAAAGCCGGCGTGCGTTTGCAACTGCCCGAGCGCTGCGATCTCGCCGCGCTGAAAAAAGACTTGGAAAAGATCGCCGCCGACTTGCAGGTGGATGTTTCGTTTGCGGAATTGGACGGTTGACACGGTGGTATTTCAATCATACTGTTTATCTGATGACTGCGACCGCAACCATTCTTTACCGTTCGCCGGAGCGAATTTTTTCCGCGGCCGACCGTGGCGAAAAAGTCACCATCCGGCGCGGCAAGTCTGAATACGTCCTGACCAAAAAAAGCGGGGCGGGCGCGCTTTATGGCTGCCTGCGCGGCTCCATCAAAAAAGATTTAGGCAAGCCCAAGGTTCAATGGAAGGCCATGCGGTGAGCCACCTGCTCGACACCAACGCTTGGAAATGGCTGATTGTCGGAGCCAAACTCAAACCCGCCGCCAGATTTCTCGCCGACCCTGCAACGCCTCTGTTTCTTCTGGATGTTTCGTTCTGGGAAATTTCAAAAGCGGTCGAGCATGAGACTTTGAAATTGGATCTGCCGCCCCTGGACTGGATGCAGACGGCATTGAAATCAAACATCACCGTCCTCACCATCACACCGGAAATTGCCGATCAATCCTGCAAGCTTGCCGACAGAGGTTTGCAAACAACTGATCCCGCCGATCAACTCATTGTCGCGGCTGCAATCATTCACCGGCTCACGCTGGTCACGCGAGACAGCATGATTTCCAAATGGGGCGGCGTGCCGGTTTTGAATTACTGAAATGTTTGAACTCCTCAAAACCGACGCGGCCACCAAAGCGCGTCTCGGCCGGTTGACCACGACGCGCGGTGTCATCGAGACGCCGGTGTTTATGCCCGTCGGGACGCAGGCCAGCGTCAAGGCGCTCGACCCGCGCGAACTCCACGAGATGGGCACGCAGATCATCCTCGGCAACACTTATCATCTGAATTTGCGTCCCGGACTCGAAATTATTTCTGCCGCCGGCGGCCTGCACAAATTCATGAATTGGGAAAAACCAATTCTCACCGACAGCGGCGGCTTCCAAGTTTTTAGCCTTGCGAAAATTCGCAAAGTGAAGGAGCACGGCGTGGAATTCCGTTCGCACTTGGACGGCTCGCTGCTGTTCATCGGGCCGAAGGAATCCATGGAAATCCAGCGCGTGCTCGGCTCGGACATCGCGATGGTTTTTGATGAATGTCCGCCGCACGATGCGCCCGCCAAGGAGCAAAAGCTCGCGGTTGAAAGAACAATTCGCTGGGCGCGCGAATGTCGCGAGCAGCCGCGCGCGGACGGCCAGAAAGTTTTCGGCATCGTGCAGGGCGGCAGCGACGCCGCATTGCGCGAACAATGTGCGAAGGCGCTCGTGGAAATGGAATTTGACGGCTACGCCATCGGCGGCGTGAGCGTCGGTGAGCCGGAGCCGGAAATGATGCGCGCCATCGAACTGGCCGAGCCGCACCTGCCCGCGCACAAGGCGCGTTACGCGATGGGCCTGGGCACGCCCGCGCAAATGGTGGAGTTGATCGCGCGCGGCGTGGACATGTTTGACTGCGTGCTGCCCACGCGCATCGCGCGCACCGGCACGGCAGTCACGCACACCGGCGCGTTCGCGCTCAAAGGCGCGGCTTACAAAACGGATTTCGGCCCAATCGAAGACGGCTGCGAATGTTATGCGTGCCGCACGTTTACGCGCGCGTATCTGCGTCACCTGCTGCGCGCGAATGAAATTCTCGGTTTGCGTATGGTGAGCGTCCACAACTCGCATCTGTATCTGAAGGTGATGACCGAAGTGCGCGCGGCCATCGCTGCGGGAACCTTCGCGGATTACCACCGCAACTTCATCGCCAGCTACAAGCCGTCGCAGAAAATCCTGGCCGCACGGAAATTGGCGAGTGACGAACGCTAGATTATTGTGAGGTTAAATAATTTGCCGCATCAGTTATGTTGTGGCACAATGTTTTCATCGTAAAAACGATTTTTACAAACCAATGAACAAACCGAAAATTATCGCCTATTTGAAACCGACCTGCGGCTGGAGCCAGGGCGTCCGCGCCGTGCTGAAAAAATACGATCTGCCCTACGAAGACCGTGACGTCATCAACGACCCGTTGCAGCGCCAGGAAATGATCGAGAAGAGCGGTCAGATGTTGAGCCCGTGCGTCGAGATCAACGGCCACATGCTGCCCGACATCAGCGGCGAGGAAGTCGAGGCCTGGATGCTCGCGAACAACATCGTGACGCCGAACGACCGCACGCCCGACGCGCCGATCAACCAGCCCTGCGCCCACGAAATGCCGCAGAGCGCGCCGCTGAATTTCGCCGTGCGCCGGTAAAATAAATTGTTTTTTTCATCCGCAGATTACGCGGATTGCGCAGATTAAAATAAAAAATCTGCGTCATCTGTGAAATCTGCGGATTTTTGCTTTTGAAAGGGATTGATTGACGGTCTTTGCTGCCGCATTTTTAATTCATGCAAATCGTTTCTTCCATCGCCTCGATGCAGCGACTCGCCAGAAAATGGCAGCACTCTGGCACGCGCACCGGTTTCGTGCCGACGATGGGCTATCTGCACGCCGGCCATTTGAGTCTGGTGAAGCGTGCGCGCCAAGCGGTCGGCAAACGAGAGAAAGTCGTCGTGAGCATTTATGTGAATCCGACGCAGTTTGCGCCGACGGAAGATCTCGCCAAATATCCGCGCGATTTGCGGCGCGACTTGAAACTGCTCCGCGAGCTCGGCGTGGATGCGGTTTTCACGCCGGCCGATGCGGAAATGTATCCAGGTAAAGCTGAAGATCGTTACAGCACTTACGTTGTCGAAGAAAAATTGTCGCGGACAATGGAAGGCGCGTCGCGCCCCACGCATTTTCGCGGCGTGACGACGGTGGTGGCAAAACTGTTTAACATCGTTTTGCCCGAGATCGCCGTGTTCGGCCAGAAAGATTTTCAGCAGGCGGCCATCATCCAGCGCATGGTGGCGGATTTGAATTTTCCGGTCAAAATCATCGTCGCGCCGACTTTAAGAGAGCGCGACGGTCTGGCGATGAGTTCGCGCAACAAATTTCTCGATGCGGAGGAACGGGCGCAGGCCGTAATTTTGTTCCACGCGTTGCAGGCCGCGAAAAAGGCGGTGGCGCAGAAAGCCATTTCCGCCGCGAGGTTGAAACAGGATTTGCGGCAGTTCATCACCGCCGCCCCGCTGGCACGGCTGGATTACGTGGAATTTTTTGATTCTGAAACCTTGCTGCCGGTGGCGCAGGTGAAACGCGGCGCGCACATGGCGCTGGCGGTTTTTTTCGGCAAGACTCGACTGATTGATAATGCAAAACTATAATTAGCCACAGAGACAGAGAGTTTTCATTTTCGCTTGCCCGGAGCAACTCCCGGCTCTCCTAAATCTTTCGCCCGCAAATCAGCTTTCTGGCCAGCATATTTTTGAAATACTTGCTCAAACCAATTTGTGTCTGGAGTTGGTAGAAATTCAATTTTCTTGATGTAATAATTTTCTTCTCTCGCGTCACTTCCAGGTTGCGTCAATCGAATGTGGGTAGGAATTAGCCAGCGACCAACTTTTACCAAATCACTGAATTCTTCTTTTCGTTTCGGCCACTGCGTTTCTTCAAATACAAGATTGTCTTCACTCGCTCCGACGAATTCCTGTTTGTTCCAAAGTCTCTGCGCTGCCAGATTATAGCCATACCAGCTTCCACCACCTCCACCCGATCCCATCGAAGAACAATGTAATCCAAAGTGGAAACCCTCTCCGTGATTTGCAGTCTCTACATTAAACCAAGAACCCGGTCGCCAGTCGTATCCGTTCCATCTTCTGCAATAGTAATATTCGCTTCCGCGCATCCTCATTTCAAAAAAAGCTGTGCCGCTTTTGCTCATGTTTACGGATGAATCGTGAGCCCAAAAATTAAACTCGCCAGCCAGCACCAATACTTGCGGCTCAAATCCCGCACGATCAGGATTCAAGCCGTGCGAAGACCAATCAGTTTTGGTCGAATACCACTGGTAAAATTCATACGTTGCAAAGCTGAGAACGACATAAGCAAGGAGCGCAATATGCAAATGCCGCGACGAAGTCATCCACAATTTGACTGGAATATAGAAAATGAAATAAACCGCAAATAATCCCCAAGTAATCATCACAATAAAGTTCCAACCTTCGCTTAATCCCAAATGCCGAGCCAGCCACATTCCCGGCCACGCAAGATAAGACAAATACAAACCAATTTTTCCACCGAAGAAAAAAGTGCCAAATAAATACGGACTCAGAAATGAAAGCGCCACAAACCCGATGGCAAACCGAAGCGCGACTTGATGCGGCTTTATTTTCTTAACATGAGGAATCGGTGTAGTTGGTTCTTGGGATTCCATGTTTATGACTTTGCTCTTGCGTCAACGGTTTATCAAGCCAAACGAATTGCTTCATTTTCCCTTCGCGCCTTTGCGGCTTTGCGTTAAAGTTTTTTCCGTCGCATGAAGCAATTTGATTTTCTCATTCTCGGCAGCGGCATTGCGGGGCTGACGTTCGCGCTCAAGGTCGCGCCGCGCGGGCGCGTGGCCATCGTCACCAAAAAGGATTGCGCGGAGTCGAACACTAATTACGCGCAGGGCGGCATCGCGTCGGTGACGAGCAAGGAGGATTCCTTTGAGTCGCATGTGCGCGACACGCTCACAGCGGGCGCGGGCTTGTGCAGGGAAAACGTCGTCCGCACCATCGTTGAAGAAGGGCCGGCACGGATTCAGGAATTGATTGAACTCGGAATGAAATTTTCCGAGAGCGACGCGCCGGGCGAGGACGGCGGCAAGCAGCTTGATCTCGGCCGCGAGGGCGGACATTCCGAGCGGCGCATCCTGCACGCCAAGGATGTGACGGGCCGCGAAATCGAACGCGCGCTGCTGAACGCTGTGTCCCGGCAGCCGAACATCGAGATTTTTGAAAATCATCTGGCGATTGATTTGATCACGAGCCAGAAGCTTGGCTACGTCGGTGAGAACCGCTGCCTCGGCGCGTATGTGTTCGACAAGAAATCCGGCCGGGTGAAGATTTTTTCCGCGCCGGTGACGCTGCTGGCGACCGGCGGCTGCGGCAAGGTTTATCTCTACACGACCAATCCCGACATCGCGACCGGCGACGGCGTGGCGATGGCGTTCCGCGCCGGCGCGGCGATCGCGAACATGGAGTTCGTGCAGTTCCATCCGACGTGCCTGTATCATCCGAAGGCGAAATCCTTTTTAATTTCCGAAGCCGTGCGCGGCGAGGGCGGCATTTTGAAGACCTTCGATGGCCGGGAATTCATGGACGCATATCATCCGATGAAATCCTTGGCGCCGCGCGACGTGGTGGCGCGGGCGATTGACCGCGAGATGAAAAAGTCCGGCGCGGAACACGTCTGGCTGGACATCACGCACAAGCCGGCGAAATTCATCATCGAGCGGTTTCCGAACATCTACCAGACGTGTCTGCGCTACGGCATTGACATCACGAAGGAGCCGATTCCCGTGGTGCCGGCGGCGCATTACCAGTGCGGCGGCGTGGTGACGAACGTGGACGGCGAGACGGACATCGCGGGACTTTATGCGGTGGGCGAGGCGGCCTGCACAGGCTTGCATGGCGCGAACCGGCTGGCGAGCAATTCACTTTTGGAGGCGCTGGTCTGCGCGCATCGGGCGGCGGAAAAAATCATTTCCGTTCCGCCCGAAAAATCCAACTTGAAAATTCCCGCGTGGCAGCCGGGCAAGGCGACCGACGCCGACGAAATGGTTGTGGTATCGCACAACTGGGACGAAATCCGGCGGCTGATGTGGGATTACGTCGGCATTGTGCGCACGAACAAGCGCCTGCAGCGCGCGCAGTCGCGGCTGGCCAATTTGCAGGCGGAGATCCACGACTACTACTGGAATTTCATCGTGACGAGCGACCTGCTGGAGCTGCGCAACATCGCGACGGTGGCGGAGCTGATTGTGCGTTGCGCCTTGCAGCGTCCCGAAAGCCGGGGCTTGAATTACAACCTGGATTTTCCCGAGGCGAACCCCGCGTGGGCGCAGCGGGATTCGGTGGTGCAGAAAGGCATTTGACTTGCGAAATTTCCGCCGCTGGCTAGGCTTAACTGACGACGCGCGGTTAGCTCAGTGGTAGAGCATTTGCTTCACACGCAAGGGGTCGGAGGTTCAAACCCTCCACCGCGCACCATTTTTAATTTTGGCAAATAAACCAGGTTGGTTTGCCGATAATGAGGTATTAGCTTAAAAATAACTTTATGAGCAACGCCACCCAACTGGATCAACTCAAGCAGTTCACTGTCGTCGTCGCTGACACCGGCGATTTCGCCTCGCTGAAACAATTCGCACCGCGCGACGCCACCACCAATCCGTCGCTGATTCTCAAAGCGGCGCAGATGCCGGAATACCAGTTCCTCGTGGACAAGGCCATCGCTGACAACCGAGCGAAGTTCAGCGGTAAGGAATTGTTGGCATCCGTCCTCGATGATTTGATGATTATGTTCGGTCTGGAAATTTTGAAGATCGTTCCCGGCCGCGTCTCCACCGAAACCGACGCGAACCTGTCGTTCGACACCGACGCGCTCGTCGCGAAAGGTCGTCATTTCATCGAGCTTTACCAGAAGAACGGCATCGCGCGCGAACGCATCCTCATCAAAATCGCCTCGACCTGGGAAGGCATCCGCGCGGCGGAAATCCTCCAGCGCGACGGCATCAACTGCAATTTGACGCTGCTGTTCTCGCTGGCGCAGGCGGTCGCGTGCGCCGAGGCGAAGGTGAAGCTGATATCGCCGTTCGTCGGCCGCATCATGGACTGGTATAAGGCGAAGGAGAAAAAAGATTTCGCGCCCGCCGAAGATCCCGGCGTGCTGTCGGTGAAGGAGATTTATTCCTACTACAAAAAATTCGGCCACGCGACCGAGGTGATGGGCGCGAGCTTCCGCAACGTCGGCGAAATCCAGGAGCTGGCCGGCTGCGACCTGCTGACCATCAGCCCGAATCTGCTGGCGGAATTGCAAAAGAGCGCCGCGCCGCTCGCGCGGAAATTGAGTCCCGAAAGCGCGCGCGAAAGCAAAATTGAGAAGCTGCCGTTGGACGAAAAAAGATTCCGCTGGCTGTTCAACGAAAACGCGATGGCCACGGAAAAGACCGCCGAAGGCATCCGCCTCTTCAATGCCGACGCGCAGAAGCTGGCGCAGTTTGTCGCGGCCAAGTTGAAATGACGGGTGTTTAAGTGTTCGACTTCTGGGCCGGTTTCATTATTGTCTAAATATGGATTCGGAAGAACGCGAAATATTTCATTTTTTGCAAACATGGGGCGATCAGTTTGTCAGCACCAAGGAGATTGCCCGGCGCGCGAGCGGCAAGAAAAAATTCTACGACAATCCCGAGTGGGCCAAGCCGCTGTTGACCCGGATGCAGGAGCGCGGGGTGTTGGAAAGCAATGCACTGGGGCAATACCGTATCAAACCGGTGTCCAAAAAAGGCAAGGACAAATGCTGGGTCGCGCCGGACATCGCCAAAATACTTCAGGAGAACGGCGTGCAGGTCGAAGGTGCCACCGAAGCCGCGTCGGATGAATATTACGAGGGGTTGTAACCAGCTCTTGTTTCGAGTGGCGGCCGGGTCAATCCTCCCGGTTACGCCGGCTTTGGGTTGAGAGATTAATGATCGCCGCCTTCCTCACCACCCTGCTGTTCGCCGTCTCCGCCATGTGCGGCCACCGCACGGCCACGAAAATCGGCGGCGTGGAGGCGAACTTCTGGCGCATTGCCATCGCCACGATATTCCTCACAATTTGGGCGAACATCTGCGGCACCGGATTTGCCGGCGCGCCGGGCTGGTTCATGTTAAGCGGTCTCTTCGGCATCGGGCTCGGCGACAGCGCGTATTTTCAGGCGCTCCCGCGCCTCGGCAGCCGCCGCACCGTGCTGCTGACGCAATGTCTCACCGCGCCGTTCGCCGCGCTCATCGAATGGCTCTGGCTGGGCTCGAAATTGAACTTGCCGGAAATTATTTGCATCGCCGTCATTCTGGCCGGCGTCGCCATCGCGCTGGCACCGGGTGACCATCGGCACATCGAGCCGCGCCAGTTGAAGATCGGCGTGCTGGCCTGTGTGTTCAGCGCGGTCGGCGGGGCAATTGGCGCGGTGATCATACGCAAGGCCTTTGCGGTTGCCCACGCCGCCGGCGTTCATCCGGATGCCGGCACGACCGGCTATCAGCGCATGCTCGGCGGCATTTTGTTTCCGGCCGTCACGCTGCTGGTTTTCAAATGGCGCTCGGCGCACACCCACGGCGGCATGTTTGAGGAAAAAACCCTGGCCGTGACGCGCGACAAATGGCGGCTTATCTGGCCGTGGGTGCTGGCGAACGCGCTGGCCGGGCAGACGCTTGGCGTGACCTGTATGCAATGGGCGCTCGCACAAACGAATGCCGCCATCGTCACCGCCATCATCGCGCTGACCCCGATTGTTTTGCTGCCGATGACGCGCATCTTCGAGGGTGAAAAAATCGGCATCCGTTCGCTCATCGGCGCGCTCGTCGCCGTCGGCGGCGTGATTGGGCTGACATTTTTCCGGTGACCAATTTTGCCGTGTCCTAATCTTAATCGGCACCGTAATCTTATTTGGTCTCGCCGGACGATTACGATTAAGAGCCGGATTAAGATTATGGAAGACGAACTTCAAACTGCGGTCGAAACGCTCGGCCTCGAAAAATTTCGCCGCCACATTTTTTTGTGCGCCGCCGCGACGGAGTCGAAATGTTGCGCGCGTGAAGCCAGCCTTGCGTCGTGGGAATTTTTAAAGCGGCGGCTGAAGGAATTGAATCTCGTCGGCGCGGAGCCGCTGGTCTATCGCACCAAGGCAAACTGTCTGCGCGTCTGCGTGCGTGGGCCGGTGGCGGTGGTTTATCCTGAAGGCATCTGGTATCACTCCTGCACGCCGGAAGTCTTGGAGCGCATCATTCAGGAACATCTGATCGCCGGCAAAATTGTCGAGGAGTTTGCCTTCGTCAAAAACCCGCTGCTGGAATCAAAGTAATTTTCCCTCGACGTGTAAGATTTTTTGTTACACGCTGCTTCCGGTTCCCGGAAGGAATCAATCCATGGCAAAACTTCTGGTCAAAACCGAAGGGCTCGGGCTGCCGGCGCTGGTGTTGCGCCTCGGCGTGAACCGGGTCGGGCGCGACCCGGAATGCGAATTTTGCCTCGATCATCCCACCATTTCCACCTTGCATTGCGAACTGGCTTTGTCCAACGACGGCGTTTATGTGCGGGATTGCCAGTCCACCAACGGAACATTTATCAACGGGAAGCAGGTTCTGGAATCGTGGCTTGACCCCGGGCAAAACCTGCGGCTGGGCGACGTGGAATTGTTCGTCGAATCCACCGAAGCCAACATTGCCATCCCTAAGTATGAACGCCCGCGCCAGGTTCTGCCGCCGCCGGTGGTCCGGCCCGACGGCGTCGTCACCTGCCGGCGGCACGCCGAAACAGCGGCGACCTTTCGTTGCCCGGCCTGCAAAGAACTGATGTGCAATGCCTGCATCCATGTTTTGCGGATCCGGGGCGGCCCGCCTCATTTTCTGTGCATCATCTGCAGTCACGAATGTGAACCGATCCGGGCCGCACAGCCGAAAAAGAAAAAAGGCTTCCTCGGCATGTTGCAGGACACGGTGAAACTGAAGTTCAAGCATCCGTTCGGCGGCGCGGAAAAATAATCTTCCGGCCCGCCGTTCAAAACCGTTCGACCATTTTTTCCAGTGCCATCAGCCACTGCGGATGCTCGTTCATGCACGGGATCAGCGTCAGGTTTTCGCCGCCAGCCGCCAGAAACGTTTCGCGCCCGCGGATGCCGATTTCCTCAATCGTCTCCAGGCAGTCCGAGACGAACGCGGGACAGATGACCAGCAGCTTCTTGATGCCGCGTGCGGGAAATTTTTCGATTTCCATGTCCGAATAGGGTTTCAGCCACGGCTCTTTGCCGAGCCGCGACTGGAACGCCACCGAGTATTTTTCCTTCGGCACGCCGGCCTTCGCGACGAACGCCGCGACGGTCTTGAAACATTGCGCACGGTAGCATGTCGCGTGCGCCGGGCTGGCGACTTCGCAGCAGTTTTCGACTTTGAGGCAATGGCAGCCGGTCGGGTCGGCTTTGCGGAGATGCCGTTCCGGGATACCGTGAAAGCTGAAGAGCAGATGGTCGTAGCCGACATCCAGATGATTTCTCGCGCTCGCCACCAGCGCCTCAATGTATTCCTGCATGTCAAAATACGGTGGCTGGATTTCCACCTTGATCTGCGGCGTCCAGCGGGCCGCGAGTTCCTGCACGCGCACGGCGGCGGTTTCAAAGCTCGACATCGCGAAATGCGGGAACAGCGGGATGACGAGCAGTTGCGTGACCTGCCGCTCCGCCAGTTTTCTCAACGCGCTTAAAATGGACGGGTTCTGGTAGCGCATCGCCAGTTCCACGGGCACCGCCACGCGCGCCTGCAATTTGTCCCGCACATGGCGGCTCGTCACGACGAGCGGCGAGCCGGCCGGCGTCCAGATTTTCTGGTAAGCGTGCGCCGATTCCTTTGGGCGCGACGGCAGGATCGCAAAATTCACGACGCAGAAACGCACAGGCCACGGCGCGTCCAGCACGCGGCCGTCCATGAGGAATTCGCGCAGATATTTCCGCACGTCGTTAACCGACGGCGAATCCGGCGAACCAAGATTGACCAGCAAGACACCTTTGCTCATGCCGGAACTTTAACGAAGAACTAGAAAAAGCGAAATCGAAGATTTGCAAGTTCCCCGCCGCCCGTCCATTTTGTGCGGGTGGAACTGACCGCTTCAGAGATCCGTGTCGCCGTCAAAGCCGCGCTCGCCGAGGATATCGGCGGCGGCGACGTGACGACGCTCGCCACCGTCCCAAAAAGCTTGGCGTTCGTCACCGTCCTGCGTGCGCGCGAACCGCTCGTCGTTTGCGGGCTGGATTTTGCCAAGGCCGCCTTCACGCGGCTTTCGTGGTCGGTCAAAACTGAAAACCTGGTTCACGACGGCACCCATGTCGCGCGCGGCGAAAACCTGCTGCGCATCTCCGGTTCCGCCCGCGCGATCTTGAGCGCCGAGCGGGTGGCGCTGAATTTTGTGCAGCACCTTTCCGGCATCGCCACGCTGACCGCGCAGTTCGTGGCCGCCGTCAAAGGCACCCGCGCGCAGATTCTCGACACGCGCAAAACCACGCCCGGCTGGCGGCGGTTTGAAAAATACGCCGTGGCCTGCGGCGGCGGGCGCAATCATCGCATCGGCCTGTTCGACATGGTGCTCATCAAGGACAATCACTTGGCCGCGTTGCGCAACGAAAAGCCGAACGCCGTGGCCGCCGCGATCCAGCAGGCGCGCAAAAAATTTCCCAAACTGAAAATTGAAGTCGAGGCCGACACGCTGGAACAGGTCGCGCAGGCCGCCGATGCCGGCGCGGACATCATCCTGCTCGACAACATGACGCCGGACCAGATGCGGTCGGCGGTGAAAATCGCCAAGGGCCACGCGAAGACCGAGGCCAGCGGCGGCGTGAACCTCGACACCGTCCGCGCGATTGCGGGCAGCGGCGTGGACTTTATTTCCGTCGGCGCACTCACGCATTCCGCGCGTGCGGTGGACATCGGTTTGGATTTCACAAGCAAATGAAGAATGAAGAATGCAAAATGAAGAAACGACGTTGGGAAGACTTGACGCCGGATTCTTTTTTTTCATTTTTCATTTTTCATTTTTCATTTGAATGACCACCGACGCCAAAATCCTTTCCGCCTTGCGCGCCAATCCTGACGGCGTGTCCGGCGCGGAGCTGGCGGAGCAGTTGAAAATCAGCCGCGCGGCGGTCTGGTCGCGCATTGAGGAATTGCGTCGCGTAGGTTTCAAGATCGAGGCCGGCCCGCATTTCGGCTACCGGCTGGTGGACGAACCGGACGCGCTGTTCGCGGATGATCTGCTCGCGCGCCTCGGCAAAACCAGGGTGGTCGGCCGCGACATCCAGGTTTTCGAGCAGACGACTTCCACGAACGACGTGATTGAAATGCTCGCGCGCGACGGCGTGAAGGAAGGTGCCGTCGTTTTTGCCGAAGCGCAGACCAAGGGCCGCGGCCGGCTCGGCCGGAAATGGATGTCGCCGACGCACAAGGGACTTTGGTTTTCCATTTTGCTCCGGCCGGAATTGCGGCCACAGGAAACCACTCAGTTGACCGTCGCCTCGGCCACGGCGCTGCGCCGAGCCATCAAAACCGTCACCGGCCTGTCGCCGGAAATCAAATGGCCGAACGATCTGCTCATCGGCGGCAAAAAAGTCGTTGGCATCCTGACCGAGATGAGCGCGGAAGTGGACCGCGTGCGCCACGTCATCCTCGGCATCGGCGTGGACGTGAACCAGGATGCAGTGGAATTTTCACCGGAGCTGCGCAAAATCGCCACATCGTTGAAGGTTGAATCCGGCCGGGAGATTTCCCGCGCGGAGCTGGCGACGGAAATTCTCCGTGAACTGGATTTTGATTACGCGCGGATTTGCGGCGGAAAGTTTTCCGCCGTCGCCGACGAATGGGAAGCCGGCTGCGCGACCATCGGCAAAAATGTCTCGGTGCAGATGGGCGCGCGACAGATTCGCGGCCGCGCCGAGGCGCTCGACGACGACGGCGCGCTGCTCGTCCGCACGGAACATGGCCACTTGGAACGCATCATCGGCGGCGACGTGACGCTGGAAAAGTGAATCCGCAGATTTCACAGATGAACGCAGATTTTTTCCAGAACCTTGTTTTCATCGGCGAAAATCCGCGTAATCTGTGGACAAAGAAATGATCCTGCTTTTCGACATCGGCAACACGCACACGCACGTCGGCCTGGCGGACGACCGGCGCGTGTTGAAACAGACCAACATTCCGACGCTGACTTGGTTTGGCGGCGGTGCGGCGGCGCTCGTAAAAAAATTCACCGGCGCAAAAAAAATACGGGGATCGGTCTTGTGCAGCGTCGTGCCGCGCGCGACTCCGCTTGCACAAAAGTCCATCCGTTCCATCTGGAAAATTTCGGCGCTGGAACTAAACGCCCGGACGATTTCCGGTGTTGGCATTGAATATCCGAAACCGGATTCCATCGGCCCCGACCGGCTGGCGAACGCGGTGGCGGCTCAAGCGCGCTTTGGCGCACCGGTGGTCGTGGTGGATTTCGGCACGGCGGTCACGTTTGACGTGGTGGACGCGCGCGGGAATTACGTCGGCGGCATCATCGCGCCGGGGCTGGCGGCGATGACGGATTATCTGCACGAGAAAACGGCGCTGCTGCCAAAGATTGAAATCCGCGAAATCAAATCCGCCATCGGCAAAAGCACGGAGCAGGCGATGTTGATTGGTGCGGTTCAGGGTTATCGCGGTCTCGTGCGTGAATTGATCGCAGAACTCAAACGCGAACTAAAAACCAAAAAGCTGCCGGTCGTCGCGACGGGCGGTTACGCGAAACTGATCGCCGCGAAGCTGCCGGAAATTTCCGCCGTCGCCCCGGATCTCACGCTCGAAGGCCTGCGGCTGGTGTGGCAAAATCAGAATGATCAGGCGCATGCGAAACCAAGACCGGTTTCCTAAGACCGCATATGGACGCGAAGAAAAAAATTTTGGTGGTGGACGACGAGCCGCTGGTCTGCGAGGCGATCGCGATGATGCTGTCGTTTGACGGCCATGAAGTGGTCACAGCCGGCAGTGGGAAAGAGGCGCTGGCTCTGTTTTCGCCGGGCAAGTTCGACCTGATGACCACCGATTACGCGATGCCGGAGATGAACGGGGCGGAACTGGCGCTGGCCATCAAAGCGAAGGTGCCGAGCCAGCCAGTCATCATGATCACCGCGCACTCTGACATGCTGAAATCGTCCGGCGTGCCGCTGACCGGAGTGGACCAGGTGGTCAGCAAGCCATTTCAGTTCGCCGATCTTCGGGTTGCCATCCAAAAGGCGACGGCGGGTTGACTTGACAAGGTTGCTCCGGCGTCACGAGTGCAGGCGATGACGAACCCAACTCCGCAATTGCCCGCCGCTGATTTTCCGCCAATAATGTCCGCTCTATGTCGAGCAGCCGCAGACAATATCCGTTTCATTTGATCGAACCCAAGTGGCAAAATACTTGGGACGAGCAGCAGGTTTTCCGCGCTTTTAACCCTGGTGAGGAAGTGCCGGTGAACCATCCGTTCGCGATTCGTCACGGCGCGGATTCAATGTCTCGCGAAAAAGTGGCCGGCGGCAAGGCCCCGAAGAAATTTTACATCCTCGACATGTTTCCGTATCCGAGCGGCGCGGGATTGCACGTCGGGCATCCCGAAGGCTACACGGCCACGGATATTCTCGCGCGCTATCGGCGCGCGTGCGGCTTCAACGTGCTGCATCCGATGGGCTGGGATTCGTTCGGCCTGCCCGCCGAGCAATACGCCGTCAAGACCGGCCAGCATCCGCGCGTGACGACCGAGGCGAACATCGCCAACTTCACGCGCCAGATCAAAAGCCTCGGTTTTAGCTACGACTGGTCGCGCGAACTCGCCACGACCGACGTGGAATATTTCAAATGGACGCAGTGGATTTTCCTGAAGCTCTACAATTCGTGGTTTAATGAGAAAACAAATAAAGCTGAACCGATTGAGACGCTGGATTTGAGTGGATGTATAACTGAAGAGCACAAAAGAATTCGCCGCGCTACACATCGCCTCGCTTATGTTACCGAAGCGCCAGTTTGGTGGTGTGAGCAACTAGGAACAGTTTTGGCAAACGAAGAAGTCGTGGACGGCAAAAGTGAAGTCGGCGGTTTTCCGGTTATCCGCAAGCCGCTGCGTCAATGGATGCTTCGAATCACCGATTACGCCGAGAAGCTGCTGGCCGATCTGGACACGATTGACTGGACTGATTCGCTAAAAGAAATGCAACGAAATTGGATTGGGCGGAGCGAAGGAGCAGAAGCGGTCTTTTCTGTTTTATACGAGCCTCAAAACCTGCCGTTTCCAGTTTATACGACGCGTCCAGATACATTATTTGGTGCAACATATGTTGTCTTATCACCAGAACATCCGCTCATAGAATTTATAAAGTATAAAATCACAGACGGTCAAAGGGAAGCGGTTGACGACTACATAAAATTTGCTGCTCAAAAATCTGACTTAGAACGAACTGATTTAGCCAAGGAAAAAACCGGCGTGTTCACAGGTGCTTACGCGATCAATCCGGTGAACGGCGAGAAGATTCCGATTTGGATTGCCGACTACGTTCTCGCCAGCTACGGCACCGGCGCAATCATGGCTGTGCCTGCGCATGACGAACGCGACTTTGAATTCGCGAAGAAATTCAATCTGCCGGTTCTGCAAGTTGTCCAGCCGCCGGATGCAAAAACCGACTGGCAAGGTTTCACGGACGACGGCACAGCGGTTAATTCCGGTTTTCTAAACGGTCTTCCCACCGCCGAAGCCAAAAAGAAAATTACCGCTTGGCTCGAAGAAAAAGGTCTCGGCAAAAAGACTATCAATTACAAATTGCGCGACTGGCTGTTCAGCCGGCAGCGTTACTGGGGCGAGCCGTTCCCGATTGTTTGGAAAAAGGACGCCGCCGGAAATCTCTATCACGAAGCATTGCCGGAAAGTGCGTTGCCGTTGCTGCCGCCGTCGCTCGAAGATTACAAGCCCACCGCTGACGGCCAGCCGCCGCTCGCCCGCGCGAAGGATTGGCTGAATCTGCCCGACGGCTCGGTGCGCGAAACCAACACCATGCCGCAATGGGCCGGCTCGTGCTGGTATTATCTGCGCTATCTCGACGCGAAAAATAATTCCGCCTTTGTTGGCAAGGACGCGGAAAATTATTGGATGGGTGGGATCGTTAAATCGTTAAATGGTGAAATGGTTGAATCGGGAGCCAATTCAAAATCGGGAGCCAATTCAACAATTCAACAATTCAACAATTCAACAAAACCCGGCGTTGATCTCTACGTCGGCGGCACGGAACACGCCGTGTTGCATCTGCTTTACGCGCGCTTCTGGCACAAGGTTTTGTTCGACCTCGGCCACGTCTCGACGCCTGAACCGTTTTACAAGCTCGTCAATCAAGGGCTGATTCTCGGCGAGGACGGACAGAAGATGTCCAAGTCGCGCGGCAACGTGGTGAATCCCGACGACGTGCTGGTGGAATACGGCGCGGATGCGTTCCGGCTTTACGAGATGTTCATGGGGCCGTTGCAGGACACCAAGCCGTGGAACACCCGAGGCGTCGAGGGCGTATATCGCTTTCTTGGCCGCGTCTGGCGCTTGTTCGTGGACGAAAAATCCGAGACGGCTTTTGAACAGGTGGAGACCACGGCGGAACCGTCCAAGCACGGAGAACTGCTCGATTTGATTTTGCTCGATGGCGGTATCACCGACATGGACGCCACACCGGCGCAACTCAAAACGCTCCACGCCTGCATTAAAAAAGTCACCGATGATTTGGACGGGATGCGTTTCAACACGGCGATTTCCGCGATGATGGTTTTCATCAACGAGGCGATGACGTGGCAGACCAAGCCGTTGTCCGTGATGAAAACCTTTCTGCAACTGCTCGCGCCGTTCGCGCCGCACCTCGCGGAAGAACTTTGGGCGCGGCTGCATTCCACCTTCGGCCAGACGGCCGCGTCGCTGGCCTACGCGCCGTGGCCCAAGTTTGATGTGGCTTTGCTCGTCGAGAGCGAGATGGAAATTCCCGTGCAGGTGAACGGCAAATTCCGCGACACGATCAAAGTCGCCATGGACGCTGACAACACGACGATCGAGGCGGCGGCGAAGGCTTCCGAGAAGGTGCAGCAATTCATCGCCGGCAAAGCCATCAAGAAAGTCATCATCGTGCCAAAGCGGATGGTGAACTTGATTGTGGGTTGAGCTGGAATCCGAGTCGCGCGAAGGACGCAAAGTTTGCGAAGGAGCTTTCACTTCGCCGCCTTCGCGTCCTTCGCAAGATATTTATTTCTCCCCGCCGGCCAGAATGGTCTGAAAATGCGGCGGCTGTTCCTCGGCGGCGACGATGCTAATTTCGATTTTCTTGAAACCGGCGGTTTCGAGCCAGCGGTGCAAATCGCTCTCGGCAAAACCGAGCCAGCGGTCGCCGTAAAGTTCGCGAGCTTTGTCGAAGTTGTGTTTCAGCAGGTCGAGTAACAGGATTTGTCCGCCGGGCTTGAGCAATTTCGCCGCGCTGGCCAGCGCCGCCGCTGGATTTTCCGCGTGATGCAGCGCTTGGCTCAAAATCACAAGATCCACGCTGCCGGATTCAATCGGCGGGTTCTGCAAATCGCCCTGGCGGAATTCCAAATTCTTCAAGCCGTTCTTCTTCGCCTTGGCCGCGCCGAACGCGACGATTTTTTCCGAGTTATCCACGGCGATGACCTTTTTGCACCGGCGCGCTAGGAGTTCGCTCAACAAGCCTTCGCCCGCGCCCAAGTCGGCGACGACGAGCGGCGGCAAAATTCTCAAAAGCAGATGGCCGAACGCCTGCCACGACCGGCCCGGGCCGTAAACGCGGTCGAAGCGCCCGGCGACCTGATTGAAGAACACTTGCGCCTGCTCTTTGCGGCGGGCGAGCACGCGCTTGAGATTGATCTGGTCGCCGGCGTGCTCGGCGAGTTCCTTCGCACCGCGAATCGCGAGTTGGATGAATTCGCTCGCGACGGAATCCGCCTGCGGATTGAGCCGGTAAAAGGTGCGCTTGCCTTCGCGCCGCGATTTCACGAGCGCGCAGTCGGCCAGCAGGCCCAGATGCGTTGAGATGCGCGACTGGCCGAGCCGCGTGACTTCCTGAAGTTCGTTGACCGACAGTTCGTCTTTCTCCAGCAGCGCGACGATGCGCAGCCGCGTCTGGTCGGAGAGCGCCCGCAAAGATTTCAGAGTTGAGGTCATTTTGTTTCGGCGCGGTGAACTTTTTTACAGAAAGCATTTGACGCGCTTCAATTCAGATATATCATCCTATCCAGATACGTCAATATGTTGTTGGCGTGAAACCAAAAATAATACATGAGCAACCGTTACATCTTCTCCTCCGAGTCCGTCGGCGAAGGCCATCCGGACAAAGTCGCTGACACCATTTCTGACGCCGTGCTGGACGCCTGCCTCGCGCAGGATAAGTTCAGCCGCGTCGCCTGCGAAACCTATGTGAAATCGAACATCGCCATCATCGGCGGTGAAATCACCACCAAGGCCAAGCTCGACTTCGTGGCCATCGCGCGCAAAGCCATTCGCGAAATCGGCTACGTCAACGACGACGATGTGTTTCATGCCGACAAGGTTTTTGTCAATGTCATCGTAACGCAGCAGTCGCCGGACATTGCGCAAGGCGTGGATGCCAAGAAGGCCAAGGGCAAGAAAACTGCGAAGCAAGGTGCGGGCGATCAGGGTTTGATGTTCGGCTATGCGTGCAACGAAACCCGCGAACTCATGCCGGCGCCGATCATGTTTGCGCATCGCCTGGGCCGCGAACTCACGCGCATCCGCAAGGCGGGCGGCGCGGCGTGGTTGCGCCCGGATGCGAAATCGCAGGTGTCCGTCGTTTATGAAAACGACAAGCCGGTCGCGATTTCAAACGTCGTCATTTCCACGCAACACGCGGCGGATGTCGAGCATGCCGAGATTGAAAAGTTCTGCATTGAGAAGGTCATCAAGAAAGTTCTCCCGGCAAAATTGCTCACCAAGAAAACGGAATTTCTCATCAACCCCACTGGTCGCTTCGTCGTCGGTGGACCGCAGGGCGACACGGGTTTGACGGGTCGCAAGATTATCGTGGATACCTATGGCGGCATGGGCCGTCACGGTGGCGGCGCGTTCTCCGGCAAAGACCCGACGAAGGTTGATCGCAGCGCCGCTTACATGGGTCGCTGGGTCGCGAAGAATATTGTCGCGGCTGGACTAGCCACGCGTTGCGAACTCCAGTTCGCCTACGCCATCGGCCATCCTGACCCGGTCAGCGTGCACGTTGAAACGTTCGGCACGAACACGGTTTCCAACGAGAAAATTATTCGCGCGGTCAATCGCGTGTTCAGCTTCCAGCCGTCGGACATCATTGACCAACTCAACCTGCGCCGCCCGATTTACAGCAAGACCACGAACTACGGTCACTTCGGCAAGAGCGACAAAGCTTTGACTTGGGAAGCGACGGACAAAGTTACCGCGTTGAAAAAAGCAATTTAACAATCAACAAAACAAAATTATGTCAGCCATCAAATTATCTCCTCCGCGTCGCACGGTTTTGAAATCAAACGGCAACGGCAAAGCCAACGGCGTCCTCGCTGAAGTCAGCGCGACGTTCGCCAAATATGCCGCCCAGACTCCCAACGGCAAAGACTACATCGTCCGCGATTTTTCGCTGGCTGAATGGGGTCGTAAAGAAATCGCCATCGCCGAGCACGAGATGCCCGGCCTGATGTCCGTGCGCCAGAAATATGCCAAGTCCAAGCCGCTCAAAGGCGTGCGCGTCACCGGTTCGTTGCACATGACGATTCAAACTGCTGTGTTGATTGAAACGCTCGTGGCGCTTGGCGCGAACGTGCGTTGGGCGAGCTGCAATATTTTCTCCACGCAAGATCACGCGGCTTCCGCCATCGCGGCGACCGGCACGCCGGTGTTCGCGTGGAAAGGTGAAACGCTCGAGGAATATTGGGAGCTCACGCTCAAGGCGATTTTGTTCCCCGGCGACAAAGGCCCGGAACTCGTCGTTGACGACGGCGGCGACGTGACCTTGCTTATTCACAAAGGCTACGAATTAGAAAACGGCAGCAAGTGGGCCTACGAAACGAAGGGCGACAGCCACGAAGTTTCCGTCGTGAAAGCGCTCCTGCGCCGCCTTGCGACCGAGAAGCCCGGCCTCTGGACGAAGATCGTCAAAGATTGGCGCGGCGTTTCCGAAGAGACCACCACTGGTGTTCATCGCCTTTACCAGATGAAGGAAGCGGGCAAATTGCTCGTGCCCGCCATCAACGTGAACGACTCCGTCACGAAATCGAAATTCGACAATCTCTACGGCTGCCGCGAATCTCTCGCGGACGGCATCAAGCGCGCCACCGACGTGATGCTCGCTGGCAAAGTCGCGGTCGTCTGCGGTTACGGCGATGTCGGCAAAGGCTGCGCGCATTCGCTCCGCGCTTACGGTTCCCGCGTCGTGGTCACGGAAATTGATCCGATCAACGCCTTGCAGGCCGCGATGGAAGGTTTCGAAGTCAACACGGTTGAAAGCACGCTCGGCGTCGGTGACATTTACGTCACCACCACCGGCAATTGCGACATCATCACCGCCGCGCACATGCTCGCGATGAAAGACCAGGCCATCGTCTGCAACATCGGCCATTTCGACAACGAGATCCAGGTAGACGCACTCAAGAAAGTCAAAGGCGTGCGCATCGAGAACATCAAGCCGCAATACGACCGCTACCATCTGCCCGGCAGCAAGAGCATCTACATGCTCGCCGAAGGCCGTCTCGTGAACCTCGGCTGCGCCACCGGCCATCCGAGCTTTGTGATGAGCAACTCGTTCACGAACCAGACGCTCGCGCAGATTGATCTCTGGGCGAACAAGGACAAATACGAGCCGACGGTCTATCGCCTGTCGAAGAAGCTCGACGAGGAAGTCGCCCGGCTGCACCTGGAAAAAATCGGCGTGGTGCTGACCAAGCTCTCCAAGAAGCAGGCCGAATATCTCGGCGTGCCGGTGGACGGCCCCTACAAGCCGGAACACTACCGCTACTAAATTTCGAATTTCAAACTTCGAATTGCAAATCAGGCGAACGGAGCCATCCGTTCGCCTGATTTATTTTCAATGCACACATACAAATTTTCAATCTTCATAAAATCACAGTCTGTGAGATAATCCGGCAGATGAACCAGGCCACCAAAAATTTAAAAGCTGTATTGATTGGCCGTCTTCGTCGGCTGATTTTGCTCTGCGTTGCGTTGTATGCGGTGGCCTGTATCGGCTGCGCTTCCTTTCAGCGCAGCCTGATTTATTATCCGCAGCACCAAACAGCCGAACAAGTAAACGAATCAGCCAGGGCTGCCGAACTAGAGCGCTGGGATAATCCTGCTGGGCAAGCTGTCGGCATGAAGCGGATGGCCCCCAGGCAGCCAGCAGTTGGACAGGTGCTGATTGCGTATGGCAACGGCAGTTGGACGGTTGGCTGCGCTCATTATGTGGACGAAATTCAAAGCCTCGCCGCGTTTGATGTGTTCATACTGGAGTATCCCGGTTATGCGGATCGTGACGGCTCGCCCAGCCAGAAAAGTATTTTTCGCGCGGCGGATGAGGCGCTGCAATTACTGGGCACGAACAAGCCGGTTTATCTCGTGGGCGAATCACTGGGCAGTGGCGTTGCCGCCTATCTGGCGGGAACGCATCCAGACAGGATTGCCGGCATAATCCTACTTTCCCCATACAACAGATTAACGAGCGTCGCGCAGAATCACATGCCCTTTTTGCCGGTGTCGCTGATGCTCGTGGACCGCTTTCCTTCGGAAGATTATTTGCGCAATTACCACGGGCCGGTCGGGATCATGGTGGATGGACGCGATGAAGTTGTGCCGGAAAAATTTGGCGTTCGTCTTTATGACAGCTACGCCGGTCCAAAACGACTTTGGAGTTTTCCGGACGGCTATCATATTTCAATTATGGAACCTCCGGAGAAATTCTGGAGCGAAGTCATGGCTTTTTGGCAAACCAATCAAATTTCCACAAAATAATATTATGCGTGGCACACGCCCGCTGGTGCTCCCCTTCTTTTCAAAGGTATTTCTGAACCTCACAGTTCCCGCAAGGCCGCCGCGATCGGCATCCGCGCGGCGCGGATGGCCGGGAACAGGCCGCCAATCAAACCGATGAGCGCCGCCCAGATGATGCCGCGCACCAGCAGCGTTGGTGTGACCTTGAAGGCGAACGTGATCTGGCTGAAGCTCTGGAAGTTCATGGTCGAGGTGTGAAAATTGTTGAAGGCGAGGAAGGCCAGCGCCGCGCCGACCGCGCCGCCGACCAGCGCCAGCGCCAGCGATTCGAGCAGGAGCGAGACGACCACCGCGCCGCCCCCGAAGCCCAGCGCCCGCAGCGTGGCGATCTCCCGCGACCGCGCCGCGACCGCGCTATACATCGTGTTCAGCGCGCCGAACACCGCGCCGATGGCCATCAAAAACGCGATCAGAAATCCGAGCGTCGTCACCAGCCGCGTGATGGCCTCGGACTGCTGGACATAATAATCCGTTTGCCGGATGACCTGCACGTTGAGCTGCGGATTGGAGGTGAGCGCATCCTTGAACGCCTGAAACGCGTCCGGCGAATTAAGCCGGACGGAGACGGACTGGAACGAGTCGCCGCGATTGTAGGCGTCCTGCAGCACCTTCGCGTCGCTCCAGATTTCCGATTCCGAAACGCCGCCGTTCGCGGAAAAGATGCCGACGACCGGCCACTCGTAGCGGCCCACCTTCATTTTCGAGCCGACTTCCAGGCCGGCAAATTCCTGGGCTGCGCCGCGACCGACAATAACTTCGTCCTTGCCCCATTCAAACATCCGACCCGAGATAATTTTCAACTGGTCACGCACCTGCAACGCGGCGGGTTCCACCCCGCGCAACGGCACGTTCGCATCCGTGCCGGTGGAGCGCTTGGGCAGGTCAATGATGACGAACAATTCCGCTGAGGAGAGCGGACCCTGGACCGTGCGCGCAATGCCCGGCGTGTCGGCGATGATGCGCGTCTCGCCGCGCCCGAGACCGCTGACCATTTCGCTGTCCGCACCGCTGCGCATGACGATGGCGCCGTCAGGCGATCCGGAAACGGTCATCGCCTGCCGGAAACCCGCCGCGATGGAGAGCACACCGACGAGCACCGCCACGACGCCGGCGATGCCGATGACCGTGGCCGCGACCGCGCCGCGCCGTTGCGGCAGGCTCAACAGCCCGAACTTCGTGATCGAGGTGATTTGGGAGAACCAGTTGATGGGGCCGGCCATTCGTTAGTTGATAGTTGATGGTTGATAGTTGGAAAACATTACATTCGTCTTAAAGCGTCCGCCACGCGCAGGCGCATGGCCTGTAGCGCGGGAAAAATTCCGGTGACGAAACCCAGTGCGATGCTGATGCCAAAGCCGGTCAGCAACGCACGCGCCGGGAGAAAAAACATGGGCAGCAGGCCGGACGTCGGGTCGCCGCGCGAAATCATCAGCCACGCCACTCCGAGTCCGAGCGTTCCGCCGAGCACCGTCAGCAGGCACGACTCCGCAAGCACGAGCGCGACGATGCGCCCGTTAGTGAAGCCGATGGCCTTGAGCACGCCCAGTTCGCCGGTCCGTTCGCGCACGGCCTGGGCCATGGTGTTACCCGTGACCAGCAGGATGGTGAAAAACACCGCCGCCAAAATCGCCGCGACGATGAAGACGATGTTGCCGATTTGGCTGGCCCAGCCTTGAATGAACGCGCCTTCCGGCTCCGTCTTGGTTTCCGCCGGCGAATTTTCAAATTCAGCATCCACCAATTTGGCCACCTCCGCCGCCTGCGACGGATCCTTGATGCGGATGGTGAACCAGCCGACTTGTCCCTTGCCCCACTGTCCCCGGCCTTCATCAAAATAATCGTAACGAAAAAACATCGGGGTGGTGTCGGTGCCCTTTTCCTTCCCGTCGTAAATGCCCACGATGTCAAATTCCCAGTGGCGGCTGCCGTCGGCATTGGGCCAGATGGACGATTGGATCGGCACCTTGTCGCCGATTTTCCAGTGAAAGCGGTTCGCCGTCCGGCGGCCGACAATCGCACCCGTCCGCGTGGCCAGCCAGGCTTTGACCTGTTCCGGCGGTATAATGATTTCGGGATGCATTTTGAGAAAATTTTCCGGCTCGACGGGATTCTGCATGAAGAAATTTTTCGGATCCTGATAGATACCGCCGAACCACGTCTGGTGCGTCGCGAAATCCACGCCGGGAATCCGGTTCATCCGCGCCTCGTAGCTGATCGGCAGGAGATTGATGATGGAAACTTTCTGGCGGACGATCAACCGGTCTGCGCCCGCCAGCGCCACGCCGCCGACCAGCGCCTGCTGGATGGCCGACAAAAACCCGAACAGGATGAACGCCACGACGATGGACAGCAGCGTCAGCGACGTGCGCAGCTTCTTCCGCTTCAGGTTGCACCAGACTAGGTGGAGAAATTTCATTTCACCGGTTCGTTCGTCAGTTGCCCCTTGTTCAAGTAAACCGTCCGCGCCGCGCGCGCCGAGGCGTGCGGGTCGTGCGTGACCATGATGATGGTTTTGCCATGCTCGCGGTTCAACGCCTGCAATAAATCCAAAATTTCATCACCGGCCTTGCGGTCGAGATCACCGGTCGGTTCGTCGCACAGCAGCAACGTCGGGTCGGTGACGATGCCGCGCGCGATGCCGACGCGCTGCTGCTCGCCGCCGGAGAGCGTGCGCGGAAAATGTTTGGCGCGATGTGACAGCCCGACCACCGCCAGCGCCGTTTCCACGTGCTTCTTCCGTTCCGCCTTGGACAGATGCGTCAGCAGCAGCGGCAGTTCCACGTTCCGTTCCGCCGTCAGCACGGGCATCAGATTGTAGAGCTGGAAGACGAACCCGATGTGCCGCGCGCGCCAGCCGGCGAGGGCGCGGTCGGACAATTGATCCACCCGCTCGCCGCCCACGGCCACGAGTCCCTTGGTCGGACGATCCAGGCCGCCGATCAAATTCAGCAGCGTGCTCTTGCCTGAACCCGACGGCCCCATCAGCGCGAGAAATTCGCCGGCGGGAACCTGCAGGTTCAGGTCGGACAAAACATGGATGTCCTCCGAGCCGCGATGGAAAACTTTTTCAACGCTCTCGACCTGCACCAACCCATGGTTGTTGGACTTATTTTCGCTCATAGCTTTTTCTCCTTTACGGCCATTCCGTCCTTCAAATCCGCCGGCGCATCCACGACGACTTTTTCGCCGGCGGTCACGCCCGCGCTCAAGGCGGAATCGTCATTTTGCGTGTCGGTGACGGTGACGGCGCGCCGTTCAGCATGACCGTCGTGGACTATGAACACCACATCATGTCCGTCGCGGTTGAGCACCGAATTTTTTGGGACGAGCACCGTGCGGCTCGCCGTTGTCGCGCCGCCGCTGTCGCGGAACGCCACCTTCACCGACATGTCCGGCAGGATGCGCGGATCAAGCTGATCAAAACCGACGCGCACCTTGACCGTGGATTTTTCGCGGTCGGCGGTCGGGATGATGGCGATGACCTTGCAGGGAATTTTCCAGTCGGCATACGCGTCCAGCGTCGCCTCGACCGGCTGGCCCGGCTCGACGCGGTTGATGTAGCTTTCGTTCACGTCAATTTCAATCTCCAGCGACGTCATGTCCACGATTGTCCCGATGCCGGTGCGCGTGAAACCGCCGCCGGCCGAGACCGGCGAAATCATCTCGCCCGGCTGGGCGTCCTTGGTGGTGATCACGCCGTCAAACGGCGCGCGGATGATCATGTCGTCCATCTGCTGCTGCCACAGCGTCACCTGGCGTTCCGCGACGACCACATCGAGCTTCTGCTGCGCCAGATGCGCCTCCAGCGATTTGGCGTTTGACTCCGCCTGATCCAGGTCGGATTGCGACGCGATGTGTTGTTTGGCCAGTTCGGTGTAGCGTTGAAATTCCTGGTCCGCCAGTTTGATCTGGGCGCGCGTTTCTTCCAGCGCCGCTTTGGCCGATTCCAACTGCGCCTGCGCCACATCCAAACTGGCTTTTACGTTTGTGTCATCCAGCCGCGCCACGACCTGGCCGTTGGTGACCTTCATGCCCTCCTCGATCAAAACCTCCGTGACCTTGCCGGTGACTTTGGAGGAAACCGTCGCCGCGCGCCGGGCGGTGACGTAGCCGGAGGCGTTCAAGACAATCCGTTCGCCGCCGCCGCTCGTGGCATCGCGTGCCACTGCGGTGCTGACCATTGTGGCGTTCAAACTGGAATGCCACCAAAACGCCGCGACCAAAAGCAACGCTGCCACCACCAGAGCCGCCCGCAACCACATTTTGGGTTGAGGTTTTTGCTCCGCGCCGCGTTCGATCCGCAAACCGTCAAGTGGAGGCTTGGCTTGGCTCATACGAATATTCATCAGAAGCAAAGCGGGTTTTGCCGTCAGGGTCAAGCCATGCGTCGGCAAAGAAATTGTTATTTATTCCACGAACATTCGCGTGAAGCGAACCGGATTCGCCGGGAAACCGGCCGGATCCGGACGGCAGGGGTTGAGGCGGTTTCAGGTCAAAGCCCGCCGCTCAACCGTCGTTGACTGACCGTCCTGTGCCCTGGTCCCCGCGCGAACGGATGCGCGACATCACCTCCGAACATTTCGTTCGGGTGAAAACCTCGGACATTCAATCCAACGCCCGGTGAATCCGGTTTGGCAGCCGACCCTCGTTCCGTTTGTCTCTGGTGGCCCTCCGCAAAGTGTGTTCCCCAGTCTGCAACACAGGCCCGCCGGCCCGCCGGGCGCGGGATTTGTGCGTGGATTATTTCCAATGTTTTGCAAGGCGGCGTTGCCACCGCAGAACCTGCTCGATTTTATCCGGTCAAAATATATGCTTCCGCCAAGACCGCGTCACCCTATGAACAAAACCCGCCGCGCCAAGTTTGATTGCGCCACATGGATTGCCACCCTGGGCTGGGTTTTGATTCATTTTACCGCCAGCGCGCAGGCGAATCCAAACCTGGGTCCGAATGTTTTCCTGTTTGATCCTTCGATGTCCATGGCGGCCATTCAAAGCAATGTTGATTTCGTCTATGCCCGGCAGGCCCGGAATGAATTCGGCACCAACCGCTACGCGTTTTTCTTCAAGCCCGGACAATACGCCCTCGATATAAATGTCGGCTTCTACACCCAGGTGCTCGGTTTGGGGCAGTCACCCGATGATGTCACCATCAACGGTTCGCTGCATGCTGAAGGCCGCGGGCCCCGGCACGTTGCGCTCATCAATTTTACCCGGTCGGCGGAAAATGTGGCCGTGCTTCCAACTGACGGCAATCCCGTCACCTGGGCGGTGTCGCAGGGCACCTCGCTCCGGCGTGTGCACATCAAAGGCAGCCTGAATTTGGCGAACACCAACCGTGGTGCCTGGTCCAGCGGCGGTTTCCTTGCCGATTCCAGAATTGATTCCCAGGTCAATGCCCTGAGCCAGCAGCAGTGGCTCTCCCGAAACGACACCTGGGCAAGCTGGACCGGGCACAATTGGAACATGGTGTTTGTGGGCGTCTCCAATCCGCCTGCCGGGATGTGGCCGGACATTCCTTATACGGTGGTCGCCAAAACACCTTTGATCCGGGAGAAACCTTATTTGTCCACGGATGCCAGGGGCAATTACGTCGTCATGGTGCCGGACCTACAGACCAACAGCGTGGGCACCACCTGGGCGGCCGGTCCCACGCCCGCAACCTCGGTTCCCACCGGCCGGTTTTATCTCGCGCAACCCGGCGTGGACGATGCCGCAAGCATCAATGCGGCCTTGAGTGCGGGGAAGCACCTGATTTTTACCCCCGGCGTGTATCACCTGACCAACAGCATTCTTGTGACCCGGCCGGATACGATTGTGCTGGGGCTGGGTTTCGCGACGCTGATTCCGGATGCGGGAATTCCCGCCATGGTGGTTTCCGATGTCGGTGGCGTCAAACTGGCCGGTTTGATTTTCGATGCGGGCCCCATCCGGTCGCCTTATTTGTTGCAGGTGGGCGGGGCCAGCAGTTCCCGGGACCACGCGGGCGATCCACTGTTTCTCTACGACCTGGTCATGCGGGTGGGCGGGGCGGCCGGCGGAACCACCGCCACCTGCGTCGAAATCAACGCCAACAATGTGGTGGGCGACAACTTCTGGCTGTGGCGGGCGGATCATGGCACGGGCGTGGGCTGGACGCAAAATGCGTGTAACAGCGGCCTGGTGGTCAATGGCAACAACGTCACGCTCTACGGCCTGTTCGTCGAGCATCATGAACAGTATCAAACCTTGTGGAACGGCAATGGCGGACAGGTTTATTTTTACCAATCCGAACTGCCCTACGACGCGCCGTCGCAGGCTGCGTGGTCGCATGACGGCATCAATGGTTATGCGGCCTACAAGGTTTCAAACTCGGTCACAAATCATCAGGCTTACGGGCTGGGTGTTTACGGCGTCTTTACCAAAACCACCGCCAACTGCTTTAACGCCTTTGAAACTCCAGCCGCCGAAAAGGTCAGCCTGCATCATGCGGTGGATGTCTGGATCACCGGCCAGGACGGCACCGAAATCACCCATCTGCTGAATGGCACGGGCAGCGCGGTCAACAGCGGCAACCGGACGACAACGCTCAATTAGCCAAACGCCGTCCGTACGTCCGTCCGGCTGGACCGCCCGCCGGGATTTTGATTGCTTTTTCTTGCCGGATGGACCCGGCTCGGTTACCTGACCAACGTCACCGCGGGCCAGTATCAATTCACCGACACGAACACCCCGGCCGGCGCGCGCCGCTTTTACCGCGTCAGCTCGCCGTGACGGGCGCGGGCACGGCGGATGGCCACGGATGGTTTGACCGCGAACCACGCAAACTACGCGAACCACGCGGACAAGAACGCCCGATCTTTCCTTTCGAGTATTTCGAATGTTTCGCGGTTAAACTTCCAACCGCCACGCTGGGGCGAAAACATCGGGCGTTCAATCCAGCATCCGGTGAATCCGGTTTAGCAGCCGCGCCTCGTTCCGCTTGTCTCTGGTGGCCCACCGCAAGGTGTGTTCCCAAATCCGAAGAACACGCCACCTGGCCGACCGCAAGGTCCGGTTCACCAATTTGTCGCGGGCTTTATTGCCGGAGATTTTTTTGCGCCAGAACGCCGCATTGCCTTTGGGTTTGGTTCCGTGCCGGGGACAGCCATGCCAGAAACAGCCGTCCACGAACAGTGCAAGCCACACCTGCCTAAAAACAAAATCAGGACGGACGGCGAGTTGATGGTTTTTAGTTCATGGTTGAGGGTCTTTGCCGCGCCGCTTCCGGCCATCAACTTTCAACTTCGAACTATCAACAGTTGCGCGGATCAACAGATGACGGCGCCAGCCGGAAATTCCATGGGCGCGCAACAGCCGGGCCAGCGCCAGCTCCGTGGCCTGGTTTCCGCGCGAGCGGATGAGCCTCATGTGCACCTGACCACCTTGCGCTCCTTGCGGAGTGCCACCATGGTAGGGCAGATCTGTGACTCTGCCGGATTAGGCAGCGCGGCAGCACCGCCATACCGGGATGGGGTTGGCGATGCAGCAATTCCGCCCGACCTGAAAATAACCGTCAGAAGGAAACCCAACGCCGGAACGGGAAACTGTTCCGGCGGTTTTTTATTTCCGGCGGGCGGCGGCTGCGGACGGCGGCAGGCATCCGGGGTTAATGGGAACGAGATTTGGTTGCCCGCGTCGCTTCAAAGATTTTGCGTCCAGATCATCCACCCCATCACCAGCCAAAGGGCCGCAGTTATGGGAACAGATATCGTCAGCGGAATCCTTGGCGCCAGCTTAAGGAAAAACACCACCCCGACAAAGATGCAGCCGAGACCCGCAATCGCACAACCGAGTTCCAGCCATAGGGCATTTGGCCGGTTGTAAATCATCGTGTCCAGCAGCCCGTCCATTCGTTTTGATCCCTTGAAGGTCAGCATCATAAAAAACGGGATAAAGGCCAGAGCGCAGGTGCCCACGCGCTTCTCGGTCCGGGTATTTTTGCGAAAAGCCGGCTGGTCCATCCGCATGGGCCGGTATAACAAGGTGCTGACAAAAAAATCCAGCATACGCAGAAATGAGCGGTCGTTGGGGAAGCGGTCGTCGGAGATTTTCCGTTCGCCCTTGGAGAGCACTTTGTCGAGCCCCACGATGGCGAAGTAGAGGACCAGCACCATGAAGATGCCAACGACCAGCCGGCCGGTTGGCGACATTCCATCCATGTCATGGTAAAAATTTGCGAGGGGGGTCGGGACGTTCATGAACGGTCGAGCGGCGCGAGTGCGCGCCGGAAATTTTGCAGCGTCAATTGTGCAAAATTTAGGATTGTCAGAAGCGCAGGAACGAAAACGTCACGGTTGGAGAATTTGCACGCGGTAATAGCAGGGACCGGGCAGGACGGGGGCGGGGTCCAGCAACGGCGGCCCGCCGGAATTGGTCGAAAGCGCAGTCCAGTTCACGAGGTTGGTCGAGCAGAGCAGGACGTAACTCTGGTTGCTGTCACAGTTTGACATCTGGATTTGAAACCCGCCGTTGGTGCAAAACCCGACGGGACAGAGAACCGGCTGGGGCGGGGTGGATATGAGGGGAATGGTGAAGTTATTGGTCGCAACCGGCACGCCCCACGAGGCGGTGATCAAGCTGTAATTGCCCGGAGCCAGTTCGCCCAAAAGGGCGGGGGTGGTCATGTTGGCAATAAACTGGGGGCACGCCACGGGTCCGGTTTCCTCCTGAAGGTTGAAATTAAACCAGAAGTTGGTGCCATCATAGGGGACCACCGGCCCGATGCTAAAAATGGACTCACACGCGCAGCCCAGCAGAAACCAATGGTATTCGGCGTAGGTGAGATCGTTGGTCGTAACCAGACTGATTGATCCCTGCCAAGTGACCGGCATCTCCCCGATTTGCGCGTGAAGCAACCCTGCGCACCCGAGGCTCGCGCACAGACCAAGCAACATGGAACCAAAAGGCTTGGAACCAGTCTTCATGCTTTCATGCTACCGAATTGAGAGCCAAAAGTCAATTAAACAAACTCATTGGACTGCATCAGCTTGCCACCATCCATAATGCCAAGAAACGCATTTCAGACGCCGGCAACGGCTTGTTTGCCGCAGGTCGGGCGGTGACCGCTTGACTTTGCCGGGGAATATCTTTTAATCCCGCTCACACCCGAGACGCGCAGAGCTAAACATTCTGAATGGCATGATTTTTCAATCCCATCGGCATTAAAATGATGAAAGCGCGCCAGACAGCCCGTTCGTTGCCCGCGTGGCTCGGTCTGTTGCTGGCCCCCGTCGCGTTCGCGCAAACTAATGTGTCGGTCGAATCGCTGCGCGAGGAGATGCGCCAGATGCGGTCGGATTATGAGCAACGGATGGACGCGCTGGAGCAGCAATTGCAGGCGCTGGAAACGAACGCACCCGCGACGAATGCCTCCGCAGCGGCCGCCGGCACGAACGCCGTGCCAAGCGTGCCGGAACGCGGTCGGGCCTTTGCCAACCTCGAGTATGAGCAACACGGCCCGGGGCATGAAACGGTGCTGGCCGAAACGAACAATCCCTTTCTCAAGGCGCGCCTCAACCAGGTGTTGAACGATTATCTGGACACGGCCGGGTATTTCCGCGCGGGCTACGGGCGGGATGAGGAAGGCGGGCCGCAGCCGGCGTTTCAGGCTCCGGGTGCGTTTGCGAAGTATCGGCTGGGCAACGAGACGGAGGATTACGGCGAGCTGATGCTGGGCAAAAACTGGTATGTGCCGGACCTCTTCGCGGAGGAACCGCCGCCGCGCCCGGATGGCACGCCGACGGGGCCGATTGCCCGGACGCAGATTCGGATGGCCTACTACAATCCCTATTCCAGTTCCAGCGGCAGCGCCAGCCAGGTCTCGCTCCCGGAATCGTGGGCCTCCATCGGAAATGTTTTTGCCGCGCAACCGTCCGTGAAATTCTGGGCGGGCAACCGGTTCTACCGGCGGCAGGACATCAGCATTGACGATTTTTTCTACTACAACATGAGCGGGGCGGGCGGCGGGATGGAGGATTATGAACTGGCCAACGGGAAGCTGGCGCTGGCGTGGATCGGCAACGGCGCGCAGAGCGGCGTGTATTCGTCCGACATCGCCGCATTGCCCAGCCCGAACAACATCGCCGGGTTCAGCAAGCAAAGCGTGGATTTGAGCCTTTACGATTTTGAACTGCCGGCGGGCAAGGTTGAACTCGGTTTGGTGTTTGCCGCCGAGAACAGCGGCAAAAACGCCAACGGCCAGCAGGCGCCCAACAGCGAGGGCGGGGCCGTCACCGTCATCCACACCTACGAGCATTTCCTGAGCGAGGACGGCGTCAACAAGTTGTCGCTCCAGTTCGGCACCGGCGCCGCGAAGACCTTCACCTCCGGCTACGAGACCACCACGCTGACCAACGGGACCTACATCATTTCCGATGAACCGGATTCCTGGCGTTTCCGGGCGACGGAAAGTTTTGTGGCGGACATCAATCCGCATTTTTCCATCAGCCCGGCCCTCATCTATCAATACACGGATTACCGGAACATGCTGGGGGACGTCCAATGGCTTTCGGGGGGCGTGCGGCCGGTCTATCATTTCAACGATCACTTCGATCTGGCCTTTGAAGGCGGTGTGGATCATGTGGATGATTCCGGTGCGGGGCCGTCCGGAACACTGTATAAACTCACGTTTGCCCCGGAAGTCTCGCTGGGAAACAAGTTTTTCAGCCGTCCCATCCTGCGGGCCTATGTCACCTACGCCGCGTGGACGGACGGGTTCAAAGGCTCCGTCGGCGGCAACGACTACATGGATGCGACGGCCGGCTGGGTCTGGGGCCTGCAAATGGAAACGTGGTGGTGAGGCGCGGGCCGGTCGTGGGACTGCCGAAGCCGACCCGCCGGGGCTGGTGCAGTTCGTGTCAAAGCTCGGCTTTTTTGCGCGCTTGAACAAACCGCCGTCATTGCGGAAGCTTTGCAAAATATGTTTCGCATCGGACTGGATCTCGGCGGCACGAAGATTGAAGGCATCGTGCTGGAAGATGACGGCAGCCGTCTTCGCCAAGACTCCGGCGCGCCAAGGGAGCTTTTCCGCAAGCGCATCGCGACCGAGCGGGAACTGGGCTATCGTCACATTCTGAACCGGGTTCATGAACTTTACGGTGAACTGGCCGCGCACATTAAAGATGCGCCGCATACGTTCGGCATCGGCGCGCCCGGCGTGGTCTCGCCGCGCACCGGGCTGATGAAAAATTCCAACACGGTCTGCATGATCGGCCAGCCGGTGAAAACCGATCTGGAAAATCTGCTCGGCCGGAAAATTGAAATCCAGAACGACGCGAACTGTTTCGCGATGGCCGAGGCGCTGCTCGGCGCGGGCAAGGGAAAGAAACTCGTTTTCGGCGTTATCATGGGCACGGGCTGCGGCGGCGGCATCGTTCACCACGGCGAGGTTCTCACCGGGCCGCAGGGCATCGCGGGCGAATGGGGCCACATGTCCATTGATCCGCACGGCCCGAAATGTTACTGCGGTCAGTTCGGCTGTGTGGAATCGCTCATCAGCGGCGGTGGACTGGAGGCGCGCTACGCCGAGCAGTTCGGCGTCAAGAAACCGCTCCGGGAAATTGAAAAGGAATATTACGCGGGCGAACCGGACGCGGTGGCGTTCATAAAAGTTTTCTTCCGCCACTTCGGCCGCGCCATGGCCAACCTGATTGACATTCTTGACCCGGATATCGTCGTTCTCGGTGGCGGCGTTTCAAAATTCGACGCGCTCTACACCGACGGCATCGCGGAAGTGGCGAAGTTTGTCTTCAGCGATTCGCTCGCGACGCCGATCGTCAAACATCAGCTCGGCGACTCCGCCGGCGTCCTCGGCGCGGCGTTGATCGGCATTTGAAATCACTTCACTGCCGTGAGTTTGTAAAGCAACACGCCGTGCCCCGGAATCGTCAGCGGCAAAGCTCCGGCCGCCGCGTCCACATCCGGCAAATCACTCTGCCGCCACAAATCGCGGACGTGCTGTTTGCCGGTGAAACCAAGCTGCGCAAGCTGGTTGAATTGCAGGTTGGTCGGCGCGCTGGCGAGGTTGAAAAAGCCGAGCGCCCGCCCGCCGTCGGCCAGTTCCTTTGCAAAAACGCGGAGGTCGCCGTCCTTCAACACGCACGTCGCCGATTTGCCAAGTGAGTCCTGATCCAACGCCAGCACCTCGTCGTTGCTCAGCAGGTTCAGCGTGAAGTCATCCAGCTTGGTCATGTCGCAGCCGATGAGCAGCGGCGCGGACAGCAGGCACCAGAGGCTGATGTGCGTGTATTGTTCATCCGGGTTGAGCTTGGACGGATGCAGATTGCCCCAGCCGACCTGGCCGACGACCAGCATGTCGGGGTCGTTCCAGTTTCCCGGCTTCGCATACGGTGCGGCCTTGTCCTGCTTGAAACCGATCCCGCTCATGCTTTTCCAGGAATCGTTGATGTCGTCCGTCGTGCGCCAGCAATTGCCGTTGACTGAACCACCCCATTTCCACACGTCCGCCATGCCGTATTGGCAGAGACTGAAAACGATGTCGCGATTTTGTTCGCGCAAAAATTTGCCCATCACGCGGTAGGGGTAAATCGCGCCTTCCGGCTGCGCGGCGGTTCCATTCCAACGTGGAATGTCCCTGGCGTCCGGATCCTTGCCGGCGGCAATGTCGCCGTAGCTGCACCAGTCGTATTTCAAATAATCAAACCCCCATTGCGCATAAGTCTGCGCGTCCTGCTCTTCGTGTTGCCAGCTCGCCGCGCAACCACCGCAAGTCCACGGCCCGGGCGAGGAATAAAGCCCCGCCTTCAAGCCGAGCGCGTGGATGTAATCGGCCATGCCCTTCATGTCGGGAAACCGCGAATTGGGAACGATGATTCCTTTCGCGTCACGAAAGGGGCCGCGCAACGTCGGGTCCTGTGAATCACGGTGGTTTTGCCAGTAATCGTCCACGTTGATGTAAGTCCAGCCATGATTGATGAGGCCGCTCCTGACCATCGCGTCGGCCGCGCTCTTGACCTTCTCCTCCGAAACTTCGCCGGCAAAGCAGTTCCAACTGTTCCAGCCCATCGGCGGCGTCAGCGCGATCTGGTCGCCCACCACGATGCGGAATTTTTTTCCCGCCGTGCCCAGCGCATTTTTCGCGCGCAGCGTGACGAGGAATTCACCCGGTTTTTTCAAGCTGCCCGTGATGCGGCCGGTGCCGCTGTCCAGCTTCAATCCGCGCGGCAGATGGTCGGCGGAAAACTTCATCGGCCGGTCGCCCGTGGCCGCAATTGTGTAAAGGAACGGCGAGCCGGGCCGCACGCCGAACACGTCCGCGCTGTTGATGCGCGGCGTGGCCGGGGCGGGCGGCGTGAGAACATAAGGTGCCACGAACGCCAGCGGCGGCTGAACCGCGGCGGCGACCGTTTTGCCTTCAACCGTTTCAAATTTCGCATCCGCCCAGTCCGCGTGGTCAAACGCGTTGCCGTCGTCGGCGTCACTCACTTCCAGCACCAGCGATTTCACGCCGGTCAGATCCACCGCGCAATCTTTGGCCGGCTCGCCGGCTTTCATCACGCCGCTGCGCCACAGCGCCCTGCCGTCGCCGCGCACGATGAACTCCACGCTGGACACCGTGCTGCCGTTCACCTCGTCGTCCACGCCGACGCTCGCGGAAAAACTCTTCGCGCCGCCATCCAGGTTGACGGACAGCTCGCTCACGGCGTGCGTGCCGAAGCCGCGCGCGAATTTCTTCCCGCCGATGGTCAGCGCATGGCCCTCGACCGACTGGTTTTTATGCGGGTCGCCCCAGCCCTGCGAGGCGGCGGCGAGATTCAAGTCGTCCAGCCAGACGGTTTCGGCGGAAACGATTCCGGTGACAGACAAGGTCAGTAAAATAACCAGGGCGAAGGATAAACGGGAATTCATGCCGCGATTTTGCCTGCTGAAAAAGCCGCGTCAAGCTCGCCAGTGGGAAAATTTTCACTAGAATTTTTGCATGACGACGCTGCTCATCGCCACGCGCAACCGGCACAAGGTTGAAGAAATCCGCGCCATCCTCGGCGGACAATTCCAGTTTATGACGCTCAATGAATTTCCCAGCGCGCCCAAAGTTGTCGAGGACGCCGACACGTTCGCCGGCAATGCGACGAAGAAGGCCGTGGAACTGACAAAGTGGCTGGCGCAAATTTCGAATTCCGAATTTCGAATTCCGAATTTTGTGCTGGCGGATGATTCCGGGTTGGAAGTGGATGCCTTGAACGGCGCGCCCGGCGTCCACTCGGCGCGCTTTGCCGCGCTGGACAAATCCGAAAATTCGAACGACGCCGACAACAACGCCAAGCTGCTGCGCCTGCTGAAAAAAGTTCCGACGGAAAAACGCACGGCGCGGTTCCGCTGCGTCATCGCGTTGGTGCCGGTGCCGCATGAAAAAGTCGAGAGTGCCTCGCCGGTTTGTTATGCGGAGGAATTGGCCGCACAAGTTTTCGACGGCGCTTGCGAGGGAAAAATCATCTTTGAACCGCGCGGCCAGAACGGTTTCGGCTACGATCCGCTGTTCGTGCCGGACGGTTTTAACCAGACTTTCGCGGAACTTGGCGACGACGTGAAGAACCAGTTAAGCCATCGGGCGAAGGCGCTGGAAAAACTAAAAGCCGCTTTGGGGACTTGAATTTTCTATCCGGATGCAGGATGGTTTAGCCGTTTCCGCTTTTGAGTGGGCCAGCCCATTTAGTAAAAAGCTGGTGACATTGATGTTTTGATGAGCCGCATGTTTTTACGCAGGGCAACGGCCCGAATGATTTTGTTTTTGGCGCTTCTGGGTTTTGTCTCCCGGGGGCTGGGTCAATACACCAACGGGATTTACGCCGAATTCAATACCAGCATGGGGAGCTACACCTGTGCCTTGTATTACGCCCAATCGCCAAAGGCGGTTGCCAATTTTATCGGGCTTGCCGCCGGTCAGCGGTCGTGGCTGGATCTGCCGACCGGTCTCGCCCGGACCAATCCGTTCTACAACGGGCTTACGTTTCACCGGGTCATCACCAATTTCGTGATTCAAGCCGGATCGCCCAACGGATTGGGAACGGATGGGCCGGGCTACGCGTTTACTGATGAAATCACGAATACGTTGCAGTTCGATAAATTTGGTGTCCTGGCGATGGCCAACTCCGGGCCGGATTCAAACGGCTCCCAATTTTTTGTCACCGCTTCGCCCCAGCCCTCGCTGAATGGCGGTTACACAATTTTCGGAGGGCTTTATGGCGGTTCCAATGTGGTGGCGGCCATCAACCTGGTGCCCACCGACGCCAGCAGCAAGCCGCTGACCAATGTTTACATCAACGCGATCAACATCCGGCGCGTTGGCACGGCGGCGAATGCCTTTGATATTAACGCGCAGGGTCTGCCGCTGGTGACCAACCTCAATCTGGTCATCGCGCTGGCGGGCACGAACGCCAGCCTGGCTTTCAGCAACCGGCTCTACGCGGATAACCGGCTTTACAGTTCGAGCAACCTGGTCAATTGGACCGCCGGCCTGCTCGGCATCGAAACCACCTTGCCCGTCAGCAACACCAACCTGCAGAACCTGCTGGCACCGGCGCAATTTTTCCGCTCCGCGCAGATTCAGTATGCCGGCAACACATTTGCGCCCAAATCCGTGTTCGGCAAAACGCTGACCATGTTCTACACCAGCGGACTCATCGCGACCAACGTGGTTTCGTTCGACAACTCCGGCGGCGGAACCTACGCGGTCACCGGTTTCGCGCCGGGCACGTTGACAACCTATTCCTGGAATCAACTGCCCTACAACGGATATATTCCATTGATTATTTATTCCGGTTCCGTTTTGCCGCCGATGGCATTGAAGCTGAATTTTAAAACGGCGACTTCGGGAAATCTCAGTGGCAATTTTTATCCCTATTACCCGCTGAATGTGCCATACGCTCTTTCCGGCACCTTCACCAATTCTCCCTGAAGTCGGGCAATGTTTTCTGCCGCAGATAGTCGGATGAAGCTGCCAAAACCGGAATGACGGTCTGCCTATTTTAACAAACTGCCAAGCTGAAGTTTTTTTCTCAACAGCCCGTTGTCGGCGCACATCCGCAATTTTCCACCCGGCGCGGGCCGCGTCCAGCATTCGCCGCCAGAATTTTCCACCATCAGCGCGCCCGCCGCGATATCCCACAGGTTGATGGTGCGCTCGACGTAAAGATCGAGCCGGCCGGATGCGACGTAGGCGAGTTCGAGCGCCGCCGAGCCCATGATCCGGATTTTCAACGTCCGCCGCGCCAGCCGCACCAGATGCGGCAGGCTTTTCTCCATGTTTTCCCTGCTCTTGGAAAAGCCCATCGCGACGACGGCTTCTCCCGGCTGGCCGCGTTTGCTGACACGCACTACGCGACCGTTCAACTTTGTTTTTCCGCCGCGCGTTGTTGTCCAAAGCTCGTCGGTGAACGGATCGTAAATGACGCCGAGAGCCGTTTCATAATCATCTCCCTTGCAGCATTGCATTGCGATGGAAACGGCGGCGTGCGGCATCCCAAAAAAATAATTCACCGTGCCGTCAATCGGATCCACCACCCAGCGGTATTCGCTGCCCGCGTCGCCGGTATCGCCCTCCTCGCCGAGCAGGGAAATTGTTGGGAATGCCGTGTGCAGGATTTTTGTGATGAGCTTCTGGCAGCGCACGTCGAGTTCGAGCTTGATGTCGTGGGCCTCGGCGGAATTGACGCGCTTGGGCCGGTGCCAGTTGTCGCGCATGATTTTTCCGGCGGCGCGCGCGGCCTTCACGGCGGCGGCGAGGGCTGATGGGGTTGAAACAGGTTTCATGAAATTTTATGGAATGACTTCGGTGCGGGCTTCGAGCTGGCCCAATTGTGCAGCGCGCTTTTCCTCGAGCAACTTCTTTTCGGCGGCGTCAATCGCGTGCAGCAGATCGGCGGCTTCCAGCAGGCGCGGCGCGCTGACGTAGCTGGCCCCGGCGGTGTAAAGCGCCGGAATGTCCGCCAGCAGTTCGGCGTGGACGATGATGTGCGCGGTCGGATTCAGCTCGCGGATTTGCCGGAGCATTTTCAGATTGCTCGCGCCGCGCAAAACCGTGTTGGGCAGCGAGCAGATGATGATCTCGGCGCTTGCGAGGCCGGCGTGCAGCAGCACGTCGCGCTGCGTGATGTCGCCATACACGGCGCGGACGCCCCGCTGGCGCAGCCGTTCGTGGACGAGCGGGTTGAAATCCACCACGGTCATTTCCGAAATCAGCGCCGGCTGTTCCCGCTGGATTTCCTCGACCAGCGAGCTGGCCGTCCATGAAAAACCAAGCAGGCAGATGCGTTTGCGCTTTTCGTCGCTGGCGACGATGAACACGGTCTGGTCGAGGTCCTGCAAATCCATCTTGTTTAACAATGGCATCGCCTCGCGCAGCAGCCCGTCGCTTTGCAGAATGGCGTAGGTCGAGCCGACGGCGAGAAACGCGAACGCGAACGCCGCGATGCCAATGGTGTTTTCCGAAACGTCGCCGCTGGCCTTGCCGAGCGCGAGCAGCACGAGCGACAGTTCGCTCATCTGGCAGAGGTTGATCGTGGGCAGCAGGCTGACGCGATAGCCCTGCCGCATCGTGTAAAGCACCGGGAAGATGGTCGCAAACCGGCTGGCAATGAGAAACAGGCAGAGGAAAATCGTCCACAGCGCATAGCCCCACGTCGGCAAGGGAATTTCCATGCCGAGCCCGACGAAAAACAGCGTTACAAAAAAATCCCGCAGGCTTGTGACCTTGGCGACGACATCCAGCGTGTAGGGAAAGGTCGAGATCATCACGCCGGCGATGAGCGCGCCCATCGCGGTGGACAGGCCGAGCCATTCCGCGAATCCCGCCAGCGCGAAGCACCACGCCAGCGCGCCGACGAGGACGAGTTCCGGCAGGCGTGCGATCATTTTGAACACCGGCGGCAGCACGAACCGGCTCGCCAGAAACGCCACCGCCACGAGCAGCACCACCTTGCCGAGCGCGAGCGCCAGCAGATGGATCGTCGGATTTTTCAGGTCCGGCTGGACGGCCAGAAACAGGATCACGAACAAATCCTGCAGCACCAGCACGCCGAGCGTGACGCGGCCCGCGAGCGTCTCCAGTTCGCGCTTGTCGTAAAGGATTTTGACGATGATGACCGTGCTGCTCATCGCCGCCGCGACCGCCAGGTAAAGCGCCTCCAGCCGGTTTTGCGCCGGGCCGCAAATGTCAAAGACCAGCCAGCCGGCCAGCACGCAGCCGAGGATTTGCGCGGCGGCGGTGAAAGTGATGACCTTGCCCGCGCTCAACATTTTTTGCAGGTCAATCTCCAGCCCGATCATGAACAGCAGCAGCGACAGGCCGATGGTGGAAATGGTCTGGATGTCGCCCGTGTTGGTGATGAACTGGAAACCGTGCGGCCCGATGGCGAAGCCCGCGACCAGATACGCCAGCAGCAGCGGCTGGCGCGCGACCTGCGACGCCACCGCCACGATCCACGCGGCGATGATGCAGATGGCGATGTCGGTGACGAGTCCGTGCTCCATGCGGACAAAAACTTAAACGAGGAAACCGATTAGGAAAGCCGCAATTCAGGAAAACCCCGCTTGCCGGAGGGTCAATGAAGTGGTGGCGTGTAATCCCGCCGGTGCGGGCAGTCAGATGGAATTGGCGACGGCGGATGGCTAGGCATCACGGGTCTTATTATAACGTGCCTGTTCCTCACACAATAGCCTTTCATAATTCCGGTCAAGTTCAGGCTGAAGCTTCTGTGCTACATCGGCGACATGCAAATATCGCCTGCCGAAATCGGTTTTGGCGGCTTCAACAAGACGCTTATAATGATGCAGCAACACAGCTACAAACCAAAACCACATGCGCAGGTGAATCGTGCAATACTCCGTCACCAGTGCCAAGCTTGGAGCGCCGACTGAACCTAAAACAAACTCGTTGTCCTCACCGAGAAAGCGGCGTGGAATTAAACCTCGATTTGGGTGAGCACCAAGAGTGAAAAAGGTGTAGAGCCTCCTCGTGGCGTCCTCCGCCTCACCGAACGGGTGCTTTGCCAGTTCCCGCCTCACCTCCGCATTCCGAATCTCACATCCAGAATGCCACTTGTCTGCTATCTTGGGGTCAAGGGCACACAAAACCATCAACGAAAGAGACTCATAAACCCGGCGTGCCACAGGATAGGCAGTGCTGCACTTGCCGGTCAGAATGATCCGGCGGGCTTCGACGAGTGAATCAAAAACATCAGCCAACAAATCGCGCACGACAATATCCTGGGTGCATGAAGGCTTCTGTGTGCCAATCACATCAACAATCTCGCAGACCAAGTCGGCGTAGGCGTCTGTGACTTGAAGGTAAGGCTTGAACATCTTGGAAAGCTCCTGTGTTCGTTTCTCGTCCCATTCAAGAACCGTGGCGTAGTTGTGCTGTTTTGGGTTCACGGTGTTAGCGGTCTAACATAACCGCGAACCACGGTTTTGTGGTTTGGCACGTTTCATAGACCGGTTTTAAGCGTATTTATCCGGCCTGTCGAGAATTGATTTGGGCTGCGCAGCAGCGTTCCGCCCGGCTCATCCCAGCGCGTCGAGCGCGGCCTTCACGGCTGCACGCTTGGCCTGCCACTCGGCGAGGCGCTGCTGATGTTCCTGCAACACCTGTGGCGGAACCTTCTGCGTGAAGTTCGGGTTGGCCAGTTTCTGCTCGACCTTGGAAATCTCCGCGTCGTATTTTTCGAGTTCCTTGGTGAGCCGCGCCTTCTCGGCGGCCAGTTCCTCCGGACTGCGCAAACCTTCCAGCGGCAGAAACAATTCGCCCAGTTCCGTCCGCGCCGTCAGCGTGCCTTTCGGCGGCTGATAATTTTCGTTCGCCTCCACCGCCTCGGCGTTGAGCAGCAGCCGGATCACTTCGATGTCGTGCGGCGGCAGAAAATTCACCGGCTTCAGGACGTAACGGATTTTTTTGGCGGTTGAAATGTTCGCCTCGCGCCGGAGATTGCGGCCCTGCGAAACCAGTTCGTATTTGGCCCCCGCGATTTTCAGGTAGCATTCATCCAGTCCGTAATGACCTTTGAAATCGTCGTCGAGCGGCATCGGCCACGGCGCGAACATGATGGTTTTGCCGCCCTGATTTTCCGGCATGTCGGTCGCGTAACCCATGCCGTGCCACAATTCCTCCGTGATGAACGGCAGGAACGGATGAAACATCCGCACCGTATGCGACAGCACGAAATCAATCACCGCCAGCGTGTTCGCCTTGCGCTTCTCGTCCGCGCCGAAGAACACCGCCTTGCTCGCCTCGACATACCAGTCGCAATACTCGCTCCAGAAAAAGCGGTAGAGCGCCGCCGTCGCGTCGCTGAATTTGTATTCATTCAGCGCGATGGTTACTTCGCGGATGGCTGCGTCCAGCTTGAGCAGAATCCATTTGTCATCGCTCGAAAGCAGCGTCGGTTCGATCTCGCCCTGCACTTCACCGCCCTGCATCTGCCGGAAGCGACAGGCGTTCCAGAGCTTGTTGCAGAAGTTGCGGCCGAGCTCCACGTTCTGTTCATCGAACAAAATGTCCTGGCCGAGCGGAGCGGCGCGCATCACGCCGAAGCGCAACGCATCCGCACCGAACTTCGCGATGAGGTCGAGCGGGTCGGGCGAATTGCCGAGGCTCTTGGACATCTTGCGCCCCTGCTTGTCGCGGATGATGCCGGTGAAATAAACATTCTGGAACGGCATCGCATCGGGCAGCCCGAACTTCGGGTCGCCCATGTATTCGTAGCCGGCCATGATCATGCGCGCGACCCAGAAAAAAATGATGTCCGGCCCGGTGACGAGGTCGGTGGTCGGATAAAATTTTTTCAACGTGCCGGTCGGCTCCGGCCAGCCCATCGTCGCAAACGGCCACAGCCACGAACTGAACCAGGTGTCGAGGACGTCAGGGTCTTGAATCCAGCCCGGCCCAGGCTCTTCAAGTTGACACCGTGTGAAAGTGGTGTCGGTATTGACGCTTTCGAATAAATCGGCTATCAGTATATCAGCGCCCGATGTAGGCCGGGTCAGTTCACTCGCGAGAGTGGCTGGCGTCGGAGATTCACCGTCGGGCGTGTTTCTTTTGAACAGTTGATGGTCATACAGTTTCTGGCCGTCCAGATGTTCCTTCACAGTGATTTTCACTTGATACAATTCACCCGCAATGCGCGCCGCCGCGACGAAAAGATGAACCGCTTTGAAGTGTTCGTTCGGCGGCAAATGATGCAGCGAGCCAACTTTAATCGCCGTGCGAATCAATTCTGGCAAGACGACCGTGGCCTTGATGTTGGCCGCGCCTTGGTGCGTGAAAGCGTGTTCCAAACTGGCGGGGCGGACAATAATCTCCCAACCCGTTTCGGCGTTTGGAAATGAGTGATTCAGGAGCGCGTGTTGATTCGCGAATTCCCATGCGGCATCGCGGAGTTGTTTGATGTTTGCGCCAGCCAGTTCCTGGCCTGAAAGTTCAATGACAGGAATTCTCGTGGAAAGTTTCGCGCGGACTTCAGCGTTATACCACACCGGAATCCGATGTCCCCACCAAAGCTGGCGGCTGACGCACCAATCCTGCAAGCCACCCATCCAGTGGTCGTAAACTTTCGCCCAGCGCTGCGGATGGAACTGCATTTTGGGGAGCGCGGACGTCCCGTCCGCACCGTTCGGCGTCCCGCCGGACGGAATCCCCGCGCGTGAAGAAGATTCCGGCGCGACGCCGGAATCGGCGACCGGGACGGTCGCGCTCCCCAAATCCACGCACTCGCGCGCTTTTTCCACGCTCGGATATTTCAAAAACCATTGCTCGCTCAGGCGCGGCTCGATCGGCACATCAGCGCGCTCGCTGTAGCCGACGTTGTTCGTGTAAGGTTCTTCCTTTTCCAGCGCGCCGAGTTCGGTCAATTTTTCCACGGCCACTTTGCGCGCCTTGAAACGATCGAGGCCGCGCAAGTTCGCGCCCGCCGCGTCGTTCATGTGGCCTTTCGCGTCAATGACTTCGATCTGCGCGAGCTTGTGCCGGGCGCCGATCTCGAAGTCCGCCTTGTCGTGCGCGGGCGTCACTTTCAAAACGCCGGTGCCGAAGGCAAAATCTACATGCTCGTCGCCGATGATCGGAATGAGCTTCTGTTCGCGCGGCAATTCCACCGGCAGCGGACGCACGACGTGCTTGCCGATGAGATGCGCGTAACGCGGATCTTTCGGATTTACCGCCACGGCGGTGTCGCCGGGAATGGTTTCCGGCCGCGTCGTCGCAATCGTCAGAAAAATCTTTTCCTCAGGGAGCGCAACCGTCCCGGTTGCCGCAGCGGGCGTCGCGCCCGATGCTTTTTTCTCTAACTTAAATTTGTCGGACGAGGATTCCGGCGCGACGCCGGAATCTGCGACCGGGACGGTCGCGCTCCCCATTTCAACTTCGACTTTGAAATAATAGAGGAAACCTTTTTGCTCCTTCATCACGACTTCTTCGTCGGACAACGCCGTGAGCGACGCGGGACACCAGTTCACCATGCGCTTGCCGCGATAGATGAGGCCTTTTTTGTAGAGGTCCACGAACACGCGCTGCACGCAGCGCGAATATTCCGGGTCCATCGTGAAGCGTTCGCGCGTCCAGTCGCATGACGCGCCAAGCTTCTTCAATTGCTGGATGATGATGCCGCCATGCTTTTCCTTCCATTCCCAGACGCGTTCCAGAAATTTTTCGCGGCCCAGATCATCGCGGTGTTTGATCTCGCCGGCTTTTTTCAGCGTGCGTTCGACCACGGTTTGCGTCGCGATGCCCGCGTGATCGGTGCCGGGCAGCCAGAGAACTTCCTTGCCGTCCATGCGTGCCTTGCGGCAGAGAATATCCTGAATCGTGTTGTTGAGCACGTGGCCGAGCGTGAGCACGCCGGTGACGTTCGGCGGCGGAATGACGATGGAATACGCCGGCTTGGCGGAATGTTCGTTGGCGACGAAAAATTGTCCGTCCAGCCAGAATTGATACCACTTGTCCTCGACGGACTGCGGTTCGTAAGCTTTGGAAATTTCAGACATGATTTAGACAGAATTGACAGAATCTACAGAATTATCTTGGCCGGCATTGCATCAAATCCAATTTTGTTAATTCTGTAAATTCTGTCTGAATTATTTTTTCAGCAGCGCGTATTCCATCGAGTCCACCAACGCCTGCAGGCTGGCTTCGATGATGTTCTCGCTCACGCCGACGGTGCCCCATTCGCGCTGGCCGTCGCTGGATTCGATGAGCACGCGCGTTTTCGCCGCCGTGCCGGCCACGCCGTCGAGAATGCGCACCTTGTAATCCGTGAGCGTCACTTTTTTGAGCTTCGGGAATGATTTGGCGAGCGCGGACCGCAGCGCGGAATCCAGCGCATTCACCGGGCCGTCACCTTCCGCGACTTCGTCGTGGACTTTTTTGCCGACGCGCACGCGCACGGTCGCTTCGCAAACCGACTGTTTGGCGTCGCGGCGCATGGAGACGTGATATTTTTCCACGTCGAATTTGAGCGCGGGATTGCGATCGAGGATGCTGCGAATGATCAGCGCCAGCGAACCTTCGGCGGCCTCGTATTCGTAGCCTTGGTTTTCGAGTTCCTTGACGCGATTGAGAATCGGCTTCAATTCCGGCGTCTCATTTGTGAGCTTGAATCCGAGCTCCTGCGCCTTGATGACGATGTTGCTGCGGCCCGCAAGGTCGCTGATGAGAATGTTGCGCTCGTTGCCGACGAGTTCGGGATTGATGTGCTCGTAGCTGGACGCGAGTTTTTGCACGGCGTTGACGTGCGCGCCGCCTTTGTGCGCGAACGCAGACGAGCCGACCCACGGCAGACGCGGATTGTGGCGCAAGTTGGCCACTTCATCCACGAACGCGGAAAGTTCTTTCAGCTTCGCCAGTGACTTCGCCGGCACGCAGGATTTTTTCATCTTCAGCGCGACGCAGGGAATCACACTGGTCAAATTGCAATTGCCGGTGCGTTCGCCGTAGCCGTTGATCGTGCCTTGCACATGCACCGCGCCGGCTTCGAGCGCGGCCAGCGCATTCGCGACGCCGAGACCGATGTCGTCGTGCGTGTGGATGCCGACTCTGCAATTCAATTTGCCGAGCGCAACTTTGGTGATGGCGGCGATTTCCTGCGGCAGACAGCCGCCGTTGGTGTCGCACAGCACTACAAAATCCGCGCCGGCCTTTTCCGCCGCCTGCCATGTCGCGAGCGCGTAATCGGCATCTAGCTTGTAGCCGTCAAATCCGTGTTCGGCGTCGTAAATGACAAACTTGCCGTGATCTTTCAGAAATTTCACGGTGTCGCCGATCATCGCGAGATTTTCCTCCGGCGTGCAGCGCAACACTTCCTTCACATGCAGCATGGAAGTCTTGCCGTAGATCGTGACGACGGGCGTTCCGGCCTCGATGAGCAGGCGCACTTGGTCGTCTGATTCCACCGGCGTGGCTTTTTTGCGCGTCGAGCCGAACGCGGCGAGCCGGGCGTGCTTGAATTTTTTCCTTTTGGCCTGGGCGAAAAATTCGATGTCCTTGGGATTGCTGCCCGGCCAGCCGCCTTCAATGTAGTGAACCCCAAAAGAATCGAGCCGCTCGGCGATGCGGAGCTTGTCCGCGACCGAAAAATTGATGCCTTCGCCCTGCGAACCGTCGCGCAGAGTCGTGTCGTAGATTTCGACTTGGGGTTTCATAAATGCCGTAAAACGGATGGCTACTATCTCTCAAAACAGTGGAAGTGGCAAATCGTAAAACTGGAATCAACGCGACGCGATGATGGCGAATGTGCCACCGCTGACGCGAGCCGTTTTGTTTTTAACATGATTTGGAATTATTGTGCTTGCGATAGAATGCGAGCAACGTCAGCAAAATGATGCCCGCCGCAATGTCCAAATTGTGCCAAGTCGAACGTTGGAAACGAAACGGAAGAATTGGATTAAAAATAACACCGACGGCAATGTAAGCAAAGATAAGCCATCGCCAAATGAGATTGCGATAAAAGCACAGTCCCCAACAACAGGTCAAAAAGACAATCCAACGCGTGAAAATATAAAAATTATACGGATGTTTTTCAGTGGCGCAAAACGCAAGTCCAGCCGCAAAACAGCAAGCTATAATGAAAGCCGTCCGCGTTGGAGTTGGCATAACTTGAATAAGTCTTTGCTAATTATTATCGGAACTGTCCGGCGGTTCTGGCGGGTTGTTGACAATATCTTCTGCCGCTTTGCGTTTTTTGTGCTCTGCAATATAGAGCGAAAAAAACGCATTGTCTGAAATTTTTGCATTTGTTTGAGTTTCCAATGATGAAACCTCTTTGATTTTTTCGGCGTGTTCTCCATGCAGATACCACAAGCCGGATTCTGACAAACATGTAGCATATGCGCCTCCGTCGAGAATAGGAGTTATTTCTTCAAAGTCCGGCAATTTTTGCGAAGCATCTGACAGAACCGTAACTTTGACAGCTTTATTGCCGCGCAAATACCAAAGACCCGATTCAGAAGATTTTGCATACGCTGACCCGTCACACAAAGAAGTAACCTCAAAATCGGTAGTTTGATCAAAGGAAGTCGGCTTGGATGTTTCCGGACTCGCAGGCTTGTTGTTGTCACCGCACGAGACGAGAGCAAGACAAATAAAAACAAAACTCAATGAGTGAATGAACTGCAAACATAGTCTGTTGCTCTTCATAAGAAGAAAATTTGCTCCTGTGAAAATAAATTGTCCAGATGAATCAATTTTCGCCAAAATAGAATTGGGGAAGACTTAATTCGTTTGAACCATTGCACTTTGCCCAAGCGCGGTTAGAGTTCGCTTGTGGAAGTTTGCGAATCCATTGCCTGTCCGTTTTGCGGGCAGGCGTCCGAGGTGGCCATTGACACGAGCGTGCCGAACCAGCGGTTCACGACGGATTGCGAGGTGTGCTGCCGGCCGTTCGAGGTGACGGCGGAGTGCGAGCCGGGCGAGATTTTAAGTCTGGACGTGTCGGGAAATTGAGGCAGCCTGCGCGCATGAATCATTTCGACGTCAAAGTCCTGTGGATTTACATCGTGCTGCTGCTCGTCGGCGGGCTGATCGGTTTTCTCAAGGCCAAGAGCAAGGTGTCGCTCATCACGTCGGCGGTGTTCGCCGCGCTGCTGATTCTGACGACGCTGCGCGGGGTGTTCCAGCCGGGCTTCGCGCTGGGGCTGGCGAACCTGACGCTGGTCGTGCTGCTGCTGGTGTTCGCGGTGCGGCTGGCCAAAACGAAAAAATTCATGCCGAGCGGTTTGATTCTGGCGGCGACGGTGGCGGTGCTGGCGGTGTTGAATCTGGTGAAGTGAGCGTCCGGCGGCTGGGAATTTTCCGGCGAGCGAAAGTTTTTGTTTCATTGTCCGCGTGCCGTTCTTAAACTGTGGTATTCCATGGTCAAAACGCCGGCAATACCGACATGAAAATAAAACTCCCGTTAATTCTGCAATCAGGCTTGATCCTCACGTTTGTTTTGTTCGTCAGCGGATGCGCGTCCACCGGATGGAAAGGCTATCAGGGCAAGCCATATCAAGACAGCAAGTATCATGGCGGGCCGCAGATAATTCCCGGACGCGTGCAATGCGCCTACTATGATTTGGGCGGTGAAGGCGTCGCGTATCATGATTCGGATGCGGTGAACAATGGCAGCGGAAAGTTGAATCCCGCCGACGGAACCTATCTCAACGAGTTCCGGATGCACGAAGGCGTGGATACGTCCTACACGAAATTTCACGACGCGATTGACAACAATCCTTACGACCTGGTGCAGCCGCCCGAAGGACAACTCTACGTCGGCTGGACGGTGCCAGGCGAATGGTTCAACCTGACCGTTGAGGTGGAACACGCCGGCGTTTATTCGATTGATCTGCTTTACACCTCGAATCGCGGCGGGACAATTTCGCTGGATCGAAATGGCCGGCCGTTGGTTCCTGCGATCAACATTATTTCAACCCGCAATGACAAGGATCCCGTCGCTTGGCGGCAGTGGCATCATTGGAACGTCATGACCAATGTCGCCGAGGTGAAACTGCCCAAAGGAGTGAGCGTCCTGACGCTGCATGTCGTCACCGAAGGCAACATGAATCTGGCCTATCTCGACTTTAAGCTCAAAAACACCGCGCGATGAATTTCAAAGTTTTGATTCCGGTTCTGCTGGGGCTTGTGACGACGGTGCCAGTTTGGTCCGCCTCGTTTTACACGCAGCGGCTGGAAGATGCCAAGGCGGTTTATGTCGCTCCCTCCGGTGGTGGCGATGACACCGCAGCTTTGCAGCAGGCGGTCAACCGGGTTCAGGAAACCACCGGCCAGGGCATCATCCTGCTTGCGCCGGGACAATATCACCTGCGTGATACCATTTATATTTGGCCCGGCATCCGGCTCATCGGTTACGGTGCCGAAAGGCCGGTCATCGTGCTGCCCGCGAACACGCCGGGCTTCGGCGACGCGGCGCATGAAAAGCTCATGATTTTTTTCGCCGGCGCGCGGCCGCAAAATCAACAATCCGACCCAGGCTCAATTCCCGATGCCAATCCCGGCACCTTTTATTCCGCGCTCGCCAATATTGATTTCACGGTTGAGGACGGAAATGCTGGCGCGGTTGTGGTGCGGGCGCATTATGCGCAGCACTGTTTTCTCGCGCACATGGATTTTCATCTCGGCCCGGCGCTGGCCGGTGTCCACGAAGGCGGCAATGTGATCGAGGACGTCCATTTCTTCGGCGGCACACACGCGATTTGGACGGCGAAGCCTTCGCCCGGCTGGCAGTTGACGGTTATTGACTCCACTTTTGAAGGCCAGCGCGAGGCGGCCATTCTGGAACACGAAGCCGGATTGACGCTGATCCGGCCGCACTTCCGGCAAGTGCCCGCCGCTGTCGAAATCGAGCCGGACTGGGCGGATGAACTCTGGGTCAAGGACGCCCGCCTCGAAGACATTTCCGGCCCGGCATTCATCTTTGGCATGGAGAAAAGTCCGCGCACCGAGATTAACATGGAAGGCGTGACCTGCCGCAACGTGCCGGTTTTTGCCGCGTCGCGTGACAGCGGCAAACATTTTGCCGCTCCCGCCGAAATTTATGGCGTGAAGATTTTTTCCCACGGATTGGACTACGCCGACATGGGAGCCGTGCCGAAAATTGAAACTCGTTTTGATGCCGCGCCGTTGACCACGCTGCCACCGCCGGTTGCCTCCGATCTGGCCCAACTGCCGGCGTGTGATACTTGGGTCAACCTGCGTGACCTGGGTGCAAAAGGCGACGGACAAACCGACGACACCGCCGTGCTGCAAAAAGCAATTGAAGAGCATCGCGCCATTTACCTGCCCTCCGGTTTTTACGTCGTGCGCGACACGTTGAAATTGAAGTCCGACACCGTGCTGATCGGGCTGCATCCGGGCGCAACACAGATTATTTTGCCAGACGGCACGCCTGATTACCAAGGTGTCGGTGCGCCCAAAGCATTGCTGGAAGCGCCCACGGGCGGTAGCAACATTGTCATTGGCATCGGGCTTTACACCGGAGGCAACAACCGGCGGGCGGTCGCCGCGCTCTGGAAAGCCGGTGCCAATTCGATGATGAACGACGTTCGTTTTCTGGGCGGACACGGCACGCCTTTGCCCGATGGTTCCCGTCAAAGGCCATATAACGAAAGTCACAACGGCGATCCCAATCCCAACCGTCATTGGGACAGCCAGTATCCCAGCCTCTGGATCACGTCCGGCGGCGGCGGAACATTTCTGGATATTTGGACTCCTTCAACATTTGCCCAGGCAGGGATGGTTGTTTCTGACACCGAGACGCCGGGGCGCGCTTACCAGATTTCGAGCGAGCATCATGTCCGCCATGAAGTTCAGGTGCGCAACGCGGCGCACTGGAGTTTCTACGCGTTGCAAACGGAAGAAGAACGTGGCGAAAGCGGTTTCTGTTTGCCGATTGAAATTGATTCGTCGCACGACATTACCTTCGCCAATTATCACAGCTACCGCGTCATCAGCTCCTACCAGCCGTTTCCGTGGGCCGTGAAAGTTTCCAACTCGCACGACATCCATTTACGTAATTTCCATTGCGACAGCAACAGCAAGGCGAGTTTTGATGCCGCCGTGCATGACCAGACGCACAACCTTGAAATCCGCCAGCATGAGTTTGCCGGGCTGGATATTTCCGGAAAGGCAGCTCCTGTGCCGCCGGTGAAAACTTCACCCGTCGTCGCATCCGGCGCGAAGGTGGAAAAACTGGCCGGCGGATTTTTCAACATCTCCGGCGGCGCAACCGGACCTCGCGGCGATTTCTATTTCGTGGATGCGCATTGGCAGCGAATCTATTGCTGGAACGCCTCGTCGCGGCAGCTTTCCACCATCAGTGACGCGCCGCTGGATCCGGTCAATCTGGCTGTAGATGAGGCGGGAAACCTGATAGTCATTTCCTATGCGGGAGATGGAGTCGTTTATTCCCTGAATCCGAGCAGCAACATCGCATTGCTGAAGCCTGAAGCTGTCACCGACCGCTCCGGGAAAAATTTATTCCTGCCCGCCAGCGACTGGAACTTGAACCGCGAATCGTTATCCCATCCCGCCGCTCAATTTGTTTCGCCCGACGGAACGACCGTTCTGACTGCTGGCAAAGATTTTCTCGATGGCACCACCAGTTGGGGCGTCAAATCCAGTCCGCCAATCCGTTCGTTCGGTTTGGGCCGCGCCGTGCCAGGCGAGCCGTTTTATGTCACCGACGAATCCAACCTGCGAACCTGGGCGGCCGACGTGAACCCGGATGGGAGCCTGAAAAACTTCCGGCTGTTTGCCGAACAAGGCGGCGAAAGCGTGACGACGGATTCGCGCGGCAATGTCTATATCGCCGCCGGCCAGATTTATGTTTACGACCCGGCGGGCAAATTGATTGACACCATCGAAGTTCCCGAACGCCCGATTCAACTGGTGTTTGGCGGAGAAGATCACCAGACGCTTTTCATTGCCGCGCGAACATCACTTTACTCGGTGCGTCTGCGTTATTCCGGCCGGTGAACGTTCGCTTGAACGGGCTTTTCCAAAACTTCATTTAAGAAGCTGACCACCTTGGGCTCAATTTCCGGCGCTGAAAAGAGCGGGCCGTCGTGGCCGGCATCCACCATGATGATCCGGTTTTTTACTCCCGCCTGATCCAACGCTTCATGCAAACGCCGGCTTTGGGCGGCGGGCACCAGGTCATCCTTGTTTCCCTGAAGCATCAGCACCGGCGGGCTTGCCGCACTCACATAATTGATGGGGCTGGCCAGCTTTGCCTTGGCGGAAGATTGCTCCACTGGCGCTCCCAGCAATTTGCCGCCGGCATCTTTGAAAAGTTCCAAGCCTTTTTCGGAATGAATTGTTTCGAGGTCATTCTGCATCCGGTTAAAATCAGCCGGGCCAAAAAAATCGAGGATGGCCAATGGTTTGATTGAGGCATCCGCGCCGAAATCTTTTTCATCGCGCGCCAAACCCAGCAGCAACGCCAGATGTCCGCCGGCGGAACCGCCGCCCACGACGAACCGCCGGGAACTGACTCCATAGTTCGTGGCGTGAGCCAGGATGAAGTTCAGCGCCGAATTGCAATCCTGAATCTGGGCGGGAAATGGAGCTTCTGTGCTGAGGCGATAATCAATGCTGGCAATGGCATAGCCGTGTCGGACGAGATACTTGACGTTGTCCCATTCCTTGATGCCCATCATCCACGCGCCGCCGTGGATCCAGACGATAAGCGGGAATGGCTGGCCGGTCTTATTTGCGGGAAGATACAGGTCAAAATTTTGCCGCGGTGTCGGATGGGCGGCGTAGGGAATGTTTCTAATGACTGTGGCTTCACCATAAGGACTTGACGCGGGCAGGACTTCGACGGAACTCGGAATTTCAGACGCCGGTTGCGCGAATGATCCAAGGGTCGCTAAGCATATCAGGGCGGTGGTGAGGCTGGCTGATTCGACCATGCCGCAAACCGTTCGGAATCTCCGCTGCCACCGATTAAAACCCGCAGGCCGGACGACTGGCTGTTTCATTTGGCCGATTCTTAGCGTGACCAGTGGATGGCGTGGAGCATGACTTCCGTGGAGGAATTCAACTGCAACTTTTCCTTGATGCGATTTCTGAAGGAATTGATGGTGGGAATGGTCAGGCCCAGTTCCTCGGCAATCTGCCGGACGCCCTTGCCCTGGCCGAGCATCCGGAACACTTCGAGTTCGCGGTCGCTCAATTTCTCGAGCGGTGAAGGCGGAAGCTCGTCGCCGCCGCGGATGAATTTTGAGATGACGCCGCTGGCCATGCGCTCGCTGAGGTGCATGTCGCCGGCGAGCAATTTGCGGATGGCCGTCTTGACCACCTTGCCGGGTTCCTGCTTCATCACATAGCCCATCGCCCCGGCGCGCAAGGCCCGTTCGGCATAAAGTGTCTCCTCGTGCATGGAAACTACCAGAACGGGCAAATCCTCATGTTTGTCTTTTATTGCCTTGATGAGATCAATGCCGCTCTTGCCAGACAAGGAAATGTCCACAATGACGAGGTCGGGTTCGGACTTGTTGATGCTTTCCAACGCCTCGGTCGCGTCGGCGGCATCGCCGCACACAGCCAGGTCCGCTTCACGATCGATCAGTTGTCGCAAGCCCTCGCGAAACATCGCGTGGTCGTCCACAATGAAAATCTGTTTTTTTTCCGATGCTTTATTGCTCATGGGCGTTAGGTCGCTGTCTTTATGCTGGGTTCATCTGCCGCCGGTTTTGGGGCGTGTTTCACTTCCTTCCCGCCTTTTTGCGGGGCGGCATAAAATACACAGGTGACTTGAGTGCCTTGACCAAGCCGACTTTTCAAGTCTAAAGTCGCACCAATCACCCGGGCGCGGTAGCGCATAATCCGAATGCCCATCCCGGTGGAATTGCCGCCGGACAGTTCAAAGCCGGTGCCATTGTCCTGAATGGATAGCATAAAGCGGTCGCCTTGGCACGCCAAAGAAATATTAATCTGGCTCGCGTTTCCATGTTTGGCGGCATTCAGCACGGCTTCCTGCACGATATAATATAAATGCAAGGCCGCGTCGCTTTCCACGAGCGGCAACGGTTTGGCAAAGGACAAATCGCACTTGATCCGGAAAATGCTGCCGGCGTTGGTGACCAGATCTTCCAGCGCCCAGATCAAACCGTTCTCCTCCAATTGCACCGGAAACAAACCGCGGGCGACCCCCCGCGTTTGTGTGATGGCTTCGTTGATCAGGCTGCCCACCCGTTCCGCTTCGGAAAATTCGGCCAGGTGTTTTTCCTGAAGCTGGTCGGCCAGAATGTCAACCCGGTAGGCGACGCCGGCCAGCAACTGGCAGACGCCGTCGTGCAAATCATGCCCGATGCGCCGCTGCTCCCGGTTGCTGATTTCCAAAATTTCCTTTTCCAGACGCTTGCGCTCCGTGATGTCGCGCGCGATGCCCTCCACTTCGACTTTTTTGCCATCCTGCTCGATCATGCGGGCGCCGATTTCCAGCCGGATACGTTGACCTGTTCCCGTCATGAAATCCCATTCGACCGGCGGGATTTCCGGGCTTTTGACCACGAGATTAAGCCACTGCTCGGCCGCGGCGCGTTGTTCCTCGGCGACAAAATCCACCAGCCGTTTGTCGATGATCTCGTGCCGGGGCCGTTGCAGCAGTTGTTCGCCGGTTTTGTTCAGGGACGTGATTCGGCCGTTTAAATCGTGGGTGAACACCATGTCGTTGGCATTTTCAAAAAGGTCTTCATAGCGCTCCTTCAGGGCGGCCTCGGTTTGCAATTTTTGGCGGATGATGCGGGTTTGTTTTTGGACGCGCCGGCGCAGGACGACGACCCAGGTGGATGCCCCGAGCACGATTACGATCAGCAGGCCAATCGCCCAAAGAAGTTTCTGCAGATTCCACCACGGCGGTTTTTCGAGAATTGAAACGTCGGCCGCCGACCGCAACATGATTCGAAAGGATTTGGCGCGCCAAGCTTCCCCGGCAATCCAACTGTTGCCGGGTTCGATCAGGCAAACGCCCGTGACCGCCACCTTGCTGCCATTTTGCAGACTGGCGAAATCCGGCTCGCCCTTCTTGGGGTCGAGGTAAGCGTGGAAGATGAAGCCGCTGGCCGTCTCCAACACCAGAAATTGTTCGCGGCCATGCCGCGCGCGATCCAGCAAGGTGGCTTCCATTCGCACGAGCCGGCAGTCATAATTTCCCTTCAACGCTTCGTCGGTGTTGATCGGCACCGGTTCGGGCAAAGGCCCCGTCCCGATTTTTTTAAAAACTGCGTCTTGCAGCATCGGCGTATAGACGCCATTGGCTGGAAACCCCAAAACTTCAACCTCATCCCCCAGCGCCAGGGGTCCGGCCTGCTTGGTTTCAACATAAAGCCCTTCGGTCTGATCTTCGATATACAGCGCGTCGTCATTTTGCCGGTAAATGACCGTGCCAACAACCTTGACGCGATGGCCGTAAGGACCTTGCGGGGTGAACTGCATCAGCTTCACGATGGATTGTGCCGGGAGGGCGAACGGATCGCCCGCTTCGGACGGATCAACGACGAGATCCGTCGGACGGGGAACCAGCAGCCGGATGTCAAACAACTGCCGCTGGCGGTTGAAGCGCGTGACGCAAACCCCGCTGACCGTCGCGGTATGATCCACCAGGTCGCTGCTCTGCGTCACCGGCAATTTGCTCGCGTAGGCCGTCAACCGTCCCCCGCCCGTGGTGATTTCCAGCAGAAAATATCCGGATTCCTCATCAAAATGCACGGCGCGGACAATGCCGCGAACTTCCACGAACTGGCTGTCCTCCTGCCCGCTGACTAGTTGCTCAAACGTCACCGGCTTGGCGGCGGGGAAGGTGCCCGCGCCCAGGATTTGAATCTTGGACGGAATTACAATTGGCGCAAACTCGCCCGGACTTACTTCGCCATCCATTTCGACCTGTTGTCCCGCCGCCAGTGGCGGATTAGTCGGGGAATCGCCCAGGAAAAAATAAATGCCCGCCGTGTCGTCCTGCAGGAAGCGGAAGAAATTTTTCTGGTCGAAGAACGTCACCACCCCCCGCAGATGCACTGGATTCTGGCGGGCGGCCAGTTCGCGGGGCATCTGCCGCACCTGCTGTGCGGTTTGCAATTCCTCCAGTGGAACATCCTTGACATCTTTGGCCGGCAAACCGAGGCAGCCGAGCAGCAGGCAAAGGAGCAGCACACCTGTGCCGCCGGCATTTTTCCGCACGCCCCGCCCGGCTTGTTTGGCCACCAGTTTCATAGCACAAAAAATCTGAAGCAGCGAATCTGGGTGGAGTATGCCCGTTTAACCGGAAGCCGCCAAGCTCCGACTGTCCTCTTAATCGGAGAAATGGTTCAGCTGTTCTACCCGGGCCATTTTCCTGAACCGGATCCTCAGACAAAGGGATCAATGGTCAGGATGCAGTTTTGACTCAATCGCGGCCATTTGTTGCCGGGCGGATGCGTTTGCCGGATCGAGCTGTAAAACGGTGCGGAACTCGGCCAGCGCAGGTTCAAGCTTGCCTTGCGTGGCGAGGGCGGTTCCCAGATCCAAGTGCGCCGGGGAATAATCCGGCCGGTGGTAAATTACCGCCGAGAATTGTTTTTCCGCGTCGTCGGTTTCCCCCTTGGCCGCCAGTTGCACCCCGAGCTGGTAGCGGGCCTGCCAGAATTCCGGCCTGGCTTTGACCACGGCGCGCAGGTCGGCGATCGCTTCGTCCCAGCGATACCGCGCGGCGGCAAGGTTTGCCCGGTTGAAATAATCCGCCGGGCCTTCGGGCTCCAAGCTTGCCGCCTGCTGGTAGCTGGCCAGGGCGGCGTCGTTTTCGCCCTGATTTTGCTGGAGAAAACCCAGGTTGAGGTAGGCTTCCACATAGTCGGGATTCGCCCGGATGGCGCGATTGAACCAGCCGGCGGCCTCGGCGGATTTTTGCTGATTTGCCAATATTGTTCCCATGGCGTCCAGCGCTTCCGCGTAGTCGCTGCGAATGGCCAGCGCCCGTAAAAAGTAATCGGCGGCTTCGGTGGTGTTTCCAGCGCGGACCAGCAATGTGCCGGTATAATAAAATCCCCCCGGCAACCACGGCACCAGTTCACAGCAGCGTTTGGCCTCAGTGATCGTCCGGGGCAAATTGCCGCCCTTTTCCAAAAACCGCTGAAAATTTGCGTGCAAAAAATAGTCG
>Ga0316231_1000344_pt1 | contig 69791 bp, 52 predicted proteins | sample TBH18027metaG_FD_206002 | JGI IMG/M metagenome (GOLD analysis project Ga0316231, IMG submission 206002) | Freshwater microbial communities from Trout Bog Lake, Wisconsin, USA - TBH18027 | ecosystem: Environmental > Aquatic > Freshwater > Lake > Hypolimnion/Profundal zone | place: USA: Wisconsin... | reverse complement strand
GGCAGGATGCCTCATTCGGATACTGCTTGCGCAACTCGTTGATAGTCATGGTTATCCCTCCTCAACGAGGAAGATAACCCAGCCCTGCGACAGAATATGTCACACCTTCTTCTCAGGGATAATTCCGCGCGCCTTACGCTGGAGCTCGCGCCTGCGCGGTGCACTGACAAAGGTGTCCTCCAGAAACGCTATGAGAAATATCCCCGCTGTAAGTATGACGACAACCTCGATTAATTTAATCCAGAACATTCGATATTTACTCCACTTTTGATGTGTTCGTTGTCGGGGTCTCTTTCAACTGATTGAGAACTTGCCGCTCTCTCTCCGGATGAATCCTTCCCGCTCAAGCTGCTGCAGGTTCTTACTGACCGACGCCGCAGCTCCGTCAAGGGCCTCGACGATTTCTTCCTCCGTGACGCCCGGCGCGGCAAGTATGCTCCTGAGGATCAGGCTGCGCTGTTCGCGGTTCGACCCCCGAAACGCGGACTGCCGGGCGTGGTGGGCGCTCATCCGGCTCGGGTTCCCCAGGGTTTTCTTGAGCATGGCGCCGAAATCCATCAGGGCGTAATACCATTCCCGCGGCCGCTCGCGATCGAGGGTCAGCTGCACGAGCGGCAGGATGTCGCTGTCCTTCACCGCATCCCTGCCCGGGAAAAAGTGGTGGATGAAGACGGAACGGATGTTGGTCTCGATGAACGGCGTCGGCTCGCCAAAGGCGAAGGCAGCGACGGCACGGGCGGTGTAAGGGCCAATCCCCGGCAACGTCTCCAACTCCGCGATCCGCTCGGGAAGCGCGCCCGCGAACTGCTCCACGACAGCCTGGGCGCAGCGCTGCAGCGCGACGGCACGACGGTTGTAGCCGAGCCCCTGCCATACGGAGAGCACCTGGCTGAGCTCGGCCCGGGCCAGTTGGTCAAACCCGGGAAAGGCGGCCAGAAACTCCCGGTACTTCTCGCGGACCCGGTCGACCTGGGTCTGCTGCAGCATGATTTCCGAGACCAGCAGGGCGTAGGGATCGAAGGTCTCGCGCCAGGGGAGCCGGCGCCCGTGGCGGAGGTAGTGCTGGTAGATGAGCTGCCGGAAAGCTGTGACTGCCGCCTCATCGCAGGGTGCCGATGGTTCACATTTCATTGCCAACCCGCCCATACTCAGTAAAAATCAATGGATTCAGTCAAAAGCTTCAACGCAAGGACGCAGAGGCGCAAAGTAAAAACCAAAACGGGGGAAAACCAAACGGCTACCCCTGGTTCCCCTTCCCGGTGACAGACTTTCTTGGCGCCTTTGCGTTACATCCTTTTCGGTTTTACCAGCTTTTAATGCCTCGCTTCGCGCCCCTGCGATGCGTGCTTTTCGACTCTTCCTGCTAGCAATAGGTCCGGTAGAACACGGCGGCGGTCATGGCGAAGGTGAGAACGGTGATGCCGAGCCGAACCTTCGCCGAGGGGAGCTTGCGGGTGACGCGCGCGCCGAAGTACCCGCCCAATACCGCCGCCGCCATCATGACGCAGGCCTGCGGCCACCATACCTTGCCGGCAAGGACGAAGCAGACCACCGCGGTCGCGTTCATCGACCCCACCAGCAGGGTCTTGGCCGCATTCATGGCGTTGATGTCGGCGACGAAAAATAGGCTCCAGATGGCCAGCGTCATGATCCCCACGGCGCCTCCGAAGTATCCGCCGTAGATCGCCATCAGGAACTGGCCGCACAAAAGGGCGGCCGGCCCGATGTGTACCACCCGGCGCAGCGCCGCTCCCGCCTGCCGGCCGAAGCTGAAGGCCAGGGTGCCGAAGAGCAGCAGCCAGGGGAAGATGGCATCGAAGGTGGTGACCGGAGTGAAGAGCAGCAGCAGGGCGCCCACCAGCCCCCCGGCCACGCTGGCACCGAAAAGGGCGCGCATCGACACCCCGTCGAAAGGGGCGAAATCGTGACGGTAGGCCCAGGCGCCGGCGAAGCTTCCCGGAAATAGCGCGACGGTACTGGAGGCGTTGGCGATGACGGAGGGAACTCCCGCGAAGACCAGGACCGGGAGGGTGACAAACGAGCCGCCGCCGGCGGCCGAATTCATGACCCCGGCAAGCAGGCCGGCGGCGAATATCAGCAAGGGATGAGTCATGCGCCTAATGTGCCCGAACCGGTGCGGGTTGTCAACTGTCGCAGCGGCCCGAGCCCGTCTGCGCGACCGCCAGGGAGTCGCTGCTTTCCGGCTCGCTATCAGCCGCGCTACCCGGCCGGCCGCCAGCAATTCCCAAGGCCATCGGCAAGGGAAAGCAACGTTGAGCAGGTGGAGTGCGCGACGCTAGGCCCCCCTACAGCTGCTCCGAAAGCCACCGGTTATGCCGGACCCTGCCGCGCTCCAGGTCCGCCGCAGCGACCGGCGCCCTCTCCTCGGCCGGATGACCGATGCTGATGATGCACTCGACCATGATCTGCTCCGGGATCCCGAGCAACTCGCGGATGTACGCCTGCGCCGTGCTCCCCGCGTCATGGCGGCGCTCCCGGATTTGAATCCAGCAGCTGCCAAGCCCCAGCGAGAGTGCAACGGTTTGTACCAGGATCGCCGCGATGGCGCAGTCCTCGACCCAGACATCGGACTTGGCCGGGTCCCCGCAGATGACGATGCCCAGCGGCGCCTTTTTCAGGAATGTCGATCCGCTCTCCTTGGCCGCCGAAAGCCCGAGCAGCAGCTCCGGGTCGTCGACCACCACGAAGGACCAGGGCTTGTTGTTGCGCGAGCTCGGCGCGCGCAGCAGCGCTTCGATGAGCAGGTCGAGGGCCTCCCTGGCAACCGGCTGGTCGGTGTAGCAACGGATGCTGCGGCGTCTGCGCAAAAGCTCTATCATGCTAAAGTCCCTCCGTTTGCCCCCGGCGCCTTGCTGCGCCGGGTCAGGTTGCCAGCGGCCCGACCAGCCGCAGCTTCAGCAGGGAGGAGGCCGGCAGCTGCTCCATGCGCTCCTCGCCCAGCTCGCTCAACTCGCAGAGCAGTCGCCCGGCGTCGGCCCGCAGCGCCGCAACGTCGACCCCCTGGCAGACCGGCGCCACCCGGCTCAGCAGGTCGCCTCCCCCCTTGACCAGGACCAAAGCGCCCTTGAAGTTGCCGGCGCGCCAGTGGTGCTGGGCCACGGCGAGTTGCAGCACCCCCTGGTAAAAGTCGCGCAGTTCCCCCTCCCCCCCGACCCAGAGCTCCTCCAGGGTCTCGTGGCACTCGAACCAGGCACCGCGGTTGAATTCGTCGACCGCCCGGAGCAGCTCTTCGGGCGGCAGGTCCTCGCACTGTCGCATCGCGATCTTTTCCTTATAATTCGCGCCCCTGGACCCCGGGCGATGCCGCGTAATGACGCCGCGGGATGGCGGGATCTCTGCCATTTGGCGTCAGCAACCACCCGGACGCCACCCGGGCTGCGGGGCCCCTGGCCCGCGAAACCGCGGCTAGCAGGGCTTTGGCTTGAAAGCGCCCGGATTGGCTGACTTTATGCATTTTACCAGGCAACAGCACTCCACGACAAGGAGGTTCCGAAGGATCGTCATCTCACAACTAAATACCGCCAGTTTCGAGCCGGGAAAAGCTCCCCGCTTTTCTCACCAATCCTGTTCGCACAGGAACCCACGGATGGATGGTAACGAAGGTTGACCGCCTGACGCACCTTACGACATGCAATGTATGAGGTTAACTGCAGCTGCTGTGCACCACCTATTGAACCTATGAAATGATTAGCTGCAATTCAATGTACCTTGTTTCACATGTACCTTTTGTTGACACTATGACCACTTAATGTATGCAATGCAATTTTACAGCCTATTGGCGGGTAGCTCGTCACACTACAACTAAATGCACCGGCAGCATCCGGGAAGACGACTCTCCGTCTCCCCACACTTCCTGACCACAGGAGCCTGGTAACCGCAACATGGGAAGGCTGATCGCACGCGTGCGATCAGCCTTCTGCCGTTTCCCCCCTACTTGACCAGAACCGGCTTCAGACCCGGCAAGAGCGCCAACTCCTTGGCCCCGCAACCGACGCAGGAGATGCGGTCCAGGTAGAGCCCCCAGTCCCCGGGGCCGCAGGCGGCGGCGGGGGTGTCCTGGGGGCCGGCGGCCTGCTGGCACCCTGCCGGGCTGCCGGCGCAGATCCTGCTGATCCGCACCAGGGAATACCTGGTCACGGTGTGGGGCTCGAAGGCGTTACTCTGCTTGATCTGGCTGCAGTCCGTGGCGGGGACGATGGCCCACCAGCCGACCAGCTTGCCGCTTTTGTCGTATTCCTTGTTGGAGTGGTCGTATTTCGGGTTGTACATCATGGCCTGGATGTCGCGCAGGCTGTCGTCGCTCGCGGCGCCCGAGGTGTAGATCGGCTTGCCGCACACCTGCTGGGCCGGCACCTCGCCGCAGATCATGTCCGCCATGGTGTTGGTGACCGTCACGGGGTGCAGCAGGGAGGTGTACAGGTAGCGGTCGTTGGCGGGCGGTTCCTGGCGCGGGTCCCAGGGGGCGCGCAGCATCCTGCGCTCCTTGATGGCGCAGATCTCCGGATAGCTGCAGGCCGGGTCGCAGGAGGCGGTGCAGATCGCTATGTTCGCCCGGGTCTGGGCCGGTATGGCAGCGATGGCGATCGGGGTGAAGTCGAAGTTCTCCGTGCCGGTGATCTTGGCCAGGACGTTGCCGAGCGTCCCCATGCCGACCGAGCCGCTCTCGGCGGTGCGCCGGGTCCTTACCTGCATGGCGTTGACCGGTGTCCCGCCGGGGGTGTAGCTCTGGCTGCTCACGTTCCAAAACCCGACGGTCAGGTCGTTGTCTCCGGTCAGCGCGTTGCCGTTGTTGCTGGAAAGGCCCACCAGGGCAGCCGCGCTCTGCTTGCCCGAGACGACCTCGACGGCGGCGCTGCGGGCCGCGGCCTGCAACGGGTCGCCGAAGACCTCGCCGATCTTCTTCGGATCGTTCTGCACCTGGAACAGTACCCGCTGCTTGATCGCCTGGGTCCCTGCCAGTGCCGCGCTCTCCGCCGCGCTCTGCAAGTCCTCCTCACTCACATACATGTATCCTATGTCGACGGCCAGTCCTGTCAGGACTAGGAATACAATGAGCATGATGGTGACGTAAGTAGTATCCATGGCGGCTCCCTCGAATGCAGCGGTCTGTGGTTCGGCATTCTAACACTATCACTAAAAAAAGGGCCATGCAGAAAATGCATGGCCCCTAATTTTTTTAGCGTTTGCGCTGCGGTTTCGGTCAGGCGCTGATCTTCTCCACTGCGAGTTCCCCGACCTGCACGGTCGCTTCGACGGTGACGGCCTTTTTCTCGCGCAGGAAGAAGGTCAGGATGACGCCGGAGGCGAGGCAGGTGCCGGCCAGGATGAAGGACTTGTTCAGGCCGCCGGGCTGGGCGTTCATCATCTCGGAGACGCGACCCATGACGAAGCCGCCTACGCCCCAGGCGCTGAACAGGACGCCGTAGTTCAGGCCGTAGTTCTTGAAGCCCCAGTAATCCTTGGCGAAGGAGGGGAACAGGGTCAGGTTGGATCCGTAGTTGAAGCCGATCAGGGAGGCGAGCAGTACCAGGAGGGCCGCGCTCTCGGAGCCGACGACGGGGATGGCTGCGAACATCAGGATCGCCTGGAAGGAGAGCATGATGGTGAGCGTGGCGCGGCGGCCGATCTTGTCGGAGAGTACGCCTGCCACGACGCGGCCGGAGGCGTTGCCGACCGCCATGATGGCGACTGCCACGAAGGCCATGGCTCCCATGGAGTGCTTGGCGAGGACCGCTACGGAGCCGATCACCATGAGGCCGGCGCCGCTTCCGATGAAGAAGGTCGTCCAGAGCAGGTAGAACTTGGGCGAGCGGAGCATTTCCCCGACGTTGGCGTTGTAGACGGCCTTCTTGGCGGGAGTCTTGTCGTCAGCTTTCTGGAGCGGCTCGTCCGGGACGAAACCCTTGGGGGGGTTGACCAGGACGAAGGAGAGGGCGCAAACGACCACCGCGAAGCCGACGGCCAGGAAGAGCATGGACTTCTGGATCCCGTAGGCACCGATCAGGAAGCTGGAGAGAGGCGCGATGTAGACCGGCGCCAGCCCGAAGCCCGCGACCACGATACCGGCGATGAGTCCGGTCTTCTTGGCGGAGAACCATTTGAGTGCCGGAGGGGTAGCCGCGGAGTAGCCGAAGCCGAAACCCGATCCTGCCAGGACGCCGAAGCCGACGACCCAGGCGGCGTAGCTGTTGGAGAAGGACATCAGCGTGAAGCCGCTGCCGACCAGAATCCCGCCGATCAGGGCGGTGCGGGCCGGGCCCATCTTGTCCTGGCACTTGCCGGCGATGATCATGGAGAAGGCGAAGCAGAGGCAGCAAAGCGCATACGGGTCGTTGACGGAGGCGAGGCTCCAAGTGAAGGCGTCCGGCCCCCCCTTCTTGATGGATGCGATGATTGCGCCTTTAAAGATACTCCAGGCATACAACACCCCAAGCGCCAGGTTGATGCCGGTACCAGCCATGACTACCTGCCAGCCCTTTTTTGATGACGTTTCTGACATGTTGTTATACCTCCAGGTTTAATTGATGACGCATGCCATTACTTTAGCAACTTGCATACCAATGTTCTAAGTTTTTGTATATCATTGAAAATCGTGTAAATTCGACCAGTTGAGTGACAGGTTCCGGAAGGGGGCCGCAGGGGGTCCCTTGGCGGTTTTGCAGATAAGCAAAAATGTTTGAGACGGGCCGGGACACCGCGAGCCGGATATGCACCATGATTTCAGCTGGTTGTGAAAAATTAACACACCATAAGGAGCCATTTGCAGAAATGCAAAAGCCCTGGGGCGTTTCGCAAAAGTGAAAAAGGTTTCCACTCTCCACTCTGCGGCCTCGGGGGCGCCGCCCCGCCCTTGACCTCGGCAGCTGAGAACGGTCATTACGTTTTGCATGAGCGATTTCACAGGTGCCAGGCAGAGGGCTCATTGTGACAGGGTGACGTCCCTGCTACCTGAAGGTGCAGAGTCCGCCGATCCGATAATTGTCATTGTAATAAATACGGCTCCCTACTATTATCAGATCGTCCCTGCAACCAATGCTTGGAGATAATCATCCAGCTACCCCAGTAAGGGCGCGTCCGGCCTGTTGCACAGATATCGACTCGCAGGTTTTGTTCCGACTGACCGGGCACGTAGAGTAGACAGAGGTGACACGTTCATGCCCAACCGCGCCGCAAGATCAAGGCATGTCGACACGTCGACAGGACTCTTCACCCTCTTGCTGCTGGCGGTTTTCGCCACAGAACTGGCCGTCACTGAATTCCAGGAATCGCTTCTGGGCCGCCAGGACCCGGTCACGGCCGGCCTGATCGATGGAATCCTGCTGATCGCTATTTTTGCGGTGCCGCTTTGGGCCGCCTACCGGAAGCAGTTTCCCGCGGCAGGCGAGGCCGACGGCACGGTGCCCAGCGGCGCCAGCCTCGCCGCCCTGGCGAAGGCGCTCTCCGCCATCTTCTTGATCGAACTGCTGGTCATGATGATCCTGCCGGGCATCATGCCCCGGGCCGACCTCCAGACCCTCGAGTTGACCGACGCCTGCCTGACCACCCTGCTGAGCGCCCCCCCGCTTTGGTGGCTCCTGTTCCGCAGGAAGACGGAGCCGCGCAGCCTCCCGATTTCCGATCTGCTAGCGATCCCCCTGCGCCTCTACGTCCTGCTGCTCGTCCTGATATTCCTGGTCGACCTGATGCAGGAGCTGCTCTTCTCCAACAACATCTCCGGCCTGTCAACCCACGCCAAGCTCATCGATGCCTTCCTCACCACCATCGTCATAGCGCCCCTGCTCTGGCTCTTCGTGATCCGGCCGCTCCAAAAGGTTGCCCAATCGGACCGGGCGCGGGCCAACGCCATCCAGGACCAGGTCAACGACGCCATCGTCTCCATCACCGCGCAGGGAGGGATCATCTCCTGCAATCCCGCGGCGCTGAGGATCTTCGGCTACCAGGCCGAGGAGCTGGCCGGCGCCCCGGCGGGCAGACTGTTCCAGGACGGGGAGCTGGGACTGGAGAGCCTCACCCCCGGCACAAAGGCGGACGGCGGCGCCCAGCGCTGCCGCGAGGTCACCGGCAGGAAGCGGGACGGCACCCGGGTCACGCTGGAGGTCTCCGTCAGCCGGATCAAGCTGGAGACCGGCAGCTACCTGCTGATCATGCGCGACATCAGCGACCGCAAGCAGACCGAGCAGATCCTGCTCGAGTCCCTGTCGCTGCAGACCGCGACCCTGGAATCGACGGCGGACGGCATCCTGGCGGTCGACCTGTCCCACCGGGTGCGCAGCTTCAACCAGAAGTTCCTCCGGATGTGGCAGCTGTCCCGGGAACTGGTCGAGAAAGGGGACCGCGAAGCGCTGCTGGCTGCGCTTTTTGGGCAGATGCAGCAGCCGGAGTCCGTCCTGGCGCAGATGGAGGTGCTCTACCAGCAGCCCGACCAGACGGCCATGCAGGATATCAGGCTCAAGGACGGCAGGGTGATCGAGTGCTACTCCTACCCCCAGGTGCTGGACGCGCGCGTGGTGGGCCGGGTCTGGAGCTTCCGGGACATCAGCGCCAAGACCAAGGCGGAGGAGGCGCTGCGGCAGAGCGAGGAGCTTTTCCGGCAGGTCTTCGATCAGACGGAGGACGCCATCCTCTTCTTCATCCTCGGGAGCTGCACCATCCTGGACCTGAACCGCAAGGCGGAGAGGATCTTCGGCTACACCAAGTCCGAGTTGCTGGAACTGGGGTTGGAGCGGCTCTGCAGGAAGGAGGATTTCCCGGCGATCTGCGGCGCCATCATCGGCATCAGCCAGGAGAGGGCGATCCACCTGGACAACCTCGCCGCCCTGCGCAAGGACGGCAGCGAGATCCTGGTCACCATGCGGGGCAAGGTCATGACGCTCAAGGGGTCGCAGGTGGTCTACTGCACCTTCAGGGACGTGACCGACCGGATCCGGATGGAGCGGGAGGCGCGCGACATCCAGTCCAGGCTGATCCAGGCCAACAAGATGACCTCGCTCGGCCTCCTGGTGTCCGGGGTCGCCCACGAGATCAACAACCCCAACAACTACATCATGGCGAACTCGCGGCTGCTGTCGCTCGCCTGGCAGGACGCCCTGAAGTTCCTGCGCCGCTACTACCAGGAAAACGGCGAGTTCCTGCTGGGCGGAATCCCGTTCACGGAGCTCGACAGCCATTCTCCCGAACTCTTCGAGGGGATCTTCGACGGCTCCCGGAGGATCGAGGCGATCATCAGCAACCTGAAGGGGTTTGCCCGCCAGGACCGGGCCGTCGAGGAGGCCGACGTGGACCTGAACAAGGTGGCGAGTTCGGCCGCCACCCTGCTGCACCACGAGCTCTTGAGATTCACCGGGAATTTCCACCTGGAGCTGGCGCAGCAGTTGCCGCTGGTCCGGGGGAACAGCCAGCAGCTCGGCCAGGTGATCATCAACCTCCTGACCAACGCCTGCCACGCCCTGCCTGACAAGGGTTGCGCCATCTGGCTGGCGACCGGGTTCGACGCGGCGGCGGGGAGGGTGAGCATTTCGGTGCGGGACGAGGGGTGCGGCATCACGCGGGACGACGGGGACCGGATCATGGAGCCCTTTTTCACCACCAAGCTGGACAGCGGCGGCACCGGTCTCGGGCTCTCCATCTGCTGCTCCATCATCAAGGACCACGCCGGGACGCTGGAATACCACTCGGAACCGGGGAAGGGGACCACCTTCACGGTGAAGCTGCCCGCCCGGGGATGACCCCGGGCTTCCCGGGGCGCCGGTCGGCCCGGCGAAACCCTAGCAAAAGAGCACCTCGCCCCGGCGCTCGGGCCCCATGCAGTTCCTGCCGCCCATGCCGCGGACCCGGTCGGAGCCGATCGGGACGTTTTCGCCGTCACTGCGCAAAGAGGAGACAGTGGCCCCCTGCTGCATCAGCCCCTGGAGTTCCTCTTCCTTGGCAAAGCCGTGTCGCACGTCGGCAAAGACAACCGGAATCTTCACAAAGCCCCCTTTGAGGCCTCTAATGCCGCAAACGTGCCGCTATTCTAGCAATCAACCGGCGGACATCAAGAAGCGCGCAGTCGAAAATAATCGGCGCTCGGAGCCGCGCTTGAGCGGTCTGGTTCGGCCGGGAGCTTGGATCGGGATACCGGGGGGAGGTGCTGTTTCCGGCTTCTCGCGGTTTCGCACCCTCCCCCTGCGGGTGGGTCGGGGTGAGGGCTTTGCCCCGGCGCGACAGCTGTGCCGTGCCGCGACATCGCCCGCCGGCAGCCGGGGAAATTTCCTCCGTTCTTGCACATTCCCTCCACAATTAGGCAGTAGCATTGTAGTGTGAGAAAAGGGGGAGCACGGCGGACTGGATAGGGCAGAGCGAAGAAGTGCAGGCGTCCGCCGCCAAGCTGTCATGGGCTTCGCAGACATTGGCCTTGACGAAGCGGGGAAATGAGTAAAAAATGGGTAGCAGGGATTAGTTACAACACTGGATGGGAGGCGAGTATGAAAAAGTCGGTTGCTATTCTATTAGCCACCTTCGTGCTGCTATTGGGATATTCCCTTCCGGGGGAGGCGCACTTCAGGGGCGGAGTCTGGATCGGGCCGGCCTGGGGACCGGGCTGGTACGGAGGGCCCTACCCCTACGGGTACGGCTACCCGTATCCCTACCCGTACTACACGGCGCCTCCGGTCGTCATCCAGCAGGAGCCGCAGGAGTACGTGCACCAGCCGGCGGCTCAGCCCGAGCAGCAGCAGTATTGGTACTACTGCAGCGAGGCGAAGGGGTATTACCCGTACGTGAAGAAATGCCCGACCGGCTGGAAGCGGGTGGTCCCCACCCCGGCGCCGCCGGAAGGGAAGGAGTGACGCCATGGAAGAGCTGATGCAGAGGACGCTGAAGATTCCGGCCTTTTTCATGCTGCTGGCCCTTTCCGGGTGCGCGACCCTGCCGACCGGCCCCAGCGTCATGGTGCTCCCGGCGCCAGGCAAGCCGTTCCAGCAGTTTCAGTCCGAAGACGCGGCCTGCAGGCGCTGGGCCGAGCAGCAGGTCGGCATGAACGCGCAGGAGAACTACAACCAGAACGCCGTGTCGGGAGCCGCCGCCGGCACCGTCCTCGGGGCGGGTGTCGGTGCGCTGCTGGGCGCCGCATCGGGGCACGCCGGGGCGGGCGCCGCCATCGGGGCCGGCAGCGGACTGCTGCTCGGGACCGCCAGCGGCTCCGACGCGGGCCAGCTCTACGGCGCACAGGCGCAGCGGCGCTACGACAACAGCTACCTGCAGTGCATGTACGCGAGCGGGAACCAGATTCCCGGGACGGTCAGAAGGGACTACCGCCTCCGGCGCGCCACGGCGCCTCCCCCTCCCCCGCCGCCGGGAAGCGACGCCGGGTCTGACAGCGGCATCCCTCCGGATTATGTCCCGGAAGCGCCGCACTGAGCCGCACTGGGCAGCCGGGGCAGCGGCGGCCGCGGCCGTCTGGGTTTGGAAGCAAAGACCCCTTCACGTTCGAAGTGAAGGGGTCTTTCTTTTGCGGGCGTCCCGCCGGCCCCCGCCGCCCCCCGCGGGGGCGGTGGGCAGCGGGCTCGCCCGGCCCCGCGGCTCAGCTCCCCGGCCCCGCGGCTCGGCTCCCCGGCGCCCCCAAAGGGTGGGGATGCCTGATTGTGGTTTCGACCGGGACCGCTACAATTACTAGCGTGACAGACAGCCGTCGATCGCGAGGGAGGTCACCGACATGGTTCGGTTCATGATTCTGCTGGCAATGACCGCGGCGCTCCTGGGCGCCTGCTCCACCTATCACGACCGGAGTCGCGAGCTGCTGCAGACCCTGCCCCACCACTACCGGCAGTTCGACCTGCAGGTGGCCTGGGAGGCCAGGGTGGTCGGCGGGGAGACCCTGGTGGACGGCGCCGTGAAAAACGTGCGCTACCCGTTCATGTACGACCTGGAGCTCTGGGTCGCGGTCCTCGACGCCGGGGGGAAAGTCGTGACTCGCTCGGTGAGCTACGTTATCCCCCGCCAGCTGGACCTGGACGAGTCCGCCGAGTTCAGCCTGAAGCTGCCGGTCGCCGCGGCCGCCGGCACGAAACTCCGCTTCACCTACCGTTACCGGGGGTCCGAGGGGGGCGACCGTCGCAAGCTTGGCGCGGACGGCACCCCCTGGACGCAGAGTTTCGACGCGGCGCTGCCTGCCGCCAGGTAGCGCCTCCCCGTCAGGCTCGGACACGCTCTTGACACAAAAAAGTCCGTTCTCGACCCAAGGAAACTGCAGCTGCTCGATTTGGCTGGCATAGCGGCACCTCGGGCAGACAAAGCGGGGTCTTGGCCGAGAAACCGGCGTCATTAACTATCGATTGTGATAAACTGAACAGTATGACTGGAGACTTGGGTACATACCAGGAAAGCGTCGAGAGTCTGACGGGGCTCACCGTTGAGGACGAGGTACTGCAGGGCCTCGCCGTTTTGCTGAAGAAATCGGTGCACGCCCGTTGGTCGGCCGTCTATTTCCGCAACCGGGACCGCACCGGTTTCGACCCGGTCCGCTGCTGCGGACTGCCGCCGCGCCAGCTCGGCCTGTTCCAGCAGCTCCCGCTCCCCCCCGAGAAGATAGCTCTGCTCAAGAGCATCCTGCACAAAAGAAAACACCTGCTGATCTCCAACGCCGAGGGGTTCGAACTGCTGCCGGACACGCTGCGGGGTGTGCTGCGCGGGGTCACCCTGCTCGCGGTCCCGATGCTGGTGCGCAGCCAGGTGGAGGGGGTCGCCTTCGTGGCGCGCCGCAGTTCCGAGCCCCCCTTCTCCGGCAACGAGATCGAACTGATCAAGCTGATGGTCTCCCATGCCGCCCTGGTGGCAAGCCACATCAGCCTATTCAACGACTCGCTGGAGATGTCGGTCACCATGGCCCGCCGCTCCGACGTCATCTTCACCCTCGACGAGATCAACAAGTCGATCTCCTCCACCCTGAGCCATGAGAAGATCATCGAAACGGCCGTGGAGCGCATCGGATGGATCATCCAGTGCAATTTCATCACGGTGCTGGCCCAGGAAAAGGGGGCGCTGGTCGTGCAGGTGAGCCGTGGCAGCGGGGTCCGGGTGCCGGACACCTTCTGCCCGGGAAACCGGTTGCTCGGGCGCAACCTGGCCGACCAGGCCTTCGGCATCGGGGAGAGCAGCCACATCAGCTCGCTGTCGGCCCTGGGGGAACTGGGGCAGCCGGACGGCTCCCTCAGGGACGCGGGGCTGGAGGCGCTGCTGGCGATCCCGCTGGTCAGCAAGGAGACCACCAAGGGGGTGTTGCTCCTGGGGCGCTCCGAGCCCGGCCAGTTCAGCGACGAGGACACCTTCGCCATCGAGAAGGTCGCCGCCCAGATGGCCGTCGCGCTGGAAAACGCCCGGCTCTACGAGGAGATGCGGGAACTTTTCATCTCCACGGTGGCGAGCCTCACCAACGCCATCGACGCCAAGTCGCCCTGGACCCTGGGGCACTCCGAGCGGGTCATGCACCTCTCGGTGGCCATCGCCATGGAGCTTGGCCTCGACGAGGCAACGACCGAGCGGGTGAGGCTCGGCGGCCTGCTGCACGACATCGGAAAGATCGGCGTCATCGACGCGCTGCTCGACATCCAGGCCCCGCTCAGCGCGAGCGAATTCATCCCGATGCGCCTGCACCCTCAGGTGGGGGTGGACATCCTGGAGCCGATTGAGAAGCTGCACGACGTTCTCCCGGGCATCCTGCACCATCACGAGTGGTATGACGGCACCGGTTACCCCAAGGGGCTCAAGGGGAGCGCCATACCGCTGGAGGCACGGGTCATCGCGGTCGCCGACGCCTTCGACGCCATCAGTTCGAACCGCCCTTACCGCGGGGCGCCGCTGCGCACCGACGCCCTCGATGAGCTCTGCAAGAACTCGGGCTCCCAATTCGACCCCGAGGTGGTGCAGGCCCTGGTGCGCTACTGCACCCGGCAGAAAAGGGAGCGCTTGACGGCCTAAGGCGCGCCGTCATCTAACCACCAATCACACTGAGTCATCGGCCCGCGCCATCCTGCCCGCCTCATCATCCTGCCAGCCTCATCATCCGCCTGCCTCATCATCCGCCTGCGTCAGCCTCGGCCTGCGTCAGCCTCGGCCTGCGTCAGCCTCGGCCTGCGTCATCCCGGGATTCTCCCCGAGGGCTCACGGTTCGCCACTCGCCTCTTTGGTCCGCTCGTTACGCTCGTTCACGACCTGCGTGATCATTTCCGCCTCGGAGGTCGTCAAACCCACCCCGGGCTTGTTGCCCATCCAATGGGTCACCTCGTCCTTCGGGGCGGACAGGGGCTGCGGCAGAGCGGGGCCATTGACCCTCTTGCCATTGAGGTACAGCATCGCCTTGTACTCTCCGTCGTGGCGAACCAGCGAAAAGGTCGCGCGCGAGCCGGTGGAGAGGATCTTGTTGAGCAGCTCCTTCTCGACAATGGGCTCACTGTCGGAGTAAAGCCGGTACCATTCTAGATTTGCCATCTTCGTCTCTTCCCCTGCCTGTAAAAGTACCCCCCGCCGCCGGGTTCGGTTACCCGCGTCACGCCGTGCGCCGGTGCCGGGCGGCCGGCTCCGAAACTGCTGATTTATAGCGCTTTTATTTTAAGGATATCGGCTTTTGGGAAAAATACTTGAGCTGGCGGAAATTAGGCCGTCCGGGCGGACGGGGCGGACCGAGCCCGTCATTTGTATTGGCGTGCCAAAGATTATATAATGCCTGGAGGGGAGGAAATCCGGATGCAGGCCGGCGGGGTTTCCTGCCAGCACGCGGGCCGGCCCCAAGGATTCGGGTACACGGACATGGCAAAAACCGAAGAGATCACCCCGGCCGTGCAGGGCACGCCGGATCAGGACAAGGTGGCGCGGATTGCCGGCGACCAGTTCCGCCAGATGGTGGAGCAGGTGAGGGACTACGCCATCTTCATCATGGACCCGCAGGGGCGCATCGCGTCCTGGAACGCCGGCGCCGAGCAGATCAAGGGGTACCGCGCTGCGGAGGTCATCGGAAAACATTTCTCCATTTTCTACACCAAGGAGGACATCAAGTCGAGAGTCCCCGAAAGGGAGCTCGAGGTGGCCCGCACGGCGGGGAGCGTGGACCAGGAGGGGTGGCGCCTGCGCAAGGACGGCAGCCGTTTCTGGGCCTCGGTGACCATCACCGCCCTGTACGACGAGGCCGGCGTCCTCACCGGCTTCGGCAAGGTGACCCGGGACGTCACCGAGCGGCGCAGCGCGGAGGAGGCGCTGCAGAAAAGCCGCAACATGTTCGAGCGGCTCTTCGAGAACGCCCCGGACGCCGTCGTGGTGGTGGACCAGCATGGCGTGATCCGCAAGGTGAACCAGCAGGCCGAGGTGCTTTTCGGCTACATGCGCGAGGAGATGGTCGGCAACCCGATCGAGCAGCTGATCCCGGAGCGCTACCACAAGCGCCACCGCCAGCACCGCCGCGGCTATTTCGCCGACCCGCGCGCCCGCAAGATGGGGATCGGACTGGAACTCTACGGACGCAACCGGGACGGGCGGGAGATCCCGGTCGACATCATGCTGAACCCGATGGAGACCAGCGAGGGGACCTGGGCCTTCGCCGTGGTGCGCGACATCACGGTGCAAAAGCAAAGCGACGCCAAGATCAAGGAGCTGAACAGCGCCCTCAAGATCCAGGTCGAGCAGCTGGCGGCGACCAACCGGGAACTGGAAGCCTTCAGCTACTCGGTCTCCCACGACCTGCGCGCCCCGCTGCGCCACATCATCGGATTCGTGGACCTGCTCAACACGAGGGACCTGAGCGCCCTGGACGAGAAGAGCCGGCACTACCTGCAGGTGATCACCCAGGCGGCCCAGAAGATGGGGACCCTGATCGATGACCTGCTCGCCTTCTCACGGATGGGGCGCGCCGAGATGATGAAGACCAGGGTCGACTTCGACCTACTGGTCCGGGAGATCGTGCAGGAGCTGACGGAGGACGCCAGGGACCGGGAGATCCAGTGGGAGATCGCCCCGCTTCCCGCGCTGGTCGGCGACGCCTCCATGCTGCGCCAGGTGATGGTGAACCTCATCTCCAACGCCGTCAAGTTCACCCGGCCCCGCCCCCGGGCGAAGATCGAGATCGGGGCGATAAAGGACAAGCCCGGCGAGACCCTGATCTTTGTCAGGGACAACGGCGTCGGCTTCGACATCAGGTACGTCAACAAGCTGTTCAGCCTGTTCCAGCGCCTGCACTCGACGGAGGAGTTCGAGGGGACCGGGGTGGGGCTTGCCAACGTGCAGCGCATCATCCTGCGGCACGGCGGCAGGGTCTGGGCCGAGAGCACGCCGGAGGGGGGCGCCACCTTCTGGGTAGCACTCCCCAAGGCGGAGGGGGGATCCGACCTTTAGAAAACCTCGCGCTTTCCGGAGTCCTTGCCACTAACGACCGCTGCGCGGGCCTCAAGGCCCCGGAACAAAACAACCGCCCCTGGAGGCGGTTGTTTTGTTTCAAAGTTCGTTCATCGGTTCGGGGATTTTAAGCCCCGGGGAGCGCAATGCGGCTTACGGCACGGGCGCCGCTGTCACGGTTATCCCGGTCACCGGATTGCCGTTCTTGTCCAGCGCGGCGCTGACCGCTCCCGGAACGAGGACGGTGCTGGAATTGGGCACCGAGCAGATGATGGTCGCAAGTTTGGCACCGTCGCTCAACAGCGCGCTACCTGAAGCAAAGGTGATCTTCAGGACGTTTTGTTTCAGCGTGGCGCTGGTTATCCCGCCGGTCACCCCGGAGATCACCGCATTCAGAGCGACGATTCCGTTGGCGTCGGCGCTGATGGTCACCCCCGTCGGTACCGGGATCGATACCTGGAGACCGTACAGCGAGCCGGCGGCGGAGCCCGCCACCGTCAGGCTGTACTTCTGTACGGTCAAAGCCGCCCCGGCCGTGGTCACCGCCGTGTTCAGGCTGGTCACGGTCGCGGCCGGCAGGGTCACCGTCGTGTTGTCGATCACGACCGGGGCACTCATGATCGTCGTCAGGGTGCTTTTCAGATCGGGGGCCGAAATGGTCACCGTCGGGGTGGTGGCGGTCCCGGTGGGGGCTGCTACCGTGATCCCCTGGCTGAACTGAGTCAGCGCGGCCGGCAGGGCCGCCTGGAGCGTGTCGGAGGTGACGGTCGAGGTGGTCGTGCCGCTGGAGGCGGCGGCGTACTGGGCGACGTACGCCGAGAGCTTGATCAGGGCCACAGCGTAGGCGTTCTCTGCGCTCGCCGTCGCGGAACTCAGGTTCGCGACGGTCGGCACGGCGGGGATGGTCGTGGTGACGTCGGTCAGACCGAAGAGCTGGGCCACCCCTTGGTTGTTCTGGGTGATGGAAGCGTTGCTGATACCCGCTGCGATCGCCTTGTCCGCGGCGATGTCGGTCAGCGGTGTCACCGGGACGGTGACACCGTTGCTGACGGCCGACTGCGGGATGGTCGCCTTCAAGGGGTTGTCCGGCGTCACGGTGACCGACTTCCCGGTCGCCTCGTCCGTGTAGGTCCCCGTCACGTCGAGCCGGAGCGGGCCGCTGTAGCTCCCGATGTTGCACTGGAAGGCACCGGTCGGGCTCGAGAAGTTGGAGAAGGCGATCTCGTACTGCTTGTTCTTGGAGGCGCCGGAGTACCCTTCGAAGACGACCTTCCCCTTGGTGAAGATGCCGGCCCGGGCGACCCCGTTGACGACGGTCCCCTGCGGGGCGGACGAGCCGCCTCCCCCGCAGGCAAAAAGCAGAGCCGACACTGCCATGATTGCGATGATCTTAGCTAGACTGACTGTTTTCATATTTCCAATCCTCTCCATTAAGGTTATCAGTTCGTGGTCCCCACCCATTACCAGGTGATACCGGCGAGGTCCCCGACCACCAGCCTGAGCAGCACGATGGTGTCGGAGAGATCGATGACCCCGTCTTTGGCGGGGAGGCCGTTGCTGAGCGGGCCTACGTCGAGCCGGGCGCTGTCCGCCGCGGTCGCGACTTCAATGCCGGAGGCGATCTGCAGCGAGCGCAGGGCGTCGGCTATGCTGAAGGGACGGTACACGATGTTGCGCGTGACGGGGGTGAAGTTCCCCGCCAGGTCGGTCGCGGTAACCACGACCTGATAGGTCTTGGCGTCGCTGAAGCTGACGTTCAGCTGGAAGCTGCCGTCGGCTGCCAGTGCCGGGGCGGGGGTGACCGCGACGCCGTCGACGGTCGCCGCGAGGGTGGAGCCGCCGAAGTTGTCGGACTCGGTCCCCTGCACCAGCAGGCTGGCGAAGGTGGTGGTGACGTCCGCGGCCGGCTCGCTGATCGCCAGCACCGGTTTGGTTATGTCGAAGGTGACCGTGCGGGTCTGGGCGCTCGCCACGTTGGGCGGGGTGTCGGTGTCGCTCGCCGTGATGCTGATGGTGTTGACTCCGGCAACCAGCGTGATCGCCTGGCTGGTGAAGCTGTTGGTCGCGCCGGAGGTGGTCAGGACGATCGGGTTGTCGTTGTTCAGGGTGATGGTGACGCTCCCCGCCTTGCTCGCCGTACCGGCGACGGTGACGGTCTGCACGTTGGTGGAGAAGCCATCGGTGGGCGTGGGTGCGCTGAAGGTGAGCGCAGGTGCCACATTGTCGTAGACGATGGTCCTGGTGTCGCTCGTCGTGTTGCCGGCGTTGTCGGTGGCGACGACGGTGACCGTGTTGGAGCCGAGCGCCAGGGTGATGGCGGTGTTGAAGGCGCCGCCGGTCAGGGTGAGCGGAGTGCCGCCGTTCACGGAGACGGACTGGACGCCGCTGGCGTCGCTCGCCGACCCGGTGATGCTCAGGGTGTTGCTGCTGGTCTTGGTGCCGTCCGGCAGCGTGGCGGGGTTGATCACCAGGGCAGGCGCGGTGTTGTCGACGGTGAAGGTCGCGCTCGCCAGGGACGGCGCGGCGTTGATGGCGCCCGAAGCGGCGCTTGCGGTGCCGGCCTTGATGGAGATGCCGACGGTACCGTCGCCGGTCAGGCCGGAGAGCGTGACGGTGCGGGTTGCCGTGCCGGAGCCGGTGACGGCCGCGGTCGCGCTGGCGTTGCCGGTCGTGATGACGGTGACGTCGGCGTTGGCCAGGGTGACGATGTCGGCGCCGGTGTAGCTGACGGTGTAGGCGACGGAGCCGCCTGCTTTAACCAGGGTCGCCGTCGGTGCGCTTAGGCTCGGAGTCAGCAGGTTGGGTATCACGGCGCTGGAAGCGCTCGACGCGACGCTGTCGCCCTTGGCGTTGGTCGCCTTGACGGTGAAGGTGTAGGAGGTCCCGTTGGTCAGACCGGTGACGCTGTGGCTGAGGGCGCTGCTCCCGGCGTTGCTGTCTACGCCGCCGGCGGGGTTAGAGGTGACGGTGTAGCCGCTGAGGGTGGCGCCGCCGGTGAAGGCCGGGGCCAGGAAGCTGACCGTGGCGACGGTGTTGCCGGGGACGGCGCTGACCGCGGTCGGCGCACCCGGGAAGGTGATGGCGACGCTGATGCTCTGGGTCACCTGGGCGGCGGCGTTGTAGTTGGCGTCGGCCGCCTGGTTGGCTGCCAGGACGCAGCTGCCGCCGAATACGGCGGTCACCGTCGTACCGCTCACCGTGCAGACGGCAGGGGTCGTGGAAGTCAGCAGGACCGGGCTCGTGGAGCCGCCGCCGGTCACGCTCTGGACGCCGGTAGAGCCGGCCACCAAGACCGGAGCCGTGCCGAAGCTGATGGCCTGGCCGGCCTTGCCGATGGCGATGTTCAGGTTGGTCAGCGCTGCCGCGTTGAAGTTGGCGTCACCCGCCTGGTTGGCCGCGATGGTGCAGGTCCCGGCGGTGAGGCCGAGGACCGTGGCGCCGGAGGCCGGGCCGCTCACGGAGCAGACGGCCGGGGTGGAGGAGGTGAAGAGGACCGGGCTGGTCGAGGCGCCGCCGGTCGCGGCTACCGTGCCGCTGCCGTTGACCGCGATGCTCGGGGCCGTGCCGAAGCTGATGACCTGGCTCGCCTTGCCGACCGTGAAGGTCAGGTTGACGGTCGCCGCGATGTTGTTGTTGGCGTCGGCGGCCTGGTTGCCGGCGATGATGCAGGTACCGGCGGTCACCCCCTGGATCGTTGCGGCGGAAGCCGGGCCGCTTATGGTGCAGACAAGCGGCGTGGTTGAGGTGAGCAGGACCGGGGTGGTCGAGGGAGCGCCGGTCGCGCTGACCGCTCCGGTGCCGCCGACGTTGACCGTCGGTGCCGCGGAGAAGACGATGGTCTGGGTTCCCTTGCCGACGGTCAGGGGGAGGACGACGGGAGTCGCCGCGGCGTAGTTGGCGTCGCCCGCCTGGCTGGCGGTGATGCTGCAAGGACCTGCGGTGACGCCGGTGACGGTCGTGCCGCTCACGGTGCAGACGGCGGTGGTGGTCGAGGTGAGGACCACGGGGCTCGTGGAGGCGCCCTTGGCGGTCACGCTGACCGACCCGGTGCCGCGCACGACGACGCTCGGGGCCGCGCCCAAGGTGATGGCCTGGCTCCCCTGGGTGACGGTTACCGGCAGGGTGGTCTGGGTCGCCGCGCTGAAGCCCGCGTTGCCGGCCTGGTTGGCGGCGATGGTGCAGGTACCGACGGTCAGGGCGCTGATCGTGCTGCCGTTGGTGCCGCCCGCCGAGCAGACGGTCGGGGTGAGCGAGCTGAAGGTTACCGGGTTGCCGGAGAGCCCGCCAATGGCGATGGCGGTCGTGCTGCCGCCCACGGCCAGGGTGGGGGGGGTGAAGGCCATGCTGTTGATGGTCTGGCTCGCCGCGGCTACCGTGATGCTGTTGGAGGTCTGGGCGGCCGCGTTGTAGTTGGCGTTACCGAGCTGGTTGGCGGTGATGGTGCAGACGCCGGCGATGATCGGGGTGATCGTGGCGTTGTTGGTACCGCTCACCGAGCAGACCGTCGGCGTCGAGGTGCCGAAGGTCACCGCGTTGCCTGAGGCGCCGCCCGTGGCGGAGGCGGTGGTCGTGCCGCCGACCGTCAGGGTGGAGGGGGTGAAGCCGATGGCGCCGATGGTCTGGGCGCCGGGTGCCACGGTGATCGGCTGGACCACTGCGGTCGCGGGTGCAAAACCCGAGTTGCCTGCCTGGTTCGCCGTGATGGAGCAGGTGCCGGCCGTCAGTGCGGTGATGGTGGCGCCGTTGCTGCCGGTCGCGGTGCAGACGCCGGTCGTGGTCGAGGTAAAGGTCACCGGGTTGCCGGAACCGCCGCCGGTGGCGGAGACGGTGCTGCTGCCACCCACGGCCAACGTGGCGGGGCTGAAGGCGACGGAGCTGATGACCTGGGGTGCCTTGATGGTGACGACGTTGATCTGGCCGTTGACGCCGGGGACCGTAATGTCATTGGTAAGGGGGTCGGAAGCAAGGATCGGGTTGGTGTTGAAGGTGATCGGAATGACCGTGCCGTCGATCGCCGTCGGTGAGACGGTAAAGGTCAGCACGACCTGGGGGCCGTCGGACAAAGGGGTGACGTTGTTGTCGAAGAGCAGCATCCTGACCACGTTGGGGGCCAGGGCGTTGTTGTAGTTGAGGGTCTCCGTCAAGGCCGAGGAGCCGAGGACGGCGGTCGGAGTCGACAGCAGAGTGTTGTCGTATTTCACGTCTATTTGCGGGGTGACGACCTGGTTCCCGTTCGAGACGAAAGTGATGGGCACCTGGACCGTCTGTCCAGGAGCCGCGGTGACAGTACCCAGTGTAAACGACGGCGACAGCCCTGCAAAGGCTGTTACCGCGTACGACATGAGCACGAAAATTAACATGGATAACTTAATTTTCATTGTTCCCCCCCTTTAATTCCTAACTTGATCATGCTGAGCTCTCCGTAGTCTGGTATCTGTTGACAATTCATTGAGCAGCTTCAAAGGCAGCTGCGACCCCTATCTTCCCATAAATGCGTTGATGACTTTGGTGAAGTACCCTGGTGTGACGGACAAAGCGCTGTAAAACCCCACGCAGGTTCCTGCCGCCGCCCTCCCCACGAACTTGTTGATGGCGTTGGTGAACTCCCCGGGCGACACGCTGTTGTCGCCGTTGCAGTCTCCCGGCAGCACCAGGACGGTCACCGCCCCGCCGGTCCCGTTCACCGCGAGGCCGGTTCCCGACGGGTCGGAGGCGCTCGGGGCGATCGTCAGCGGGATGGAGCTGCCGATGACCGCGGTCGCCGCGACGCCGAAGCTCACGTTGGCCAGGACCCCGTTACCGAGCGGGGCGTTGCCCGCGTCGGACAGGGTGACGTGGAATACCCCGGCGGAGGTGACGCTGCCGGCCAGCGTCTTCCCCGCCGCGCTTCCGGCCGCGCCGAGGGCGGCCGTCGGGTTGGAGAGCAGGGTCGGGTCGTAGCCGATGTCGAAGCTGACCGTCGCCGGCAGCGCTCCCGACGAGTTGGTCAGGGTGACCGGGACGCTCGCCGTCTTGCCGCGCACCGCGCTGACGCTGCCGAGGGCAACCGCGTCGGGCGGGGGGATGAAAACGATGTTGCGCTGCGACGTCGTGGTGTTGCTGCCGTCGGTCGCGGTGACGCTGATGTGATAGGTCTTGGCCTGGCTGAAGCTGACACTCTGCTGGAAGTTGCCGTCGGCGTTGATCGTCGGCAGCGGGGAGAGCGCCACGCCGTCGACGGCGACCAGCACGGCGTTGGAACCGGCGAAGGCGCTGGAGACGGACCCCTTCAGCAGGTAGCTGCCGGCGGAGGTGCTGATGTCCTGGCTCGGGTCGCTGATCGCGAGGGCCGGGTTCGTGCTGTTGAAGCTGACCGTGCGCAACACCGTGGAGCTGCTGGCCGGCACGGCGGAGTCGGTCGCGACCACCACGATGGAGTTGGACCCGGCGCCCAGCGTCACCGGCACGGAGAAGCTGTTGTCGGTGCCCCCCGTGTTGACGACGACCGGGCTCGCGGAGCCGACCGCGACCGACACGGAGCAGGGGCGGTCCAGGGTCCCCGCGACCGTCGCGGCCTGCTGGTCGGTGGAGCTTCCGTCGGCGGGCGTGGCGGCGGCGAAGCCCACCAGGGGGGCCGTCGGGTCGTAGCTGATGGTCCGGATGTCGCTGGTCTGGTTGCCGGCCAGGTCCGTGGCGACGACGGAGATCAGGTTGGCGCCGGGGCTCAGGGCCAGGGCGGAGTTGAACGCGCCGCCGGTCAGGGTCTGGGATACGCCGTTCAGGGTGACGCTGGCGATCCCGTCGGCATCGAGCACGGAGCCGGTGACTCTCAGGGTGTTGTTGCTGGTCGTCGTGTTGCCCCCCAGGGTCGCGACCGCGAGGGTCGGCGCGGCGGAGTCGACGGTGCTGGTGGCGCTCGGCCCGGCTGCGGCGGCGCTCAAGGGGCCGCCGGTGGCGGTCCCCGACGCGATGCTGATGCCGAGGCTGCCGTTACCGGTGACGTTGGAGATCGTGACGCTGCGGGCCAGGGTTCCGGTGCCGCTCACGGCCACGCTGCCGCTCGCCGTGCCGGTCGTGTTGAGGGTGACGTCGCCGGAGCCCAGGGTGATCCCCGTGGCGCCGACGTAGCTCACGACGAAGCTGACGCTGTCGCCCTGCTTCAGGAAGCTCTTGGAGGGGGCGCCGATGCTCAGGGTCAGCAGGTAGGGGGTGACGCTGTTCGAGGCGGCGGACGCCGGGCTGTTGTTGATGCCGTTACTTGCCGTCACGGTGAAGCTGTACGTCGTGCCGTTGGTGAGCCCCGTCACCGTGACCGGGCTCGCGCTCCCCGAGGCGGAGATGTTCCCCGGGTTGGAGGTCACCGTGTAGGAAGTGATGGGGCTCCCGGCGCTGAAGCCCGGAGCGCTGAAGCTGACCGTGGCAAAGGCGTTGCCGGAAGTAGCCTGGACGTTGCCGGGAGCTCCGGGCAGGACCACGAAACCGAGGGTCGCCGGGGCGCTCTGATTCCCGCTGGCGTCGACCGCGAAGTAGGTCAGGGTCGTGTTGGCGCCGATAGTCAGGCCCTGGGCCGGGAACACCGGGCTGCCGGTCGTCGGGGTGGACGAGTCGACCGTGTAGTAGATGGTCGCCGGCTTGTTGGAGCTCAGGGTGACGTTCTGGGGCGCCGAGAAGGTTCCGCCCGGCGATGAAGCGGTCACGACCGGCAGGTCCACGACCTTCCGGACCTTGTTGTTGCCCCGGTCGGAGATGTAGAGGTTCCCGGAAGCGTCCAGGGCGACGGCGTAGGGCTGGTTCAGCTGCGCCGCGAGCGCCGGGCCGTTGTCGCCGGAAGCACCCGCGACCCCGGTCCCCGCCACGGTCGTCATGGTGCCGCTCAGGCTCGCCACGGCGGACACCTTCCTGACCCGGTTATTGCCGGTGTCGGCGATGTAGAGATTTCCTTTGGCGTCCAGGGCCAGGCCGGATGAGCTCCCCAGGCTCAGTCGCGCCGAGGCGGCCGGACCGCCGTCACCGGAGAAACCCTGCAGCGTATTCCCTGCCACCGTGTAAATGAGGTTGCCGTGGTCGACGTTGGTCACCATGCGGACGGTGTTGTGGAAATATTCCGTTATGTAGAGGTTCCCGTCGCTGTCCAGCGCCACGTTGATGGGACCGAACAATTGGGCGCTGGTCGCCTGGCCGCCGTCGCCGCTGACAGGCGCCGCGGTCCCGGCCACGGTGCTGACGGTCCCGTCCGCAGCCACCATCTGGACGATGTTGTCGTTAAAGTCCGCGACATACAGGTTGTCGGCGCTGTCGACGGCAATGTTGTAGGGGTGCGTCAGGCCCGCCACGGTGCCGAAGCTCTGCCCGTCCGCCGCCACCTTCAGGACGCGGTGGTTGATGGCGCCGTCGTTTATGTATATCGCGCCGGTGCTGTCCACGGCGACACTCGAGGGGTGATTGAGACCGAGGCTCAGGTTCGCGCTCGCTCCCACGGTGGAGACGGTTCCCGTCCCGGCAGCCACCATCAGGACGCGGTTGTTGCTCGAATCGGCGATATAGAGGTTTCCCAAGCTGTCCACGGCCACGCCGGCAGGGGCGCTCAGCGTCAGTGTCCCCGGCGCCACGGAGACGATGTCACCGGTGGCAGCCTGCACCAGCGCAGGAAAAAGGCCGAGCAGCATGGCAAAAAGCAGCGAAATTGCGACAGACAATCCCTTCAAGATCGTTTCCTCCAGTTTATTCGGCCATCCCGACCAGGCCGTTCGGAACACCACGAACGTCCCTTTTGTTTTTGCGAACCAGCTAATGAGGGTGATTTAAAGCTGCCTTTAGACGTACCGGCAGCCGTGAAATGGCGAGGTTTTCAGCACGGTTTCCTTGAGAATGTGCCGCATGCTACTGGATTTGCGAAGAAAGTACAACGATAAAAACAGCATTTCCAGTCTCCTAGGCATTATCGCCGGTTCATCATGTGCGGTCTCAAATAATTTCATTAATGCCCGCCCCCTCCCGCGCCCGCGTCAACTGCCGATTTTGATTATCGCCGTGGCGCGGCAAGCCACCGGCAAGGCTCCGGGTTTGCCGGGCGCCCCCCTGCAGCAGGGAGCTCGCCCTTCGTGCGGCGCTCCGCCGGAAGGAAAACCTGCGCTCCACCGACCAGGAGCACTGTGCAAAACAGGGGCCGTTTTGCCCCCCAAAACGCCCTTTTTTCTTCCTTTGACATGAAAGTGCCGCTGCAGCTATAATGAGCAACCGGCACTACGTCGAATCGCGGTTTCTTGGGGGAAGGATGAGCAAAGTTTTACTAGCGGTTGTTTTTCTTGGATTAGCCCTGGGCGGCTGCGGCGTGGACTGGTTCCCGACGCCGGCCGTCACCTCCAGTTCCTCGTCATCCTCGTCATCCTCGTCAAGTTCCACGACAACGACGACCACCCAGCCGGTGACCGCGGCTGCTTTTACCTTTACTGCGAAAACAGGTGTCACTGCAGGGCAACTGCAGACCTCCGACTCGGTCACCGTATCGCTCACTGGAGGTACCTCCGCTGCCATCAGCGTCACCGGGGGACAATACGCCATCGGGGCCGCCGCCTACACATCCGCCGCGGGCACCGTGAAGAACGGCGACACGGTTACCGTACAGCACACCTCAGCCTCCGGGAACCAGCAGATCGTCTCCACGACGCTCACCATTGGCGACAAGAGCGCGGTTTTTTCCAGCACGACCGCCCCGCTCGCCGTGACCGCCTTCGCCTTCTCCCCGGCGGCCGTGACTGGTGTCCCTCTCAACTCCACCCAAACATCCACTTCCATCACCGTGGCGCTCAGTTCCGGCAGCACAGCTCCCATAAGCGTCACGGGAGGCAGCTACTCGGTCAACTCCGCAGCCTTCACCGCGCTGGCCGGTACGGTGAAAAACGGCGACACGGTGGTTGTGCAGCAGAGTGCGGCGGCCGGGGAAGGACAGACCGTGACCACGACCCTCACCATCGGGGACAAGATCGCAACCTTCTCAAGCACCACCACCAGCAGCGCCACCATCGTCAGCGCCACGGCCTTCTCCTTTGCTCCTGCCGCGCTGACCGGCGTCACCGCCGGCTCGACGCAAACCTCCAGTGCCGTCGCCGTGGCGCTGAGCGGCGGGACGTCCACGGCCATCAGCATCTCGGGAGGACAGTATGCCATCAACGGCGGCAGCTTCACCTCCACCGCCGGGACCGTTAACAACGGCGACACGGTCACAGTGCAACTCGCCGCTGCAAGCAGTGACGGGCTGACCACCCAGGCCACCTTGAACATCGCCAACCAGAGCGCCGTCTTCTCGTGCACCACGGCGAGCCTCGTCGTCGCCGACTTCACCCTGACCCCGGCGTCCGTCTCCGCCTCTCCGGGAAAAACGATGACCTCCGACCCCTTCACGGTAGTTCTCAGCTCCGGCACCTCGGCTCCCATAAGCGTGGTGGGAGGCAGCTACACCATCAACGGGAACACCTTTACCTCGGCCGCAGGAACCGTGAAGAACAACGACGTGGTAAACGTGCAGACCACGACCCCGAGCGTGGCCGGGCAGTCGGCCGCCACCACCCTGACCATCGGGGACAAGACCTCGACCTTCTCCAGTATAGCCTCCAGCGTCACCGTCACCGGTTTCGCCTTCACCGCCGGCAGCGGCGCAGCGGGGGCGACGCTGACCTCCAACACCCTTACCCTTACCCTAGCCAACGGCACCACTGCGCCGATCAGCATCTCGGGGGGGCAGTATTCCATCGACGGCGGCAGCACCTTTACCTCCGCCTTGGGAACGGTCAACAACGGCGCAATCGTGTCCGTGCGGCAGACCCTGTCGAGCGTTACGGGGCATACGGTCAGAACCACCCTGTACATCGGTGGTTCGAGCGCCGTTTTCATCGGTACGACCAACTGACGGACTCTGGAGCGTTGCTGGCCTGCTGAGTGTCTCCTCGTTGGCGCAGCCCCGGCATCCGCGCAAGCAGAGCAGCTACAAGAAGGCATTGTCAAGCTTGCCAGGAGTACCGACTTGCTACGGATGGTTGCCCCATTCCAGGGGGGGCCAAAATACTTTTTCGGAGAAAATGTAAATGAGATTACCTGTCTATTCGCTGTACGTTCTATTCGCCCTGAGTATCCTCAATCTCGCCGGCCCGGCGCTCGCCGCCCCTGAATCCCCCGCGGCCTCGGCGCCGAGACCAAAGGCGATCCCCCTCACCGGGAAGGTGCTGGAAACCATGGACGGCGGCGGCTACACCTACCTGCTGCTCGGCGCAGGCGGCGAGAAGAACTGGGTCGCCATACCGCTCACCAAGATCGCCGTCGGCCAGGAGCTCACCCTGATCCCCGGGTTCGAGATGAAAAATTTTTCCAGCAAGGGGTTGAACCGGAAGTTCGACAAGGTGATATTCTCGGCGGGGATCGCCACCGGGGCTGCCAAGGAGAAGGTCGCCCTGAGCCCGTCGGCCATCAAGATGCTGCATGAGGGGGGCGCCCAGGGGAAGGGACAGGCGGCCAAGGCCGAAACCGCTGCGCCGGCGCCGAAACCGGCCGCGGCGCCCGCGCCGGCCGCGAAGCAGGGGAAGGTAGCCAAGGCCAAGGGACACAACGCCTTCACCATAGCGGAACTTTACGCGAAGAAGCTGAAGCTGGAGAAAAAGACCGTGGTGCTCAGAGGGAGGGTGGTGAAGATCGCCACTCACATCATGAAGAAGAACTGGATCCACATCCAGGACGGCAGCGGCTCGGCGAAGAAGAAGAACGACGATCTCGTGGTGACCTCCACCCAGTTGCCCAACGAAGGGGACGTGATTACTGTCAAAGGGACCTGCTACAACAACCTGGACTTCGGCTCCGGCTACAAGTACTCGCTCATCGTGCTGGACGCCAGCGTCGAACCGTAAGCCGCACCGGGTGACAGCCCCCCTGCTGCGGCCTGCGGCGTCACTTCTTGTGGCAGGTGCGGCAGAGGGCGCTCTCCCGGTCGCTCATGACCAGGTGCCCTTTCTCCGGATTGAGAGGGTCGTGGCAGGAGAGGCAGCCGACCTTCCCGTCCACGAAAATCATCTTGAGGTTGTCGGGGCCGATCCGCTTGTACCCGTTGCCCGCAGCCACGTAACTGTTGTAATTCATGCCGATCGGATGGTCGGTCTTGAAGGAGTTGATGTGGGACTGGTGCCCGGAGGGGTTGTTGCGCAAATCGACGTTGACCGAAGAGGCGCCGACCCCGTCGTGACAGCAGATGCAATCCCTGGACATCGAATCGACCTGGCTCAGGGTCTCCCCTTTACTGAAGTTGAGCCGCGCAGCCGCGGAGGACTCCTCCGCCTGCTCGCCGGAGTACTCGTCAACCGAGTACGACGCGGGCTTCACGTTCGAGTACATCTCCTCGACCGCATTGCCGGTGGCCGCTTCCCCGCCCCACCCCTTCCCTGCGACACTGACCACCTTGGCCACATACCTGTTCCTGGCGCCGGAGGATTGCTGCAGCTGCAGGGAGAAGGCGCAGGTTCCCGGGCTTGAGTCTCCGGCCTGGGCCGCCATCAAGGCGGAGGTGACCTGCACGCTGCTGAGCACCGCCATTGCTGCCACGAGCAGTATGGCGGCGGTGTGTGACCTGCGATGCTTCCCGTTCCTGGTCGTCATGGCTCTCCTCCTCTGCTGCATCTGCCGTTAGCATCGCAAGCGGTGTGCCGCCCCCGCCGGCAGGAGCGTAAACGGCGCAAGGGTCCGTAACAGCTCGGAAACCCGGGACGGGACCGGGGGATTTTGACATCCGGTATCACTTAGCACCTGTGCATGTTTTGCACAGCAAGCGGCGACCTATCTGGAAATCCGGGACGCGCGGAGTTCCGGCGGGCGGCTTCGGGAGCCCCGGCTGCGGGAAGCGGGCAGGGATCGCGGGGGCGTTGCGGCAATGGAGCGGCGTGCGGCGGGGAAGCGGCGGGCGCCGCCGGAGCAGGCAGCGCAACTTCAAGGGCGGCTCGGGACGGGCCGCTCCGGGGGGAAATGCCCCGGGACCTCTTCCGTGCGGGGAGGCGACCGGCCCGGTAAACATGTAGATTTGGATTGAAATACTCAGGATGTTCAGGTAGGATGTGCCAAAAAAAATGTGACTCTGGAGCTAATTGTTGAAACGTGCTCTGTGCTTTTTTATTGCAGCTCTTGCTCTGTTCCTCTTGCTTGCATCTTCGGCGATTGCGGCTACCGCAGGTAAAAACAGCAACACGTTTTCGATGACCCCGACAGTTGGCGGGTATGCATTCTCCGGAGCAGACGGACTCAAACCTGCAATTATCTACGGCATGAAATTCAGCTATGACTTTTATGGCATCAGCATCTACGATGCTCTCGGAGTCGAAGCAACCGCCAGCTACTTCAGTACCAAATCCAATTCAGGCTCAAAGAACGTCGACGGCTACCTGATCCGCACCGATGCCATTTACCCGCTGTTTCCCAACGAAAAGCTGATCCCCGTTTTCGTCTTCGGGCTCGGTGACCTGATGGTGGACCGGGGCGCGGGGAGCCAGCACAACCCCCTCATGAATGCCGGCCTCGGACTCAAATACTTCCTGGAGGAGTACCTCGCCCTGCGGACTGACGTCCGTTACCTTGCGACCTATCGCAAGAACGAGGGGGCCAGGAGCAACTACGAATTGACCGTGGGTCTCAGCTACCTCTTCGGCAAGGAGCACAAGAAGAAGCCGGTTCCGGTGAAAACCCCGGCTCCCCAGGCGATTCCGGACCTCGACGAATCGGCCGCGCCGCCTCCCCCCGCCGCCGAACTGGGGCCCGGCATCTGGGAAAAGCTCGGGGCCGCTGGTGCGGGGGTCCTCGGCATCACCATGGAACCGCCCGAGTTCCTGCCCGAGCCCCTGGTGACCCAGCGCGGCAACGCGCTGGCATTCATCCCGTACGAAGCGGGCCCTGCGGGTGAGCCGGCCGCCGCCTCGAAGCCGGTCCCGGCGGCCAAGGCTGCCGGCGCGGTCGCAGCGCCCCCGGCGGCCGTGCCTGCCGTCGAACTCCCCCCCGAGGCCAAGCCGACCGGCACCGTTACGCCGCCCGCGCCGGTCCCGGCGGCCGTGCCTGCCGTCACGGCGGCTCCGGTTCCTGCGGCCGGTCCGGTACCGGTACCTGCGGCCGGTCCGGCACGGGTACCTGCGGCGAAAGCTGCCGCACCGGCTCCGGCGGCCAAGCAGATCCCGGCGGCGCAGGCGGCCAGACCGGCCCCGGCAGGCGCACCGGCGGGCGCGGCAGTGCCTGCGGCCGCTGCGGCCGCTGCGACCCCGGGCGGGCAACCGGCGCAGGCCGAGCCGGCCCCGGTCCCTGCCCCGCCTGCGGTGCTGCCGCAGGGCGGCAACCAGCAGGCCGCGCCCCACAAAGCGGTGCGGCGGGTGGTCATCAGGTTCGGATTTGCCAAGAGCGACCTGAACCCCGCCGACAAGAAAATGCTGGCCGGTGCCGCCGGCGCCATCAAGGCGGCGTCGAACTACTCAGTGTTCATCGAAGGGCACACGGACAGTGTCGGCTCCTACAAGTACAACCTCGCTCTCTCGAAGCTGCGGGCCCGCGCGGTCAGGAACGAACTGACGAAGCTGGGGATCAGCCCGGAGAAGATCGCGACGCGCGGCTACGGACCCGCCAAGCCGGTTGCCACCAACCTGGAGGAACAGGGGAGGCGGAAAAACCGCAGGGCAGTCGTCGTCATCACCATCGTCACCTATTGAGGAGCGCCCTTTTTGCCTGTTGGGGAATCTACCCTTAGCCTTGCCTGCCGCAGCAGCACTACCCCGTCTGGACCAGGTTCAGACTAGCTACCACAACTCAGGAGTTCAGAAATGAAAAGAATGACACAAACGCTCACCTTCGGACTAACGCTTACCTTACTTGGTGCCGTCATGGGATGTGCCGGCCCTGCCCATACGGCGAAGGTCGACGCGGCGCCGGCCGGACTCTCCGGCAAAGTCCTGGAGACCATGGATGCGGGCGGCTATACCTACATCCACCTGGACCAGGCCGGCAAGCAGATCTGGGTGGCTGCCCCCGTCATGAAGACCAAGGTCGGAGACGAGGTCTCCCTGATGCCGGGCGCCGAGATGTACAATTTCCCCAGCAAGACGCTGAACCGCACCTTCGACACGATCATTTTCTCCGGTGGACCGATGCCGTCCGCGACGACCGCTCCGACTGCGCCGGGTGCCGCGGCTGCACCGGGGGCGATGCCCCCCGGACATCCGGCCCTGCCGGCGGGCGCCGCCGCCAAGGCGGTCGCCCCTGCCGCTGCAGCCGGCAAGCTGCTCTATTCCGGCAAGGTCGTGGAAACCATGGACGCCGGGATGTACACCTACGTTTACCTGGAAAAAGAGGGTCAGAAGAGCTGGGCCGCGGTGCCGCATTCCGAGGTCAAGCTCGGTGACCAGATAGAGCTGGAGCCCGGGACCGAAATGGGCAACTTCACCAGCAAGACCCTGAACCGGACCTTCGACAACATCCTCTTCTCTTCGGGCATCGTGCCCAAGAAGTGACGCGGCGCCCCGGTGCGGCGATGCAGCAGGTCGCCCTCCCCTACCATTCCTGACACCCGATAATCCCCTTGGATACCAGATCCAACGGGGATTATTCATTTGGCAGATGCCGGGCCGAAGTCGGGCAGCAGCCGGCCGAATCAGACGACTCCGGCGCCCGACGTGGCACCCGGATCCCGAGGCTCAACCATGCGTTCCAAACTAGCAATCGTGCTGACACTGCTGGCCGCCACCCTCCTCGTCTACTGGCAGTGTGGCAGCCACGAATTCATCATCCTCGACGACCACAGCTACGTGACCCTGAATCCCGAGATCCAGGGGGGGCTCAACTGGCCGGGAATCCGCTGGGCCTTTTCCGCGGCATCCATGGAGGCGACCGGAAACTGGCACCCGGTGACCTGGCTCTCCCACATGGCGGATATCCAGCTCTTCGCCCTGAACCCCGCCGGGCACCACCTGACCAACGTCTGCCTGCATGCGGCCAACGCCGCGCTGCTGTTCCTGGCGCTAAGCGCCATGAGCGGCGCCCTCTGGTGCTCCGCCGCGGTCGCCGCCATCTTCGCGCTGCACCCCCTGCACGTGGAGTCGGTGGCCTGGGTTTCGGAAAGAAAGGACGTGCTCAGCACCTTTTTCTGGATGCTCACCATGCTCTGCTATGCGAGCTATGCGCGGCGGCCCCGCCCCGCCCCCTACCTGGCTGCCCTGGCGGCGTTTTGCCTGGGGCTCATGGCGAAGCCGATGCTGGTGACGCTCCCGCTGGTCCTGCTCTGCCTCGACGTCTGGCCGCTGCGCCGCAGCGCCGCGGCGCTGTCCGCCGGGGCCGCACCGGCGCCGGACCCGGCCGCCTCCCCGGCCTTTCCCCGCAGGGGCTTTGGGGCGCTCCTGCTGGAGAAGCTCCCCTTCCTGGGGATAACCGCCCTCTTTTGCGCCATCGCGCTCTACTCCCAGGGGAAGGGGCACATGGCGAACCTTGCCGAGTACCCGCTCGCCTTTCGGCTCTACAACGGGCTCCTGGGGTACCGGGGGTATCTCAGCAAGGCCTTCTGGCCGACCGACCTGGCGGTATTTTACCCTTTCCCGGTGCTGGGCTCCCTCCGGCCCGCCCTGGGCTGCATCCTGCTGCTGCTGGGAATCTCCGTGCCGGTCCTTTTCAACCGGCGGCGGCGCCCCTACCTTTTGGTGGGGTGGCTCTGGTTCCTGGTGACGCTGGTGCCGGTCATCGGGATCGTGCAGGTGGGAGGCCAGTCCATGGCGGACCGCTACATGTACGTCCCGCTGGTCGGGCTTTCCATCATGGTCGTCTGGGGTTTTGCCGAACTGGCGGCGCGGCTTCCCGGGGGGCGCGCAATCGCCGCGGCGGCCGCCGTCGCGCTGCTGGCGTCCCTCTCCCTGGCAACCTGGCGGCAACTCGGCTACTGGCAAAACAGCAGGGCCCTGCTGGAGCACACGCTGCAGGTCACCAGCGGCAACGCCTTCATCGAGAACCTGCTCGGCACGGAGCTGTTCGAGCAAGGGAGGTACCCCGAGGCGCTCCCCCATTTCCAGGCGGCGCTCAGGATCAACCCGAGGAACGAGCTAGCCCATTACCGGGTCGGGATCATCTCCATGATGCGCGGGGACCTGGAGGGCGCGGCCGACCACCTGTCGCTGGCGCTCTACCTGAACCCCGCCTCGGAGCGCTCGGGCAACGCCCGTGCCATGCTGGAGCGCTGTCGGACCCTGCTGCAGAAAAACGCCGCCCAAAGCGGGGCTAAGGCGCCCTGACGGCTCGCGTCCTGCTCCCTCCCCCTTCAAGGGGGGGCGCGTCATCAGGGTGTTGTTTTCCCCCACGACCTTCCGGGCTGCGCCGTAAGCAGGTTCACCCCGACCTTCCCCTCCCGGAGCGCCGCCGCAGGCGGGGCCGGTTACCATAAAAAAAATCCCCGCAGACACCTGTCTGCGGGGATTTTTTATGCTGCTGCTACCGGTTGCCTGTCAGGGCCGCGGGACCAGGTAGTTGTACGCGGGGGTCCCGGACGCCAGCCCGGTTAGGTTGTCCAGCTTGCCGTCGTTGAGGTAGTCGATGGTGTCGTAGAGCAGCCGCTTGGAGTAGGTGCCGTTATGGGCCCACCCGGTATCCGAGTCGAGCAGCCTCAGGTTGAAGGCGGCGCCCATCAGGTTGGCACCCTGGAAGGTGCTGTTGTAGTTCCAGTTCACCACCCTGGTGGCGTTGGATTGCAGCGCCGCACTCCCCGTGGTGAAGAAGTAGGGAGGCAGGGCGGGGTTGTAGTAGATTCCCAGGCCGGCCAGCTGCCCCTGGATGACCGCCAGGGAGGCCTTGTACCCGGAGCGCTTCGCCTCCAGGGCGGCAGCGGTGATATCGAAGGCCTGGTTGGTCCCCGTGGGGCCGTGGCAATCGGTGCAGACGGTGCTCCTGACGGAGCCGATCACCCCGTTGGACGCGCTGGAGAGCACGGTGAAGCTGTGCTTGACGGGCGAGCTCATGTGGCACCCGACGCAGGGTCCCTGGGTGCTGTCGAGGCCGATGTTGGTGTGATAGGGGGTGGCGGCGGCGGCACGGTATTCGTAGCCGGCCCGGTTGCTGTCGGGGAACATCAGGTTGGCGGCCACCCCGCCGTGCGGGTCGACGAAGTTGACGTTGGCCCAGAAGCTGCCGGTGAGCCCCGTCGTCGCGTTGCCGTTACCCACCCGGCAGGCGATGGAGGGGAGGCTGGCGCAGCTGGTCGACTGCCGTATCAGGTCGCCGGTCGCCCGGCCGGCATGGCAGGTGATGCAGATGTTGGAATCGGTCATCTCCGCGAAGGCGGGATTGACGAAGAGCTTCTTGCGCAGGATCTTCTTGGTCGTGGCGGAGGAGTAGTTGTACCAGGCCTCCACCACGTTGGTGTAGCTGCTGGCATCGCCGTTGCTGTCGTCGAGGATCCCGACGGTGCGCCGGGAGTAGCCGGCGTCGAACGGGGTCGGGTTGTGGCAGGCCGGGCAGGCGACCATCTCGCGGGTGCGGTCGCCCGGGACCCCCCAGGGGGAAATGTTGGAGAAGGCGGTCTTCGGGTTGTTCGGGTCGGTCGGCGTCACGTAGCTCGCGTAGCCGGTCGCCGTGTGGCAGCGCACGCAGTCCTGGGAGACGGTGGTCCCGGCGCTGGCCGGCGCCGGGGTCCCCAGGAACTTGAAGTCGTACGCCTCGAGGTTCGCCTCCGTGTAGGGTCCCGGGCCGACGTAGCCGGTCCCGACCGGGTTGCCGTGCCCCGACTTGGACCACTGGAAGTTCGCCGAATAGATGTGGAAGCTCGGGTTGCCGGCCTGGAAATGGCAGTTGTTGCAGCTGAAGTTGCTGGTGACGTACTGGGCCGTGCTGTAGCTGCTGAAGTGCGGGTAGCCCACGTGCACCTGCGCCGGATTATGGCCGTTGTGGCAGTTGGCGCAAAGCCCCAGGGCGGGCCAGCTGTGGTTCGCCGGGACGCCGTGGCAGCCGAAGCATTTGGTGGCGATCGCCGCGGGGTCCGTCAGCATGGTCATGCTCGGGGGGTGGGCCAGCGTGGCGCCCGGCGCATGGCAGTCGCCGCAGGCGGCGCCGCCGGGGACGGTCGAGTGCAGGCTCGCGTTGTAGGTGGCGACGATGGCGTTGCCCGCCAGGTCGACGGAGCTCGAGTGGCAGACGGCGCAGGCGGACGAGCCGTTGGCGGCGTCCAGCAGGAAGGCGCTGGCGTCGGCGCGGTCGGTCGAGTTGGTCAGCAGGGCGTTGACCGTCGCGGTCAGGTCGCGGCTGCGGTCCACGCTGCCGTTGGTCAGGTAGTCAAGCGAGTCGCGCACCAGGCGCTTGGTGTAGGTCGGGTTGTGGGCGAAAGCGCCCGGGTCGTGCACCAGCAGGTTGTAGTTGAAGTCGGCGCCCATGGTCGCCGGGCCGGTGTCCTTGTTGCCCCAGTTCTTGGCGGAGAAGTAGGGGTAGGTCAGCACGCCCCCCACCAGGTTCGGCGCGTAACCCTTCTGGGTCAGCGCGTTGCCCAGCGCCTGCAGCGCCGCGTTGAAGTCGGCGGTCCTGCTCGCCACGAAGGTCGAGTTCATCGCCCCGCCGTGGCAGGCGGAGTTGCACTGGCTGTAGCTGGCGGTGGCCGGGTCGAGCGTGTGGGAGTTCCCCGGCATGTGGCAGGTGACGCAGGGGCCGAACACGCCGGCGCCGACCTGGGAGTGGTCCACCGCGTTGCTGTACCGGTTGCCGGGATACTCGTAGCCGGTCGTGCCGAACACCTGGCCCCCCGCGGTCAGGTAGTGGGAGTTGAGGAAGCTCACGTTCTTCCAGAACGCGGTGGAGTAGTTGCCGTGGGCCGTGGCGGCCGCCATCGCCTTGATGGTGTCGCCCGCCTCGCGGCCGACGTGGCACCCCAGGCAGATGTTGGAGGTCTGGCTGTCGGGCAGGCTCGCCGAGACCAGCAGCCTGCCGGTGTTCGCGCTGGTGTAGTTGTAGTAGCCGGTGCGCGGGGTGACGCTGCGCAGCGTGAAGTCGGAGTTGTGGCAGGCGTTGCAGGTGAGCGGCTCGGAGTAGCGCGCCGCAGTGGTCGCGATCGGGGCGATGGAGCTCAGGTTGCTGAACAGCACGTAGCCGGTCGCCGTGTGGCAGCGCTGGCAGTCGGTGGGGGCGCCCGCCTGGCTCACCTTCACCCCGGCCTGGCCGGACGCCTTCCAGTTGTGGCTGGCGGAGTTGACCCAGGGGGCCCCCTTGGTGTCGCCGTGGCCGGAGGCGGCCCAGTCGGTGCGGTACTGCAGGATCGCCTGGTCGTCGGCGGAGCTCGGGTCGCCCCCCTTGTGGCAGTTGCCGCACTGGGTGACCGGCGTCACGTAGGCCGCGGCGTAGCTCGGGTTGACGTAGGAGGTGTAGCCGTTGAAGTGGGCCAGGGGGACCTTGGAGGAGGGGGCCGGGTTGTGCCCGCTCGGGTTGTGGCACCCGACGCAGGCGCTGGTCGGGATGGAGAGGCCGTAGTAGTGGATCGTGTTGACTCCGCCGTGGCAGCTGAAGCAGACGTTGGTCGCGTCGGCGAAGCTCGCGTTGGGGTTGTGGATCTCGCCGCTCCGGTGGCAGGTGGCGCAGGCCATGCCGAGGGTCTTGTGGGTGATCCCCGGGTTGTGGCAGGTGCCGTTCAGGCAGAAGAAGTTGCCGCCGCTCGTGTAGGTGAAGGTGGTTTCGTTCACCGTCGCGTGGACCAGGGAGCCGGGGTGGTCGCCGTCGGCGGTCCCGAGGTGGCAGGAGGTGCAGAAGGACTGGGTGGACCGGCTGTGGTTCGCCGTGGACCAGTTCTGGAACATGGTCGTGCTGAGGCCGGACTGCTTATGACAGTCGGCGCACAGGGTGGCGGCGGCCCTGACCAGCGAGTCGGTCACCATGACGCTGGTGGAGGCCTGGGCCGCCCCGTTGTTCACGGAAAGGGTGAAGTAGTAGGTCCCGAGCACGGAGGGGGCGGTGAAGCTCGGGGTGGCCGAGGTCGGGTTCACCAGGGTGACCGCCGCGGGGTTGCTGACCGAGGGGGTCCAGCTGAAGGTGGCGCCGGCCGCGGGGACCGCGGAGCCGGACAGGTTCACCAGCTGGCCCGGCTGGGCCACCTGCGAGTAGCCGACGCTCGCCTTCACGCCGGAGAAGGTGCCGACCATGCTCACGTTGCCGGTCAGGGTCGCCGCGACCGCCTTGGAGATGGTGATGGTCACGGTGCCGTTGATCACCCCGAAGTTGCCGGTCTGCACCGCGCCGGCCGGAACGCCGGAGATGCTGGTGACGGAGTTCCCCGTGTTGGGGACGAAGTTGTAGACGATGTTGGAGCTCGGCTGCGAGCCGCAGGTGAAGGAATAGCCGCTGGACGGGCTCACGATCCCCCCGCCGTTGCCGGAGACCGATGCCGTCACGTTCAGGGTGGAGGCGACGAAGTAGCCGTACAGGGTCTGGGCGGTCCCGTCGGCGGGGGTGAAGCTGCGCGTCCAGGGGGAGGCCGGGGCAGTGACCGTGGTCGAGTTGTACACGACCTTCTGGATGGCGTAGCAGGCGCTCAGCGGGGCCACGGAGACCCCCACCTTGTTGGGATTGTTGCTGGACGTGGTGTAGTTGTACTGCACGGAGCCGCTGGCAAAGGTAATCGGGGTGGCGCCGCGCACGGAGATGCCTCCCCCGGTTGCCATCACCTTGGCAGTCAACTTCCAGGCCGCGGCCTGTGACAGCGCCGGCAGCAGCCAGGTACACAGAACGGCAAGTAAGACCAACAGTCGCTTCATCATGGTTCCCCCCTTGTTTAGGCCTGCAAATGGACAGCACGCACCGATTGAAAGAGACAGAGCCCGCAGGCGAGCCCTCACAGCATCCGTCCCCGGTCCCCTAGCTCGCGAGCAGCCGCCGGGCATGCGGACCACGGAAGGCTCCCGAACCGACACCGGGTAATCCAGGCGGTCGGCAAGGGGAGCCAAGGTAGCAGGGTCAAGGGACGCGCCCTCCAACAACGGAGGTTTCCCATTAGACGGACGTTACATCTGTTCAGCACCGAAAATGTTTTCTAGCAATATCCGAGCCACTCCGGCGGACCCCGGAATCTCAAGAAAACCAGGAGGGCCACCCCCGGGACAGTCAGTGAATGTCAATTTTTCTGACAACAGCTGGTACGTTTGTAATAAAAACTGACACCCTTTCGCGATTAGCAATTACCAATCTAAACTGCTTCATGAATCAGCTGTCCGGCTGACGGGAAAACCTGGTTGCCCGGCGGAGCAGTCCGGGTCCGAACACGCGGTTTTGTCTAGTGGTCTGGATCAGGAGACTGCCCAGTGCGGTAAAAGCTGTGTCAGTATACCTTTCCTCATACAAATTACAATTAACTCAGACAATAAAAAAAGCCCGGAGGGGGATTTCCAGGGGTTTACTTAACGTGTTGAAATTAAGCCCCCTGTCAAGGCAAGACATCTCACCAGAATATTATTAGAGAAAACTAAAGACATCTTCCAGTGCTTCCTGCACTCGGAGGTATTTTTAGTTTTGTTTCAGTAGGTTAGGTCAGCACCTTGTTTTTAAGGAACCACGGTAATTGCGAATAGGTATTGCACCCCCTACGTTTACCCATTCTCGAGTACTTAAGGTGGGTTAGAACGCTCTTGAGTCGGGGAGGTAAATTAGGGATTGTCGGCTGCATTGCTGGGGCTAGGACCACGCCTCTCGTCCTCTGGGCGAACTTGAGGGTCTGCGCCACGCTTTGCGGGGTCTCGTCGGGAAAGCCGAGCACGAAGGAGGCCTCCGAGACGATCCCCTGCTCCCGCAAGAGCTCCAGCGCGACCCTTCCCTGCTCCGGGTCGGTCCCCTTGCGCATCAGGTCGAGCCGCTCCTGCTCCCTCGCCTCGACGCCGATGGAGACGTGGATGCCCCCCGCCTTGCGGTACTTCCAGAGGATGTCCCGGTCCCGTGGGAAGAAAAGGGGACAGGCTACTTTTCCTTTTTTGGATGTCCCCCTAAAAGTAGCCTGTCCCCTTTTCCCTTCATTTTTGCGAAACCATCAAAGTTATTTATTTTTGTAGCCGATTTGTGCCACAATAGACCTACGGAGGTGCGAGATGAAAGAAGCCATTGTTCGGTCGAGGATAGATATGGCAAAAAAAATTGAAGTGGGGGCGATACTTAGCACTCTTGGACTGTCGACAAGTGACGCCATCAGACTGTTTATCAATCAGGTCATAATCGAAAAAGGACTCCCATTTAAGGTAAAACTTTCTGATGAAGCGTCCGAAGCGCATGACGAATGGTTCAGGCAACAGGTAGATGCTGCGGTTGCAAAAGCGGATGATCCGAAGACCGTCTTTACCCCGCACGACGAAGTGATGAAGCGGTTTGCCAAAAAAAGAGGGCGTGCACTCTGAGAAGAAGAAGGGGGGCTGGCTTGATTATAGAATGGCTACCTGATGCCGAGATGGATCTTGACGAGATTTATGAATTCATCGCCGAGGATGACCCTGATGCTGCAGATAGCCAGATAAGGAAAATTCATAGGCAGGTAGGGGGACTGGCAAAGAAAGTCAGTAGGAAAGGAATAATCGGGCGTGTAAACGGGACAATGGAGCTTGTAATCCTCAAGACTCCATTCATTGCAGTGTATCGCACAATTCCAGGCAAATACCAAATCCTCAGAATACTTCACTCCTCCATGAATTGGCCTAATTCATTCAAATAGCACGTTATCATCCGGGTTTCCGCCGGAAGTTGAGTCAGAGTCCAGCCACACCTCGTTATCTCATCCGCGCTGCAACCCCCGCTAAGAGTTTTTTAGCCCTAAAGAGGAGCCAGTAGATTCTTAAGCGGGGGTGGTCTTTTGGCGGTTGTCGGCTCCATACTGCAAGTCAAGATTTTTTCAACACGTTAAGTAAACCCCTTGGGGGATTTCCCCGGGCTTCCAGGTGAAAAACGGGTGCTCCCCCGCCGCCGGCCGGCCCGAACCGGTCACGGTGCCTTTATTTTTTGCACCATCTCCCCGATTTTCTCCGGCACCCGCCCGAGCACCAGCATGCCGAACTTCTTGAATATGAAGGGGCTCCCCATGATGAGCTTGGTGGCGCGCGCCTGGTAGCCGCGCCGGAACACGTCCTTCATGGTCATCAGCTCGAGGACCTTCCCCATGTAGAATTTGCGGAAGCAGTCCACCAGCGCGATCTCGATCTGCAGCATGCTCATCTGGCTCGGCTCCAGGACCGGGTCGATCAGGTTGTACCTGGCGTAGTCGGTCTCCCGGATCAGGGGCTTCAGCTCCCGGTAGAGCTCCGTGTAGGGCCAGGGGGTCAGGGCCAGGAAGTTGGCGTTGTCCGGGTTGATGCTCTGGGCGAACTTGAGGGTCTGCGCCACGCTTTGCGGGGTCTCGTCGGGAAAGCCGAGCACGAAGGAGGCCTCCGAGACGATCCCCTGCTCCCGCAGCAGCTCCAGCGCGAGCCTCCCCTGCTCCAGTTCGGTCCCCTTGCGCATCAGGTCGAGCCGCTCCTGCTCCCTCGCCTCGACGCCGATGGAGACGTGGATGACCCCCGCCTTGCGGTACTTCCAGAGGATGTCCCGGTCCCGGATCAGGTCGGGCATCCGGGTCTCCATGAGGAGCTGGACCGGCAGCCCCTTCGCGATCAGCAGGTCGAGGATCGCCTCCCAGCGCCCGGGGTCCCGGGTCGGGTACTCGTCGGTGATCTGGAACAGGTTCACCTGGTATTCCCTGTGCAGCCGCTCCAGCTCCTCCACCACCCGCTGCGGGGCGCGGGGGCGCCAGGAGTTGCCCCAGAAGAGCCCCTGCGAGCAGAAGATGCAGTCATGGTCGCAGCCGCGCGAGGTGCTGACGGATCCCAGGCGGGAGCCGGGGAGCACGTGGTAGGTGTAGTCCTGCCAGTCCAGGAGGTCCCAGGCGGCGGGGAGCTCGTCGAGGCTCTCCAGGAGGGGGCGCCTGCCGGTGACGACGACCTCCCCCCCCCGCCTGAAGGCGACGCCGGGGACCGTCCCCGGGTCCCCCCCCCCCTGCAGGGTCGCCAGGAGCTCCCGGAGCGTCTCCTCCCCCTCGCCGAGCACGACGTACCCGACCGCCGAGGACCCCTCCAGCAGTTCCCGGTACATGAAGCTCGCGTGCACCCCACCCAGGACCGTGACGACGCCGGGGAGCGCCCTTTGCGCGAGTTCCAGCGTCCTGACCGCCTCGTTGACCGTCGCGGTGATGGCGGAGCAGGCGACGAAGTCCGGCCGGGACTCCAGGAGGCGGGCCTCGATCTCGGGGTAGCCGTGCAGCTTCGCCTGGGCGTCGTAGATCTCCACCTCCAGCCCCGCCTGGCGCGCGGCGCCGGCCAGGTAGACGAAGTTGAGCGGGATCCAGCGCCCCAGGACGTCGACCAGGCCGTAGTGGTAGGGGGGTGTTATCAGGGTGAGTTTTTTACGGTGCGCGTCAGGAGTCATGGCGGGAACCCGGCGGCACTCAGCGGACCTGGAAGACGTGCAGGCTGGTGTTGACCACCAGGGTGACGCCGAAGAAGGAGATGATGACGGTGCTGAGCGCGGCGATGGCGAGCCAGGCGAGCCGCTCCCCGCGCCACCCCAGGGTGACGCGCAGGTGTATGGTGAGCCCGTAGACCAGGTAGGAGATGAGCGACCAGGTTTCCACCGGGTCCCAGCTCCAGTAGCTCCCCCAGAGCCCCTCGGCCCAGATGGAGCCGGCGACGATCATGATGGAGTCGGTGATGAAGCCGTACACCACGTAGCGGAAGATCAGTTCGTCCAGGCGGTCCAGGGAGGGGAACCGGTCGTAGATCGGGTTGCGCTGCGGGGCCGCCGCGTCCCTCTGCTTCAGCAGGTAGAGCACCCCCGCCGCCATCGCCAGGGTGTAGGCGCAAAAGGCGAGCCAGGCGAAGTAGACGTGGACGTAGAGCCAGTAGGTCTGGAGGCTCGCGGCGATGGGGGCGAGCTGCGGGTTGCGCATGACCCCGAACCCCATCATGATGATGACGAGCGGCAGCGTGGCGGTGGCCATCCCCTGCAGCGCCTTGGTGCGCCACCCGACGAAGAGGGTGCCGGCGATGATGAACCACCCCCCCATCAGGGCGCTTTCGTAGTCGCCGGCCCAGGGGAGGTGCCCCTGGGAGAGGTAGCGGGCCCCGATGGCGACCGAATGGACCAGGAAGCCGAGCCCGGTGAAGGCGGTCAGTTTCGGCAGGGCGCGCGGGTTTTTGAAGACGATGGAGTAGATGAAGCCACCGCAGGCCAGGGAGTAGATCGCCAGGGTCATCCAGAAGAATATTGTTTCCCAATACGACATGACGCGCATCCTTTCCTGTTTTTTGGCTGCCCCTGGGGGCGGGTCGCGACACCCTTGGCGGCGAGTCACGGCCTACCTTAGCAGATTCCCCGCGGCCCGGCCACTGTAAACATGGCGCGCCGCCCGGTCCCGGCGGCGGGAGCCCCTGCCGGGGGAGGCAGGCGGGGGGGAGGGGTCAGTGCCTCATCCGCATCATCCCCGAGATCGCGCCGCTCAGGAAGGCGACCAGCCAGCAGGAATAGATGCTCAGGCTGACCCGGTGGAACACCCGGTTCACCCGCTCGGCCCGGCTGGCCAGCGAGGCGGCCACCGCCAGCAGGAAATGGAAGGCCATCCCCGCCAGCGAGGCGATGCCGGTTATGTTGTGCCATTCGGGCGCCTTGCCGTAGGCGGTGGCGAAAAGGTTCATCTGGTGGGTTCCCAGGTAGTCGCAGAAGAGGCCGATGCCGAAGATGACCAGGTGTTTTTTGTGCAACCCCTGCCGGCGCCCGCTGAAGACCGCCCAGGTGTAGAAGATCAGTGCCAGGTTCATCCAGATTACTGCCTGTAACAACATCGGTGTGTCCTCGCGCGTGGGGCCTGCGGCGGGCCGGGAAAGCCGCGCAGACCGGGAAACATAGCACCCCGGTTCTAGGATCGTCAACCCCAAACTGGGGACAAAACCTCCCTCCCCCCCGGCGCCACGCGGCGCGGAGGCTTCGGCCGGCCAAGAGGAGGGTCGGGGCGAGTGGGAAGGGAGGCTATTTCCGGAGCAGCCCCGCCTTCTGGCACCCCTCGCCGCTTCCCTTGCTGCAGGCCGCCTGGTAATCCCGGGCGGCAAGCTCGCGCTGGCCGCCCCTCGCATACAGGTCGCCCCGGTTGAGGTAGGCGGGGAGGAATTCGGCATTGAGCGCCAGGGCCTTGCTGTAATCCTGCAGCGCGGCCTCTTCCCGTCCCATCCCCCCGTAGGTTATGCCGCGGTTGCCGTAGGCCTCGAAGCTCTCCGGCTTCAGGGCGACGGCGGCGTTGAAGTCGGCAAGCGCCCGCTCCGCCGCCCCCTGTCTGCCGAACAGCGCCCCCCGGTTCAGGTAGACCTGGTAGAGCGAATCGGGGGTGCAGTCGAGCCTCTGGGCGGCATCGTAATCCTGCAGGGCGCCCTCGCCCTGGCCGATCTGGTCCCTGGCCCGGCCGCGGTTCACATACGCCTCGCCGCTTTCGGGCTTCAGGGCGATTGCGGCGTTGAAGTCCTCCACGGCCTGGTTGAACATCCCCTTGCTGCCGAAGGCGATGCCCCGGTTCACGTAGACCCGGTAGGCGGTTTCCGGCGGGATCTTGAGCTTGAGCGCGGCATCGTAGTCCAGCAGGGCGGCGTCGGGATACCCCTTGCGGGACTTGACCAGTCCGCGGCTCGCGTACGCCTCGCCGTTGTCGGGGTCCAGGTTGATTGCGGCGTCGAAGTCCGCGAGCGCCCGGTCGAACTCCCCTTTGTTTTCGTAGGCGGTCCCCCGGCCGCTGTAGGCGCGGGGGAAACCGCCCGGTTCCCGGGTCAGCACGTAGCTCCAGAAATCGACGCCGTTCTTCCAGACCGGGATCTGCCGCAGCGTGAGGAAGCAGAGCAGGGCGACCGGGACGGCAAGGGACGCGGCGGCGGCAAGCCTCAGGGCCCGGTTCGAGCCCGCCCGGGACCAGGCCCGGGCGGCGAGGATCCCCAGCAGCAGGAACGGGCCGAGGCTCGGCAGGTAGCTGTAGCGGTCGGCCATGGCTTGCCCCCCCACCTGGACGATGCCGAGCACCGGCAGCAGCGTCACCGCGGAATACCCCCCCGCGGCGAGCCAGGGCCTGCCGATCCCCCTGCGGGTGCCGAGGAGCGCGGCGACCCCCGCAGCCAGGGCCAGCGGGACGAAATACTGCGGTGCGAAGAGCGTGATCTGCTGCGGCAGCGGGTAGGGATAAAACGGGCTCAACCCTGTCGGGAGCGCCATTTTCCAGAGGTAGAGGAAGAACGACTGGGTGGCGACCAGCAGGCGCGCCGAAAAGGGGACCGTCGCCATCAGGGTCATCGCGTTGCCGCTCTGCTGGGCGAAGATGGTGACGATCGAGGAGGCCAGGCTGAGGGCGAGGAAGGGGAGCTTCTCCAGGAGGACCGGCCGGAGCGACGCCCCGGTTTCCAGCCGCCGCAAGGGGTACCAGTCCAGGATCAGCAGCACCAGGGGGAGGCTCACCGCCATCGGCTTACTGAGCAGTGCGAGCGCGAAAAACGCGAGGGGAGCGTAGAGCGGGGAGTTCCCCCCGCCCCGTTGCGCCGCCGGTCGGCCGGCGCGGGAGAGGTAGGACCGGACGCTCAGCAGGAAGAAGAGGGCGCAGAGCAGGTCCTTGCGTTCGGAAACCCACGCCACGGACTCCACATGCAGCGGGTGCACGCCGAAGAGAAGCCCGGTGACGGCGGCGGCGATCCAGACCCGGGTCTGGTCCGGCGGCCTGGCGTCCGGGGTCCGGGCCGAGCGCTCCTCCCCGGCTTGCAGCAGCTGCCTGCCGACCAGCACCACCAGGAAGGTATTGGCGGCATGGAGCGCGACGCTGGTCAGGTGATGCCCCAGCGGGTTCAGGCCCCAGACGGCGTAGTCGAGGGCGTGCGAGATCCAGGTGAGCGGGTGCCAGTTGCCCGCGTGGTAATCGGTGAACGCCCAGCTGAAAAGAGAGACGTCGAAGGAGCGGATCCTCAGGTTGTCCAGCAGGTACAGCGGGTCGTCCCACTCCACGAAACCGTTTTTCAGGGCCGGCAGGTACACCAGCGCGGTCAAAAGAGCCACGCCAAGCGCAAGCAGTACCGGAGTACGGCGCCCGGCGGCCGCCTGCGTGCCGGAAGCCGGTGCGGCTGCTGGAGCACCCGAAGCAACCGGCGCTATGTTCTCTCTATTTTCCATGGGTGGTATGGTCGCCTTCCTGTTGTGATTGAGTTACCTACAGAGCTCAGGCAGCTGGGTCCAACCGTCCCCTTTTGCAATGGCGCTGTTATGCGGAGTCGATGTTTTCCGTCTCGGATACCTTGCACGAGCTCCCCCTCGCCCTCCGGGAGAGGGCCGGGGTGAGGGATTTGCCCCAGGCACAAGAGCTGCTCCGTGGAGACGCCCTCACCCCTGCCCCTTCCGGGGGCGAGGGGATCCGGCGCAAAGGGTGGCTGCGCGGTAACTCACAATAGCAACAGCTCCCCCAAACACTTGCCCCCCCAGCTCCCCCTCGCCCGGGGGGCGAGGGGAAAAGGGCCGGCGGGGAGCTACCTCTTGCCAGCGGCGAAGCCGCCCGCCAGCCGGCCGAAGCCGGGAAGGCGCCGGACCGCCGCCAGCTGGGGATTGTCCCGGATCAGGTCGAGGTTCCCGTACCCCAGCTTCAGGGCCTCCTCCAGGTGCGGCAGGGCCTTTTCCGGCTCCCCCGCCAGGGAGTCGGCGCACGCCATGAAGTACTGCAGATCGGGGTTGTTGCCGCCGTTTTCGTAGGACTTCTGGTACATGACGCGCGCCTCGGCCAGGCGTCCGGTCTCCAGGCAGATGTTCCCCAGGGAGATGTACGCCTGGGGTGCGGTCGGCTTCAGCCGCAGCGCGGTGCGGTAGGCCTTTTCCGCCTCGGGCAGCTTCCGGTCGGTCAGGTAGACGTACCCCAGGTTGAGGAACCCGGCGAAATAATCGGGGTATTTGCTGGTGAGCGTGATCAGCAGGGGGCGCGCCTTTTCGGGGAGGCCGGCCTCGAAGTAGAGCCCCGAGGCGTCCAGGAGCGCCTTCTTCTCCATCTCCCTGTCGGAGAAATCCCGCTTCATGGTCAGGATCCTCTCGTGGGTCTCCAGGGCCTTCCCCTTCTGCCCGTCGAAAAGGTAGGCCTCGGCGAGCGCCGCCAGCGGGTCCTTCAGGACGGGAAGTTTTTGGGAGGTGTCGCTCCAGAGGGTGATGGCGTTTTTCCAGACCCCGGCGCGCTGGTAGGAGGCGATGGCGAGCGGGACGACCAGCAGGCAGAGGACCAGGTGGGCGGCGCTGACCCTGGCTTGCGGGAAAGAGTCGCGCAGCCGGGAGAGATAGCCGCCCAGGATCCAGCAGGCGCCCAGCATGGGAAAATAGAGGTAGCGGTCGTTCATCAGGGTGGCCAGCGGGACGATCTGGGAGACCGGCGCCAGGCCGAGGAAGAAGAGCGCGAAGCCGAAGAACAGGCGGCGCTCGCGGCGCAGCAGGTACATGCCGGCGCAAAAGAGCAGCGCCACCAGCAGCAGGGCAAAGAGCACCTCTCCGTCGATCCCCATCTTGTTGTAGAACAGGTAGATGAGGCTCAAGTCCGCGGGCCAGAACAGGATGCGCAGGTAGGCGGTCAGGACGGTAAGCATGGTGAGGAACCTGACCAGCAGGCTCCCGTCGAAATAGTCGATGATGCCGCCCCCCATCCCGGCGGACTGGGTGAGCAGGGTGATGCCGGAGGCCGCCACCATGGCGGCGAAGAAGGGGAGCTTGTCGGTGAGCATCCCCTTTCTCCGGGGGTCGTCCGCCAGGCAGAAATCGTGAAGCAGGTAGACGAAGGGCATGATGACCGCGATCGACTTGGCGAGCAGTGCCACCACCAGCAGGGCGACCGACAGGATGTAGTAGGTTCTTTTGCGCGCCCCTTCCTGCCGGCAGTAGTCGAGATAGCACCAAAACGAGCAGAGGGAGAACAACATCGCCAGGACGTTCTTGCGCTGGGAGATCCAGGCGACCGACTCGACCTGAACCGGGTGGACCAGGAACAGAGCCGCAGCGGAAAAGGCCCAGAAGGTTTTCCCGGAGAGGCGGTGCACCAGGGCATAGAACAGCAGCCCGTTCAAAAGGTGCAGCAGGACGTTTTCCAGGTGGAACCAGGCCGGGTTGAGCCCCGCCAGCTGGTAGTCGAGCATGTAGGAGAGCATGTGGACCGGCGCGTAGTTCCCCACGTAGGGCGAGGTGAAGATCCGCACCAGGTTGCGGGCGCTGAAGCCGGCGATGTCCGGGTTATGGGTTATGTAGAAATTGTCGTCCCAGTTGCTGAGGAAATCGAAGCCGGCGGTCCTTAGGTAAACGGCGAGGGTCAGCAGAATCAGACAGCCTACCGGAACGATATGCGGTCGGATTGCGTCACGGGATATCTGTTTCATGGTTCTCCGATTGCGTCATGGTCTTGATCGGGCAGGGATGGGGACTGGTGGCTCCGGCGAAAAAATTATCATATCGACCGGGAAAAAACCAGCGCTTTCACCGTAGGTCTTTAGGAATCGAGAGCTGGAGAATCTTTAAATTTGACCTGATTGCAGGCATTTCCATGAGCTGGCTAATCACATCTGGTAACCAACCACCTTAAGACAAGCGAGAAAGCGATCGTAGATGCCGGGCACCGCCACCATCATTTCCTATATGCCGTGCTTTCTTTTAAATACACTCACGAACGCTTCCGAAACGGGAAGATACTTTACAGCTTCATTACCCCACACGTAGCGGGTCGTTTTGGGGTCGATAATATCTATAACCCCCACTAAATCGTATGAGTTTGCGATATAACTATCACTCCAGTGCAGAACAGACTTAAAGGAAGATTCTCCCAGGGCCCACGAAGATGGAACATTGACAAAGACAATGCAGGATGGGCGGGAAGCTTCGACTTCCCGGGTCAGTTGACTCTGCATGCGTTCAGCGTACGGCTGATTTTGCATCATCTCGTACGTATAAATATAGCCTGTTGCAGACGATCTGTCTGACAAGAAGTAAATTTCAGGTTCAGAACCGAGGACAGCAATTCGATCATCGGGTTGAGTATTGTTTTTTATGAAATTGGCAATTTGTGACGCTTCGGGAAAGGGGTTTGCTCCATACATGGTACGGCTCACCTCTTGAGGGCTCAATGAAAAAAAACAATCCCTTTCTTGGTAAACAACATACCCTAAAGTTGCGATTAACAGTAAATATTGGACAAGTGAAGCATGCCTTGCCAATTTCGACGTTTTGAAAAGAAGTTCGGCTGAATTGATACCTGAACCTGCCAAAATTGATACAGCCGGAAGAAGCATGACGAAGTAATGCTCACGGAAAATCATTCCGGGCGAAATCGAGATTAGCGAAAACAAGATGAAACTGGAGAGGAAGAACCTGTCGGCGCATCTCCCTTTTCTGCAGAGAGCAACAAAACCGACTCCGGCAAAAAGCAACAGCGGCAGTTGCAATTTTGCAATGTTTCCAAAAGCGTTGACAAAATGCCCCCAACCGGCCTCGAGTGGTGGAGTTGACGTATATTCTCTCGCATATCGCACGGTCCAGAACCAAAAATCATCAAAGCTCCCAGATTTGACCACCCACAGTACAATCAGAGCATAGGGGATGACCGCTCCAAACAGGAAGAGGGAAATTCCTGCCAGGCGGTCTTTAGAGTCCAAGCCCTCGGTTTTTACAACTCGCCAGACAAGATACACCACGGCGGATATCAAAAACAGAGCCGCATGTTGCTTCATTGCGAAAGCAAGCCCGAAACAGATCCCACTGAAGAAGAGCAGCGCAGCCCTTTCTCTCTCAAAAGCGCGTAGGAGCAGGATAAATCCCGCCAGCGAGAAAAGGACGACAAAATGGGTCGCATGAGCTGAGACACCCAGCACCGAACCACTGAGGGACAGTATCGCGTAACTCACGCAAGAATAGAGTGCCGCATGGTGGTCAAAGAGACGCTTGGCGAGCAGGTAGAGCAGGAAGATGCTCACGAGGTTGATGATCAGCAGTCCCGAATGGATTCCGGCAGGCGTCTGGCCGAACAGTGCCATGAACAGGGCATAGACGAGGCTTACTCCGGGAAGTTTCATGGAGTAGGCATGGGTAAAGGGGGGGATGCCCTTCAGGATGAGTTGGCCGATGTAGGCGAACTCTCCTTCATCGCGCTCCAACGGCAAAAAGAGCAGCCGCAGGCGCACGTAGAGGACCACGGCCAGCACGACGGCCAGGAGCAGGCCCGGCAGGTATTTGGGGGGGGAATCCTGTTTTCCTCATCGTACACCCCGGCGCCAGTGAAATGGGTTTTGGTACGTCATGACGTCAAGGCACGCCGCAGGGAGAGGGCCGGCTAGGGGGTTTTGTTGCTCCCCCCCGGGTTGCCGCTCTGCCCGAAGGGTGGCGGAGCCGGGGCGGTTTTGGCGAGGTCCGGGTTCAGGCGCAGCGCCTCGGAGAAGTGGCGGTTCGCCTCCTCGGCCCTCCCCTGCTTTTCCAGGGCGATCCCCAGGTTGTAATGCGCCAGGGCGAACTGCGGATTCAGGCTCAGCGCTTCCTGGTAGTGGCCGATCGCCTCGGCCGCCCTCCCCTGGTCGTCCAGGGCGTTGCCCAGATCGAGATGGGCCTGGGAGTCCTCGGGATTGAGCCTCAACTCCTCGTTGTACTCTGCGATTGCCTCGTTCAGCCTGCCGATCTTCGCCAGGCTGAGCCCCAGGTTGTAGTGCCCCACCGCCAGGCGCGGATTGCCCCGCAGCGCCTCCTGGTAGGCGCCGATCGCCTCCAGCGTCCTCCCCTTGTTGTCCAGGGCGTTGCCCAGGTTGCAGAGGAACTCGGGATCGTGAGGCACGATCCGCAGCGCCTCGTTGAACTGGACTATGGCGAGGTCCGTCTTCCCCTCCTGGTCGTAGGCGCGCCCCAGGCCGTTATAGGCGAAGTAATTGTTCTCGGTGACCGCGATCGAATGGCTGTAGATCCCCTCGTTGTCCTTCCAGTAGCCCACCTGGACCCAGCTCAGCACTGTGCAGAGCACGAGGGCCGCTCCCGCCGCGGGGACCAGCACCCGGCGCAGGGCCGGCCGCCTCCGGCAGAGCTCGTCCCCCCCCCAGGCGAGCGCGACGAAGAGGCCGATGTGGGGCAGGTAGGTGTAGCGGTCGGCCATGGCCTGCCCGCCCACCTGGATGAAGCCCGCCACCGGCAGCAGGGTGACCAGGTACCAGAAATAGCCGAAGGCGCAGTACGGGTAGCTGCGCGCCTTTTTAAGGGCCAGGACCGCGAGGGCGCTCAGCAGCGCCGCCGCGACCACCCCCTTCCAGGCGGGCAGGGGAACCAGCGGATAGTAGACCGCCAGGTCCGAAGGGAAGACCGTCTTTCTGAGGTAGACCAGGTAGGACCAGAAGCCGTTGCCGATCCGGTCCGAGAGCGCCAGGCGGCTCAGGGCGGCGACGGCCCCGCCGTGGCTCTGGGCGTAAAAGGTCACCGCGCAGGAGGCGGCCGTGAGCCCGAAGAACGGGACTTTCTCCAGGAGTGCGCGCCGCCACGCGGCGGCCGCGGCGGGGTTCTTGCCGCCGGCAGCCCGGGGCAGCCCGAGGCGCCCCAGGGGCCAGAAGTCGAGCAGCAGCAGCACGACGGGAATAGTGACCAGCATCGGCTTGGCCATGAGCCCGAGGGCGAAAAAGGCGAGCGAGCAGAGATACATGCCGCGCCGGGAGCGCTTCACGTAGAGCGCGTAGCAAAGGAGCGTGAGCATCCAGAACAGCGCGCTCAGCACGTCCTTGCGCTCGGCGATCCAGGCGACCGACTCCACGTGGAGGGGGTGCAGCGCGAAGAGAGCGGCCACGAACGCGCTGGGCCAGAGCGCCTCCGTCAGCACGAGGAGCAGCAGCAGCAGGAGCGCGGCATTGGCGGCATGGAGGGCGGCGTTGACCAGATGGAACCCCATGGGGTTCATGCCGAACAGCTGGCTGTCGGTCATGAGCGAGAGCCAGGTGAGGGGGTGCCAGTTGGCCGCGTGGAAGGTGGTGAAGGCCCAGGCGACCGAGCCAAGGGAGAGTCCCGACGCCACATGGATGTTGCGCACCACGTAATCATCATCGTCCGTCATGAAAAAGGGACTGTAGGCAGTCTGCGAGTAGATCACCAGGGTGACCAGGCAGAGCGCCAGCATGATAGCGGCAAGGTCGCGGTGTTTTTTAGTCATATCGAATACCTGAAATTTACCGCAAAGGCGCGAAGTACGCCAAGAAATCTACCCTTAAGGCATTTGTTTTTTCCAGCCTAAAAGCCTGGTTTCTTTGCGTCCTTTGCGCCTTTGCGGTAAACCGCTTTTAGGGTGCGGTCATGAACCAATCCGGCGTGGCGTGCAGCAGGAAGAAGGGGAAATCCGAGGCGAGCAGCAGCAGCGAGACCGCCAGCGCAACCCCGACCCGGACGTACTCGCCCTTGAAAAGCCGCAGCAGGTAAAGGCATGCCACCACGTAGCTCGCCCCGACGACCGGGAGCAGATAGCGACCCGTCACCGTCATCGCGAACATCCTCATGTCGAGGTACACCTTGTAATTCACGAAATACAGGATGAACGCCGCGTAGAAGCAGGCGATGGTCGCCAGGGACGCGCTCAGCCAGGCGCCCTCCTCTCTCGGGCGCCACCTGGCCAGGAAAGCGATGCCGGAGAGCAGCATCAGCGCGAGGAACAGGTAGAGCAGCGGCCCGTTCTCCGGCATAAAGATGTGGGCCTTGATGCCGTAGATGGTGCCGGTCATGTTCAAAAGCCAGATGCCAACGTACTCCAGGGGCTGGAGATTCTCCTCCCCCTTCCCTTTCAGAGTGTCGTCGTAATTTTCGATGAGGGCGATGGCGTCGCCCCGGTCCCCCTCGTCCCTGATCTGGGCCGTCATCTGCAGCGCCTTCTCCTTGGAGGTGCGCTTCTCCTTGAACTCCTCGAAGATCATGTTCCGGGCCTCGATCCGGTTCTGCATCGCGGCATCCCGGGAGAGCACGTTCTGCATCTCGGGCTGGAGGGTGTGGTAGCGCAGCAGGTTGCCGCCGAACAGCTGGAGGTTCAGCGCCAGCGCGAGCAGCACGGCGAGCGCCAGAACCTTTGCGCGCCACCCCTCCGTCCTGAACCAGGCGGGCAGAGCCCGGGGCAGGTACCGGAGGTACTTTAATTCGTGGGCCAAAAGCAGCAGGTTCAGCACCACGATGAGCGGCAGGAAGGTGATCTTCGCGAGGCTGCCGGCCATTTGGCTCAGCAGGCAGAGGGCCAGCGCGTTGCCCGACCGCCCCTTGAAGAAGGCGAGCAGGTAGTAGATCGACATGGCGGCGCAGAGGTTCAGCAGATTGTCGTAGGAAACGGCCGCGGACATGAAGGAGAACATCAGGGTATTGGTCAAGGCGACCAGCAGGAGCGTCTGGGTGAGACGGTCTTCAGTCAGCAGGCGCAGCGTGCGCCAGGTGAAGAGCACCGTGCCGATGCCAAACGGGATGTTCAGCAGCCGCAGGTAGACCAGGTCATTGAACCCGAAGAAGTTCACCGCCAGAAGCTTCCCCATGATCCAGTAATAGAGCCAGGGGATGGTGGTGACCAGGCCATGCTGGTAAGAGTCCGGGGAGTCGTGGGGCAGCAGCAGCGCCCGGGAAAAGACCTGGGCGCAGCCGAAGTGGGTCACCTCGTCCGGCGGCACGAAGGCGCCGATGCTGGTGGCAAAATAGACGAGCCGCAGCCCGAAATAGACCAGCAGGGATGCAGTCATCAGTTTGAACTGCTGCTGAGACGGAAACCTTTCCTCAGGCAAAGGCATGCGCTCTCCAAGATATTTTCAGACGGGGATGTTACTTTGTCGGAACCATTCCCCAAAAGAAGTTTGTTGTTACCCCCCTGTGCGAAGGGTTCTCTCACCTTACACCACTTCCCCCAGCTCCCCCTCGCCCTACGGGAGAGGGCCGGGGTGAGGGACTAGCCATCTGCGCCAGAGCCGCTTCGTGGCGACACCCTCAACCAAGCCCTTTGGGGGAGGGAGGTCCTTTATCCCTTCCGGTAATCCCCGCGGGACAGGAACTTCTCCAGCCAGATGTAGATGCAGATGAAGAGGTAGCGGCTCCCCATCTCCTTGATCTTCAGCTTGGCCTCCCCGGTGCGTCGGTTGCGCCAGGTGATCGGGAGCACCGTCCAGCTGTAGCCCCGCACGATGGCCTTGAGGGGGATCTCCACCGTCAGGTTGAAGTGGGGCGAGATGAAGGGGCGGCACCCCTCGATGACCTCGCGCCGGTACGCCTTGAAGGCGTTGGTGGTGTCGTTCAGCCGTATGCCGAAAAGCAGCCTGATGAAAAGGTTGGCCAGGCGGTTCACCGCCAGCTTGAACGCGGGGTAGTCGATCACCCCGCCCCCCTTGACGAAGCGGCTGCCGAAGACGCAGTCGTACCCTTCGTTGAGCTTCTGCCAGTAGCGCACCACGTCGCGGCAGTCGTCCGACTCGTCGGCCATCATGATGACGACGGCGTCCCCGGTGCAGTTGTTGAGCCCGTGGATGATGGCGCGCCCGAAGCCGTGCGCCCCGTCGTTTTGGACCGGCTGCAGTTCGGGGAGATGTGCCCGAAGCTCCGACAAGAGCTCCCAGGTCCGGTCGGAGCTGCCGTCGTCCACCACCACGATCTGGTGCGGCACCCCCTGGAGGCGCAGCTCCAGGTGCAGGTGCTCCACGGTGGAACAGATGCACCCCTCCTCGTCGCGCGCCGGGATGACGATGGAGAGCAGCTTCAGGGGGGTCTTCACTTCTAAGGCCTCAGTCATAGGTACCCCGATAGTTCAAGCCAGTGCGGATGCGCCTCGGCATGGCGGGCGATTTCGTCCAGCAGCGTCTCGATCCCGGTCTCGGGCCGCCAGCCCCAGGTGGCGCCGGCCAGGCGGCTGTCCATGACCAGCCAGGGGATGTCGAAGCGGCGCACCTCCGGGGTGCCCGACACCGGGTGCTCCCCGTAACGCTCGCGGCACCAGCGGCTCAGCTGCGCGAGCGACATGGCGTTACCCCCGCCCCCCCCCAGGTTCACCACCCGGACCGGCGCGCCCTGGCCGGGTGTCGTCTGCTGCCGTAGCAGCGGGATCAGGTCGCGCGGGTGCAGGCAGTCGCGCACCTGGTGCCCCGCGCCGCCGAAGCCGATGTAGCTCAGCGCCCTCTTGCGCAGCCAGGAGTTGATCCAGAAGGCGAAGATCCCCTGGTCGGCGCGCCCGAACTGCCCGGCACCGGCCAGCACGCCGCAGCGGTTGATCCAGACCGGGAACCCGAAGGTGTCGCCGTACTCAAGTGCCAGGGTTTCCGAGGCGAGCTTGGTGGAGCCGTACAGCGAGACGGGAGGCGCCGTGCTGAAGGCCTCACTTACCCCCTGCGCCGTGAGCCCGGGAGCCTGCGGGTGCGCGTCCGACAGGACGAAGGCTTCGTCGCGCACTTCGACCCGTGCCTCGGCGAGCGGGGCGATGGAGTACACCCTGCTGGTGCTGAGCAGGATGAAGCCGGCGCCAACGCGCTTGCAGTATTCCAGGATGTTGACGGTCCCCAGCAGGTTGTGCTCCACCAGCTGCCGGCTGCTGGTCCTGCCGTCCACCCCGGCCAGCACGCTCGGGTTGGCAGCGGCGTCGATCACCCAGTCCACGGCGGGAACCGTGTCGAAATCCGAAGCCATGCGGATGTCGCCGTGGATCAGCTTGACGCCGAGCTTCTGCAGCTCGCCGCGGTTTCCCTCGCTTCCGGGACGGATGAAGTTGTCCATCCCGTAGACGACGAGCCCCGGCTGCGCCGCCAGCCAGGCCCGGGCCAGGGTGGAGCCGACGAACCCGCAGATGCCGGTGATCAGTATCTTCATGTCTCTTTTCGCCTCACGACTTGAGCCGCTGCTGCCAGGACCGGACGATTTCCTCCACGGTCTGCGGCAGCGACTTGGTGATGGACCACCCGGGATAATGGGCCGTCATCTTGGCAAGGTCGCTGTAGTAGCAGATGTGGTCGCCGATGCGGTTCTCCGGTACGTAGCGGTAGCGCTGCTCTTTGCCGCTAAACTGCCGGGTCAGCTCGAACGCCTCCAGGACCGAGCAGGAGTTACCCTTGCCCCCCCCCAGGTTGTAGACCTCGCCGCAGCGGGGGGCCTGGTAGAAGGCGTGGATGAAGCTTGCCACGTCCTCGGAATGGATGTTGTCGCGCACCTGCTTTCCCTGGTAGCCGAAGACCGTGTACTCGCGCTCTTCCAGGTTGCACTTCACCAGGTAGCTCAAAAAGCCGTGCAGCTCGACGCCGGAGTGGTTGGGGCCGGTCAGGCACCCCCCCCTGAGGCAGCAGGTGGGCATGTCGAAGTACCGGCCGTACTCCTGCACCATAACGTCCGCCGCCACCTTGGAGGCGCCGAACAGCGAGTGCTTGGACTGGTCGATGGAGAAGCTCTCCGGGATGCCGTTACGGTAGGCGGGGTCGTCGTACTCCCAGCGGGTGGCCAGCTCCTTGAGCGCGATGGAGTTGGGGAGGTCGCCGTACACCTTGTTGGTGGACATGTAGACGAAGGGGGACTCGGGGCAGAACTGCCGGGCGGCCTCCAGGAAGTTGAGGGTGCCGACGGCGTTGGTGTCGAAGTCGTCGAAGGGGATGGCCGCCGCCCGGTCGTGGGAGGGCTGGGCTGCCGTGTGGATGATTCCCGTCGGCCTCAGTTCCCGGACCAGGTCCAGCACCCCCTGCCGGTCGCGGATGTCCAGTTCGTGGTGCCGGAAATTTGGGAGCGAGTCGGTCAGCCGCTGCTGGCTCCAGCGGGTGTCGCCCTGGGGCCCGAAGAAGACCGCGCGCTGGTTGTTGTCCACGCCGTGAACGGAAAAGCCCTGGTTGTGGAAGAAGGTAGCCACCTCGGAGCCGATCAGGCCGGAGGAGCCGGTGATGAGGATGCTGTCTTTTTTCGATTGCATTGCAAGTTCCTTCCGTCAGAAGTATGTTTGAGCACGAGCTCACCTTAAGGGACAAAATTCAACGTTCAGTGGCCCAAGAGGGCCGCATCGCCAGTATTGTTCGGCCCCCTTCCCCCCCTGGCGGGGGAGGGTCGGGGTGAGGGGGAAGGCGCCATTTGGGACTCCGTTGGCAACTTCACCCACCCCCCGGTCCCCTCCCGGGTGAGCTTGCCATGACAGGGAGGCGGTCAGAGTTTAGTTCAGCACCCGCTCGCCATTGACTATGATCGGCTTGCCCGAAGCAAAGGAGTATAAAACATCGGGACAGATGTCTGCTCCGTTGGGCCAGACGATGGTACCGAGTTCCCGGTCCACTCTGACCTGACTGAAGAAAGCAGGGTCGAGTAAGGGGGCGAAAACGCCATCATACCGGTCAATGACAAGATCCATATCAACGATCGCCGTCAGGCCGTCCTCGAAACGCAAGTTAAGATGGCGGTCCTCGGCACTTTCCACTGCAACGACATCGATCATGAACATGGTGGTCACTCCAGAGGAGATATTTTTTTCAATTCAGATTTTCTACGAGCCAATCCCCAATCCTCCTGCAACTCTTCACGATGCAGCGCAGCCCATTCCATTACCAATCCGAGAGCCCGTGGCGGGAAATTCCCCGCAAGCACAGAAAAAGTATCAATGGCCACTTCCATTTTGTACCCTCCATAGCGGGCGTGGAAATGCGGCGGATTATGTTCATCAAAGTACATGGCTATAATAATGCCGAAAAACCGACTTATTTCGGGCATTGTCCGTACTCCTCATCTTGCAAACCACTTGACATTACAAGTACTTGATACATCTTTTCGCCAGTTATGTCAACGAGATTGGTCATCCGTGGGCGGGGCCGGACTGCCTAAACGTTGCCGCGAAACTCGCTACATCCAGCCGACCATTTGAATCAACGGCCTTAATTTTATACTGTACATGATTCCTATCGAAAGGAGCAGAATTCCACTTTCAAAGGAACCACCGGGTCAATGACCGGAAGATTCCAGAAGCCGCCGCTGCGCCGAAGTTCCGCAACTGCGCCCGTGATGCTGGTGCCGGCCTGTGGTAACGGCTGCGGCATGGTGGCAGACGTTTTGAAGGTTGAGCCGAGAAAATCGGGCAACTCGAGAGAGGAGAGATACACCCCGCCCTGGAGCTGGCTCAGATACCCCCTCCAGCCATACTCCCTCTTCTGGTTCTTGTCATCGGTCACGGTGACGACAACGTAGAGCTCCGGCGACTTGAACAAGGTGGTGGCGAGCTTCCAGGCCAGCTTGTTGACGCTCCCCGGCTGGTCGAAGCTGACCCGCAGGAACTCCCCCGCCCCCCCCTGCGGCGCGTCGGCGCGGCGGATGGCGGCCTCCGGCGCTCCCCCACCCTCGCGCGCCTCCAGGACGGAATACCCTTCGATGACCGCGGCGAGCCGGTAGTGGGCGTAGAGCGGCGGCAGCAGGTCGCTGAGCTCGCTGACCGGGGACCGGTCATCGATGCTCCCCGGGCCGAGCACCACGACGTCCGGGCGATGCTCGGAGGAAAGGAACTCCGCCTCCATGCGCTGCACCTTGGTGTGGGGACCAGAAGCGTAGAGTTGCAAACTGGGAGAGGGAGCCAGGTCGAAACCTTCCACCGCCTCGAAGAACATCAACTCCCAGGGATAAAAGGTGATGCGGGGCTTTCTCCCCTTGGACCGGAAGGACCGGCTGTAAGCGTTCAGGAAGGAGAAAAGTTGCGGCTGGCTGCCTTTGACGACGGCCTTCTTTGCCGAGAACACCGCGGGGTTTTGGCCATGCACGCCGGAGACCAGGCGCTTGCCGCAGGCGAGCCAGTTGCCGGGGAGGCTTGCCGGACTGGTCTCTTCCTGATGGGCGTCGAGCATCACCGAATAAATCACCAGGAGAACCAGGGACGCGCAGCAGAGCAGCGTCTTTTCCCAGGCGGCTTTTTTCCCGTACCCGGTAAAGGCCACCAGGGCGAGCAGGCAGTTGATCGAGGAGACGGAGCTGTAAAACACCTTCAAGTGGGAAAAATCGGCCCTGACAAACCCGTGTTTGTACAGCAACAGCAGCGCTCCGAGGTATGAGACGACCAGACAGAGCACCGCCCAGGGGCCGGCGGCCTTCTTGGAGGCCTGCCAGACGAGGACGCACCCGGCAGCGAGGTAGACCAGCCCGATGATGTAGCCAGTCGGGCTGTCAGGCAAGGTCCGGATCATGATTTCCGAGTACTTGGCCGAGGTTTCCAGGCCAAGTGCTAGGTAGCTGAACAGGCCGTAGCTTCCGGTGATCGCCGCGAAGAGGGCGGACAGCAGCGCCGCAAATCCGGCGAGGCTGAGCACAAACTGTTTGCCGCTGATCTTCTTCCCCGGGAGTTGGGTTGCCAGAACGACCACCAGTATGAAGAGGGACAGCATCCCGAAGGAGAATTTGAACAAAAGCCCGCAGGCGCTGAGAGCGACCAGTGAAAACAGGGTGCCGTTGCCCGTTATTTTCTCGAGACAGCTCGACACCAGCAGGGAAAACAGGGCTAGAACGAGATAAAGTTCGGGAGAGTCAGACAGGCCGAAGAAAAAGAAGGGAAAGATCAGAACTGAAATGATTCTGACGGGAAGGGGAAGTTCCTGGGATGCCAGGATCCTGGAAAAGGAAATGCCCAGGACCCCGGCCACGAAAAGGCCCAGGATATAATACGGCAAGGGCTGGAACTGCTCCGCCCCCATCGGAGGCCCGAACCAGTGGGCTATGGGGCCGTAGGTGAACCAGGAGTCCCTTCCCAGAGAGAACCCCAGTTCCCGGTACTTGCCAAGTGCATACTCCCACGAACCGTCCAGCGCGACCCCTTCGCTCCAGTCCTGGGGGAGAACCCAGAAGGAAAGCGTGTAGAGAGACAGCAGCAACGCGGGCAGGTAGAGCCTTATCAATGACTGGTTGCGGTTCAAGCTTCTTTTCTCCGGATCACGGCGCAGGCGAAGCCGAGAGACTTACTTGCTGGATTCCATGTCAAACAGCATGGCAAACAAGAGGAACTGGAACCCGGAAATCAACATCAATGCGTCCAATACCGACCGCGGAGCAGTGACGTTGTATCCACCGAAAAAAAGCCAGTCTACGGCGAGAAACAATCCGTATCCCATGCCGAGCGGGATGAGTAAAAAAGACAGGTAATAGAAGAAGACCAGCGGGTGGAAATCAAAGATCAGATACCTGAAGTTCAAACGCCAGAAGAAATCCCTGATCAGCATCGGCGAAACTTTCAAGGCGTAATTGAATCCCTTTATCTGCGACTGGCGCTCACCTGGGAGATATATGGCAGTTCTGGGCACTTCAATTATCTTGAACCCGTAGGCATTCATCCTTACCAGGAAGTCCATCGGGTAACCGTAGCGCTTCCAGGCTTTTGACCAGTCGATGACGTCTATGGCTTTTTTGGTGATGGCAGTGTAGCCGTCCACAACATCGGCTGTCTTGTAGTAACCTGAAGCCATTTTTGTCAGGACCGTGATGATCCAGTTGCCGAACAGTCTTATTTTGGGCATTTTGCTGAGGGTGTCCTGAAGCTTGGAAAGCATGAAACGATTGCCCTTGGCGTAATCTGCCTTGCCGTCGATGACGGGGTCCAGGAAGTTCGCCACCTCGGCAAGGTTCATCTGGTAGTCGCCCCCCACCACGACCGTAATGTCGTATTCGTCCCGGCTTGACGCAAGATAGCCGCTGATGATGGCTCCCCCCGGGCCCTGGTTGACTTCATGCTTGATCAGATGGATCCTGCTATCCACCTCGGCACACTTCAGGATGACCTCATTCTGGTTATCGGGGCTCTTGTCATCTACGACATATACGCGGTCGATGAGTTCCGGGATGTTTGCCAGGGTGTTTTTGATAAGCCCTGCTTCGTTGTACGCGGGGACGACTAAGGCTATCTTTTTATCTCGGTACATGGAGTATTCCTTATCAACAAGACTGCGGGTTAATTCTTCACCGCTGCTTTAAGTATTGAACAAATAAATTCAATTTGATCAGATGACAGTTCAGGATACATCGGAAGGCTTATTATATGATTTGCAGCATGCTCTGAAACCGGGAAATCTCCCGCACCATGTCCCAGATACTTCAAGGCCGGCTGCAGATGCAGGGGAACCGGATAGTGTATCGACGCGGAGATGCCGTTTTCGTTCAAGACTGAAATGACCTTGTCTCTGTCATCTACCTGCACGACATACAGGTGATATACGTGCGAAGCGAGGGGGTGAGATGTGGGTAGCTTGATCGATGCGACATCACCAAGCAACGAGCAATACAATTGAGCGTTCCGTTGCCGCTGCAAGGTCCACTGGGCCAGGTATTTGAGTTTGACCGAAAGGATGGCCGCCTGCAGGCCGTCCATACGGAAGTTATAGCCGATCATTTTATGCAAGTACTTGGTATCCCGGCCGTGGTCCGCGAGCGATCTCATGTCCGCTGCGAGTTCGGGATTCCCTGTTGTGACAGCCCCGGCATCCCCGTAGGCTCCCAGGTTCTTACCAGGGTAAAAGCTGAAAGTTCCGGCGTCTCCGAACGAGCCCACCGGAGTTGACTTGAAGGTGGCCAGGTGCGCCTGCGCACAGTCCTCCACGATGTTGAGCCCATGCCTTTGGGACACCTCAACGATCTGGTCCATTGCCGCGGGGTTGCCATAGATATGGACCGGGATCACCGCCCTGGTTTTGCCGGTTATCCTGGCTTCGATAAGCGAGGGGTCGAGGGTGTAGGTGTCAGGGTCGATGTCGACGAATACGGGGGTCGCGCCGACGTGACAGATGGCTTCGGCTGTGGCGATAAAGGTGTTGGGCGTGGTGATGACCTCATCGCCTTCGCCTATGCCTAATGCCTTCAGTGCCAGGAACAACGCGGAGGTGCCGTTGGAGCACCCGACGGCAAACGTGCTCCCCTGCAGACGCGCGAACTCGGTTTCGAAATCGGCCGCGTAGGTGCCCTGAATGAACTTCTTCGAGACCAGGACTTCTTTGATGGCGCCGTCAATCTCATCTTTAATCTGTTGATACTGGGCGTCCAGATCGACCAACGGTATCATGACCGCTCCCTTCAGTAATGAATTTTGCGCAAGAATTCGGCCGGGTTACCGGCGCATATCGAGTCTTCCGCGACGTCTTTGGTGACCACGCTGCCGGCGCCGACCAGCGCATTGCAGCCGATCGTCAGGCCGGGCAGCAAGGTCGAACCGGCGCCAATTTTCGCGTTTTTCCTGATGACCGCGCCCACGAGCTCGTTCTTCACGTTGGGCGACTTGGGGAATTTAGCGTTGGTGACCGTCACCTGCGGACCAAGCCAGCAGCCGTCTTCCAGAACGGAATATTCCGGAACGAATGCCTGGCTATGAATGCGGACGTTGTCCTCGATGATGACATTGTGCTCCACGACCGAGAGTGTCCCTATGCTGACATTGCTCCCGATTTTATTGCATTCACGGATATTGGCCTTGTTGCCGGTCTGGAAACCGTCGCCGATCACATTGCCGGCGTAGATGACGGTATGGGAGCGAATCACGGCATTATTCCCAATGACCGTGGCGACGTCATCGGGCTGGTCCTTATACGGAGCGCCAATGATGCAAAAGTCCTCGACGACGACATTCTCGCCCAAGGTCACCTGCGGATAGATGATGGCGGTCTTGGCAATCATCATCTCACCCCCAGTTTGCACTTCTGAGGCTTGAACCGCAAAAACACTTCTCTCCCGGTTTCGATGGATTCGTAGATGGCCGAAATCAGTTCCAGGCTTTTCCTCCCTTCCAGGCCGTCGATCAGGGCTTTTCTGTTGTTGAGGATGCAGTCCACCACATGCTCGTAATACGCCTTGTGACCGAACCCGTAGACGTCGGGCGGGTTGACGGAATAGTCCTTCATAATATCGTCGTCCTCCGCCTCCTTGTCGACGAAGCCCCAGGTTTTCATCTGGTTCACCGCGAATCCGCCGATCTCAACCGTCCCCTTTTCACCCAGTATGGAAATCGATCCTTCCAGGTCCTTGGGCCTGGTCGCCGTGGTCGCTTCGATCAGGCCGAGAGCGCCGTTCTTGAACTTCAACACGACTATCCCGGTGTCCTCGGTCTCGATGTTGACGAGGGCCGTGGTGCTCTTGGCAAAGACGGACTCGACATCGCCCATCATCCACTCAAGGAGGTCGATGTGGTGACTTGCCTGGTTGGCAAACACCCCGCCGTCATACAGCCAGGTCCCCCTCCAGGCATCGTGGTCGTAGTAGGACTGGTCCCTGCACCAGCGCACGCGCACGGTGCCAAGCACGAGTTTGCCGAAGCGCTTCCTGTTCATGGCTTCCTTCAACTTGGCGACCGGGAGGTTGAACCTGTTTTGCTTGATGACGAACAACTTGATGCCATGCTCGTCACAGGTCTTGATCATCCGGTCGGCATCGTCCAGAGCAAGGGCCATCGGTTTTTCGACGATGAGATGCTTTTGGTAGGGCGCCAGGTTGATTACGTGCTCGGCATGCATGCCGCTGGGCGTCAAAATGGAGATGATGTCGAGGTCTTTCTGGTGATTGGCTAAATCGTACATGTCGGTGTAATAGGGGACCCGGTAACGCTCGCCCAGTTTTCTCGCCCTCGAGATGTCGCTGTCGCACACGGCGGCCAGTCTCGCGTTACCGACTGAATTGCCTCCCAGGATTTCCGCGTGCCGCTCGGAAATTCGGCCGCAGCCCACCAATGCAATGTTTAGCATACTATCATCCTCGCGATGCTCCGGTAAAATCGAATGGAATAAATCTTTACTTCACTACTCAGGTGCCGTGATTTGAGCAATCCTCCTCCTGCACGTACTCAGGATTACCTTTGCCGGTTCGCGCCACCCGGTAAAACAGCGCGAGGATCAAGGCACAGATGGCATAATTGATGATACGGCTCGTCATGTAGCAGTTGAACGTGGCGGAGGCGCCGACTCCCACCTTGGAAAACAAGTAGATGGCGCTGACTTCGAGTATGCCGACATCCAGCACGAACGGGATCAGCGATGAGAACCTCGCCATGGAGAATAAGATGACGACATCCAGAAAGTGGATGTTGCCGACGTGCGCCGCCAGGAATAGCAGGTAGACGCCCAGGGCCTGCAGCAGCAACCGGATGACCAGGCAGCACAGGGAGAGCAGGCAGGTCAACTGGTGCTGCTTGGCCAGGTCGGACAGGTACCGGAAGGAGTCGTAGTAACTGTTCAGGTAGCGCTTGACGACGTGGTCCCGCAAAAAAGCGGAAACCCTCCGGTTTAGGAACAGCACCCCAAGCAAGAGTAACCCGCCCGCCGAGATCAGGACTAGATATTTCGCGTCGTACATGAAATACAGGCACAAACCGACCAGTGCCAAAGCCGCGCTCAGTACGATCGAGGTGAGCTTGTTGGACAGGTAGATGGACAACCCTGTCGGCACGTTTACGCCCTGTTTTTTCAGCGAGTACACCAGGTTGAACTCACCCATCTGGGCCGGAGTGAACGTCCCCAGCGAGGTCGAGATCAGTTGGTAGCGCAGCATCTGAAGGTAGGGTATCCGTACAACGACGTCGGTTTGCAGTTTGAGGCTCAGTGCCCCGAAAATTTGCGTAGCGACCGAAACGACGATAAACGGCGCGAAGTAGGAGGCGTCCGTGTCCAGAAAGCTCTGTTTGACCTGACTGAAGCTGATGCTCGAAACGGTGAGGTAGACGATGACCGCAGCCAGAACCGCCTTGGTGATGCGGTGCCGCAGCACACCCTTGCAGGCCTGCGCGCCTTGCACTATGGCGGCTGGCACCGTCATGCCTGAACCCGCTTGTTGCGCGCGACGACCAGGTAACCGGTCCCGAGACGGCTGTTTTTGAAAGCCATCTGCATGATGCAAAAGGGCCGGATGGTTCTTTCGTTGACGAAGAGGCGGGCCAGCCTGAACAACCCCAAATTGCCGGTTATCCCGCTCGCTTTGACGCAGTCGTCGGACTCCGGAGCGCCCGACTGCACCTCTCGACACGCTTCCCGGTCGCTTTTCTCCGCGGCGGATGACGGGGAGTTCCGGTTCAGGTTCCGCAGGTGCCTGACGAAATGGTAGAGGTTCAAAACCGGCTTGAGCAGGTTGGCGAGCGGGAAGCCGTAGTTCCATATCACCTCGGGCTCCAAACCACCCTCTTCAAGAATCCGGCGCACCTGTTCCACCGTGAAGCACTGCATGTCCCCGGTCACCCGTTCCGCGAAGCCGCGCGCCGCCAGGTCCGTGAAGGAAAGCACCAGCCGGCCGTCCTGCTTCAGGGAGCCCCGAAGCCTGGCCAATTCCCCCCCCGGCTCCTTCCAGTAGCCGATGACTTCGAAGGCGAAGATGTAGTCGTAGCGGCTGCCGGCCGCCAGGGAATCGATCAGCCGTACCCGCTGCCTGGTCGACGCCGGGCACTCGGCCAGCAGGCTTTCGGCGGCCCGGCGCGCCGTGGGGGAAAAATCGAACCCGTCTCCTGAAAACCCGAGGCCGGCAAGGTGGAGGAGCATCTCTGCCTCGCCGTAGCCGATCTCCAGAAAGGAGCCCGCCTGGTAACCGCCGTACGCGAGCAAGCGGGTGAGCAGGTACTTGCGCAGCAGATAGCGCGGGGCATTCACGGCGAGGCGACCGGAGCAGTCGCTTCGAGAACGGAGAGCAGCCCTGCCTGCATTTTCGCGAAGGTGAAGCGGACCTGGTAGTCCTCCCTCACCTTGGCCGCCAGAGTCTCTCTGAGCTTCCTGTCGAGGATGAGCCTTTCGAGGGCCTGCGCCAGAGCGCGCTCGTCCCCGGGCGGCACCAAGAGCCCGGTGCTGCCGTTGACGAAGTCCTCAGGGATGCCGTCGCACTGGGTGGTCACGATGGCGACCCCCTTCTTCATGGCCTCCAGCAGCGAGATGGCACCGCTCCCTTCCTCGAGTGACGGCAGGACGTAGATGTCGGTGCGCTCCAGGATCTCCTCCACGGAATCGACGAAGCCGAGGAAGGAAACCTGGTCCGCTATGCCGAGCCGGGCCGCGAGCCTGCGGTTGTGCTCCAGGAAGATGCCGTTTCCCGCCAGCAGGCAGTTGAACTGAAGTTTGCGCTCCAGCTTGAGGATCGCCACCGCCTTGAGAAAGCTGTTGATACCCTTGCGCGGATCCTGCCTGCAGATGACGCTGACGGTGGGCACCGCGCTGTCCGCCGGGACCGGCCCCTCGCTGGAGCTCTCCGAACTCCTGTCGTACAGGTCGATGTAGTACGGTATCTTGGCCAGCCGGTCGGGGGAAAGGCCGGAAACCTCGGAGAGCAGGATTTCCCTGGTGGATTCGTAATGCACGATGACGCGATCCGAGCAGCGCAGCATGCGGTGCTCGACGGGTGCGTAATAGATCCTGGCCGCCAGGTAGGCGGCCTGCATCAGCAGTCTTGGATACCAGCCGTAGTCCGCGCGCGGGGCGCCGATGACCTGGCCGTAGTAATCGTGGCGGTAGGTCGAGAAATATCCCACGAAGGTGCGGACCTTCAGCGCCTGCGAGCGGTACCGGCGCTTGAACTCGGCCCCGACGATGCCCCAGAGGCCGGCGCTGTAGATCAGCACCTCGTGCGGCGACTCCTGCACGACCACCTGGTGCATGCGACGCACGAACAGGTGGGACGCGAAGGAGGCACCGAGGCTGAGCAGCTTGCCGTAGGGGTTGCGCAGGTGAACGAGCTTGGCGAATCCCAGGTCCACGACCTCCTCATCCCTGGAAAAACCGAAGATGTAGACCGTGTAGCCGAGACTGTGCAAGATTTTGCCGACATTGTAGGAATAGGCGCCCAGACCGCCCGGCATGGTTTTGGGCGATTTGCCGCTGACGACGAAAGCAATTTTATTCATGGCCTGCTCAACACCTCAGCTAAACACCTGCCGCACCAGCGCGGCGACGGCGTGCATGTCGTCCTCGGCCAATTTGAGACCGCTCGGAATGTAGAAGCCGCGCTTTCCGAGGCGCTCCGCCTCGGGATAACTCTCGCCGAGGAACAGCCCCATCCGCTGGAACACCGGCTGGTCGTGCATGGGCCAGAAGAAGGGGCGCGTGCCGACCTTCAGGGCGGAAAGCCGGCGCATGGCCTCTTCGGCGTCGAAACCGACATGGTCCTTGATGACGAGGCCGAAGACCCAGTAAATGTTGTCGCAGTAGTCGGTCGACGGCAACGGGAGTTCCAGAGCGTCCAGGCCGGAGAGCAGCTCATGGTAGATCCTCCCCATGGCGCGCTTCCTGACCACGAACTCCTCCAGGCGCTCCAGCTGCGCCACCCCCACCGCGGCCTGAAGGTTGCTCATGCGGAAGTTCCAGCCGAGCTCCTCGTGGACAAATCTCTTTTTCGGGTTGAAGCAGAGATTCCTCAGCGAGGCGCATTTTTCAGCGAGGGACGCGTCGTTGGTCATGATCATCCCGCCCTCGCCCGCCGTCAGGTGCTTGTTGGGGTAGAAACTGAAGGTGCTGACGTCGCCGAAGCTGCCGCAAGGCCGGCCTTTGTAGGTCTGGCCCAGCAGTTCCGAGGCGTCCTCGATGACGTAGAGACCGTGTTTGCGTGCGATTTCGAGAACCGGGTCCATGTCGACGGGAAGCCCGTAGATATGGACGACCATGATGGCTTTGGTTTTCGGGGTAATTCTGCACTCGATGTCACCGGCGTCCATGTTCCAGGTGCGGCGATTGCAGTCAACCAGTACGGGGACGGCCCCGGCCCTGACGACTGCGGTTGCGCAGGAGATGATGGTGAAGGTCGGCATGATGACTTCATCGCCCGGGCCTATGCCCAGTGCCGCCACGGCCGCCTCCAGGGCGACCGTCCCGTTGGCGACCGCGACTCCGTGGGAGCGCCCCACCCGCGCCGCGAGCTTCTCTTCGAATTCCCGTATGAAGGGGCCCTCCGAGGAAATCCAGCCGGTGTCGATGCACTGGTCCAGGTATTTTTTTTCGTTGCCATCCAGTAACGGCTCGTTAACGGGAATCATTTGGTGGCCTGCCCCTCGACTCTCAGTAGATTTTTCGCCACAGTCGGGAACCTGGTCTTGTCCTGGTCCCCGGCATACGGCCCCTGCTTCACCTCGATCATCTCGATTTCTTCCAGGGCTTCGAAGCCGTGCCCGCCGGAAGCAAGCAGGATGGTGTCGCCCGCCTCCAGGACCCGGCTCTCCAGGTAAGCCTGGCTGTCGTCGAAGAAGTCCACCCGCAGGCGCCCGCGCTTGATGAAGAGCACTTCCTGGGTGAAATGGACGGTCCTGAGCACGGCGTTATGCTGGTGCGGCTCAATGACCTTGCCCGCCGGATGACACATGTAGGCAAGCTGCTGGGAGAAGTCGTCGGGTGTGAAGAAGCGGATGCCGGCCTCGCAAAAGCGGCGGTAAATGATGATAGCGAGCAGCACCCCGTTCGAGGTAATATTTTCGATCATATCCAGACTTCCTTCGCCCGCGGCATCCCGAATCGGGCAGCTTGGCGGCCGTGACATGGCTAACGGTCCTGGGCGTCCATTCTTACTCTGGGTGAAGCTCCGATGCCCCGCGCACTACCTGTCAACCGATGGGCTGAAACTACTGAGATACACCGGCGGCCCTGGTACGGGAGAAGCAGGGACATAATACAGTACTAATGACTGATTAACAACTCCTATAGCCAATCCGAAGCGGAGCGCTGCCGGAGGGAGGAGCGCCGGATACCGGAGCGGCTCTTCGGGTCGGCCCGAAAGACTGAAGGCGTCGCCCGGGGCGGGGGATGCCCCACCTCAGTACCGGGGGAGGCCACGACTGCCGGAGGCGGGCGCTTAACCGCGGTGCTCGATTTCGTAGACATGGCGGGTGATATGCTGGATGATCCTTTCCAACTGGGCGAATTCCTTGCCCCGGGTCATGATGCCCAGGAGAAAGGGGTGATCCCCGTCCAGGATGATGCCGACTTCGTGCAACTGCTCGGAGTCGACGGCCCCGTCCTTGTATATGGCCTGCTCCCCGAACTTGCTCTCCACCACGACGTTGGGCGGGACCGCCGCATGCATCCCCTGGTGGAAATCTTCCGCCGCCAGGTAGGAGAGTGCCCGCCGCGACATGGCGTCGTTCAGCAGCGATTTGGAATAGAGCGACTGAAAGAACCAGGAATAGCTGGCGAGCGACATCATCGACCCGTTCTCGGTCCGCTCGTAGTCGACCTTGTGGTTGTCCAGGAACTGGTACAGGTTCTCCAGCGGCATTTCCCTGAGCAGCAACTGCGTCGCGTTGTTGTCGGAATAGGCTATCATCCGGAACATAAGATCGTCCACCGTGTACGACTTGGCGACCTCGAGCGTCTTGGACGGCTTGATGTCCTGCCGGGCATCCCAGTCCTCCGCACCGGTGAAAAGCACCCGTTTCTGCAGCAGCGCGGGGGAGTTTTCGGCCGCCTCCAGACACTCCTCCATGAGCGGGACCTTCAGCAGGCTCGCGGTGTTGAACTTCTCATCCTTGTTTATGCCGAACCACGCGCCGCTCTTCAGGTCGCGGAAGTACAGTGCGATGTCCTTGGCGTCCTTGTTCTTCAACTCGGCCACCTCACTCCTTCATCTGGGCCATCAGCGATTGCAGCGATTTGTTGTAGGCCTCGTTCGTGCTGAGGGCATAATCCAGGCGGAGTTTTTTGACGGAATAGTGGCGCGCGGTGATTAAAAGAGAGAGCGCGAGCGTCACCACGCTGACTGCCGGCACCAACACCTTGATCGCACTTCCCACCCTCATCGGCCCACCCCTGTCTCCATCCCGCCCCCTGATTGGGCGTACCTGCCGCCTCCGCCCGCGGCAAGGGGTCGCCCCCCGCCTGTCGGAGGCAAGAATACGGGAGTATTATAATGCATCCGGCATACTAAGATGCAACAGGGAGCTAATTATTTTTGTTTAGTTGTCGGCCCCTTACGGGATATTCGGGGAACGGAGGAGGCAAAAAGTCGCAATATCTTACACGATTTCACACAAGCATCCCCGGCGGGAAGCCCGCCGGAGCACCGCATTTTCACCTGGTTTGTGCAGCGGACGGTGGGCGGCAGCCTCATCAAGATACAACTGTGGCGCAGCACCACCTCACGGATTCATCGCGTTTATTTTATTGCTGCCTTGGCCCGGGCCAACTTCATATTAGCTAGGAACCTTATGTTATCGGGCTCTATCCGTAGAGCCTCTTGGTATTCCTGCATTGCCTCGGCAAGGCGCCCTTTCATGACGTAAGCACTACCGAGATTATTATGCGCCTCGGCAAAGTTCGCATCTATCTGCAGCGCCTTGCCATATTGCCGGGCAGCTTCGTCGAATCTTCCCGCAGAGGCATAAATATTCCCGATCACTACTGTCCGGTTAATTCTCGAATAATTTCAGCTGGTCCCCGCCGAGGGGATCTGGATTTCGCTTAAGAGCTTCAGCAACCATGGCTGAAATAGGTTTTTTCTCAAATAAGTTCACTTCGACG
>Ga0316231_1000343_pt1 | contig 69832 bp, 62 predicted proteins | sample TBH18027metaG_FD_206002 | JGI IMG/M metagenome (GOLD analysis project Ga0316231, IMG submission 206002) | Freshwater microbial communities from Trout Bog Lake, Wisconsin, USA - TBH18027 | ecosystem: Environmental > Aquatic > Freshwater > Lake > Hypolimnion/Profundal zone | place: USA: Wisconsin... | reverse complement strand
CAGCCTTCGCTGCCGCACAGCACCGCCAGGATGGCCACGCTCAATACGTCGCTGAGCAGGTGACGCGCGTTGGCCGCACGTGGATCGTCGATGCCACGAAAGAAGCGCAGAATCTCCTCGGTCGCTTATCCGTTCATACCCAAGCTCCTCTCTTACACAAAAGGTTGTAGTTCTGCGAAGCTTCGCGTCCGAAAGGACGAACCCTACACTATGCGCCATCGGCGCGCAAGGCGCAAACTTATGCTATTCCATAGATGCGGCCCCAAATGCGATTGCCCTGCCTTTCCACCCGTGGGTTGCCGACGAGGCCGGCACCGCACCGGGTCATTCCGGATAATCAGGCCTTTGTTGCCAGCCAAGTTCCACACTGCCGGGAATGCCATGATATTCCCGCGGGAAACGGTAATCTTTGCGCAACGGCCAGCCTTCCCAGTCGTCCGGACAAAGTATGCGCCGCAAATCAGGGTGGCCGTCGAAGCGGATGCCGAACATGTCGTACGCTTCCCGTTCGTGCCAATCTGCGGCGGGCCACAAATCGGCTACGCTCGGCAGGCGCGGATCCTGGCGCGGGCAGTAAGCCTTGACCGCGATAGCATGGTGATGTGGAAAACTCCACAGGTCGTAGACGACGCACATTTTCTCGTCGGCCACATAGTCCACGCCGCTGAGATTCGCCAGCCAGTCCAATTGCAGCAACTGGTCACGACGAATGAATTCTGCGACCGCGCGCCAATCCTTCGCTTCAACATGCACGCGCGGATGCTTGTCGTCGGGCAGGGCCGCGACAATCGCCTGGGGGAACCTTTCCTGCAACAGTCTGGTGATTTCCTGGCTGGTCATGACTGATTCTCCGCCCGGGTAAGGAAGGCACACCGCTCACGGCACCTCGACCTGGGCTTCGGAAATCTCAAAATCCTGATTGGCAACAAGCGTGTGAAGCAAGTTCGGAGAGTCGAAGATGAGCTGCGCGCCCTGGAGAAACTTGTCAAAGCCCTGGGTTTCGTGCCCGTCCACGACGATGCAGCGGGGAGCCTTAACGCGGTCCGCCACGTAGGCCACGTGCTTGCTGTCGGAACTAAAGACGATCGGGCCGAAACTGACGCCAGCAAAGGCCGCCTGTTCCTTGTCGTCAACGACGACGTGTACCTGGCTGTCGCGGGCCAGGATATAAGCCAGACGCTTGCTGTCGGGGCTGAAGACCGGTCCGCCTAGCTGATCGAAATCGCCGGCATTTTTGCCGTCAAGCATGAGGCTCGCCTTCTTATCACGGCGACCCACGTACACGAAACGGCTGCTGTCCGGGCTGAATAGCAACGACCCGGCGGCAATGGCATCAAAAGTTGGCTCCAGTTCCTTGCCGTCGAGGACTATAAACTGTTTGCCACCACGGATGGCGACATAAGCAACCCGCTTGGAATCAGGACTGAACACGATCGAACCGGCCACCTCGCACTTAACCTGACTGGCCTGGCCATCGATAACGATCGAAGCTTGTGTGGTCGGGGCGGCATTGACGCCGATGTAAGCGCACCGCTTGGAATCTGGGCTGTAATTGGGCGTTCCCGTCTCCGCGGCATCGAAGGAAGCGGCGACCTTACCATCCATGACGACGGCCACTTTTTCGATTTTTTTGATGATGCAGCCCCAATGTTCGCCATCCGGGCTGAAATGGGGAATGCTGCCGGCGACAAAGTCGTCGCAATCGAAGGCCTCCCGGCCATCAACGACAAAAAAACGCTTTTCACGCATGATGGCGGTGTAGCCGAGGTGGTTGCCTTTGGAACTGAAAAAAATTGCCCCGATGCTGTCGTAGGGATTACCCAGGACGCTGTCGGCGACCACTACAACAGGTGATTTATCATCAGGCTTGGCGATGAAAGCCAAGTGCTTGCCATCGGCGCTGAGCGCCAGGTTCTCCTTTATCTGGAAGAAACTGGGACTTTCTACGTCATCGACAACGACAAACATTTTTCGCCCGTCCTGGGCGACATAGGCCAGATGTTTGGAGTCGCCGCTATACACCATGCTGTGGGCGAGAATCCATTCATAGATTTTGCCCTCCTTCCGGTCGCGCACGATCGCCATCTTTCCGCCGCGATTGACCAAATATGCCAGGTGATGGCTGTCTGGGCTGACAACGTACGCGGCGTAAGGAGGCCGGCGGGACTCTTCCTCTATCTTGACCAGGGGAACCAGCTTGACCGACAGCAGCGCGGGCGTAGTCTGGGCCATGGACAGGCCGCTGGCCAACAACATCAGCGCACATACCGTCAGACCCGGCACGGAGGCCCGAATACGGCCGCCGATACCACGTATTTCGCCGGAAAGGCGCTTGCACTCGCGTTGCATCATATAACCTCTCGGAAAATCAACAGAGAATACCCGGTTTCTTCGCCGGGACATTCTTCCCAAATATCCAGTGTCCGGCTTCGGCCGCCCGCTGTCAAATCTCCGACCCGGCGATCGTGCGTTTGGCAAAATTGATATGACTATGGATATGGAAATTGCAACCGACTGTGGCCATGATGGTCGTCAATGCCGTCCAATGGCTTCCCAGCCGGCCAGCCCACACCACGAACCGCATCGACCGTCGTCGCGGCGATGCGACAATGGCCCGATAATCGCCTGCTGGCTGAATGTCGGCTGGAGACGTTCCGGGCCAGCGGTCGCGGCGGCCAAAAACGCAATAAGACCAGTTCCGCCGTGCGGCTCGTCCACCTGCCCTCGCTCCTGGAGGCGATCGCCAATGAATCGCGCTCGCAGATCGCCAATCGCCGCATGGCTTTACGCCGCCTGCGCCACCGGCTTGCCCTCCAATTGCGCCAGCCAATCGATCTTCCCGGCGATAATTGGCAGATCCCCCAATGGTTCCAGTGTCTTCGCCCGGCCCTGCCCGGTATCCACTATTCCCACCGGCCCCTGGCCTGCCTTTCCAGCCGGCACGAGCTGTATCCGGCAGCCATGGGATTGCTGCTGGACGTCCTGGCCGCCGTGCGCTGGAGTATTTCCGATGCCGCCGCACACCTGGAATGTTCGACGGCGGCCCTGGTCCGCTTTCTGGAAGCCGACGGCCAACTCTGGGCCCACGTCAATCAACACCGCGCCGCCGCGGCACTCAAGCCGCTACGAACTACATAGCAGCCCAAGCCACCGGCATCCGCCCCTCCCGACTCTATACGGCGTCACCGCTCTTGAAAAAAAGAGACACGCGTAGCGTACCATCTACATCCAACGGCGGCGCAAGTCAGCAAGCTGGGCGGCCTGGGTCAACAAAGGCTCGATGGCGGTCAGGGGGAGCATGGAGGCGGAGTCGCTCTTGGCGCTGGCGGGATCGGGATGGCATTCCAGAAACAACCCATCCACGCCGGCAGCGACAGCGGCACGAGCCAGCAGGGGCGAGTACTCGGGCCGCCCGCCACTCTGGTGGCCATGGCCAGCCGGCTCTTGTGTCGAATGGGTCGCATCAAATACCACGGGACACCCCAAGAACTGCATTTGCGGAATGGCCGTGAAGTCGTTGACCAGACGGTTGTAACCGAAGAAAGTGCCACGCTCGGTGAGCAGAACACGCTCGTTGCCGGCTCCGCGGACCTTGGCGACGGCGTTGGCCATCTCCGCCGGGGCCATGAACTGGCCCTTCTTCACGTTCACCACACGCTGCGTGCGGCCGCAGGCCACCAGAAGATCAGTCTGCCTCGCCAGAAAGGCGGGTATCTGGAGAATATCAAGAACCTTGGCCGCCTCGGCGGCCTGGGCCGCCTCGTGAACATCGCTGAGCACCGGTACGCCCAACTCCCGCCGTACACGTTCCAGAACCACCAGGCCATCGGCCAGCCCCGGACCGCGGAAACTGGCATTGCTCGAACGATTGGCCTTATCGAAACTGGCCTTGAAGATGTACCCCAAGCCCAATTTACCACAAACCTCCTTGAGATGCCGGCCAATGGTCAGACATCCCTCCAGAGACTCGATGACGCACGGACCGGCGATGACAAACAACCGGCAATCGTCCTGCCCAAGAAGCTCGTTCAGCCATGGGTTAATCATGGGGTAGGTTGTCGTTGTCTGCAAGGCGTTTGTCAAATGCGCGAGTCGTGGAAAACACGACCTCCCAACCATCTCCCAGTATACTGGGGGATGGCTACTCGACACTGGCCGCCGGCCACTTCTTCAGGTTTGCACGTGATCCAGCAGCCAGACGGCCACGGGTCCGAAGACGAACACAGGGACCCAGGCGACAATAGCCGGCCATTGCTCGGCCAGGGCGGCATTGGGAGGGCTCTGGGCGAGCATGCTGGTCAGGAAGATGCTGCCCATGCACAGGCCGGTAAGAACCAGGCATTTGGTCGCCGCCGCCTTCAGTCGCCCCGGTTCGCGCGTCAGGACGCAGGGGATGGCCAGCAACAGGAGAATGATGTTCATGATGGGCTGGGTGAAGCGTGTGTGCTTGACCCGAAGCAGAAAGCCGGCGTTGTAGTGGACGTCGCCAGCCAGCAGTTCATTTATCCGCTCAGTGGAGAGCAGTTGGACATAATCGTGACTGCGGTACAGGGCGATCTTCTCGGGCGTGACGCTCTGGCTGTAGTACGGTTCCAACATAGGTCTGGTGGTGGGCTTACCGCCGGGGGCCAGCCCCATGGTCATCACCGCGCCCTTCAGATTCCAGCAGCCACGTTCGCTATCCCAGCGCGCCAAGTCGGCGGTGATCTGCCCGGTGGGCAGGAGATCGTGGTTGCGTTGGATGATGCTCACCGATTCCATCCACGCCGCCTCGGCATCCACGCCAGGATGGTAGACGGCCGCCACCAGAAGCCGGTTGTCATCATCCTGCATGGAAGGAATGGCAAAACTGCTGGAGGAGGCCTGGCCCGCTTCGGAGGACTTGCGGATAAGTTTGGGAATCATGCCGGGAATAGCCACTTCCTGGTCCACCAGCACCAGGCCATTGAGGACCACCGCCACGATGATCACCGGCAGCGTCACCCGCAACAGAGGCACGCCGGCCGACAGCATGGCGCTGAGTTCGTTGAAACGGCTGAGACGCATGAGCGTGAATGCCGCCGCCACCACGGGAATAATGGCGGAAATTTGCACAAAAAAAACGAAGGATTGGTGGTAGTAATAGTCCCAGGACGTCGCCAGCAGGCCCAGAACCGTGGCGATGCCGCTGAGCCCCGCCTTTTCCTGGATGGTCACCAGGCTGTTGAAATTGAAGAGCATGTCGAGCACGACATACAGTCCCAGCAAAACGGCGAAACTCAAGAAGTAGTTCTTGATAAAGCTGGCCGCGACATAGCGATCGAGGATCTTCATGATTGCTCGGCCTTAGCCCGCCGTTGCAGCAGATCGTTGACCATGCCATGGACCTGGTCGACCTCTATCCGCTGCATACACACATTGTCATTACACGGCGAGAAGCGATGATTCAAGACATTGACGCAGGGACTGCACGCCAGGTTGGCCCAGACGACGTGGGCATGGCGGCCCAACGGACCGAAAAGCGCGGGGGTTTCTGGGCCGAAAAGCACGATGGTGTCCACCTCGGTCATGGATGCAAAATGGCCCGGGCCGCTGTCGTTGGTGACCAGAACATCGGCGATGGTGTAGAGGACCATCAACTGGCGCAGGGTAGTTTCGCCGGCGAGGTTGATGCAGCGTCCGCCGATGGCGGCGGCGACCTCGGCGGCAGCCTGGCATTCCGAAGGAGCGCCGGTGATGGCCACCGTGCAATCGCCATGATCGCGCAAAACTCGCCGGCCTAGTTCAATGAAACGATCGGTGGGCCACTTGCGCAGGGGAAGCAGGTCGCTGGCGTTGGGGTTGAGCAAGACCAGTGGCCCAGGCAGGGGTCCGGCGGCCAAGCGGACCAGGATGGCCAGAACCGCATCCCGTTCAACGGCCGCCGGCTTGAATGACGACGGCGCCGCGTCTACCGCCGGTGCCGGTATCTTGGCCAGAGGCGTCTGCGCCGGATCGGCCCAGAGCGACTCCACAAGGATATAGTAGTTGATGGCGGTATGGAGGTAGGGATTGTACTGGACGCGATGCGTCAACAAATCACCGCGGTATGGACCTTCGCTGGTAAAGCGATGCAGGCCGACCCGGCGGCGCGCCCCGGTGAGGAAGCTCAGTATGGCCGGAGCGCGGGCGAAGAATTCCATATCCACGGTGGCGTCGATCTTCAGACGGCGTATCTTCCAGACGGTGCATAACATGTCCAGCAGCAGACGCAGGGGATTGTCAGTGCGGACCTCGATGACATTTTCAGATGGAATAACATCCAGAAAATCGAGGATCGGCCGGTTTTCGCGGAAGACCCAGAAATAAACGTTCTCCCGGCCGACGCGTTCTACGGCACTGACCAGGGCTCTATAGGCCAGCACCGTGGCCCCCTGCTCGATCATCTTAATAAAGAGGACCCTGGCCACAGGGCAATTGGCGTCGGCCGGCGCACGGAACAATCGACCCAGTCGCCGCAGACACGTCAGCGCCAGGCAGACCGGTTTGCCGACAAGGCGGTCAATTCTACCAATAGTCCGCGGGTTCATCGTGGGGAACAGCATAGGGGAATTAGTGGTTAGTGGCCAGTGGCATTGATCGCTGGTCGCGGATCGGGAGTCGGAAGTCGCGGTCTTGCGCGCCTGGAACACCACGTTGGCCAACAGCCCATTCTTCATTAAGAATTTTGTGTTTCTCAATATTTAACGATGACCGATTAACCCTGCCATCCGACTGACGGCTCACGCCGCCCCGCACTGGCAAAATCGTTATGGCGTGCCTATACTCCAAACAGTAATTGACAAACGGGGTCACCAGTGGAAGGAGTTAATCATGCTCAAGGCTAAAGTTTTAGCGGCTCTCAATAAACAGATTGCCCACGAATTCTCCAACGCCCACAGTTATCAGGCGGTTTCCCTCTATTTTGCGGGACTGAACCTGCACGGCCTGGAAGCCTTCATGGCCAAGCAGGTCTCCGACGAACGCGAACACGCCCATAAGTTCATCGCACATGTGGTCGATCGCGGCGGTAAGGTCGAACTGGAGGCCATACCAGCCCCCAAGATAAACTTTAAATCGCCGCTCGAAGCCGCCAGACATGTGGCGGAACTGGAAAAGGCCACCACCGGCACCATACACAAACTGTTCGAACTGGCGGAACAGGATAAGGATGCGGCGCTGCAGGTATGCCTGCATTGGTTCATCAATGAGCAGGTCGAGGAAGAACAGTGGTCTACGGAACTGCTGGAACTGATGACCCAGTTCAGCGAACACCCTGGCCAGCTATTCATGCTGGATCACCAGTGGGGTAAACGAGTGAAGGCGGATTGATAAGCGACTACGGCGGGCGCGGACGCCCGCTCAAGGCTTCCTTGGACAATCCGTGGCAAGACAAACCGCAAGACACATACCCCGGGTGGAGCGACGACAAAACTTAGCTCCACCCGTGCGATTACAGCCCTCGGCCCCGCCGGGGCACCATGTGGTCTGCCCTACATCGAGATGTGGGATAAGGCACCGCAGTCCCGCAGAAGAGCCGCCGCCAGGGCACTGAGCATGCAACTGGCCATGCGCCAGGCCGCCGAGAGATCGTAGAACTGCGCCAAGTTCGTCGCGGTCCTGCGCTGGCAGAAGCATGTGATTCCCAATAACGTGATGGTAGCCGCCGCCCATCAACCGGAGATGAGCGTCGAGCAGATGGAACACGCCCTGCAAAAGGCGGCCATAACGTCGATAAACCTCCAGACCGTGGTATTCGAGCCGGAGACGATGCACATGCACGTGGCCATCAACCACGTGCCGGCCTGGGAAGGACCATACGTGGATTTCGATCTGCGGCAATTGTTCCGGACGCCTGCACTGGGTAAATAGAAATGGGCCGCAGAAAATCCGGCCATACCGCCGGTTATTCGCCAAGTTTCCGGCAGCTCTTCTGGCTCGGCAGCAGCCCCTACAGGGTTATTTGCATCGCGAGTCCGAAAGTGCGGGCCGGGATGCTAGACGGCTTTGGGGCTAGTAGGCGGCATTCCGCCGGTGAGGAGACTGGCGCCACTTTGCGGCAGGCTGGCCAAACCCGCTGATTGCCTATAAATTGATGGCCTTGACTTATAACGGAATCCCTATAAATGGAGCGAAAGATGAGCGAACCGATGGTTATGGCCAATAGCGACAGTATCGTGGATCCCAAGCGGACGCCACTTACCACGCGCGAGCGTTTCCGTCGGCAAATGCATTTCCAGTCCATCGACCGGGGCATCCACTGGGAATTTGGATACTTAAGCGAAACCATCGAACGCTGGCACAAGGAAGGCTTGCCACCGGGAATCACCCGCGGCGAGGGATGCGGCTCGGTGGAGGCCTATTTCGGGGTCGAAGCCTGCCAGACTCTGCCTGTAGAAAACGACCTGATCCCTCCTTTTAGTAAGGAACCAAAGGTGCTGGAAAAGAAGGAGTACAGCGCCGTACTGGAATACCCTAACGGGATGATACTGGAACAGAAGACCGACGGCATCAAGACCATCCCCCAGTACCTGAAATTCCCCATTGCCAACCGCGACGACTGGAAACGGTTCAAGGACCGCATGGACCCGGCGTCGCCCGAGCGGCATCAAGTCAACTGGAAGGCGCTGGGAGACGAACTGCGCCACCAGTCACTGCCCGTCGGCGTGCATTTCGGAAGCCTGCTGGGAACGCCACGCAACTGGATCGGCTTTGAGAATATCGGCCTGATGGTCTACGACGACCGCGAACTGCTGGAGGAGATCATCGAGACCATCACCCAACTGGCCATCAGTCAGTTGGAACCGGCGCTTAAGGAGGTGCAGGTCGATTTCGCCTACGGCTGGGAAGATATCTGCTTCCGCAACGGGCCGATCATCAGCCCGACCATGTTCGGGGGAATCGTCATCCCGCGCCTGAAGCGCATCATGGATGTTCTGCGCCAGCATGGCTGCGACGTCATCTGGACCGACTGCGATGGCGACATCCGGAAACTCGTCCCTCTGTGGCTGGACGCGGGACTCAACTGCATGTTCCCGCTTGAGGTTCATCCGGGAAGCGATCCCGTATGGATGCGTAAAGAATACGGCAAACGCATCCTCCTGCGCGGCGGGCTGGAAAAGTTCAAGCTATCCATGACCCGCCGCGATATACTGGCCGAGCTCAACCGAGTGGAAAAAGTCTTCGCTGAAGGCGGCTATATCCCACACGGCGACCACCGCATCCCCGAAGATGTTCCCTACGACAACTACCGGTACTATACCCGCGAGAAACTGGTCATGATGGGTTGGAAGGCCCAGGACGTCGCCGAAGTCTGGCCGCTGCGCGGGCTTAAGTAGCCAGCAGCGTCCGCAGAAGATCCGGCGCGACTCACTGTCATTACAAGGTTTTCCGCGGCTCTTTTGCGGACGCTTTCGCAAAAGGGCCAGTTCCCATCCTGTATCTTCTCTTCCGTCCGCCAGCCATATGGAATTGACATCTTATGATTGCTGACCAGACCACCCCGCCGCCTATCCCTTCTGGCGCCCCTGCCACCGCGTCCACGCCTGTCCCGTGCTGTTGTTGCCGCCGGCGGGGATGCCGGCTGGGGCTGGTGTTGCTGATAGTTCTGGCGGTTTTGGCCCATGGGTATCATCGCTGGCCAACGGGAATGGCCGAGGGAACCGCCTTAGACAGGCCGACTTCGGCAACCACGCGGCCACTGCCAACGACGCGGACGTTTCGCATTGGCACGTTCAATATCGATGGCGGCCAGGGCGCCGATGACCGTGTGGACCTTCACCGCACCGCCTCGCAATGCAAATATTGCGACCTGTTGGGACTCCAGGAAGTGCATGGACGCTTGCACGGCAACGGCGCTATGACGATCGCGGGGGATTTAGGAATGCAGTATTTATTCGCGCCCACCGAACGGCAGTGGTGGCATGATGCTTTTGGCAACGCCCTGCTGACCAGCCTGCCTGTCAAGCACTGGCAACGCTTCCAACTCTCCAGCAACCAATCGCAGAGCAACCGCAATATCGTACTCGCCCGCCTGGCCTTCGGCGACAGGACCATCAAGGTGCTTATTACGCACCTGGATCGCCATGCCGACCATGAATGCGAACTACGCAGCGTGTGCGAACTGTTCCTGTCCCTGGGCCAACCGGCAATTCTGCTGGGGGATCTGAACGATAATTCAGAGAATCCGCTGCTGGCGGAACTATGCAAAGCCCCCGGCGTGGTGGACGTAGTTGGAAAGATGAAGCCGGCGGCTCGCCCCAAGCACGGGGATTGGATCTTCCTGCACGGACTCAAATGCCACGACAGCGGGTTTGTCGATAAGGGCGTGTCCGACCACCCCTTCTACTGGGCCGATGTATCGCTGACGCCATGAGCAACCGGCAAGGCGGCGGGTGCAATCAAAGGCGGGCCGCAGAATGGACCGGGCTCGCGGCCCATTGCCTGCTTGGCAGTGATGCGATTGGCGCTGGGGGCCTCATACCGTTCCATATCCGCCGCGAACTCCACTAGAAATAAAGTCAGGCGATTGGCAGAATCCTTGCCCTTGCGACTATGAATGGCATCGGACTGGCCGACAACGACGACTTGACCTATCTGCTGGAGCTTGCTTTGGTCTTCATCCCAACTAACCACATAGGCGTACTGAATGCCTGACAAACGCTGGTCGCGCAGGAAGGTGAGGTTGTGCAAAAGCAGTGCCTGGGGGCGCAGATAGAATTGCTCACGGAAGAAGTAAAGCTCCCCATGAATGGCGGCATTGACGGCCAACAGGTCGCCCGGCAGCGCGATGGCATCTGCCTGGCAAAGAAAATCAACATCTTGGGCCGCCATGCGGGCTTTGGAGTCAGGAACAAATGTCTGGCCCCAGCAAAAAGCCACCCCTGTGCCCACCACCACCGCGGCCAGGAGAAAGGCCGCTCGTTGTTTCCACAAGCCAACGTAGAACGCCAGAACGCAGGAAAGCCAGACGACACTGAGCAGCGGCGCGCCAGCCATACCCCCGGGAATCCTGGCCCGGAAAATGACTATCGCCGCCGCCCCGGGCAGGCCGAATACCGCCATCCCGAAAACCGGGTGCCGCGACCAGATGGAGCCGCGGAACATGGTTTGGGCGATTGTCCGCAGACCCAGCGCCGAGAGCACCGCCCAAGGCGCTACGCAAGGCAACAGGTAATGATGATGCTTGCGATGGGCCAGGGACAAGAGCACCAGGGGAAGGATCGCCCAGCACCAAAGGAACCGCTGGGCTGAACCGCGCTGGAACAGGGCCTGCCATAAGGTGATGGCCAGCCCGAGGATTGCCGCCGGTATCCAGGGCAAGAGCAGCCCCATTTGCGCGAGGTAATACCAGAATTTTTCGTCGTATTGGGTGGTGGCGTCATAGTCGAAGTACCAGTTGTCCAAAATACTGGGAAACCGCCTGACGACGGCGACGGGCCAATAGAGCGTCAACGCCAGACATGCCAAAATGCCAAAGAACCAGAAATACCGCCGCCAGGGTCGCTCCTGCCAGTTGAAAACCAAGAACCCCCCGATACTGATGCCTATGAACGCCAGGCCAACCAAGGGACCTTTGACCAGGTTGGTCAGGCCGGCGACGATGAAGAACGTCATCACCTGCCAGGGGCGGTGGCTGAGAATTGTGTCTCGGGCGGGCAAAGACGGGGACCCAGGCCATTGACTGGCGGTGAACAGAGCCATGGCCAGCGCCACCAGCATAGCCAGAAAGATGTCGTCTTCGGCGAGGGTCGAGTATCGCCAGAACTCAAACATCGTCGCCAAAACAAGGGCGCTGACAATGCCAATGCGACGACCGAATAACCGGGCCGCCGTCCAACCCAGGAGAACTACGGTCATGGCGCCCATCATCGCCGCCGGGAGACGCACGACCCATATCTTATCGCAATGCCGGCCCAAAATTTCGGAGAAGGCAATCTCGATCCAGTGCGGCAAAGGCGGGCGTTCCAGCCAGGGACGGCCACCGCTGCGCGGGATGAGCCAATCGTGGGTCCGCATCATCTCCCGCGCAAGTTGGGGAAGGCGGGCTTCATGCAGGGTCAGGGCTTGGCCCCAGAAAGCGGAGTAGCCAAAGAGCGCCATGCTGAACAAGAGCAACAGCAGGGCATCGCGGCCGCGCAAGTCGCCGATGGGTCGTTCGGGATTGAGATTTTGTTCAGTCAATTGGGCCACCCGACAGAGTAACCTGTTTGGTTCATAACAATCGACGACGAAACGCTCGTCGCCGAACCCTAAGAGGCTAACCGCAGAATAGGTTACGGGCCAGAGCAAAAGATGCGTGAATGCTTGACGCCAATAAACTTTGCATTGTAAAGTATCATTACATCGGCTTGCCAGGAGATTTTCCATGGAACTGGACGAAGCATTGATACAGATTTCCCATATCCGCCGGCAGATGGCGCAAACTGGGACATTCCGGGGGTATCGGGCGCTGACCACGGCGTTTTCCGGCTTGGTGGCCCTGGTAGCCGCCTACTTTCAGGAATCTTCGCTGCCTTATCCCATGGAACACGTGATCCGTTACACGGCGATCTGGGTAGCAGCGGCATTGATAGGCGCACTAGCCGTCACCGTTGAATTGATAGTGCGCTACCGGCATTCGACTTCGGAGACGCAACGACAGTTGACCCTGCTGGCTGCCGAGCAGTTCGCCCCAGCCATGCTGGCCGGCGCAGCGGTAACCGCGGTCATTGCCCGGACCGCTCACGAAGAGGCCTGGATGCTACCGGGGCTGTGGTCGATCATATTTGCCATGGGCATTTTCGCCTCGCGTCAGTTCCTGCCGCACAAGGTCTTCTACGGCGGCGTGTTCTATCTGCTGGCGGGCGTGGTGCTGCTGACCGTATTCCGCGGCTTCTACGCTCTGGACCCCTGGGCTATGGGCGCGACTTTCGCCGTGGGCCAGTTCATCAATGCCGGCGTGCTATACATGGCGTTGGAGCGGAAGCATGTCCAAGCCAAAGAGTGACAAGGAACGCGAAGCCGGCCGGTTCGCTTACGATGGTCTGAACCGGGTCCTGCACGAAAAGGCCCGGCTGAGCATCGCCTCGTGCCTGGCCGCCTACCCCCAGGGAGTACTGTTCAATGACCTGAAGGATTTGTGCTCGCTCACAGATGGCAACCTCAGCCGCCATCTGACGGCGCTTGAGCAGGCTGGTATAGTGGAAATCTGGAAAGGCACAAAGAACAACCGCCCCCAGACGCTGTGCCGGCTGACCAGCAATGGCCAGCAACGCTTCTTGGACTATCTGGCCGTACTTGAACGAGTAGTCAGCGATGCGGTCGTGAGATCCAAATACCACAATAACATCACTTCGTCCGGCAATTCTGCGTAGGCGCCGCCATGGACGCCGCAGAGCCGGCAACCACATCTGGCATAGAATCGACACGCCGAGACATTGTTATTCTGCGTCTCGATCTTCAGAACGCGACAGTTCCGCGCCTTCGCCCATGAAACCGCTTGATTAACCAACTGGCGGCCCACTCCCTGCCGGCGATGCTCAGTCATAACCCGCAGGTCCCACAAAACAGCCAAATCGTCCCGGCCTTCGAGCATGTTCAGCCCAACCGTTCGCCACGCCACCACTGCCCCGCCAACTATTTTGCCAGCGTCGCGGGCGATGAAGATGCCCCAGTTGCCCATATCCCATCGCCTGTTCCAGGTTAACGGCGATTGGCCCAAGGCGTCGTAGTTTTTGAGATAAGGATGACTGACAGCCTGCTCCGTCAGGCGAATGCCATGTAGTCCGCTATCAAGCCAATCCACACACAGTAGCGAGCGCACCCAGAATGAGCACGAAATCGTGGCGTACTCGGCCAGTGATTCTGCAGTTTGTTCCTGAATGACACTCACCATAATACTGTTAGCCTCACCATCACCGCAGGTCTCACAATAACGCCGGCCTGGCTAGCGCCTACGGCGGCAAGCTGGGCATGGTCGAGGGAAGCGGCGGGCGAACCGCCATGACCATCGAGCGATCGCGCCAGTGGCCATAAAGATTTTTGGCAAAGCTGCGTACAACCTGACCATCGATGGTCAGGCCCTGGCGTTGGGCGAATAACCGGGCGTTACGGCCCATGTTAACTAGAAGGACTTCCTCCGTGGCGGCGAAATTCAGCGGTTTGGCGAAATAGTCGAATGAAGTTGGCCGCGAATCCGGCCCCACGCTGGCACACCAGACCTCGGGCTGTCCGGTCATGTAGAACGCCGCTTCTCCGGCATCTTCGTGAGTGGCGCAAACCACCAGGGCGCCGCGCGATTCCTTGTCCAAGAAACGGCCCATCTCACGCCACCCGGACATCTCCACCAGCTTGCGCGGCATGGGATGCTTGAGCGACGACACCAGCCCCAGTTCCCACGGCGCTTCGGGCACGTTGACAAAAAACGTGATGGGGACCGCCACCATGCAGCCGATCTGAATCCACTTGACGCGCCTAGCCTCCGGGCGGCCGGGCCGGGCCCATTCGATCATCAGAATGCTCAACGGAAAATAGGCAAAAGCCGGCCAGTTTGCTTCGCCATGCGTCCGCGCCGAAGCCAGGGCAAAGACGGCCAGCGGCACGCTGGCCGACCAGAGCAGGATGCGCCGGGAGAGGTCCAGGCGGCGATAACCGGCCCAAAAAACCACCAAAACCACCAGGCCAACGACAAAAAATACCGGCGTAAACATCAGGAACTGCGCGCCGACAAATTCGCCCAGGGTTCGCAGGTGCTCCAACAAGATTCTGATGGCATCCACGGAGGCCGCATTTTGATCCCCGGAAAGCCCGTGGTGCAATTGATAACGGAACGATACCCATTGATGGGTAGCGTTCCAGTCAATGACCGGCCCAAAGACCGCCAGGGCCAGCAGCGCGGCCAGATAGATACCCGGACGCCTCAACTCCCGACGACCGGTCTGAGAAAACAGCAGGGCCATGACCACCGAGAACGGCAGAAGAATCGTGGTGTATTTCGAGACCAGGGCTAACCCGCAGAAAAGGCCGAAGCAGAGCCATGGCAACAGCGTGGACCGTGAGGTGGGGTTCGGGAGTCGGGGGTCGGGAGTCGGGGGTCGGGAGTCGGGGGTCGGGTGGAGGCACCGTGGGACGTGGGACGTGGTGCGTAGGTCATACCCCGCACCCCTGCCCTCTCGGCAAGTGCGGGGCGATGCGGAAAGAAAGCCCTCACCACCACCAATCCGTCGGGCAATAATAATGGCGCAGGCCAGGGCGCAAACGGAGAAGAAAATCGCGGGAGTGTCGGGGGTGGCCAGGCCGGCCAGGGCGGAAAACAGCGGACTAACCAGCCAGAACAGGGCCAGCCAGAGATACGATGGCAACGCCACCGAAGCCTCTGGTCGGCTGGGCAGAATGCGTGCGGCCATCGCCACCAGCACGCCGACGGTTCCGAAAGCCATGAAGATATCCGGCAGACGGACGGCGATCTCGGTGCCGCCGCCGATGGCCGTGGCAAGCTTGATAAGCAGAGCCACCATCGGCGGGTGATCCAGGTATCCGCCGGCCAGGTGGCGGGAGAGCACCCAGTAAAAGGCTTCATCAGGAATAAGCTGGCGGACCGAAGCGTACCAGAGGCGGAAAAGGAAAAAGGCCGCGAAGACCATCAGGAGGATGAAGCGGTTGCGTGGCATGATAGGGCCGCCAAGGCCATTCATTTCAATTGCAGCCGCGTCAGCAGGACAATAGCCAGGATCAGCACCATCACGTTGCCGCTCCAGATGCAACACAGTCCAAAGGTGACCGGCAGTTCGATGTTGGAACAGAGTTGCTGGCCGGTCACCACCAGACAGATGGTGAGCATAGCGGGAATAAAGCTGACGGTGAAAGCGCCCAGCAAATTACCGCTCTGGAACATCATGCCCAAGGCGCAACCGACCATGACCAGGACCAGACAACTGATCGAGAACGAGGCACGGCTGTGAATTTCGCTCTGAAGCTTATTGGTGAGTTTGGCACGCTGCACTTTGAGGCGAAGTTGGATATCGCGATTAACGGCATCGCGGCCGCCGAGATTGTCGTAGTAGGCCGCCGTGTGGCCCTCGCACGGCACCAGTTTGTCGGGCATGGGCACCATGAAGGGCAGAGCCCGGAACTTCTTGTGGGCCGCCTCATCTTCTCCAGCCTGGACCAGCACGTCGTAACCATCGACGTTGATCTCCATCCGTGTGTTCCGGGGTTCCTCGCCGGGTACGACGGCCATGGCGGGCGTGGCTGGCAATTCATCGGTGGCCTGGTCGGCCAGACGCGGCTCCACGCTCAGACGCATCTCCACGGCGGAGTCTTCCGATTCCGTCTGATTGCCCTGGCGCAGTCGGCGCACGACGCGGATCTGATGGCCGGCGGTAAGCGAACTGATAATGAGCACGCGGTCGCTCAATTGCACACTGGCATCGCCTCGGTAGATGGTCATGGTTTCAGTATCGTTCTGAAAGACAAAGGATGCTTCGGGCGACGCCAGAGCATCGGCGACAGTTTCCAGGTATTTCCTTTCCTGATCCTCGCGGTTTAACTCCTTGACGAGGTCGGCCAGACGGCGGCTCTTCTCGGGATACTGATAAAGTTCCTTGAGCCTGTGAATATCCATGAACTTGGCGTCCTCCTTGATGGGGGACGGGAAGGGGATGGGACCGAACTGGGCGCGGCCGACGAAGGCGTGAGGCGCATTCTGAACCTGGCGGGAAAACTTGCTGCTGTTGATCAGCACGGCCTCGAGATACACATCGTCGCCGGTCTGCCAGATGTAGGCATTGGCGTACTGGGCCATCCAGAATTCCGTGGGAAAACCCACGTGGCGGCCGGTGGAATCCACTCCGGCGGCGTAGGAAACTATCATGGGCCCGGTCAGTTCGACGCGTTGGGCCAGGGGGTAGTTGGGATCGGCGGGCTTCACGGCTGCGCTCTGAGCGTAAACATTGAGCTGATCCAGCTCGATCTGGTGGGTTCGTTCGATGGCGTTCTGCACGAGCTGGGCCAGGTTGGAGTAGACGACCTGTTCGACCTTGAGGGTATAAACGGGAACGACAAAACAGAGAAACATTATGCTGACGATCGCGACGACCAGCCCCAAAACCATGGCCGGGGCGGTCATGGAGAGGTAGCTGATGCCGCTGGAACGGCAGGCACACAGTTCATTGTCCGCCGACAGCCGGCCATAAACCATGGTGGTCGCGAAGAGCGCGGCCACCGGAAACGAATAGGTGGTCATGGCCGGGGTGAAGTAGGAAAGCATCCTGCCCACTTGGTAGGCATCCAGCCCGTGCTCGGTCAGCGGCCGCAGTAGCCCCCCGAAGCTCATGATCCCCGCCAGCGCACCGCTGGCCATGAAGAAGATGCGCAGCAGATCCTTGATGATGTACCAGAAGAGAGTCTTGCTCATTTAACTGCGCGCCATGGTAGCAGAAGAGAGGGGCGATGGGAAAGTGGCGGGAACTGGACGGCGGAGGCGAATGGAAAGCCAAACCGCCGCGGAAATACGGAGATGCCCATACAGGACCACTGGAGCCGCTGCCTTCTGTAGATGATACGTTCCGCGTCCGTCTTCCCACCCACTCGTTCTTCTTCACTGGCCTTTATTCTCCCACAACAAACCCCAGTTTCTCATCAATCACTTCGATATCCACCGGCGTGTGTCCGGCGGCATCGCCGTCGATCTGAACCGCCGCAGCGCCGGAGGACTCGATACGGACCCGACGGCCGCGGGCATAGACCACTCCTTCGCCTTGGAGGTGTTCCCCGGCAGCGGCAGCCAGAAAATGTCTCACCGCATCCCCATGCCCCGAGCAGGGCAGTACGCATACGTCCAGTAGTCCGTTATCGCTCCGTGCCAGCGGCAGCATGGGGAAGCCGGTGCCATATTCGGCGACATTTCCCACAAACGTCATCGCCGGGGCCATCGCGAACACGCATTGTCCGTCAACCGTGACGCGCAAGGCCGGATAGTCATAATTTCGCATCGCAGTGAAGGCGGGCAACAGATAGCTCAGGACGGTAATGGGGCCATTGCGCAGGCGGGCCAATTCGTGAACGATGCGGCCATCCAAACCGACGCCGGCCATCAGCAGAAACAGTGAACCATTGGCCTGGGCGACGTCGACCAGTCGGACGTGGCGGCGGCGTATGGACTGGACGATCCGCGGCCCCCAAGCTTCGACGTTGTCGGCATTCCAGGGGATACCCAGGTGCCGGGCCATGAGGTTCGCCGTGCCCGTGGGCACTATGAGTAGCGGAATGCTTGTTAGTCGTCCGTCTCCCAGTTCATGAAAACGCTGGGCGACGGAGCGCAGAGTTCCATCTCCGCCGACGACTATGGCGGCCGCCGCCGATGGATCCAGCGCGGCGGCCGCAATTGTCCCCGGCGATTGCTCAAAGATGACCGGTTCGAAGCAGGCCTGCTCCAGTATTGTTCCTAGCATCCGCGTCAGGCGTGCCCCCCGGCCACGGCCCGAGATCGGATTAGCGAACAAGAAAATGCGTTGGGGCATGGAGGGGAATCATAACAGGAGTCAGACGCTAGTGTACTGTCTCGAGGAGTAGTAGAGCAGGCGATTAGTTGATAAGAAAAGGTCAGGAAAGGCCTAATTATCTTAGAGGATATATGCTAATCTGGTGTGGCATGAAGCATATAACTGATTGTGAAAACACAAATTATGCCAGTCATGCCTTTCCGTTTGAAATTAATTAGACCTAGCTTGATTATAGTTCCCTGATTATGGCTCTGAAATCGTCGTTCCCAGCATTGTTTACCGGCTTCGCCATTTCTCTCGGTCGCCGTTGGCCGCGACCGCTGGTTGACATCTTCCGCTTCCGGCCGTATTTATACCCTTTTGAGACACTACTGAATCCCTGCTTCGGAAATACCCAATATGAGTGAAATGACTGTTTCGTCGATTAATGAGCGTGCCGCCGAGGAATTCTTCCGCCGTGGACAGGAGGCCGAAACCCAGGGCCTGCACGAGAAGGCGGTGGATTTTTATGAGCGGGCTCTTAATGAGAACCCCGATCATGAATCCGCCTGTTTCCGCCTGGCGATCCTTTATGATCGCCGGGCCGAGGACGCCAAGGCCATCGAGCTTTACGAGCGCATTTGCACCAGCCCCCCAGTGCATGTCAATGCCCTGATGAATCTGGCGATCCTCTACGAGGATAACAACCACTACGATGAGGCCCACCGCTGTCTGCAGGCGGTCATCCGCACCAATCCCAATCACCAACGCGCCCGCCTCTATATGAAGGATGTAGAATCGGCCCGATCCATGTACTATGACGAGGACATGGATCGCCGTGGCGACCGCCGCAATGCCATCCTGGAAGTCCCCATAACCGATTTCGAGCTGTCCGTACGCAGCCGCAACTGCCTGAAGAAAATGAGCATCAACACCTTGGGCGATCTGCTCAACACCACCGAGGCGGAACTGCTCAGCTACAAAAATTTCGGGGAAACCAGTCTCAACGAAATCAAGGCTCTGCTGGCCCAGAAGGGCTTGCGTCTGGGCCAGTCGCAGGACGATTCCAAGTCCCCGGCGCGGCGGCCTCCGGCGGTCGCCGGCAATGTGCCCCAGGAAATCCTCGGCAAGAATATCGCCGACCTGGAATTGTCCGTCCGCAGCCGCAAGGCCATGCAGTTGCTGAACATCAATACTGTCGCCGAGTTGGTGTCCCGCACCGAGGCGGAACTCCTGGGCTGCAAGAATTTTGGCCAGACCAGCCTCAATGAGATCAAACAGCAACTGGCCAACGTCGGGTTGGACCTTCGCAAGCTCGAGGTTTAGACGCCGTCTCCAAACCTCAGCCCATGGGGTCTTAAGGCCTGGCAGAAATGGATTTTCTCCAACCGGGCGCACAGACGCCCACCAAGGCAAGGAAGCCATGGCAATCACAGATAATAAATGGCCCGTGACCAGTGGCCAGTGGGCAACAGCCAAGCAACGGTCCACAGCCCACGGCCCACGCTCCTCCCCTCTGGTCGTCATCGCCGTCGCCTTGGTCACTTGTACCATGGGTCTGCTGGCTATCCTGCCCTTTGGCTGCAGCCACAATGTCAACAGCACGACCCGCCCACTGGCCACGCAATTAATGCGCGTCCGCATCTTGATCGCCCAAGACCAGGTGGTCATCGCCGCCAGCCAGCCCCCGACTTATCGCAGCGGTTCCGATCCCACCGAACGCACCCTTGGCCTGCCACCCAACACCCCGGTGAGCTTCACCTTGGTGGCCAACGTCTGGAAGGCCGGCAATACACCCCTGGGCGGGGGAGTCTTCAGCATCACCCCCGCCGTCGACGCCTCGGTCACCATCAACGGTGCCGCTTACCGCGGACAGTTCCGTCTGGTTCCCGTCGCCCCCAATAAATTCGACGTCGTTAACGATGTCAACGTGGATGCCTACCTGTACGGCGTGCTATCCCGCGAACTACTGACGGGATGGCACCAAGAAGCCTACCGGGCCCAGGCCATCGTGGCGAGGACTTATGCCCTCTACGAGCGTGAGAAGGCCCGCGACCGCTACTGGGATGTCTTTGCCGACCAGAGCAGCCAGGTTTACGGCGGCGTGGCGGCCGAGACCGCCAAATCGCGTGAGGCCGTCGATTACACCCGCGGCATCGTCGTGGTTTATGGGCCGCCGGGGCAGGAACACATCTTCAAGACCTATTTCAGCAGTTGCTGCGGCGGGGTGAGCCAATCGGTAACCGATGCGTTCAACGAGCCTTACATCGAGCCCCTGTCGGAGCAGAACACCAAGGGTATCTGCAGCGCCTGCCCGCGTTTCAACTGGGGTCCGGTGGTCATCAAGAAGGATGAATTGACGCGCCGGTTCAGAATCTGGGGCACGCGGCACGCGCACCCCATAAAGGACATGCAGATTGTGGCCCGGGTGGAGATCGCCGCCCAGAACGTTTACGGCAGGCCGGTGCGGTTCAAGATCACCGATGCCCGCGGCGATATGTGCAGTCTCAGCGGCGAAGAGTTGCGCACGGCGGTGAACACCGATGCCGGCGCCGATCACGCCGGCCTGGACAAATCCGGCCAGCAGATCGTGCTGTGGAGCAGTTTTGTCAAGGTGATTTCCGAGCCGGACTCGGATGTGATTCGTTTTGTGGAAGGTCACGGTTGGGGCCATGGCGTGGGTATGTGCCAATGGTGCGCCCAGCGCCGCGCTGAAGCCGGTATGTCCCACGAGGCCATCGTTCTGGCGGCTTATCAGAGGGCGACGTTGATGAAGGCGTATTAGAAGAGCCAGAAGGCGGGAGGGAGCACGGAGCGATGCGTGTTCATGTTTTTCGTTGCGCCGTGGAGTGAGATCCTATCTGTCTGCTGAAAGCGTCGTGGCGCCTTGGGAAGCGGGGCGTTGCCATTTGCCTGCCGAATGCTGATACTAGGCGTGAGCGACGTGGATAGTCGGCGTAGCAGCCCCCGTGGCGGAACGGCAGACGCTTCGGACTTAAAATCCGATGGGACAATATCCCGTGCGGGTTCGATTCCCGCCGGGGGCAGTGGAGAAACTGGCAAAACGCCCGCCGCTTTGGTATCATTATATGGAGTGAATCGCATATATATAAAGTCGCTGGCGGAGCGGCGGGGTATTTGGAAGTGTCAACTATGAAGCAGTCCGGCAGAAATTCCCGCTCTTGGCTTAGGTTCCCCGCGTGGCGGTTCATTTGGCAGAATTTACCTTCGCCTCGGAACACCAAGCCGGCGCATTATATCTGCGCCATTCTCAGTGTTGTGGCGGCCGCCCTCATCACCCATATTACCCCATTTCTTCACAGGCAGGCGCCAGCCGGTCCCAGGTTGACCTTGTTTCTGACCGCCGTAGCCCTTACCACATGGTACGGCGGCATGCTGCCTGGGCTCATCGCCACCGGGTTTTCCATGCTGGTGGCCGATTATTTCTTGTTTCCGCCCACATTCAGTTTCCAAACCAATTCCGAGCAGGGTATCCATCTTTTCACCTTCGCCTTTCTGGCCATCCTTATGGGTTCCCTGCACACCGCCGGCCTGAACAAGGAGCGGTCTCTCCGCAATGTCCAGCAGCGTCTGAGGACCGCCTTGGAGTCCGCTCGCATGGGCGCGTGGGACTATAACATGCTCACTGATGACTTCTGGTGGTCCGACGGCCTGGAGGCTATTTTCGGCCGCGCCCCGGGTGTTTTCTCCCAAACCTACGAGGGATTCTTCAGTTACATCCATCCCGATGATCGCGACTTCTTCACCCACGCCATAACCAAGACCATCCAGGACGGGATGGACTATGAGATCGAGCATCGTATCGTCCGCCCCGACCAGAGCCTCCGTTGGATCAGCACACGCGGGCGCGTCTTCTACGGCAAAGACGGCCGGGCCGACCGCATTATCGGCGTCGCCGTCGATATCACTGATCGCAAGAATCGCGAAGGGACCACCAATTCCATGTCGTCGCCTACTGTCGACATGCGTACCAACACCAGCAAATGAAAAACTGAGGACGGAGATGTCATGCAAGAGCGGGATACGCAGTCTTCTGTAGTGCACGCTACGCGTGCCTCTTTCTTTTGGTGAGTCTGGGGGCATGGGGTCGGTAAGGCGTATCCGCCACGGTTCCGCCCTGTTTTATATTACCTGTTTTCATTGGTCGCACCTTCTTCCAGCCCTTCGCCCGTGCCTCTTTCACCCTCTGACTTTCGCCTGTTCCTCTGGTTCCTTACAATGTAAGCGTGACGCTTTTGGAACATTTCCGTGGTTTGGCAAAGGCGACGATGGAATTCTGCTATCCGGGGGTCTGCGCCAAGTGCCGGGAACAGTGCCCTTCCGGGCAACTGCTCTGCGGGGGCTGCCTGACCAGGCTTGAGGAGTTGGAATCGCGACCGGCGTGCGTTTTGTGTGCCCGACCGCTGAGCACGCCCGATGCCCCCTGCCCGTTTTGTTTGAGTCACGGAATCCGACCCTTTCGGCGTCTGGCGGCTCTGGCGCTTTTCGAAGAACCACTCAAGACGCTGGTCCACCTGTTCAAGTACAACCGCCGTTGGCCCGTAGCCGAACAACTGGCCGATCGAGCCCTGGCCCGGGAACGTTTCCTGGCCCTGGTCGATGCCTGTGACGTGCTGGTTCCCGTACCCCTACACCGCCTGAAGCAGATTCAACGCGGCTACAATCAGGCCGAGGTCATCGCCCGGCGAATCGGTGCTTGCCGCGGCAAGCCGGTCCACCGGGCCCTGATTCGAGTGCGGAACACGGCGACACAAACACACCTTGAGTCCCAGCAACAGCGGCACGAAAATATCCGCGGGGCCTTTGCTATCGCCAGACCCAGGGCGCTGGAGGGCCGCCGGGTGCTGCTGGTGGATGATGTGATGACCAGTTCGGCCACACTTCACGAAGCCGCCCGCACCGCCGCCACCGCCAATCCTGCCAGTCTGTCGGCAATCGTTCTGGCCGTGGCCGATCCCAAGGGGCGGAAGTTTGAGGCAATATAAGAGGGGCTAGGGAAGGGGAGCCGATAGGGCGGGGCTCCGCTTTCTCATCCGCCAGTGGTCACCGGCCACAGACCACGCTGGCATGGGCGTGGGGATCGTCTATAATCGAAGCAGAAATGGAGATGCCGATGTACGAAAAGGATTGCCGCCAGTCGGATGATACGCCGCACAACAGTTCCCATGTGGATTTCGCCCGCATTGAAAAGGCGGTACGCGAGATACTGCTGGCAGTCGGCGAGGACCCCGACCGCGAGGGACTGCTCAAAACGCCCAATCGCGTGGCCCGCTCGTATGGCGAGCTGATCGCCGGCCTGCAGGAGGATCCGCGCGTGCATCTGCGGACGGTTTTCAATGAACGCTGCGACGAGGTGGTTCTGCTGCGCGATATCGAGTTTCACTCGCTGTGCGAACACCACCTGCTGCCGTTCACCGGCAAGGCCCACGTGGCCTACCTGCCCGATGGAAAAGTGGTGGGCCTCAGTAAGCTGGCCAGGCTGGTGGAAGGCTACGCACGGCGCCCGCAGGTGCAGGAGCGCCTGACCAACCAGATCGCCGACGCCATGATGGAAGAACTCAATCCATTGGGGGCGGCCTGCGTGATCGAGGCCACGCATTTATGCATGACCATCCGCGGCGCCAAGAAACCCGGCAGCACAATGGTCACCAGCGCGTTGCGCGGCCTGTTCAAGGAAAATCCATCAAGCCGGTCGGAAATGCTAGCATTGATCCACGGGACGCAGGCACGGAGCTAGAAGGCGATGTGCAGCGGATTAACCGGCGTACAGGCATGCGAAGAACATGGCAGCGCCGCGACGGCGGCCAGGCATCCGCCATCGGCGCCGCGTCCGCCGTCGCCACGGCCTGCCGCGCCGCCCCCCCCGCTTCTGGCCCGCTGTCACCTGCTGCGCCGAATCGCGGGGAAAGCGCATCGCAAGCTCCGGGTGCTGGCGGGCAACCCGCTCAGGACGCCGTGGATCATGCGGCCTGCGCACACGGACCATTCCACGGCATTTGTGGATGTCCTGGTGGCGATGGATTACCTGAGCCCCAATTCCACCCTGGCCGGTCTGCTCCAGCAGGCACTTGGCGCGCGGGGTATGAGTTTTCTCCTCGTCAATGATACTAATGTCGAAGCGGCGATTCGCCAGTTGGATACGGGCTGGCTCAAGCCGTACGTCGTGCTGGACCTGTGCTCGGCAGTCAATGCCCGATATTTCGACTTGCTGCAGTCGGCGGCCAGCGCCGGCAGCTATGCGATCGGCAATCCGCGGACGCTGTTGAACTGGACGCTGAAATCCAACAGCCATGGGCGTCTGGAAACGGCCGGCCTGCCGCTGCCGCCGACCATCATTTTCAGACGGGACGAGGCAGACAGGGAACTGAGCCAAACGGAGCGCAAAGCCATCGGCGATCACTGCGTCATCAAACCCGCCTGGGGCGTGGGCGGGCGGGGATGCATGGTGGGCATGGAGCCGACGGCGGCCAATATAACCATGGCGCGGGACTACAACCGCGACGATGATTGGCTGGTGCAGAAACAGATCCGCTGGACGCGCTGCGGATCACGGCCGGGGTACCTGCGCGCCTACAATATTTTTGGCGGTCGAACGCTCCTGTGGTGGTGCAAGGAACATGGCATAGACCGCTACGACCTGCTAAGCCAGGATGACCTGGACGCTTACGACCTGATGCCGGCGGTTGCCCTGGTGGATAGGCTGGGTGAAATCACGGGGATGGACTTCTTTTCGACGGAAATCGCCATTACCGCCGAGCCGAGTCCGGGGCGTTTGTGCCTTATCGACTATGTGAACGACCAGTGTGACATGGACCCCGACGAGCGACCTGGCACAACGCCCGTGCCACTGCCGTTCGTCCAATGGGCATGCGGACAATTCGCCCAATTCGCCTGGAGCAAGAAACATGCGGTGGCCATGAATCCGGAACGGTCTTTGACGCTGTTTGAGCGGGAAGTGGCCGGGGACAAGCGGCCGGCAGCGAAATGACCGGGAAGAAACAACTGACGGCCTTCCGTTCCATCTTCAACCTTCGGCCCTTGGTGTGGCCTTGTGGCCTTCAATGTCCCGTCGCCGGCTTGTGAAATTACCGGCGCTGGTTTAGGCTCTGCCACAAGATCCATTCGTTAGTTCGTTGGGTCTTGCAACCGAGCCCCCAAGCGAGGCGCCAATGTCCAAAGTAAACGATTCCCGATCGCAGTTGAAACCCATACCGGCGCCCGCCGGGGTGGACGAGCCGGAGGGGCCGCAGCCGCACGTCCAGGTGGAGCAGCGACGTTTGACGCTGGGGGAATTGCTCAAGACGGTGGTCCGTCTTAACGGATCGGACCTGCATCTTCAGGCGGGCTCGGCTCCGATGATCCGCGTGGATGGGCGCGTGCGTTTTCTGGACACGGCCCCCAGCACCGATGCCGAATTGGGCGACTACGTGGCCCAGTTGCTCAAAGACCCGGAGAAGGCCAGCGCCCTGCGCAGCCGCGGTTCGGTGGACCTGGCCTATTCGGCCGGCGAGGGCCAGACCCGTTTTCGCGTGAACATTTTCCACAGCCGCGAGAAATACGCCATCGTTATGCGCCGCATCGTGACGCGGATTCCCAGCTTCGAGGAGTTGAACCTCCCGCCCCAACTGGAAGCGCTGGCCGAGCATAATCGGGGCATCGTGGTTATTTCCGGCACGACCGGATGCGGCAAGTCAACCACCCTGGCGGCGATAATCGGCAAGATCAACCGCACCCGCAACGACCGCATCCTCACTATCGAGGATCCGGTCGAATATCATCACGACAACATCAAGAGCATGGTAAGCCAAGTCGAGGTGGGGACGGACTCCGAGAGCTACGAATATGCCCTGCGGGCCATGATGCGCCAGGATCCCGACACCATTCAGATCGGCGAGATTCGCGACACCTTTTCACTTACTACCGCCCTGCGCGCCGCGGACACCGGACACCTGGTTTTCACAACCGTGCATGCCACCAATGCCGCCATGACCATAGAGCGCATGGCCTCCCTGTTCGATCTGGAACAGAAAGATCTGCAGCGCACCCAACTCGGCATGAACCTCGTGGCCGTAGTCTGCCAGAGGCTGGCCAAGAAGCGCGAGGGCAAAGGCCGCGTGCCTGTCGTCGAAATACTCACCGTCACTCCCCTGGTGCGCAAATACATCCTCGAAGGGGAATACGACAAAATCGCGGGCCTGGTCAACAACCGGGAAGCCGGCAGCCAGAGCTTCGACCAGCACTTGGCGGAGCTGTTCGGCAAGCAGATTATCGATGTCGGCGAGGCGCGGCGCCTGGCCACCAACCCCGATGCCCTGAATCTGGCCCTGCGCGGAATCAGCAACAGCGATAACCGGCTGGGAGGACGATGAGCGCTTACACGCAAAGCCTGCAAAACCTGATGACGCTGTTGTCGCATCTGCCTGGAATCGGGATGCGTTCGGCTGAGAGGATCGCCTTTCACCTGCTGAAACAGAAACCCGAGGAGGCTCTCAAACTGGCCGACGCCATCCGCGAGGTCAAGACGCGGATCAAGCACTGTTCCATATGTTACAATCTGACCGAGGATGACCCCTGCGGCATCTGCCAGGATAGTACGCGCGACCAGGGCGTGGTCTGCATCGTCGAACAACCCAAGGACTTGCTGGCTCTGGAGGCAACCGGGCTCTACAAGGGCGCATACCATGTGCTGCTGGGCCGAATCGCCCCGCTGGAGGGAATGGAAGCCGGAGACCTGACGATCGAAGGGCTCGTTAAACGAGTGGCGTCGGGAACCGTGCGGGAGGCGATCATGGGAACCAACCCAACCCTTGAGGGCGACGGCACGGCGCTGCACCTACAGGGGTTGCTGGCGCATTTCCCATCGGTACGGGTGACTCGGCTGGCCCGCGGGCTGCCGGCAGGCGGCGCCATTGAGTTCGCCAATCGCAATATTCTGGCTGATGCCATCAGCGGGCGGCAAAAGATGTAGCCGGCCACTAGCCAATCGCCGGCTTCATCGGGTAGAATGGCATATTGTCAGGAGCGGTAAGGCTTGATCGTAAGACCCAGTCGCGGGCATGAGGGAATTGGGTCTTGCGGACGGAAGCGAAAACCGCGGCGAACACAAATCGACTGTGAAGCAGATCTGAAAAATGGACCCGTCAGGCGAAACAAAACCCAGAGATGCTGCGCTCCGCCCGGTTTCCGTGCCGATGGCCTGGACGGCTCCACGTCCCCAGGCAGCGTTGGACTTTGATCCGGCCGAACCGGGATGGGACAAGGGCTTTCTTGCCCTGTGCGCCAGCCTTCTGCTGCCAGGACTTGGGCCGGCCATGGCCGGCCGCCGCCGGCGCGGCGTCATTTCCTTCCTTATCTTCCTGCTCATGTTGACGGCAGTGCTGGCATGCGTAATCAGCACTAGGTTTCTGCGCCTGACTCCGACCGCCGCGGCGATCCTGATAGTCTATGTGTTGATCCAGGCGACCGACGCCTTTTTTTGCGGCAGGCGCAGCCACAGCCACATGCTGGGCAATCCAACGCTGCGGGTTTGCGTCGGCATTTTACTTTTGCCCACCATCGCCATTCACTATTTCCCTGCCCTGGCTACTGTACACTTCCTACACCGGCATTTCGTGTGGGAGCGTTTCGCCACCGCCGAAACCGTAGAAGCGATGAGCCCGACATTCGAGGCCAACGACATCTACCTGGTGCATCGCCACCAGCCCATCGCCCGCTGGACAGTGGTGTTGCTGGCGCCACCTGACCAGCCGTACACCCTGGTGGTCCGCCGAATCGTCGGTCTGCCCGGCGAGACCGTGGTATTCCCAGATGGAGGACGTGTCTCCATTAATGGCGTGCGCCTATCCACGCCCACGCTGGTCGGCCAGATCGCCAAGCCATCACATGCGCCATTGGACTACAGTGGCTCCCCCCCCGCTCCCATAAAACTCGGCGTCGATGAATATTTCGTGATCGGAGACAATACTGGCCAGGCTTATGATTCGCGCAACTGGGAAAAAGTTTTCCCCGGCCACCAGACCGGAGTGGTTCCGCGCGACAAGATATGGGGCCGCGTCACCTGCATTTTCTGGCCCTTGAACCGCGCCCAGGCAATGCAGTAAGGACCGGGGGTCGGGCGTCGGGGTAGGCAAACGCAACAAGAGCTGCCCCAGAAATGAACGCGTAAGAGCATATACTGTTGACCATTTTACTCTTTATATTTCGCATTTCTCATTTTACAAATTGACCTTCCTTCCGACACCCGACCTCCTATCCCCCCGCCCCCTCTGGCCCCTGACAACGTCTCTGCTAGAATGCGTCCATGAATTCAGATAAACCTATTGTCCTGGTCACTGAAGGCTCCCATCCCGGCCCGCTGGAGTGGCTGGCCCAGCGTGTGCGAATGGTAGAGGCCAAGATCACGGATCCGTCATTCAATCAGCACCTTACCCAGGCCCAGGGCATGGTGGTGCGAACCTACACCCAGATAAACGAGGCTCTGTTGCGCAAAGCGCCGGGGCTGAAAGTCGTGGGCCGGGGCGGCGTGGGCTTGGAAAACATCGACGTGGCCGCCTGCCGTAAGCATGGGGTACAGGTCGTCTACACGCCCGATGCCAACACGCTGGCGGTGGGCGACTTCGTCTTCGGATACATCCTCCAACTGCTGCGCCCCTGGGCGCTCTTCAACCAGAAAGCGTACGAAGCTGCCCAATTCAAAAAAATCCGCGATTCGGTCCGCGGGTATCAACTTAACGAATTGACGATCGGCATCCTGGGCATGGGCCGCGTCGGGCGGCGCGTCGGCCATATCGCCGCCGATGGGTTTGGCATGCGCGTCCTTTACAACGACCTGGCGGATGTCAGTAGCCTGGTGAAATTCCCCGCCCAGAGCGTCGACAAGGAAACGCTGTATCGCAGCGCTGACATCCTGACCATCCACGTCGACATGCGCCCGGGAAACCAGGACCTCGTGGGGCCTGACGCCCTTGATCTGCTCAAGCCGACGGCCATCGTCATCAACACCAGCCGCGGCCAGGTGCTGAATGCCCAGGCACTGGCCAATGCCCTGCGTCATGGCAAACTGGCCGGCGCGGCCCTCGATGTGTTCGATCCCGAACCACCGACGCCCAATTTCCCACTGCTGGGTATACCCAATGTCCTGCTGACGCCGCATCTGGCTGCACGCACCCATACCGCTATCGAAAACATGAGTTGGGTGGTCCGCGACGTGGTCGCGGTATTGGAGGGCCAGCCGCCGAAGTATCCCGCGCCGTGATTCATCTCACGGCAACATGAGCATGCACGCCGGTTCACAAGCGTAACAAGGCGGTTTCTCTTTCCCTCTCGCCCAGTACTCGTGGAGAGGGGGAAAAAGCTACGATCCGTCTTACGGATTAGTCGCTGGCGATGCGGTCAGTGACGCTGCCGGCGCAGACGCCGGCCCGGCCATCTGCAGGGCCTTGGCTACCGCCTTGTCCATTTCCGCAACCATCGAAGGATCGAAACCGACGAAGACCTTTAGAACTGCGCCGTCCTTGCCAATCAACACGGTTTGGGGGATAGCCTGGGCGTCGAACAACTGGGCGGCCTTCACCTGAGGAGTATCAATCACCACTGGAAAGGCCAGATTTTTTTCTTTAACGAACGGAGCGACTTTCTCAATTTCCTGGTCCACGCTGACGCCGATAACCATCAACCCTTTACCCTTATTTTCTTCATATACCTTATTTAAATGCGGCATGGATGCCACGCACGGCGGACACCAGGTAGCCCAAAAATCCACCAGCACCACATGGCCCTTCTGGGCCGACAGGGATATTTCCTTGCCGTCCAGATCCTTCAGTTTAAAGTCCGGCGCGGGCTTGCCCTCCATCGCCTTGGCGCTGGGCGCATCTTCCGCCACCGCCTGCAGGGCCGTCACGTCTCGGGCCCCCGCAGGAGGCGCCCAGGCGAACGGATCAACTTTGGGGCCATCAACCGTCTTGGCAGGCGGATTCAGCGACGCCGTGGAATAATCCACCGTCACCATCGCCAGTTTGACGTTCTCCTCGCCGTTTTCCACCAGGAGCTTGCGGTGATCCATCTCCATACGCCGCACCAGATGCGTCTGCGGGTCGATCGCCAGAATCAGATCCACCTTCGGCGCGGACAGCGCCAGGGCCGTATAGGCCTTGTCGCCGATTTTGATATCGTCCAATTTCTTGACCTCGGTGACCTCGTCCATCAGCAGTTCGGTCGGATCAGCCGACAGCGCCATCGCCAGGGATGGGTTCTGGCTGCTCACCAGCCTGCTGATGGTCAGCGGCAGATTGGCCAGGGTCATTTTTTCTTTCGACTGATCCTTAAGCAGGTACTCATTCTCATCTATCTTGACGGCGTAAATCTTCTGACCAGTGGCCCCCAGCAAAATGTCATTCTTCATTTCATGACGGAACCGTCCGGGAGAGGCGTAGGAGGCGTTGAAGGCGTCGCTGTTGTCGCCGGTTTTGCCGTTGATGTCGAACTTGAAAGAAAAGGTGCCGGCCAGGTCCAGGGAGGTCAGAGAGACGTAGGCTTCCTTGAGAGCATCGAGTTCCTTGCGGGCTTCTGGCGAGATAGCGGCCTGCACCAGTCCGGCGTGCTTGCTGGGACCAGCGGGAGCGGTAGCCGGCACGATGGCTGGCTCGATCGCAGGGCCGGGAGCAGCAGTCTGGTCCACGGCCCGGGTTGTGGACGACAGCCCGTCGACCCGGTTTACGGTAATGGTCGGTCCATTCTTGTCGGCCGGCTTGCCATCCACCAGCACTTTGCCATCAGAATCGACAGTGATCGTATGAGCACCTTGGGGAGGCTGCGGTTGATCCTGACCCATGGCGGTTGGCACAAACCACGAAAGCACGCCCGTCAGGCCCAGGACTACAATGCAAAACTTCATATTGGTCATCATTGGTCGCTCCGGCAACAAAATACGGCCACCGCTCGTTGACGCCGCCGTGCGACGCTATCGAGACTGACCGGGTTTCTCTACTAGAACCCCCGGCAACACAAAATGTTGCAGCGGGATCATTTACCGACAAATCATACATCAACCGGCACAGGCCAGACGCCCGTGCTACGGCGACCGCACCATCAACGCACATCTCCGACACCATAAATATACTCACCTACGGCGCTGAAGATGTCACAGCATCGAATTCATCGCCACGGAAGGTGTGGCCCAGGTATTCAGCGCGGACACGCGGGTCGTTGATGACTTGCCGCGGCGTTCCCTCCATCATCTTGCAGCCGTCAACGACAATCAGGGCCCGATCGCAAACCTTCAAGGTCTGGGAGACATTGTGATCGGTGATGAGCACGCTCTTGCCGAATTCGTCCTTCAGACGCCGGACTTCCCTTTGCAGATCCTCGACCGCAATGGGGTCGACGCCGCTGAACGGCTCGTCGAGCAGGATCAGTTTGGGCTGGGTGACCAAGGCCCGGGCGATTTCCAGTTTGCGGCGTTCGCCGCCGCTGAGCGTTTCCGAACGCTGATCGCGATTTTTTAACAACCCGTACTCATCCAGCAGCTTGTTGGCACGGCGATTCCGCTCGGCCCTGGTAATGTTGAGGGTTTCGAGAATAGCCTGAAGATTCTGCCAGACGGTGAGCCGGCGAAAATCACTACGCTCCTGGGAAAGATATCCAATCCCCCGGCGGGCGCGCTTGTACATCGGCAGGTGGGTGATATCAGAGCCGTCGAAGGTAACCGTGCCGCGATCGGGACGGACCATCCCCATGATCATTCTGAAAGTCGTGGTTTTGCCAGCGCCATTTCGCCCTAAAATACCGACAATTTCCTTCTGGGCCAGCATGAAGCTGACTTCGTTGACTACGGTGCGGCCGCTGTAAATTTTGACGAGTTTTGTAGTCTGCAATAGATCCATGTAGGGCTTCCGGAAGGCCAGATGGCTCAGAGCGTAGTCTGGGAACTTATGGCGGTAAAATCAAGATCGTATGCCTTGTGGATAAGTTGTGGAGAAAGACTGGAGGACCGTAGCGAAAAGAGGCTAAGTGTATATCCAGTCGTCATTTGTTAATGTTAACCTTTTGGGAACCTCGCCAAAGTGACACGCATATAAGATTGTTAAAAATTTCGTAATATCATATTTTACAATACTTTATATTTATTACCCGCATTATAACCGACAAATCTGTCGCCTTTCCGTTCGCTAAAGACGCCTTTAATGTTAACAATTGCACGTTGGTCCGAAAAAGAAAAGGTTTCGCACCTATTCGATGTGAATAACCATCCTCAAATTATTTCGCCACCGCTACGGATTCCGGAGGTTTGGCCGGTTTTTTGACCACCGAAGATGACGCCGTTGGTTTGGGCTGTGTCCATTGCCGCAGTTTCTGCCGGGCATCGATAAAAACGCCGCCATTGGTGGCTTGGCCGACCGTCGATGACGATTCCAAAGCCAACGTCACCCATCCGTCGTAGCCGATGCCCTGAAGACGTGTAAGGAACTTGGCTAGCTGTACATCTCCTTCTCCCAGGTTGCAATACTGCGGCCCACTCTCGGCGATTTTTGCATCATTGACTTCCACGCAGAAAATGCGGGAATTAAGCATGGGAACGCTTAGCACTGGTCCTTCCCCCGCCACCTGCGCCTTAAGCACATCCCAGCAGCACCCGACTGAGGGTTGTTCGATCAACTCCAGCAGCAGCCACATCTGTTCGGCGGTTCGAAACCCACAGCAATTCTTGATGGCAATGCTCACCCCGCATGCACTGGCCATATCTGCGGCCGGCGTCAGCCACCGGGCCATACCCGTTGCCACCGCCGAACGCATCTGTCCCCGGCGAACCTGGCCATCGCGGATTTTAACCATCGGGCAGCCAATCTGTTGCGCCACCTCGATCAGTTTCTCGATTGCTTTAGCCGACCGCCCATCTTCGTTTGCCGATGAACGATACGAAATTGCGCTTGCCAAAGCGGCGACCTCCACCCCGGCGGCGGTGAACGAGCTTTTCACTTTCTCCACATCAGCTCCGAGAATCATCACCTGTCCCGAGGCGAGTTGCTCGACCGGCAGCGACAATTCCACGCCATCGTAGCCATACTCCTTCGCCCTGGTAATGAGCGTATCCAGATCCCATTGCGCACACAGGCTGTTGCTGAAAGCGAACTTCATAAGGCGGGTGATGATACGTGCATCCATCCGACGGAGCAACCATTACGCTTGAGTCACTCTTTACGATGAACATTGCTGAAATAACGTGGAATGATTCGCTTGACTTTCATTATGGAATTCCTGACTTAATGCTTCTGTTCTTACACATCCGATCTCCGGCTGCCGCCGGGTCGGAACGTAGGCTGTCTCGCCCGCTCACATTCTGTCCGCTTCTTGGCAACTTCCCGTCTTCGAATTCATAAGTTTTAGGTTCTGCGCCGCTGCTTAATCAAGCGTCTCCGCCAGTACGCGATCCGCCTGCTGCTTGCGGAAGGCGCGCAGCTTATCGCGAAATTCGGGGCGCGAACAGCCCAGGATGGCCACGGCCAAGAGCGCGGCATTGACGGCGCCAGCTTTGCCGATGGCCAGCGTACCCACGGGTATTCCGCTGGGCATCTGCACCATGGACAAGAGCGAATCCAGCCCCTTGAGCGCCTGGCTCTCCATGGGCACGCCTAGCACCGGCAGGACCGTATAGGCCGCCGCCACTCCCGCCAAGTGAGCCGCACCACCGGCGGCGGCGATGATCACCTCAATGCCCCGGCCTTCGGCCTCGCGGATGAATTGCGCCAGCACCTCCGGGGTGCGGTGGGCGGAGATGACCAGTTTCTCCAGACCTACGCCCATCTGCTCCAACGTCTGCTGCGTATGGCGCATGACGTCCCAGTCAGATTTGCTACCCATAATGACGGCGACCAGCGGTTTATCGTTCTTCATAGAAGGCAAATTGTATGGGGGAATCATCGGCAGGAGAAGATTATCGCCACGGATTTCCCGGCGCGGCAACGCCAGGAAATTTGCAGTAAATCGTCACGCATGGCGTACCTTGAAAAGAGCTGCGCCGGGAAACGCACTATCCACCATTCACCGGGGGCCAACCTCCCGCCACATCCCCTGAGCCAGTTTCATGTCGGCCTGGGTGGTGATCTTCAGGTTCCGTTCCTCCCCTTCGACGAGCCATACCTCGCCGCCGGCCAACTCGATCAACTGCACATCGTCGGTGACCTGGTCCAATGGCAGCGGGCAACGGTCAAAGGCGTCAACCAATGCCTCCCGGCGGACAATCTGCGGAGTCTGCATGGCCCACAGAGTGTGCCTGGGAATGGTCCGCTCGACACGGGCCGGAAGCGGGCCGGTGGCCTGCTTGATGGTCAAGTGTACAGGCAACGCCGGGACGGCGGCACCATGGACAACCGCGGCGGCCAGGGTCCGATCAATCAGAGACTGGGAAACCAGCGGGCGGGCAGCATCATGAACGGCTACCCAGGCAATGTTCGCATTCACGCGGGCCAACGCTTCCCTGACGCTGCCGGCACGGCAGGTGCCGCCCTCGCAGAACACCACACGCCGGTCCAACGGCGTCTCGGCCTGCTCCAGAGCAGCACGGATACCATGGAAATCGAAGGTGGCGATCACCACCTGCACGACGTCCGGACGTTCCAGAAAAGCGCTGACGCTGTGGGCGATGACGCTTTGGCCGACCAACTGCTCCAGGAGTTTATTGCGCGGCCCGCCAAAACGGGCGGAACGGCCAGCGGCGGGAAGAATAACCGAAAAATCCATGGCGGATTATGCCTGGGCGGGCGGTTGCCCGGACAAAGAACTCTGGGGAGACCGGCTGGCAGCGGCATTGGCGCCGGGCTCGAAGACAATCCGACCGAAAACCATCCGACCCGCCGAAGTCTGAAGCAACTTGGTCACCGTAAACTCGACCTCGGCATCGATATGATCGCGGGCCTGGTCGATGACGACCATTGTCCCATCGTCCAGGAAGCCCACGCCCTGACCGGGTTCATCGCCGGGCCGCACCACGCGCACCCGCAACCTTTCGCCGGGCAGAGCCACAGCCTTGAGAACCGCGGACAGATCGTTCAGATTGAAAACGTCCACGCTCTGGAGTTGAGCGACCTTGCTGAGATTGAAGTCGGTCGTCAGCAGCCTGGCCTTGAGACTGGCGGCCACATTCACAAGCCGCTGGTCAACTTCCGTGGTCTTGCCATCCTCGTGCATGGAGGTGTCATACAAGACGACCTCGACATTCTTGTTGCCCTGGAGCGTGTGGAGCACGTCCAAACCCCGCCGTCCGCGGTTGCGCTTGAGCTTGTCGGCACTGTCCGCCACGGCCTGCAATTCCTGCACCACAAAACGCGGAACTATCAGGCGGCCCTCCAGGATGCCCGTAGCCGCCACATCGCTGATGCGCCCGTCTATCAGGGCGCTGGTGTCCACCACCAGCGGCCGGGCCCCCTTGGTCTCCTTGCTGAATTCGATGTAGGGAATGACGAAACGCACGTCGTCTTTGGTCTGAAGCACAAAACTTATCGACAGATAACAGCAGATCACCCCGACCACCAGTTCCGTAAGCTTGGCGATTTCTGCCCGCTGATCGGCCATCTGCACCGTCGTCAGCGATTCGAAGAACTGGTCGAGCACCAGCGTCACCACAAAACTCATGGCATAAGCCACCAGCACGCCCACAAACAGCCCCAGGAATGTGCCGGAAAGTACCTGCACCTTGCTCCGCGGCGAAAGGATGTCAATGCAGACGATAAGCACTGCCAGGCTCAGGCAGATGGTCATCGTCAGCCAGGTGTATTCACTGAACGCCGTCGAATGCGACAGAAAGAACCACCCGACTGCCGACATGATCAGCACGAACACGGCCCGCAGAATTTGCAATACCATCGCGGCACCCGGGGAAAAAACAACCGCCGGAAGTATAGAAGATTCGCACGCCTCAAACAATGGTCTACGCACCCGGACAGGACAATGCCGTCAGGGAACCACCGTCATGGCCCTGGCTATAACTTCAACGCTCAAGGAAGCTCAGGATGAAGACGGCGGCGGAAGCCACAAGGCCATAGACTCCAAACACGTACCATCGTCCCTTCTCCAGCCAGCGTGACAGCAACCACAACGCCAATAGCCCGGCGAGGAAACTGCAGACCAAGCCAAACAGGCTCGACAACATCAAAGGCCCGAAGGCGTGCCCGGCGCCGGCCCCAGTTTGCGCTGCCATGAGACGACGCACCTCGTGTATGATCACGGGTGGCGTCAGCAGCACTGCCAGAGCAAAACTGAATTCCTCGGCACGGCGCCGACTGACGCCGCACAACATACCCATCGAAATGGTCGCCCCGGACCGGGAAAAACCCCGGAATGGCAGACATAGCCCCTGAATGGCGCCGATCCTTCCGGCATCAGCGACGCCGACCTCATGGCCTTCGGCAGACTTGCGACATCGCAGACCGGAGTACAGGATCAGGATGCCGCCGACCGCCAGGGCGGTGCCAATCACTTCCAGATTGCCAAACAACATTTCAATCTCTTGCTTTTCGTGGCCGCTAAGCAACAGTTTCTGGGCTGCCCGTATGACGCCAAGGCCAACCACGCCGGTGACGGCCGTCGCCAGCACCAGAAGTATGGCGCTGCGCCGGAGGCTCACCCCGGAACTAAACCACGCCTTATGCCATGATCTCCAGAAATACAAGATCACCGCCAACATGGTTCCGGTGTGAAGCATCACCAGCAGAAGCGTCGCCTCGGGCGAGGTCGGATCGATTCCCAGCAGTTTTTCGGTGACCACCACATGGGCGGAACTGGAAATCGGGAGCAATTCCGCAGCGCCCTGAACGAGAGCCAAAAGCAAAATCTGAAGCAATGTCATTATCTAGCATTCCTTTCCAGCCGCATCGGCGGTATTGCGCCCTCGGTACAAGCCGATCGCCCGCCGTACGTAGAACATCCCGCTGATCACCGTGATGATAATCGTGCCCCAGATGCAGGTATCGCGGAAGGCGATGCCGGCTTTTCGGATCGCCGGATGCCAGGTGGGGTGATCCGGGTGCAGGTAATTTACGTAGGCAAGAATGGCCAGAATAGTGATCGACTGGACGACCATCTTCAGCTTTCCGCTGAACTTGGCCCCGAAGTCATTGCCGCCGCCTTCGTTGGCCCCACGCAGCGTGGTCACGAGCAATTCGCGAGCCAGGATCACCACGACCATCCACGGAGCCACTCCGGTAATAGTCTGCACGTTCTGGGGGATCGCCAGGGGATTGTTCTGGGGAATGACGAAGTTCTTCCCGGCAAAGCAGATGAAGCTTCCCAACACCAGCACCTTATCGACGAAAGGATCCACCATGCGTCCAAAGGCCCCTTCGACATGCCATTTCCTGGCCAGATAGCCGTCGAAGAAGTCGGTTATCAAGGCCAGGAGATAGACCATGAACGCGAGGTTGAGGTAGGTGGCTTCCTGCTGTACCTCGTACTGGTAATACGAGAGCATCCAAAAGAAGACAATAGCCAACCCCATCCGTGCGGCGGTGATGGCATTGGGAACGTGGCGGTACATGTGGGATTGATTGTACCGGAGGGAAAGGCGACGGGCGAGAGAGCATTGCCGAAATACCGAATGCTGATGGCAGGCCCTGCCAAGCCCAGGCATGCGACGTGCCCCTATCGCCAGGAAACGGTTCCAACCGTTGCCCGTATCTGACCGGTGGCAAAATGGCGTCCCTCATGCCCGGTCACTGCCGACGGCACTGCAGGTGAAGGAACCAGGCAAAAAGGCGGCCGTCGTAAAGAGAAGGATTGTGGCTGACTTGCTCTGCCGTCGGAGCCGGCTCCTGCACCCGCGTGATGACAAAGCCGTTGTCCAGAAGCATGTGCATCCATTCGCTGAGGGTGCGGTAGAAGCGGGGAATGCGGAACTTCGGATAGCGGGCCTTCAATTCCGCCGGCGCCGCTCCGAAACTCCATTCGTCGATAGCCCCATCCCGGCGCTCGAAATAGTCACCGCAGACGATTCCCTGGCGACGGCCGGCCTCGTCGAAGACCCATTGCCACCGATGCGTCTGAAAACACGGATGACAGATGGAAAACTGGAAGAATCCGCCCGGACGAATCACACGCCACGCCTGGCGCACTGCCAGATCCGGCTGGGGCACGTCCATCAGGCTCATGAAGGCGGTGGCAAAATCGAAGGATGCCTCTGGAAACGGCATGGCCTGGGCGCTGGCTTTAACGTAAGCGATTGCCAGCGGATCCTGACGCTCGGACGCAACGGCATAATCGAGAAACCGGGTGGAAATATCCAATCCCGTCATGTCCGCGCCCCTGCGGGCAAGCAGGCGGGTGTTGTGACCTTCGCCACAGCCGATATCCAGGCCGCGCAAACCGCGCAGCTCCGGCAAGATGGCCATAAACTGTGGGGTATTGAACTGGTCGCGCGATTGGTCATATCCCGCGCGACTCAGCGCCGTCCAAGCTTCGGCGTTGGCATCCCAAAAATGTCCGACTTCGGTGTCATCCATAGAGGTTGGCGTCAGGGATAAGGTGACAGGGAATAGGGGTCCGCGATTGGAGGAGAAAAAACCGGGGTTGAAGGACTGGCCAGCCTGGCACGTACCAGCAGCGTCCAAAGACGCCGGGTGCGTGTGGACAACGCCGACGGGCAACCGCCGTCGGCCACCCGCCAATCGGCATCGTGGCGGCGCAGATACTCGTCGAGGCGGCCATTCTCCGGCAGGTCGTCCAGAAGCGGCGGCTCCTCCAGGCCGCAAACTGCCGCCGCCTGCCGTCTAAACAAAGAAAAACGACCTTCGCGGGAACGGCAATATTCATCACGACTCAGCGCCCTGATGGTCGATGCAGCGTCCTGAATCGCCTCGATTCCGAAGACCCCCGCGCACTGCATACGCTCAAGGGGCGTCGGAACGCGTGGGACTCGAGAGAAAATCGCCTCGTCGGCGGCCGGTCGCGTGGTCGGTCGGGGAGCACCGTAATTGATATCGTAAAGACGGGAAAACAAGCCGTCCTTCCGGGGCAATTTGCCAATGTCGACGACGGCGTTCCGCAGACCATCGGCGGCAGGCTGATAGCCCAATTGCATATAGACACCCAACAGAGTCTGGAGGCTATAGCTCGATGCCCGCAGATCGATGGAAACGGGAAACTCGACATGGCGGTAGATGGCGCCGTCGATGGTATAGACCATGGACCAGAGAGATGGAGCGGCCCGGGAGGCATCGCCCAGACGGCATTTGAGCAGGCAATCGACGGCATGCTCCACGGCGCGGCGATGCAAAGGTTCACCGAAAACGTGTGCGGCCAGGGCCAGGGCTAGCGTGGAATCGCGGTAGTCGGGATCCTCGAGCCGGAGAATCCGATCGCCATGATCCGGCCCGCCATCGCCGCACCAGGCTGTGGGCCAGGCGCCATTGGGCGACTGCTGGGTCATCAGCCATGACGCGGCACGGGCCGCGGCACGCCGGAAAAATTCTTCGTATGGAGACTGGCGGCGGCAACACTCCAAAAGCAATACCAGCCCCGCCCGCGTCGAGCCGCGATCTATGACCGCGGCTCTGGCGGCCGGGCCGCCAGACGTGGCGGCGAATATTGGCGATGCGCGAATTTTCCCCGAAGGCTCCAGGGCGGCAGCGCAAGCGCGAGCCACTTCAATGGCGGCGTCGGCGTAACGCTCCACGCCCAGTACGTCCGCCGTCCAGAGCAGCAGTAACCCCGCCGCCGGGGTATCCAGCGACTCCATCGACACCACCACCGGACCATGGGCCTCCGACCGGGTGGCGCCGCGGCCATGCTCAGCGCCGGGCGCTGCCGTAGGCGACTCCTCCAGTTTGCCCGGCCAGGCCATGCCGTACGGACGTTTTACCGCCCGAGCCAGCAAATCGTCACATTCATGCGCCAGTTGCTGTGCCCAGGAATCCCTTGAATCCGCACTGGCCGGCAATGAAGCCGGAGGAGTAAACTGGGGCTGCGCGCTCAGGGGCTGGCAAAACTGCAACGCGCTCAAAAGAGCGCAAAATAACCAACGCGGGAAAACACGGAAATGGGAAGGCAAAAACGTAACAGCGCGGAGATACGAGACGCGACAAGAAACCGGCACTGGGCCACGAAGAAACGGCGGCACAAGGATAGGAACCGGAAATCGCGGGCATGATCCATGGTCTGGTAAAATTCGTCCGCAATGTGCCACGTCTATCGGCTGGTGCATCACCGTCTCCGCGCCCCCGCGTCACAGTGTCGCCGTTCGTATCCCGCGCCACTGGTCGCTATACGTTATTCCTGGCTCGGCTGTGTTCCTCAAGGCTCTGGAACAGTTCAGCGGCTTCTTCCTGGCGCTGACCGATGGAACTGGTCCATACCAGTTTTTCGTTGTGCTGGCAGGCGCGTTCCATGCGGCGGCAGGCGCTGATCACGGTGCTGTGATTGCGACGGCCCATGCGCACACCGATCTCGGGGAAGCTGAGCTTGGCGGTCTTGCGGATCAGATACATGGCCACGCTGCGGGCCAGGCTGACGGTGCGTTGGCGCCGTCCGGACATGAGGTCGTCATTCCCCAGTCCGAAGTGCTCGCAGACGGATTGGAGTATGCTCTCCGGACGCACCGGCTGGATCATCTGACGATCCAAGTCGCACAGAGTCTCCTGGGCCAGCAGCACATCGGCTGGACGTCCGGTCAGCTTAACGTGGGCCACCATCCGGTTCACCGCCCCCTCGAGTTCGCGGACATTCTGGGTTACCCGGCGGGCAATCCAGTTGACGACGTCTTCGGAAAGTTTTATCCCGCAGCGCAAAGCGATGCCCCGGAGAATCTCGCAACGGGTCGTGAAATTCGGAGCGTCAACACGAACCACCATGCCGCTGACGAACCGATTGACCAGGGATTCGCAGAACTCCGCGATCATCCGCGGATGATTATCGCTGGCCATTACCACCTGCCGCCCCATGGCCTCGATGGCGTTGAACGTGTGCAGGAACTCCTCCTGCGTCGCCTTTTTGCCAGCCAGGAAATGCACGTCGTCTATCACCAGCAGCTCCAGGTCGCGCATCTTGCGCCGGAAGTTGTCCAGCTTGTTAGTGCGCAGCGCCGAGACGAACTCGTTGGTGAACTGTTCTCCGGTCAGATAGAGGAAACGCTTGGCAGGATGGAATTCGACGAATTTTTTGGCCAGGCCCTGGAGCAGGTGGGTTTTGCCCAGGCCGCAATCACCGTGGATGAACAGCGGGTTGTACTGAACGCCGGGGAACTCGGCAACATAGAGGGCGGCGTTGTAGGCCAGTTGATTGCTGGCGCCCACCACAAAGGTGCTTAGGTCGTGGCGCAAACGGGGCGGCGAAGCAAAAGCGCTGCTAAAGGCTTCCCGGGGCAGGCGCATATCCGCCGCGGGGCGCAGCGCCGGTCGTCCGGCCCCCAGGGGCGAAACGGCCGGTCCAATCATGCGCATGCTCTGGCTGACCGGCCCCATTGGATTGTGGTGCAACCGCAGCGTCGGGGCAGACGGAATCATCTGCAAAGGAGCGGCTGGCTCAGGAATACGGCCGCGTTCCGCGGGCAACAGGGCCACCTGGCGGCTACTCAGCGCCTCGGTGGCGCGTTGGTTGCAAGTGGCGGCGGCCACCAGGCCGCCGTCCGTGTCAGCATCGCCATCGCCGCCGACGTCAGCCAGAGCCTGTTCGAAGAGATGGGGGACCACGCTGTACTTGACAACCACGGAACAACCCAGGACTTCATGGGCCGCTTCCTGGATCGGTCGCGCGAAATGCGCGCCGATCCATTCGCTTATGAAGTCATTGGGTACGGCGATCTCCAATCCATCGTGCGTGAGGTCGAGGCGCGTTGAATTGTTGAACCAGACGTGAAAGCGTTGTGGTCCCACACGCAGGGCGATGGCATCGGCCAAACGCGACAGTTGCGGATCATGTGCACTGATGCAGGTCACGGCGATCTCCTTACGTCCATGACGCAAGACCAACTTCCCAGGGACGGCGACCGAGCCAAACCAGTCCAGATGGACTGTATTCGCACAATGCGCCAACCCAACTCCACCTCGTCTCGTGGCGGAGGACCACCCATCCAACAGCGCATCAGCGCGCGATGGTGCGAGGCCACCTCCGGCCGCATGGCAGACAAAACCAGCGGGTGGCTTCCTGCCACGACTGAATCATCCGTGAAATCGCATCCTACGATGTGTCAGAAAGAGTTGAGGAAAAATGCGAGTAATGCCCGATGGCATACCCAGCCCGAAGCGGCCAGACCAGCCGCTCTTAATCCATCCTTCCCGGAACTCCAATCATCCGTGAACCAACGGCGGCCCAAAATAGTCATGCATGCCTGCGCTGGCAAGGGGAAAGTTATGGGAATTTCCTGCACATCGCACAACATCGTCTCAATCAAGGCGTAACGATCAAAAAATAAATTCGTCAACCGCCCATACACATGTTTATCGCCTTTTTCTGGATGAGTCGTGGATAAATTCGGTAGAAAGTGGTTGGCAAGCAGTGGCCTGTGCCAAGTAGCCTGTGTCCAATAATCACTGCCACCGCCAAACTTTCACACGTCTAGTCTTTTGCAAAGATTCCCTCCCCGGGTACACTCCGATGGAGGGATGAAGTGGCAACTTCCGCGTGTTACGCCTTGCCCCCCCACGGTCCATGGTTCAAAGTTCACACCTTCAGCCTGAGATCACGCATCATGACAATTTTGGCGCCCAGGCGTTCCATGCCATGGCCATAATATAATTTCAACGCCGGAAGATTGGCGGCATCCACGGCCAGGGACAGGCGGGCACATTTTTCCCGCCCACCGGTCACCAAAGCCTGCTGCATCAGCAATCGGCCAAGATTTCTGCCTCGGGCCGCGGGAATAAGTCCCAAGTACACGAGATCCAGACAATCCCGCCCCCAATGGCAGAATGTCAGCAACAAAACGCCCAACGGACGATCCTTGTCGCGCAACAAGAACCACAAGCGCGGATCAAAAACACCGCTGGCCATGTGGCCAGCCAGGATATCATCCATCGACCGCAAGCCATTAAGGGCCGGACAGTCGAGACTGGCCTGGTAACTGGCCAGGATCGCCTGGGCAAACAAGGCGCGGTTCGACGGCATGTAGGTTTCCAGGCTGATACCTTGCGGCCACTGCGGCGTGGACACGGCAGCGTCAAGATACCGGTGCAAATAGAGCAATTGGGCCATCACCGCAAATGATGCCGATTCGTAGTACCGCACCAACCACCTCTGGTGCGGTTCCACCAGGACCTGGGCAAGGTGAATATCGCGGGCCGCACAGTGGAGGCACACCTCTTCAATCAAGCGGCCCCATGCGGCATGGGCGGCATCATCCGGCGGCGGCAGCGAAGCAAATAGACTCGCGGTGCGTCCAGGATGGCACGCGGGCAGCACAGCCAGGACAAGTTTGCCATGGCACTGGCCCACCCAGAGCGTGGGGCGGCCGCCGGCGCGGCCTTGGGCCAGTTCCATAAGCTGCCGGACCTGCGGTTCGGATGGCGCTGCCGCCGTGCCGCTGAGGATCAGGCGCACTGCCGGTCCGATTTCGTCCTCCCGGGCCAGACGCACCTCAATTCGACCGGGCCCAAAAGTGCGGGTGAAAAACAGATTTGACAGTATTCCCACGCCCGGTCAAAATACCAAATTGCGTTGCGGACGCCAAGCAGTATCGGAGATGCATCCTCATGAATAGCCAACTCAGCCTTTCCCTTGTCCGTCGTTGCCGCCGCATGGCCTGCCTGCCCGCCCTCGCCCTCCTGGCCATGGCCCTGGCGATGGTTGCCTGGCCGCCGGGCGCCAGCGCCTACCCCAAACCCAGCCTGTTTCCCATCTCCTGGGAATTCAAATTCGAGCACTGTCTGCCCAGACGGATCGCCGTCATGGTCCCGGGATCGACCACGCCCCAGGCATTCTGGTACGTGACCTTCACCCTCACCAACGACACCGGCCAGGAACGGAACTTCATTCCCGCTTTCGACATGCTCACCAATGACGGCACTGTGATCCACAGCGATGCCGGCATCCCCAACGCGGTGTTCGAGGCCATCAAACTGCGCGAGCACAATCTGCCGAAACTGGAACCACTGAGCAAGATCGCCGGCAAACTCCTTCAAGGCGAGGATCAAGCCCGTGACGGGGTGGCCATCTGGGCCGAACCGATGCCGCGCATGGGCAGCTTCAGCATTTTTGTGTCCGGCCTGAGCGGCGAAGCTTGCATCCTCAAGGACGGGCAGGAAACCGTGATCAAGGACTGGAGCCAGGAAACCCCCGAAAATCGCGCCAAGCTGGTGATTCTGTTTAAGACCCTGCAACTCAAGTACCAAATTCCCGGCGATGACGTGCACGGCGGGCAGGATGCGGTCGTGGATAAGGGGCAGGAATGGATAATGCGATAACCGCACCACAGGCGGTTTCTGCGGAGCATGCTTGGAGCGACATTTCATGCAGGATATGAACTCCGCGTGCCTTCTTCCTCTTACATACCAGTGATCGCCCTGCGGACGCAGGGCAGTTGTGGCAATGTTTCTTTCCCCTGCTCCGGTACGACCGGAACGACCTATCCGTTTGCCCCCGGGTGCGGCGGAACGTATAGTGCGGCAGTAGGAATATAGGCGTGGTTGCCAACGCCGAAATGGCCAATTGAGGAGGGAATTGTTAGTGCGATCCTTGAGAAGGAGACACCATGAGCCAGGTCACAGGTGATGCGGCGCAAGATCAGCGGCCGCCATGCACGGTCGGCGGCGTCTGGACCCAGGAGCGCCAAGCCCTGTCGCTGAGCGCCAGGTCGGTGAAGGACGGGATGCTCCATCATCTGGAGTTCACGCTGGCGGAACTGCCGGGACATGTGGACAGCGTGTGGGTTCCGTACGAGGCGCTGGCCCTGGCGGTGCGCGACCGGCTTTTCGAGAGATGGGTTAAAACGCAGGAATCGTACTACGCCAGCGACGCCAAGCGCGTTTACTACCTGTCCATGGAATTTCTCATGGGGCGGACGCTGGGCAATGCCCTGATCAACCTGGGGTTTTACCGCGACGCCGCCAAAGCGGCCCACGAATTGGGATATGACCTGGAGGAACTGCGCGAGGCCGAATGGGACGCCGGGCTGGGCAACGGCGGCCTGGGACGCCTGGCGGCATGCTTCATGGATTCGCTGGCTACCATGGGCATCCCCGCCCACGGCTATGGGATCCGCTACGATTACGGCATCTTCCACCAGCGCATCGTCAACGATGAACAAGTGGAAACCCCAGATGCCTGGCTGCGCTACGGCAACCCCTGGGAAGTCGCCCGGCCCATTGACCGCTTCACGGTGCAATTTCATGGCCGGGTACACCAGTACATGAACGAACAAGGCAAGTTGATCAACGACTGGGTGGATGCCGAGGAAGTCTACGCCATCCCCTACGACACCCCCATCCCCGGCTACGGCAACGACGTGGTGAACACGCTGCGCCTGTGGGGCGCCAAGGCCACCGATGAATTCGACTTCCGCCACTTCAACCAGGGCGACTACCAGGGCGCGGTTATCGCCAAGGACCAGTCCGAAAACATCACCAAGGTTCTCTATCCCAACGATAATTTCTTCGAAGGCAAAGAATTACGGCTGAAACAGGAATATTTTCTGGTTGCGGCGACACTCCACGACATCGTTCGCCGTTATAAGAAACAATACCGGATGGTGGATGAAAAGCTGGGCCTCAAGACTTTTGAGCACTTTTCCCAGAAGGTCTGCATCCAGCTCAACGACACCCATCCGTCACTGGCGATCCCCGAGTTGATGCGAATCCTCGTGGACCTGGAAGGCCTGGAATGGGACGAGGCGTGGGCTATCACGACAAGCGCCTTCGCCTACACCAACCACACCATTCTGCCCGAGGCAATGGAGCGTTGGCCGGTGGATTTGCTGGGCCAAGTGCTGCCGCGGCACCTGCAGATCATTTACGAGATAAATGCACGCTTTCTGGCCTTGGTCCGCGCCAGATACAGCAACGACGACCAGCGTTGTCGGCGCATGTCAATCATCGAAGAAAGCGAGGAAAAACGCGTGCGCATGGCCGTGCTGGCCATCGTTGGCAGTCACAGCGTCAACGGCGTCGCGGCACTGCACACCGACATCCTGCGCAACGATATATTCCGCGAATACGCCGAACTCTGGCCCGAAAAATTCAATAACAAAACCAACGGCGTCACCCAGCGCCGTTGGCTGCTCAAGAGCAACCCCAGTCTCTCAGCCCTGATCAACGACTCCATCGGCGACCGCTGGGTGAGAAACCTCTATGAATTGAAGAAACTCACCCCCCTGGCGGCCAACGCGGAGTTTCGGGCCAAATGGCAGGCAATACGGCTGGCCAACAAGCAGCGCCTGGCCGAGGTTATCCGTCGGCAGTACGAAAAACGAGGCATCGAGCTGCGCATCGAGCCAGCGTCGCTGTTCGATGTGCAGGTGAAGCGCATCCACGAATACAAGCGGCAGTTGCTCAATGCCCTGCACGTCATCACGCTGTACAACCGTATCAAGGACAACCCCAATGGCGACCATCTGCCGCGGACGGTAATATTCGGCGGGAAGGCGGCGCCGGGCTATTACATCGCCAAGCTGATCATCAGGCTGATCAATGCCATCGGCGACACGGTCAACGCCGACAAGGACGTTGGCGACAAACTGAAAGTCGTCTTCCTGGCCGACTACCGCGTCTCCCTGGCCGAGCGCATCTTCCCCGCCGCCGATCTGTCGGAACAGATCTCCACCGCCGGTACCGAAGCCTCGGGCACCGGGAACATGAAGTTCACGCTCAATGGCGGCATGACCATAGGCACGATGGACGGAGCCAACATCGAGATCCGCCAGGAAGTGGGCGACGATAATATTTTCATCTTCGGCCTGACCGCCGAGCAGGCCAGACTACTCCAAGGCCGCTACAACCCCTGGAACTATTACAACGGCAACCCGCAGTTGCAACGCACCCTGGACATGATCAAGAGCGGTTACTTCAACAAAGGGGCCCCGGGTCTGTTCCAGCCGATCTTCAACTCGCTGCTGCACGGCGGCGACCGTTACCTGCTGCTGGCCGACTACGCTTCTTATGTCGATGCCCAGGATCGCGTAGCGGCCGTCTACCGGCAACCAGACTTGTGGACGCGCATGTCCATCATGAACACCGCCAACTGCGGCAAGTTCTCCAGCGACCGGACGATCGCGGAGTATGCCAAAGAAATATGGGAGCTGTAAACGGCCTCAGGTGCCTTCGATTTTGGCGGCAGTTATCCACTTTTTGCCTTCACTTTCGGAAACCGTGCCGGTAACGGTCACATTGTCCTTGGCGACCTTACAGACCTTGCCGTGGCAATCCTTGCTCACCGCGTTGTCAACAAGGTAATAATTGATGGTCTTATCGCCATCCTTCACCTGGAGCACATTCTGGCAAGCGGTGCCCTCGTGAAGTTGACAATGAGCGCAGGTTAGCGTGCCGGTAAGCTTGATTTCCTTGGGTTCATCGGCGCGGATGACGAGGGCCAGACCCAAGAACAGTCCCAAGGACGCGATAACTGGAAGATAATGTTTCATAACAAGGCTCCTTCAAAGCCGAACAAACAGTCGGCGTATGAGATCCGGTCCCGTTCCGTTCCGGACAATAGACATTATTATAGGCCACTGGCGCTAACGCCACCATGAGCGTAATGCCTGGCAAGAAGACCGGGCCGGTTCGGAATTTATTGTCTCAAGCGGCCCGGACTATGCCCAATGATGATTTCGAGCAAAATATTTCCCTTGCCGAACCAATCTGAGCAGTTAGTATTGGGTGCATCCGGACACGCCGTCGAATGTCACGTCGACCACGGCCAGACTTAGGCGGTCAGGAGCAAAGCCAGACATCTTTCAGGAGTTTATTCTCATGCGACGTATTCTCTGCACGACCGGTTTCACGATGCTTCTGTCGGCGCTGTGCGGTTGCGGCGGCATCTCCATGGACAGGGCCAACCGCGGGGCGCCGACAGGTACGGGTTTCATGGTAAAAACCGTCAACATCGACGGCGTAGACCGCCATTACGGCCTGTTCATACCTCATGACTACACTGCGGCATCGCACAAGCCGGTGATTGTGTTCCTGCACGGGATCATGGAAGGTGGAAACAACGGCACGTCGAACATGGGCGTGGGACTGGGCCCGGCGGTAGCCAGACGCGCGGAGACCTTCCCCTTCATCGTCGTATTCCCGCAATCGCCCGGCGAATGGAAGGGCGCCGAACGGGCCCGCATCGCCATTGCCTGCCTCGACCAAGTTCAGCACGATTATTCGACCGACCCTGGCCGGGTGATTCTGACCGGTCTGTCCAACGGCGGCTACGGAACCTGGGCCATCGGCGCGGCCTATAAAACCCGCTTCTCCGCCCTGGTTCCGATGTGCGCTTATACCGACTACGAGGACGTTCCCAGCCTCGTCGGCATACCCATCCGCTGCTACCACAACAGCGGCGATTTCCTGGTGCCGGCCGGCGGGTCAGAGGAAATGTTCAGTCGCATCAAGGCCGCCGGCGGAAACATGGAATTCATCAAATATGGCGATATCGGCCACAATTGCTGGGACCGGGCTTACGATGATCCGGAATTGTTCCAGTGGATGCAGGCAGCGCGCAAGAGCTAAAGTCCAACGCCAATCCATAGCTTTTTTGGGCCTTCGCCTCAGCCATGGTTTTGGACGCGCACGCATACATCCAACACGAACCGATGTATCGCCGGATCGCTGCAAAAATCGTTGTGCCCGATACAGCGTGGATGGTTGTCATCGGTCCGGCGTGGATTGAGGATTGGATAGCTCAGCGGCAGGACCATGTCAGGACGATAGAAACAGGCGGCTTGGCGCACGGCCAGGGGAAGCTCGAAGTACCGCCCCGAATGCGGAACCGCCCAGTCATCGCAGGGAACCGGATCCAGCAGAATCAGCCAGTCCACCGCCCGATGCAAGCGGCCCACAAGTTCTATCGAGCGGCACCCGCCAAAACTGTGCCCGACCAGCACCACCGGGCCCCGGTGTTTATCTATGATCTGTTCGATATCGTCATCATCGTCGCATCCGCGCGTGATCACCATATCCTGGGGATGGCTCAGACGAATGGCTTCCGCCAACTCGCGCAGCCCGTGGCCCTGGCCATCCGCTGCGCATCCGTTGCCATAAGTGATAACTATGAGCGGCGGCTCCCTGCGCCCCGTCGCAGCGCTGCGGGGCCACGCGGGCTTGGGAGCTACAGGGGTTATGACCCTTGAGCGCCCACTATAGACGCTAGCGGCGGCGGACTGTCCGCCATCGACGCCACTCGTCTGCAAGCAATCCGGGCAGAGGTCCATCAATTCAGTGGCACAACCCGTCAGAAAAACAAGCCCCCAAGCAACCATCGCCAGCATCAGGCCCTTGAGCACGGTCGGTTGGTGTGACGGCATACTGGGCTCTTTCACCGATCCCCAATCCGGCCTTGGTAAAACTGCACTCCTGGCCGCACCTTGCCACCGGGCAGGGGAACTTGTCTCAACATCATCGACGCAGCCGCATTGGCGGCAGCAGCATAAGTTGCCTGATCGCTTATCGGACGCTGGTATCCTCGATTCAGGACAATTATCCGCCAATTAGACTAGAACCCGCCGGTTTATCCGACTCTTTCGTGGCGGCGTTACGCAGAAAATCCCACGGACATGCCACGGGAACTGGCGTGAAGGAGCGAGGTGAGTTAAGTTCTGGTGAAGGAATTTACCCCTTGCGAGCCTGTAAAGGCTCAGAAGTCACCAGGTTGCTCCGTAGGTGGAACAACGTGCTGGGATAATAATGATGATGATGATGATGAGGGATTCGATGTACTGTAGTTTCAACGCCACGGCGATCTCGGCATTCGCTTTACGCCGGCTGGCGACGACGGTATTTCTGACGCTGGCTCTGTGCGGCGGCGGATGCACCAAATCCATGCTGCCCGGCGATCTGAGCATGGTGCAGCCGCTATCCGATCAGCCTCACGCCGGCAATGTGTATCTGGTGCGCGGCTTTATCGGCATCTGGTCCAGCGGCATCGATCGTATGGGACAGGAAATAAACGAGGCGGGAATTCGCGCCAACGTCTATCGGGAAGAGCAGTGGAAGGAACTCACGGCGACGCTCATCGCTCGCTACAAGGACCAGAAGGTCACCGAGCCACTGGTAATCATCGGTCATTCCTGGGGCGCCGACCACGCTCTGGATCTGGCCAGGGAACTGGATCACGCCAACATCCGCATCGACCTAGTAATTACCCTGGACCCGGTCACCCCCCCCGCCGTGCCCGCAAACGTGCGCTGGTGTTACAATATTTACCAGACCAACGGAGCCTGGGATACGATCCCGATCTTCCGCGGGGTTCCTCTGATATCGGAGCAGGGCGATGCCGGGGTACTCCAGAACGTGAACATGCGCACCGACCGCACGGATCTGCTGGAACCGGACACTGACCACTACAACATCGAGAAAAATACCAAAATCCACAAAGAGGTGCTGCTTCAACTCATGAAAGTCTGTCCGCCACGGGAAGAATGGGTCAAGCAGCATCCGCAGGCGGCAACCGCGGCCCAGACGGCCGATGAAGATTGGCCACCCCGTGACGCAACCGGCGGCTCCAACGTGAGCGTCATCACTCACCCCAATCAGTCAGGACACTAAGTTAAGTATTATTCCTCCCAGCCCCATGGTCTGTTTCCGACACAAATCCGCTATGCATAACGCCAAAACCTGCATAATCTCCGCTCTGTCTCTGGCCTGTCTGAATGCGGTCGGCGGATGCGGTGAGTTGGGCTCGATGAGTCGCGGCAAACTGGAATGGGTCCACCCCCAGACCGATGCTCCTCGGGCCGGGACGGCCTACCTGGTTCGCGGCTGGGTGGGAGTGTTTTCGGGCGGAATCGACCGCCTTGGCGATGAAATCAATGCTACCGGAGTCACCGCCTACGTCTTCCAGCACGACCAGTGCGCCGAATTGGCCAGAACCATGGCCCAACGCTACAAGGAATCACGTGATCCCGAGCCGATCTGCATGATCGGCCACTCCTTCGGTTCGGACGATGCCATACTGATTGCGCGGGAGTTGAATAAGGCAAATGTGCCGGTGGATCTGATAATCATAATGGACGCCGTTGATGAAACCGTCGTGCCTAAGAACGTCAAAGTCTGCTACAACTACTGGCAGCCCGGAGTTTTCGGAGCCAGCAATTTCCTGCGCGGAATTCCCCTTACCCAGGAGGCCGGCTCCACCGGCAAGCTGTACAACATCAATCTTCTTGAAGAAGGGCGCGACCTGCGCGATCTGACCACTAACCACATCAACATCGACGAGGCGCCCAAGCTGCACAAGGCTATCGTGGACCACATCCTCCAGGCCTGTCCGCCGCGCCAGGTCTGGATCACGACGCACGGAGCTACCAACGATGTTGCCGCCTCCCATGAGCCTGCGGCTTCGGCCTCAACCATCCCCACGGGCAATTCCAAGACCGCCGGAGTCGATACCAAAACCATGTCGCAGGAACATTAGGAATACCATGAAGTTTTCCGCTACGCCCAGTTCCTGGCCCGCTCTGTTGCTCGGTCTGCTGGTGACTATCTATTGGCTGCGCGTTCTCCAGATGGTGATGCGCACGCGCCTGACGGCGGGCCGCGCCGCCAACTTCGTGCCCCCCGAACCCCTGGGACGCCTGCTGCGCCTGGTATGGATCCCGGTGGTGGTGCTCTGGGCCCTTGTGCCGATCTTTACATCGTTGCTGGTTGCGCCTCAGCAAGCTGCCCCGATCCTGCTGCGCCCGATCGCCGGCCTGTACGGCGGGGACCGCATCCTGGGATGGACAGCGGTGGCGACGGCCCTGGCCGCCTTCGGCCTGACCTGGGTCTGCTGGAGACGGATGGGCACTTCCTGGCGCATGGGCATCGATCCCAACGAACGAACCCAGTTGATATTCAACGGGCCTTATGCCTACGTGCGCCACCCCATTTACGCACTTTCATCGTTGCTGATGCTCGCCACGCTGGCGACGGTTCCCGGCATCTTCATGGCGGTCATCGCCTTGCTTCATCTGGCCCTGCTTCAATGGGAGGCCCGGCGCGAGGAAAGGTATCTGCTCTCCCTGCACGGGCCGGCTTATGCCAATTACATCGCCCAAGTGGGGCGTTTTTTCCCGCGCTCCCGGCGACAATAACCTTCGCAGGCCCATGACACCGATCCGGATGAACCTCTTCCAGCGCATCATGCGTCTCTGGGACCGGGTGCATCCTTACAATGCGGCCCAGGCCCTGCTCATCCGCGGCGATGCCGACACCGCCCGGTACGCCCAAGCCTGGCACGACACGCTGAAGGCCATGGGCTTGGGTCGCCTGCGCGTCGATGGACATCAATTCAGCCATGCGGCAATTGCCGACGCGGCACCAATGAAGCTGGTAAGCGTTCTGAGGCGGGATACGCCGTTCGAGCAGTACATCTCCACCGAGATGAACCGGCGTTTTATCCCCGCCGACACTGAATCCTACGACTATTGTCCCTTCCGCCCTTTTCTATTGCCGCTAGGCGATCGTCACTATACCGGCGTGATCTACCACCACTGGGCCGCCGACAGTTCCTCCATTCGCATGTTGTTGCGCGAGTGGTTCTACCGCGTGCATGAGCCGCCCCGCCGTCGCCGCACGCCGGTGGCACTAGCCCGCGACGGCTACTGGCGTCTGTTGGGCCCCGCCGCCGGAGGATGGGGCTTGAGCGAGGGCATCCTCTCCACCATGCGCCAGGTAACCAGATTCGGCAATGCTAGACGCATCGAAACTCCCGGAGAAGACTACAGCGTCCGTTGCCTGGTGCGGACCTTGCCCGAGGGCATGATCGATATGCTGCGACAGACGACGCGGGCGATGCGTATCACGCTGCATGATCTTTTTCTGGCCGCCGCCGCCGAGGCCTGTCACCGGCACGGCGTAACGCCGGCAGCGCCCGGCCGCCAGGAACTGGCCCTGGGGACGGTGGTGGATATAAGGCCGTTTTCACGCGTGGACTTGCGCGAGGTCTTCGGATTATTCCTGGGCTTCACCACCAATGTGCTCAGGCCAGCAGAGTTGGAGAATTGGCCGGCCCTGCTGCGAACCATCGCCGCTCAGGATGCCTGGCACAAGCGCTGCCATTCGGCGCAGGTCAGCATGTTGCGCATGGGGGCAGCCGTCGCCGAGTCGCTGGTGCTTGCGCCGCGAACGTGGCTGCATTTCTATCTGAGGCACATGCCTCTGACCGCCGGGATATCCAACGTGAACCTCTCCAAGACCTGGGCGGCGGAATATCATCCGCGCCTGGTCATGGAATACCTGCGTTTCACTCCCGCCGGTCCCACCCTGCCGGTAATATTCACACCGAGTTCACTGGGATCGCAAGCCCACGTAGCATTGACCTACCGCGTTGGCTTGGTGGACGAGCCACGTGCCCGGCGGCTGGCCGGGGCTTTTGTGAACCGTCTCGCGCAGGTCGCTGGAAGATAAATACCTGATGCATCCGTTTAGCTGGGGCTCAACCAAGGCACGCTGAGCGGAGCACGTTGAACTGTCACTCCCACTGTACCCCGTCAACTTCCCCACACTACTTTTTCTACCTGACTCTGCGCTTTCGGGCTATTCCCAACAATTACCTATCCCCTGCTGATATGGCCTGTTGTGCGCTTCTGTACGCCCCCTGCTCTATTCTGTTAAATTGGGCGCGGTAGGATTTGAACCTACGAAGGCAGAGCCACCAGATTTACAGTCTGGCCCGTTTGACCACTTCGGTACACGCCCGAGTCAGGAAAGTCAGTATAGGGTAAAAGGGGCGGATTCTGCAAGCGGCGCGGAAGGAAAAGCGAATGGCCGATCAAAGGTCGCAAGCCGCCGCTCCGAATAATTGTGATGCAAGCGACCTTTCTCTATCACAAGCAACGAGCCACGTCCTGCGGACCATTAATGCACCGGTTGGTTGACGCCGGCAGGATTAAACCTGCTTTCTTCATCAACCTGTATCTGGTCGGCTAGAAGCATGGCGCGCATCTGGGCGCCGAGGCCTTCAGGCGTAAACTCCACTTCGTAAGCCTCCGTCGGCGCAAACCACATGCTTCGCACCACACCGCGAGCACCACGGAACAAACACAGTTCCGGAACATCGCGGGTGAGCAGCACAAAGTCGTCAATACCAGGGCTTCTCATAGCGCCTCCGTGAATATTTGGCCTTCCCTGCCTAGAGCCATCGACCGGCACTCAGCCCTTTCCCACCTCGAACACACCTTCTGCCACCCTGAGCAATGTAATTAGTTTAACCGTCGTCCAGCGCCATTCAACAAAATTCCGGCGACAAACCACTTTTTTTGCACTCTTGGCTAAGCACTACCCCCGATACAATCCTTCCAATTTCAACGCCAAACGCTGTAAAAGCAAGCCCACATTGACGTTGGCATCGAGATCGGCACTGGTCTGGTCAATGAGTTCGATCACGCTACAGGCACGCTGATAATCGGCATCAGAACCGCCTGCGACCAGTAAGCGATGAAAGTACCCGGCGGTAAGATGCAGATAGAGACCCAGGCCCTCGCTGGTCGCCTGAGACTTGCTGGCCAGCGCGTCCCGATGCACCTGCTTGTCGCCGTAAGCATCGGCTTGCTTCTGAAACCAGTTTGGCAGGGCCTCGGTCGTGCCGCCGACGACAATCGCATCGAGCTGATTCATCAGCGCTTTGGCGGGCTCAACCACGCCATCTTCAATCCACTTCAAGGCCATGCCCAACGATCCTTCGGCCAACTTGGCGGCATCGGCGGCCACATCGGGCTGGATGCCGCGCTGGGCCAACTCATGATCGATCACGTCGGCCGGCAACGGAGCGAAACGGACCAACTGGCAGCGGCTGCGGATCGTTTCCAGAAGCGAGTCGGGCTGGTCGGTCAACAGTACGATCAAAGTTCCCTGGGCCGGCTCTTCCAAGGTCTTGAGCACCGCGTTCTGGGCTTCGGTGTTCATCAACTCGGCCTGCTCAATGACGAACACTTTGCCGCGCCCCATGACCGAGGTGTGGCCGGCGGCTTCGACCAACTCCACCCGCACGACTTTGACGGACAGTTCGGTCCCCTTGGACTTGCCGTCCTTGTCATACAGGCGTATATGCTCTTTGGTAATGATGTGATAATCGGGATGGGCATTGGCCTCAACCGCAATGCAGGCCGGGCAGGCTCCGCAGGGCGCCAGCCGTTGGGGTTTGTCGCACAGCAGCAGGTTGGCCATGGCCCGGGCCGTGGTACCCTTGCCTACGCCTACCGGGCCGGCAAAGATCAGCCCATGCGACAGGCGCCCGGCCAGGTGGGCCCGGGTGATGGCATCGATGGCCTGTTTCTGGGCGAGGATGGCGTCAAGAGTAATCATGCCAGAGCCGCCATGATGTTCAGAATATCACCATGCACCACCTGGCGGTCGCGGGCGGCGTCGATCACTTTGTAAGCGGGATAGCCCTTGGCCTGGTCCAGAAAATTTTCGCGTACACGCCGATGATATTCCATAGGCCGGCTTTCGATCCGGTCTCGCTGGCGTTGCACGCGCTGGAAGCTCTCTTCCGGGGGCATATCCAGGATGATTGTCAGGTCCGGCCAACGTCCGCGGATGGCGATATCGGCTACAGCGCGAATGTCGGCGGCGCTGAGGCCGTCGCCGTCGAGCTGGTAGGCCAGGGTGCTGGAGACGAAACGGTCGCAGATGACGGTGTCGCCCCTGGCCAGGGCCGGGAATATGAACTGGGTCATCATCTGGGCCCGGGCGGCCATATACAGAAGCATCTCGCAGCGCATGCCCATCTCATCATGAACAGGATCGAGCAATATCTGGCGAATTTTTTCGCCGATGCGCGTGCTGCCGGGATCGCGCACGCTCAGCACGGCCTGGCCCTGGCCCTGAAGGCGCTCAACAAGCATGCGGACCTGGGTGCTCTTGCCACAGCCCTCGGGACCGTCGAACACGATGAACTTGCCGCAAAGGGAATCCATGATGGTTGGGGCATGATAGTGCAGCGGAGGCTTGGACGCCAATGGCACCAGATCGGGACTTGGCAAGGATACACGACAGAATTGGCGGCATGGGCCCCCGGCGAACGCGGCGGCATCCTCGGGAGTATCATGCACCAGCTTGGGAAGGTTGCGCCCTTGCCGCTCCCGCCTCCTGACTCCCCGCGCCCGCCGTGACAATCAGCCGACTGTCGATTAAATTCTCCGTCCATGGAAAGCCCCATCGCCGCGCTTAAAGAACAGTTCCGTAAGGTTTTCGGAGCCGGAGAAACCGTTCACGTCATCCGGGCGCCAGGACGGGTGAACCTCATCGGGGAACATACCGATTACAACGACGGCTTCGTCTGCCCGATGGCCATCGAGGCCCAGGTTTTATTCGCCTGCCGCGCCCGCCAGGACGCGCTGGTGCGTATAACTTCGCCGGAGTTCGACCGCGGAATCAGCGAATTTTCTGTTGGAAAAAAGATTGAGCGGGGCACGCCGGCATGGAGCAACTATTGCCGGGGCGTCGCCGCGGCTCTTGTCGGGGAGGGCGTCCCGCTATGCGGCATGGATTTATTGATCTCCAGCACCCTGCCGGTCGGCGGCGGGCTTTCCAGCAGTGCGGCACTGGAAGTGGGCACGGCACTATGTTTTCTGAACCTCGCCGGACGGGCCATGGAGCAGATGCCCCTGGCCCTGCTGTGTCAGAAAGCCGAGCACGAATACGCCCTGGTCCCCTGCGGGATCATGGACCAGACCATAGTCGTGGCCGCCCAGGCCGGCGCCGCCATGCTGTTGGATTGCCGACGGCTTACCACCGGGGCCGTGCCCATCGACGCCGCGGATCTGCGGGTCGTCATCGTCAACAGCATGGTCAAGCACGAACTGGCCTCCGGCGAGTATGCGGTACGCCGGCGACAATGCCAGGCCGCCGTCGCCTTCTTCCAGAAGGAGAATCCCGCCATCAAGGCACTGCGCGATGTGACACTCAAGGACCTGGAAGGAGCCCGGGGCAGGCTCGACGACCTGACCCTGCGCCGCGCCCGCCATGTCGTCACGGAGAACTTGCGCACCGTCCAAGCCGCCGCCTGCTTGGGACAACGTAAATACCAGCAGGCCGGAGAGCTTATGGTGCAGAGTCACCTTTCCATGCGCGATGATTACCAGATCACCTGCCCGCAAATCGATCTGCTGGTCGAAGAGGCCATGAAAATCCCAGGCGTTTACGGGGCCCGGATGACCGGCGGCGGGTTCGGCGGATGCATCGTGGCCCTGAGCCAGCCGCTCAGCGTCGAGGCCATGGGCCAACGGCTCAAAACCGCTTACACTGCCAAATTCGGCCTGCAACCGCAGATTTACGTGACCACGGCGGCGCCTGGGGCAAGTGTTGTCGAATAGGACGCTTATGGACTGCTCCCTGCGCGACATTCTCCTGAAGCTGTGCCGCCGAGAGGACCTCACCCGCGAGGAAGCCCGGCAGGCCTTTGAGCACATCATGTCCGGCGACGCCAGCGAGGCGCAGATCGGCGGCTTGCTGGTGGGCCTGGCGGCCAAGGGCACGACGGTTGAGGAACTGGTCGGCGCCGCCACGGTGATGCGTCAAAAAGTCATGCCGATAAGCTGCGCCGCTCAGGACGTCATTCTCGATACCTGCGGCACCGGCGGCGACGCCCGCAGCACCTTCAACATCTCGACCGCCGCCGCCCTGATCACGGCGGCGTGCGGCGTGCGCGTCGTCAAACACGGCAACCGCTCCGCCTCCAGCAAATCCGGCTCGGCCGATGTTCTGGAAAGACTCGGCGTCAAGCTGGAACTGCCACCCCACCGCCTGACCGCATGCCTGGATCGTGCCGGGATCTGTTTCGCCTTCGCCCGTTACCACCATCCGGCGATGAAATTCGTCGCCGAGGCGCGCAAATCGCTGGGTATCGCCACTATCTTCAACGTCCTGGGTCCGCTGACCAACCCCGCCGGGGCGCGTCACCAACTTCTGGGTGTTTTCGCTCCGGAACTGACCGACCGTCTGGCCGCGGTTCTGCGCGAGTTGGGCAGCCGGCGCGCCTGGGTCGTCCACGCCGATGATGGCTTGGACGAGCTATCGACCCTAGGTCCCACGCGCATCAGCGAATTGGTCGAAGGCCACGTACGCACCTGGACGCTGGACCCACGGGCGTTGGGGATGCCGTATGCCCGGCTGTCGGATCTTACCGTCGAAGGCGTGGAGGAATCCGCCGCCGCACTGACGGACATACTGGGCGACCGCCCCGGTCCCAGGCGTGACATCGCCGTGCTCAACGCCGCCGCCGCCATGGTTGTGGCCGGCAAATACGACGAACTGCCCCCGGCGATCCTGGCCGCCCAGTCCGCCATCGCCAGCGGCGCCGTCCGTAGGACGCTGGAAAAGCTGGTACAGTATTCGCAAGAATAGGGATTAGTAGCCAGCCCCGCGGACCATTCTCAAGCGGGTGTACTCAATTTGTCTGGCAAGTGTTAATCCTGGTTCTGCGATGCTTTATCCCAATAGCGGTGCCATAGGGGAAGTGGTCGGGGGTTGGAGGAATCAAGGGTCGGGGGTCGGAGAAGAGTGACGAGGGCACGGAGAGAAGAGAGGACACAGGTAAGAGGCGGAAGCTCCTTTCTACATTAAAATGGAATCACTGCGAAGCTTCGCTTACGAAGTGTCAGGTTAGCCGAAAAAAGATCGGCGCGTAAATCGCAACAATCGGCCATTGTCAAATGCGATGGCCATGACCCTAGCGTTCCCCGCCAACTGCTGACCTTGACCTCTTCGCCGGGTAGGTTAACCTGTGGCTTGGTTCGATGTCCGGTTTTAAACACAGGAGTCTTCGATGTCGCGTTTCGCCCACAATGTCCGCATGGCATGTCTATTGGGGGTGGCTACCGCCGCCGTATTGCTGGCCAACTGCACCCGCGCCGATGAGAACCAGCCGAAACAGTGGTCGCAGCCGCCCAAAATGACCATCGATCCGGCCAAGAAATATACGGCGACGATCGACATGGAGAAAGGCAAGATCGTTCTGGAACTCTACGCCAAGGAAGCCCCCAAGACCGTCAACAACTTCGTATTCCTGGCGCAACAGAAATTCTATGACGGCCTGATGTTCCACCGCGTGATCGCCAACTTCATGATCCAGGGCGGGGACCCGACCGGCACCGGCGCCGGCGGACCGGGATATCAGTTTGAGGATGAATTCGAGGGCAATCCCCATCAGTTCAAGACCGGCACCCTGGCCATGGCCAACGCCGGGGCGAATACCAACGGTTCGCAGTTCTTCATCACCCACAAGCCCACGGACTGGCTCAACGGCAAGCACACCATCTTCGGCCAGGTGAAGGAAGGCCAGGAGGTAGTGAACGCCATCGCCAAGGGAGACAAGATCAAGAGCATCACCATAAAGGAAGGCGACTAGCGTTCATGACTTCTGTGGATGCCATCCCGGCGGTTTCGGCCGATGAGGCGGAACTTCCCATCGAAGCGGCGCCGCTGGTCCCTGCCAAGCCGCGCGCGGTCAACCGCGGGCAGAGGTTCTTGGACCGAGTGGAAGCCTTTGTCAGCCGGCTATCGGTGCGCGACACCTTCTGGCATCGCATCTGTTCGCTCATCTGGCTGCCGTATGCGTTCTTCAGCGGCATCCGCATGAAGGCCATGGACGCCAATACCTACGCCGCGGTGCTCCCCTTCCGGCGTTTCAACCGCAACTGGTATCACGCCATGGCCGGCGGCGCCCTGCTGGCCAACAGCGAGATCTCCGGTGGCATGTACGTCTTCGGCGCCTGCGGATCGCAATACACGGTGGTATGCAAGCACCTGGAATACAAGTTCCTGCGCCCCTGCTTCGGCCCGGCGGTCTATAAAATCACCCCGCGGGTGCCGGTTTCCCAATTGGTGGCCGCCGGCGGGGAATTCAACATCACCCTGGACATGGACATCCGTCAACAGAGCTTCCGCATCAATGAGCGCGACCGGCGGGTCGGGCACTGCGTCGCGGTCTTCCACGCCACGCCCATCGTGCATCAGAAGGCCAGGGGAAGAGCGACCAGATAGAAGAAGGCCCAAGAAAAAAATACAGAATGGTGAACGGGGTGGGCCATGTGCCTCGCCACCGCGTCTGCGTGTCAGCCACCCGAAACCAAGTTCATGCCATCGACAAGCACCGCCAGCCTCAGCGACCGCAACGCCCGCCGGGTACGCCTGGGCTGGTCGGCTTTTGTGGCTTGTTCGTGGACGTGGTGCATCGGAATGTTCTTGCCAGTGCTGCTGGTGAGAGACTATGGGGTGAGCGGATGGATTGTCTTCGCCCTGCCCAACGTGGTCGGCGCCGCGGCCATGGGGTGGGTGCTGGCGGGGCAGAGTTCCAGCCCCGCCTTTGTGGCTCTGCACCGCTGGGCGGCGGTGATGTTTTCCATCGTTACGCTGGCGTTTCACGCCTATTTCGTCAGCGCCGTTCTCGGACCGCTGTTTGGCTACTGGACCACCCTGCCCTGCGCCGGGCTGGTGGCGGGATTGGCGCTTCTTTTGCGCGGCATTAAAGGAAGCAACCTGGTCGTGGCCGGCGGCGTGCTGATGGCCTCCCTGGTCGCACTGGGTCTGACCATCAGCATGAGCACCATCGAAGCGATGGGGATCGAGCCCCGCATCGCCATATCGTTGACGCGAAGCGTGCTCTGGTTGGCGCCGATTTCCTGTTTTGGCTTCTTCCTGTGCCCATACCTGGATCTTACTTTCCATCGCGCCCGGCAAGCCAACACGGCGGCGGCGGCCCGTATGGTCTTCGCCTTCGGCTTTGGCTCGCTTTTCCTGCTGATGATCCTGTTCACGCTGATTTACACCCAGCCGCTGTGTCAACTGATGGCCACCGGCCACATTCCCCGCGGGCGGGCCGGACTGCTGCTGTGGATCGTGCTGGCGCACCTTCTGGGGCAATCCGCGTATACGATGGTATTGCACTGGCGCGAATTGGCGCCGCTTAACCTGCGCAAATGGCGTAAGGCGGATTGGGCCCTGATCGGCCTGATTGCCCTGACGGCCGTCATGGCCGGCGGAGCGGATCGACTGTTGCGGGGGCTGTGTCCGGCTTCCGGTGAATGCGGCTACCGTTTCTTCATGGTCTTCTACGGACTGCTGTTCCCGACCTACGTTTACCTCTGCGCCATTCCCGACCGCCGTGGCGCTGTCGGGCCGACCAGAAAAAAATTGGCCCTTCTGGGCATCGTCGTAGTGCTCTGCCTGCCGCTGTACTGGATGGCCTTCCTGCGCGGGCAGATGATCTTTCTGGCCCCGGCGACGGTAATCCTGGCGGCATCACGATGGATGCCCATGTGGTCCGCAGTTTGAATGCGCTGGACGCGCTCGGCGCATGGCCTTCATTCGGCCACCACGACAGCGACATCTTTCCAAGTCATCATCCGTGGCCGCATAATCCGCATGCGGAGCATGCTCCGAAAAGTTCAACGAAAAAAGGCGAGCCGCGCAGGCTCGCCTTGGGGAGAGGAGGATAATTATTCTTCTCTACGGCTACCGACTCCTGACTCCTGACTGTTCACGGAATAACCAGTTTCTGCCCCGGCTTGATCAGGCCGCTGGCGGGAACTTCGGGATTGGCGGCGGCGATCTTCTTCCACTGTTTGGCGTCGCCGTACTTATCGCGGGCAATTTTGTAGAGGGTATCGCCCTTCTGCACGACGTACGTGCCGCCACTGGCGTTAACCGGCGTAGAATCCGTATAACTGGGCGTGATGGGCTGGACCGGCTGCCGCGGCGCTTGATCCACAGGCGTAATCGGGGTGATGTCGGTGACCGCCGGATTAGTGCCGGTGGTGGTCTTCTTGCTATCCGAGCAACCAACCATAATACCCGCGGCAAGCACTACGACGGCCAACAGGGCAGAGTTTCTGAACGAGGGCAAGCACTTCATGATGAGGCTCCTTAATCTAATTTTCGAGTCGTCCGATAATGGCGACTCAGCTTCTGGCGGCCTTCCGTAGCCGTTTATTATTGGGCTTATCGGACGAACCAGCCTGAACACTTGAACGGAATTCCGGTTATTATCATCAACATGAATGGAAGCTACCTGGCACTGGCGCTGGTCCTGGCGACGGTCGGCGTGATCGTGGCGACAGCAACGGCGTTGCTGATGGCCCGGATCGTGCTGCATCCGGTGCGCATGAGCGACGGGAGGGCGCTATGGCTGCTGCAGCGGCTGGGGCCGGCCGACCTGGGGATGGACTACAAGGAGATCGAGTTCCTCGTACAGGACATGCAAAAAGGCCGCGGGCAACGGCTGCGGATCGCGGGCTGGTGGATGGGATGCCAGCAGTCGCAGGGCCGATGCGTGGTGCTGCTGCACGGATACGCCGATGCCAAAGTCGGGGCCATCGCCTGGGCGCCCATGTTCCACGCCCTGGGAGTAAACGTGCTGGCGATAGATCTGCGCGCCCACGGGCAGAGCGGAGGCATACACAGCACGGCGGGCTTCTATGAGCGCCATGACGTGGCCCAAGTGATCGATCAACTACGGGCCATGCGACCGCATGAAGCGGAGCAGGTGGTGCTGTTCGGAGTCAGCATGGGGGCGGCCGTGGCCGCGGCGGCGGCGATGCTGAACGGGAACTCGCAAGGCGCAGGACGCATCGCGGGGGTCATCATGGAATGCCCATTTGCGGACTATTCCAAGGCTATCGCAGCACATGCGCGGGTGCTGGGAATGCCGGGAGTTTTTCTGCAACGCCTGGCCGTGGCCCTGGCCCAGCGTCTCAGCGGGGCGGATTTCGCGGCGGTTCGGCCGGTGGATCTGGTGGCTAAAGTCCCCTGTCCGTTGCTGATCATACGCAGCGAGGCGGATCTGTTCGTGAGCGAACAGGACGCCCGGGCCATCGAGGCCGCCGCCGCCGGCAGAACCGGGGAACTGGGATGTACAATATATTGGCGCGCCAGCAACGCCCATCACATCGTGGCGCTGTACGAGGACCCCCGGCTCTACCAGCAGCGGATCGGCCAGTTTTTGGAAAACGTCTGGAGATCATCAGAGAGGACAATTACAGTACGGGGGCAATAAATAGAGATGGCACGGGCGGATTGGAACTTCCTCTTGCATCGCAGCGTAGTACTGTGTAGAGTTACTGTCGGAGTAGCAGTGGCGAGAAAGAAATCGCTCATCTCTATCGGGTAATGTCTGCGGGTTGTGCGGGCGCGCGGGTGCGTGAAGTCGGGTGGAAGCTTGAAGGTGTTTATGTATACGCCAAAGCGAATGGTGCATTTAGGCCTGCTCGCGACAATTTTGCTTTTTATTATCTGCGTGGTAGTGCTGGCGATTAATGCCGGCGCTTACCATGCCAATGATTCAGTGAACGGCTCGGTTTGCGCCATGCAGGGGCAACCAGCACCGGCAAGTCTCACTACTGTGGTCACGGGGCGTTAGCCTTAACATGCGGAATTTTTGCCCGGGTTCTTTCACGGCAATGGCAGCTGGTGAAATATCGTAGAGGGCAAGAAGGACGACTGTAATGGTCGTCCTTCTTCTTTTTGGCATTGTTGTCTAAGGCGCCGGCGATGCTAATATACACTAGTCATGCATGTCGTCATATTTGAAGGATCGCATTGGTGTACCTTCGCACCGCTGTCGCTGAGCCGGCCAGTTTTCATGCTGGCCAGCGGGATGTGTACGCTGCTGGAGAAACAGTTGCGCTACCTGGAGCCCACGCGCCTGACGCTGTGGGTGCGGCCCGGGCTGGCCGGCTATTGCCGCCAGTATGTGGTGCCTTACCTGAAAGTTCCGACCAAGATCAACGAACCGCTGGACGATGAACCGGCCCTGCTGGTGAGCGGAAGATCTCTGCACTTCGGCAAGTTCGAGTATCCTAATCAACCGGCGATCGTGGTGGACGGCCACGAGCTGATTTCGTCAGCGTTGGTGCATAGCCCGGGCTTGGCGCACGCAGACGCGATGCGGCGCACGGACCGATGGATGGAGATTTTCGATCTGCCGCACATGATGCCGCAAAGCCGGATGGCCCAGAGCCTGTGCGACCTGGTGGGATGGAACGAGGAATCGCTGGTGGACGATGCCATCCGCATGAACCAAGACCCCAAGGCGGCCCGCGGCAAACCCGGGGGAGCCTATCACCTGGTGCATGAGGAGAACGTCCTGCTGGGAGAATATGCGCAACTGGGGCCGGGATGCGTGCTGGACGCTTCGCACGGCCCGGTCGCGGTGGGCCGCAGCGCGGTCATAGGCGCCAACGCCGTGCTGACGGGCCCCTGTCACGTGGGCGAGGGAGCGCAGGTGATGCCGCAGACACTGATAAGATCGGGCACAAGCATCGGGGCCATGAGCAAAGTCGGCGGAGAAATCGGCAATTCCATCATGATGCCCTACAGCAACAAGGCCCACTACGGGTATATGGGCGACAGCCTCATAGGGGAATGGGTCAACATCGGCGCCGGCACCACCACCAGCAATCTTAAAAACACTTATGGTCCGGTGCGGATGCGCATCGGCAACCGCCAGATCCAGACCGAGCGCAACTTCGTTGGCTCATTCATCGGCGACCACACCAAAACAGCCATCGGCACGCGTCTGATGACCGGCACCTACATCGGCTATTGTTGCAGCATTTCCCGCTCCGCCCCGCCGCCGAATTTCGTGGGCAGTTTCACCTTCCTGACCGACAAAGGGGCGGAAAGATACCAAGTGGACAAGGCCCAGCAGGTGATGACCAACATGTTCGCCCGCCGCAGCCGCAAGTGGAGCGAAGCAGATCTGGAAATGATCAAGTACGTGGAAGAGACCGCGCCAGGGGTGGAAGACCTCCAAGAATAAAGCCGGCCGCTTCGCCGCCGGAATGCTCAATGATTGCAGGGTGCACAGGAGCGGGGCGGACAAGGCCTATTCTCATCGCATGCCTGACGCTCGACCTCGCGAACCATCTTACCTACTCCACGGTAACGCTCTTGGCCAGATTGCGTGGCTTGTCGACGTTGCAGCCGCGGGCAACGGCGGCGTGATAGGCCAAAAGCTGCAGCGGCACGACCGTCAGCAGCGGCTGCAGAGGCTCAATGGTGTGGGGCACGTGGATGATGTGGTCGGAATAGCGTTCCATGGTCGCGTCGCCTTCGGTGGCGACGACGATTATGCGTCCGCCGCGGGTGCGAACCTCCTCGATGTTGCTGATGACTTTGTCGTATTGAATGCCCCGGGTGGCCAGAAACACCACGGGCATGCCCTCGTTGATCAGGGCGATGGGGCCGTGCTTCATCTCCGCTGCGGGCATGCCCTCGGCGTGAATGTAGCTGATTTCCTTGAGCTTGAGAGCCCCTTCCAAGGCTACGGGATAGTGATACCCGCGGCCAAGGAACAGCCAGTTTTCGCGATCGCAAAATTCCTGAGCGTAGCGTTGAATCTGTTGGCTCTGCTTAAGGGCAATTTCCATCTGCCGGGGAATATCGTTTAGAGCGTCAATGAACTGGGAACACTGGGACTGGCTCATGAACTTACGGCGGCCCACAAACAACGCCAGCATGGCCAGAACTGCGCATTGGCAGGTAAAGGCCTTGGTGCTGGCGACGCCGATCTCCGGCCCGGCATGGAGATAGATTCCGGCATCGGTTTCGCGGGCGATGGTGCTGCCGACGACATTGACGACCCCGATGGCCAGGGCGCCCTTCTCCCTGGCCTCGCGCAGGGCGGCCAGGGTGTCGGCGGTCTCGCCCGACTGGCTGATGGCCACCAGCACCGTGTTCTCCTCAACGATCGGATTGCGATAGCGAAACTCGCTGGCATAGGTGCATTCGGTAACGACCTTGGCCAGATCCTCCAGCATATAATCGCCGACCAGGCCGGCATGCCAGGCGGTGCCCTGCCCAGTGAGGATGAAACGCCGGGCCTTGATCAGTTCGCGTGCGAACTGCTGCACTCCGCCGAGCACGATGCGCCCTTCCCGGGCATCGACGCGGCCGCTGAGGCAGCGGCGAATGGCGCTGGGCTGCTCAAAAATCTCTTTGAGCATGTAATGCTGGTAGGTTCCCAATTCGTATTCTTCGATGCGGTTCTCGAGGTGGGAGATGACCGGCGTGACCTGGATGTCGTCAATGGTGCAGGTACGAAAGGATCCAGGCCGCAGCACGGCCATCTCGTTGTCGTTGAGGTAGACGACCTGAGTGGTATGCTCGACAATGGCGCTGGCATCGGAGGCGACGATGTATTCGTCCTGACCGACGCCGATAATGAGCGGGCTGCCCTTGCGGGCCACGACCAGCGTATCGGGCTCATCTTTGCAGATGACCGCGATGCCGTAGGTGCCTTCAACTTCGTGCAGGGCCGCCTGCACCGCCACCTGAAGCAGAGAGCCGGTTGCCAGGCGGTGACCGGCGCGCTCGCTTTCCTGGCGCTTGCCGCGCAATTCGTTGTACAGGTGCCCTATCAATACCGCCAGAACCTCGGTATCCGTTTCACTCTTGAAGGTATGGCCCTGCTCGGCCAGAACCTGCTTAAGGGCGGCGAAATTCTCGATTATGCCGTTATGCACCAAGGCGATGGAGCCGGAGTCATCGGTATGCGGATGGGCGTTGATCTCGGTGGGAGCGCCATGGGTGGCCCAGCGGGTATGGGCCATGCCCAGTTTGGCGCCAGGCAGAGCGTTGCCATTATGCAAAGACTCCTCCAACACGCTTATGCGTCCCACCGCGCGGCGAATATGCAAATCACCCTGGGCATCTATGACAGCGATGCCGGCTGAATCGTAACCCCTGTATTCCAATCGCTTTAGACCCTCAATAAGCAAGGGCTGGCAGATCTTGCATCCTACATACGCGACAATACCACACATGCATGACCTCCATGAGCTGACCAGAGCGAAACAAGCATTGGACCATCGACGCCACTTGTAATACCATCTAACAAGCTTTGATGGCACGCAGGAAATGTCATCAATAGCCCATGAGGGATACATGGACTTGTTTGACGATGTTCGGCAGAAACGCCTGGATGGTGTGGCTCCGCTGGCGGTAAGGATGCGCCCACAAACGCTGGACGAGTTCCTGGGCCAGCAGCACTTCCTGGGCAAGGGCAAACTGCTACGGCGGATGCTGGAGGCAGACAGGCTCAACAGCATCATCTTTTATGGGCCGCCAGGCACGGGAAAAACCACGCTGGCACAACTAATCGCCCGATACTCCAAGGCCCATTTTGAGCAGATGAATGCCGCCGGAGTGGGAGTGAAAGAGGTTCGACAGATACTGGATGCAGCCAAAGAGCGGCTGGGGGCCGGTGGAGGGCGCACGGTGCTCTTTCTCGATGAAATTCACCGCTTCAACCGGGCTCAGCAGGACATACTGCTGAACGATGTTGAAAACGGAACCGTCCTCCTGGTTGGGGCGACCACCGAGAACCCGTTCTTCTCCGTCAACTCCCCGCTGGTCAGCAGAAGCCAGATATTTCAATTCACCCCCTTGAGCGAGAATGACATTAGTTCATTGATTTATCGGTCCTTAGCCGATGAAAAACGAGGCTTGGGAAAACTGAAGATAGAGATCGATCCCAAAGCCGTAGATTTGTTGGCGACGATGTGTGATGGCGACGCCCGGCGGGCCCTGACCGCGTTAGAAGTGGCTGTCTTATCTCAAGTTAAGGAAGAACAGGCCGGCGCCGCGCCAGGGCCAGCAACAGCTACGGGCGTTATCAGGATAGATCTGGATGCTGCCGAGCAGTCGATCCAGCGCAAAGCCATCGTATACTCGGCCGACGGAGATGATCATTACGATGCGGCCAGCGCCTTGATTAAATCAATGCGCGGCAGCGATGCCGATGCGGCGGTGTATTGGCTGGCCAGGATGCTGGAAGCCGGCGAGGATCCGCGCTTCATAGCCAGACGCATCGCCATCCTGGCCAGCGAGGACATTGGCAACGCGGACCCCAACGCCCTGGTGGTAGCCGCGGCGGCTTACAATGTGGTAGAGAGAATCGGTATGCCCGAGGCGCAGTTGACGCTGGCCCAGGCGGCGATTTACATGGCAACGGCCCCGAAATCCAACGCCTCAGCAATGGCCATCTGGACGGCCATGGAAGACGTTCGTCAAGGGCGTACTTTGCCGGTGCCACGGCAATTACGTGACGCCCATTACAGCGGAGCCAAACGGCTGGGCCACGGAACGGACTACAAATATGCCCACGATTCCGCCAGCGGCTACGTGGAGCAGGATTATCTGGGCGTGGACAAGTTATACTACAAGCCGACGCCGCGCGGACATGAAGGTGAAATGGCCCGGAGGCTGGAAGCATTGAAAAACAAGGTGGAAGGCGAAAAGGCCGCACCACCGCCCTCCCCCAGGCGTATTAAGTGAAGGGAAGAATGGCGCCATGATGAACGTTGCCCAACAACACCATGAAGCAGGCGCAGCGTGCTGCATACCCGAAGGATTTCATGATTGAGGTAGCCAGTAACAAGTCGGTCGTACGGCACCAGTTGCGGAAAATACTTACGGATATTTCCCCGTCCATCCGGCACCAGAAGAGCTTGTCGGCGTGCGGTTTTCTGTCGGCCAGCGCCGAATTCAAAGCGGCGCGGGTGATCATGCTGTTCCTGAGCACAAACCTGGAAATAGACACCGCGCCGCTGGCATTGAAAGCCTGGCAGGCAGGCAAGACGGTGGTGGTGCCCAAAGTTAGCTGGGAACAGCGCAGGATGCTGCCGATGGAGATCGACAGCCTCCAGGCCGGCTTGGAGATCGGTTCCGGCGGCATCCGCGAACCGGTCGGCGGCAAACCGATGCCCATCGATTTCATCGATCTGGTGGTCGTACCGGGGTTGGGTTTTACCGCCAATGGACACCGCATCGGACGCGGTATGGGCTTCTACGACAGGTTCCTGGCCACGCCGGAATTCATCGGCCTTTCCTGCGGATTGGGCTTCGAGGATCAGGTTCTGGAACAACTGCCCGTCCTTGACCATGACGTGCCGCTGAGTATGCTGGTAACAGATATGGCAATCCGTCGCCTGGCGACGAACTGCATTGAAACCTGAACCGCTCGGGCGCAAATAGAGAACATGGAGGTTCTCATGAATCGTAATACCAGCCGGATCTTCATTGTAATCCTGGGTCTTGTTCTGGTGGGAGGTGCGGTGCTGTACGTGCGCCACCAGCACCTGCAGCCCGCCGTGAGCATGGGCACGGACAAAGCCAGGATACCCAACACTCTACCGCCGCCAGCCCCACTGGCCCCACCGGCTACGCTACCGGGTCGGGAAACCGATCCACGCGGCGGCATCCCGACCACCATCCCGGCAACGCCACTGACCCCCAGCAGCCCCACCGTCACCACCGGCGGCG